>JAABUS010005231.1_pt1 | contig 17360 bp, 11 predicted proteins | sample 5560161 | NCBI WGS metagenome assembly JAABUS01 (sample SAMN10711885, study PRJNA513376) | rock metagenome | isolation source: Antarctica rocks | place: Antarctica: Victoria Land, Trio Nunatak nord | collected 2016-01-04
TACATTTTCAAAATTAATAGCATGCAGGTCTTTGTTGTATGTAAATTCGACAGTTGCAATAATGCCACCCGGCAGTTTTTGATCTACACCTAAACTTGTTTTTAATACCTGCGGATATTTAAAGTTTTTGTCTGTAAATACAAGATTGTATGAAGTATTTGCTTTGCCTGTTCCTTCTCTATACTTATTTATATCAGGACTGAAAACATAAGGTAAACTGTCAACGGGGTTTACAGTTCTCGAAAATGAGCCAAATTGAACTCCATTGTTACTTGCCTGATTGCTTATATAGACAAATGGAGGCGGACCGGAGAAAGAACCGATGCCCCCGCGGATTTGTGTTTTCTGATTATTAAACACATCCCAGTTAATACCAACTCTTGGAGATATTAAAGGGTTGGTTTTTGGTTTTTGGCCCACATCATAATGCTGCCCATTTCTGAAGGTTAAAGATGGTACAACAGGGTTTGCAGTAAACTCATTTTTAAATATAGGAGCATCTATACGAAGTCCGTAAGTGATAGTAAGATTTTTCTTAGCCCTCCATTTATCCTGTGCAAAAAAGCCTATTTCTGCAGAGCCGATATTAGCATAGGGGAAATTTCCATCTTTTGTTAAAGCATATTGTAAAGCATAATTTTTAGCGTTGTGAATACCACTATCTGCACTCCTGTAAAAGTCTGAAAGACTGTTAAATATATAAGCGCCTTCATAATTGGGTGCAAAACCATTCTGAAATTTCTTAATATAATTTTGTGTACCTGCTGTTATTTCATGACTGCCTGCATAGTAGGTTAAAATGTCTGATAGTTGATAAATATCAGAAAATAACCTGTTGTTATAGGTGAAAGGTTCGTATCCAAAGGAGGTATAGGTTTGCCCAACGGGGTTTAAAATGTCAACTAAAGGAAAATCTGACCCTGCAAGAGAAGCCCTGAAATCGCGAAGCGCCGAATATCCTGCCTGTAATTTATTAGAAAGTTTATTGCTGATACGGGTATTTAGCTCGGCAATAAAAATGTTGAAATTATTATTAATAGTGTAACCGCTTCCGCTGAATGGCAATCCGTTATTACCAGGTTGCCTGTTTCCGCCCGGTGCGCCACTATTACTTGCGGCAATATCTCTGAAGGATTTCAGATAATTGTATTTTAAAGTCAACGTATTTGCTTTGTTCATATTCCAATCAATCCTTACGGTCAATTTATCGCTGTGTGTTCTATAATTATAACCCTGGTATTCTCCGGGATTGTAATTATATGTTGACATCAAAAAACTTTTCAGCACATCCAGGCTATCAGCAACAGCCTGCGAAATAACTCCCTGTACGGGAGCCTGACCAGCTTTGGCAGCAAGGAGGGTTGTTGCAGGCTGGCTTATTCTTTCCTGCTCTCCGCTGATAAAGAAAAATAATTTGTTTGCAATAAGAGGCCCGCCGACAGAAGCTCCCCTCAGGTTGTAATTGAAGCTTGGTTTGGGTAACGTGTTATTTCTTACATTATAACCTTGAAGATCAGGTGTTCTTATATAGGTATAAACAGAACCTTTAAAAGCGTTTGTACCGCTTCTTGTAACGGAATTGATACCTGCCCCTGAAAAGCCACCCTGCCTGACGTCATAAGGAGATACATTGACCTGTATTTGTTCTATCGCGTCCAGGCTGATGGGCTGCGAACTGGTCTGGCCGCCTAACGTAGAGGAAAGTCCGAAGGCATTATTAAAATTTGCTCCATCTACAGTTACATTATTATATAAATTGCTGCGTCCTCCGATACTTAATCCGTTTGCAGAAGGAGTAAGTTTGGTAAAATCCTGTAAACTTCTGTTGATTGTTGGTAATCTCTCAATTTGATTACGGCCAACAATTTCCTGGCTGCCGGTATGACTGGTGTTAAAGACCCTGTCTTGCCTTACTGAGGTCACTATTACATTTTCTAAAGCTGTCGAAGAAGCCGTAAGATTAAAATCAGATTTAAATTCCTGCCCCAATAACAAAAACACACTGTCGCGTCTTGCCTGCTCGAAACCGACATAAGTTACGGTTATTGTATAAGGTCCCCCAACCCGGAGATTGGGCAGATTATAACGACCTTCTTTACGTGTTGTTGTTGCTGACTGAGTACCTGTTGGTACGTTAACTACTGTTACAGTAGCTCCAACCAATGGTGTTGTTCCACCTGAAACTGTTCCCACAATTTCTGAAGTCGTTTCCTGAGCGTGTAAGTAAAAAGGTACTATAGATACCAAAATCAAGGGTAGAATTCTTCTGATATGCATAATAATAAATAATTTTCTGTGCAAAGAAAGCAAGGCAATGTTAGAAAATTATTACCAAAATCAAAATTAGTAAGCTTTGAGTGAAGATTTAAAAAAAAATACGAATTGAGTCAAAAAACCATATTATCTCAGTTTTGTTATATTTGAAAGGTTTACGCTGTTTGATTGTAATTTTGTAAAAATGCTATTTATGTTGGATTCTATTGAAGGTGCTATTAAGGATATAAGAGCAGGGAAAATGGTTATTGTTGTAGATGATGAGGACAGAGAAAATGAAGGTGATTTTATAATCGCGGCAAGAATGGTAACCTCTGAAGTTATAAATTTTATGAGCAAAGAGGGGAGAGGACTAATTTGTGCTCCGCTGGCAGAGGATCGTTGCGATGAATTGGGACTCGATCTCATGGTAAATAGCAATACTTCCTTACACGAAACTCCTTTCACTGTTTCTGTTGACCTGCTCGGTCATGGCTGTACCACAGGTGTATCAGCGCATGACAGGGCAAAGACGATTCAGGCTTTAATTGATCCCACTGCAAAACCATCAGATTTAGGAAGGCCTGGACATGTTTTCCCTTTAAAAGCAAAAAAAGGCGGGGTACTTAGAAGAGCAGGGCATACAGAAACTGCTATTGATCTGGCAAGGCTTGCCGGTTTCGAACCTGCAGGTGTACTGGTCGAAATCATGAGTGAAGACGGAACAATGGCAAGATTACCTCAGTTAGAGAAAATAGCAAAGAAGTTTAATTTAAAAGTTATTTCAATAAAAGATTTAATTGAATACCGGCTTAAAAGAGATTCTTTAATTGAAGAAATTGTACGTGTGGAAATGCCCACTAAATACGGAAATTTTAAACTGGTGGTTTTTAACGAAAAAAGTACGCAAAGAGAACATCTTGCATTATTAAAAGGAGAGTGGCAAAAAGATGAGCCTGTGCTGACACGTGTACACAGCAGTTGCTTTACCGGCGATATTTTAGGAAGCCTGAGATGCGATTGCGGCGAGCAATTGCACAAAGCTATGCAGATGGTAGAGCACGAAGGTAAAGGAATTATTTTATACATGAATCAGGAAGGAAGAGGTATTGGCCTCGTAAATAAACTGCGCGCATATAAACTGCAGGAAGAAGGTATGGATACCGTTCAGGCAAACATCCATCTTGGGTTTGGAACCGACGAAAGAGATTACGGAGTAGGTGCCCAGATTTTAAGACATCTAAATGTTACAAGATTAAAATTGATGAGTAACAATCCAAAAAAACGTGCAGGATTAAAAGGCTACGGTCTTGAAATAGTTGATATCATTCCTATTGAAGTGAAGTCAAATCCTCACAATGAGAAGTACCTGCAAACCAAGCGTGATAAATTGGGGCATGAGATTTTGAATGATATATTGTAAATTGTGTGTGCCTAAAATAAGTTTACAGATTTTTTTATATTTAAATTTCTTTGTTGAACAAATTTAGCAGTTGCTGCATCTGCATTTAGTTTTACTGTGTAAATTTTCATTTTGCTTCTTCTTTAGGTCAAAGCCCAGTTCCGAACTCCCTATTTCCAGCAACTTATTTAAAAAATCTATCTCCAGTTGCTTTTGACCAACAACACGCTCCAACTTGGCAACCCGTTTTTGCAACTCGCTGATTTTTGTTTCTTCACTTTTCATTTGTACCACTAAGGTACATTTTTGCTCATGATACGGCGAGTACTTATACAACCAGTTATACACCGTTTGATAGCTAACCTGGTGTTCATTCATCAATGCCTTAATAGTAGTTCGTCTGCTTGTTAGATCCTTAACTGATTTCTTTTTAACCTCCTCTCAAAAAATACGTCGTTCCCTGATTTGCAATTTTTGCTTAGCTTCATGCTTCATAAGTGACGGTTTTTTGTCAACCTATTTTAGGCATGCACAATCTGCTTTCTCCTAACCCTAATTATAGCTTCTAATCATGATATTTAAAAACATTGAGTGGCGTATAACAATAAGGGTAATAATAATGCTCGCATCTCTTATTGCCGAGTCATTTTTTCTTGTTAAAGGATGGTTCCTGGCTGCAGCATTGTTATCACCTGTTATTATTTACAGTGTGATTGATTTTTTTCGTTTCCATAAAGAGGCCCAGGTGGAGTTAAATCAATTTGTGGAATCAATTCATTATCGCGATTTTTCAAGAAATTTTGATGTGAAACATGCACCAGCCGATCTTCAGCCGTTGCGAAAAGGTTTTAATGAAATTAACAGCACCTTTAAAGTTATCAGTAAGGAAAAAGAAACTCAGTACCAATATTTACAAAAAATATTAGAACTGGTAGACACCGGCATACTTTCATATAAGCACAATGACGGAGAAGTGGTGTGGATAAATGAAACATTAAAACAAATGATTCATGTGCCTTATTTAAAAACCATCCATTCACTGGCAAAGCGGGATGAAGAATTGTATAAACAAATTGTTGTATTAAAACCGGGAGAAACAAAGATCGCTACGGCTCATGCAGAAAAAAAGTCTTTTAAAGTATTGCTTTCTGCCACGGCTTTTCAGACAGACGGGGAAAAGTTTAAACTGATCGCTTTTCAAAATGTAGATGAGGCTTTAGATGAAACCGAGTCAAAAGCATGGCAAAAGCTGCTGAGCGTAATGACACATGAAATCATGAATTCCATAGCGCCCATATCTTCTCTGGCTGATACTTTAAAAAACATGCTGCAGGAATCGGTAACCAGTTTAAACAATAATAGCGGCAGCGTAGATGATCTGAAGCTGGGAATTGATACTATAAAAAAAAGGAGTGAAGGGTTATTAAAATTTGCTGAGACTTACCGTAACCTTAATAAAATAACTACCCTAAATCTTAAAAAAATATACGTTCGTGATCTTTTCGAAAACCTGAGTACTTTGATGGAGCCGACGCTCGATCAAAAAAATATTGAAATGGAAATCGTGCTTAAAGATACTGATCTGTTACTTGAGGCCGATACAAGTTTGATAGAGCAGGTGCTGATAAATCTTGTAGTAAACAGCATAGACGCCGTAAAAGACCGCAATGAAGCGAAAATAATTTTATCGGCAGACTTGGCAGCTAATAAAAAAGTGTTAATCAAAGTTACAGATAATGGCCTGGGCATGAGCGAGGAGGTGCTTGATAAAATTTTTATTCCTTTCTTTAGTACCAAAAAAAGTGGCAGCGGCATTGGCCTTAGCCTGTGCAAACAAATTATGATGCTGCATCATGGAAACATACATGCTCAATCAATAGAAGGAAAGGGGACATCTTTTTTATTACAGTTTTAATTAAGATTTGTATTTGAACCACTGAGGCACTAAGTCACAAAGGAACACAAAGGCTTTCTTAGGTGAATCTTCGTGTCTTTGAGTCTTTGTGGTTCACGTACTTGACACCGCAACAGGCCTAAAAAATTATTAGCTGTTTGAAAAGAAAGCTATGCCTTCAAGAAAAGAAAATCAGCTTTTATCTACTAATTCCCAACTTACTTCATTGTACCGGTTACCTACATTAGGATATTTAGCTAAAACATCCTCAATGTCTTTCATATCTTGTGCTGTTAGCTCTATGTTTACACTTCCTGCATTGTCTTCAAGCTTGTTTCGTTTTTTAGTGCCGGGAATGGGAATGATATTATCGCCCTGTGCAAGCAGCCATGCAAGCGCCAATTGGGCAGGAGTGCAACCTTTTTGTACTGCTGCATCTGCAAATGCCTGGGCTAGTTTTTGGTTGTTATCCTGGTATTCCTGCTGGTATCGGGGTAAAGTTTTACGAAAATCATTTTCCGGAAGCTCATTTAGATTCAAAGTATTAGTCATTAGTCCGCGGGCTAAAGGGCTAAATGGAACAAAAGTAATTCCTAACTCTTTGCATACCGGCAGAATCTCTTTTTCGACATCACGAGTTAATAATGAATACTCACTTTGCAATGCACTTATGGGATGAACAGCATGAGCCTTTCTTAAAGAATTTGCAGACGCTTCTGATAATCCGAGATAGCGGACTTTTCCTTGTTTTACAAGATCTGCCATAGCGCCTACCATTTCTTCAACCGGTACTTTGGGGTCAATGCGGTGAGCATAGTAGAGGTCTATTACATCAACTTTTAATCTTTTTAAACTTGCCTCTGCTGCTATTTTCAGATACTCAGGTGAGCCATCAAAGTGACTTCCTTTTCCATCTTCGGTGGCTCGAAAACCAAACTTAGTGGCAATGAAAATCTTATCCCTTTTTGCAGTAAGTACTTCTGAGATCAGCTCTTCGTTCTTACCGTTTCCATAAAAGTCAGCAGTATCCCAAAAATTAATGCCTAAATCAAGGGCATAATGAAGCGTTGCAATAGACTCCTTGTCATCAGGAACTCCATAAGCATGACTCATACTCATGCAGCCGAGTCCTATTGCTGATAATTTTTCATTTTCGCCTAATTTTCTGTATTTCATTTGTGTAGGTATCTATTAAATATGTTTCCAGCATAGTTAATGAATTACTATGGAGATACCAAAATTGTTGCAATCTTTATTTGATTTTAAATTACCGCTCTGCCTGCTTAGTTTGGCTTAATATAAATCAGTGATTGTAAAACCTTTTTCATATTTATACGATTCAATCTTTTCTTTTATTAAATCCTTGTATAGCGCTTCAAGCATCGAAAATGGTTCATCTAATAATACAAAATTATGGTCTAAATTAGTATCGTAAGAAATTGGAAATACCTCTGTTCACCAATTTGCACTCTAAATATTTAACCGTCTTCTTCTTTTAGTTAAGCAACTTAGCCAAAGGTTATTTATACAGCTATAAGAAAAACCTTTGGCCATTTCAGCTATGTATCCTGAGTCTATTTATAAAATCCTGTTACCGCAACTCTGTTTGCAAGCGTGGTATTCCAGGTGGATGCACCCATCCAATTCAGTATCGTGCGAGTCCAATTATAATGATCGTACTTTGTTGCTACCTGATTATTACTCATTACATGCTGCCCAACAATGACGACCGGAATACGGTTATCTGTAAGCTTGTTATCCTCATCGAAATACACCACTAACATTGAGTTGTTTTTCAAAGCCCATTGAACAAATTTATCAAACTTATATTTGAGCCATGTATCTCCTTGCTGAATAGTGCCATCGTGCATATCATTTACCATGTTGGGAGTTACACAAAGCACTTTAGGCCAGTATTTAAATTGAGAGGTATCGGTTAAATTAAGAGCCGTTAAAGGCTGGTTGGCTGAACTGGCAACATTAGTAAATATCGTTGTAGGGTTGTGCTTTTCCCTATAGTAACCATAAGAGCAAACTGATGATCCTGCGCTTGGCAAACCTTCAGAATACCATTTGAATGAAATACCTTTAGAATATAATGCAGAGTAGAGGTTTGATGTGCTGTAAGGTTTGCTATCAATGCAGGCATCACTCGTTACACCCTTACTGCTACCTGAAAAGAACCCAATATAGTTCGGGTAGCTCGGGTGAAATAAGGCATAGGTATTAGTGAATAAAGTGCCTTTTGTTTTCAGCGAATTAATATAAGGTGCAGAGGAACTTCCGATAATTTGGCTGTATGCCTTGTTCTCAAACCACACTAAAACAACATGGTTTGGTTTTGTTACAGTAGTGCTGGAAGTTGTGATAGAATTTGCAGTAAATTGTTTTTTTATTATTTGTTGTTGAGGTTGCCTCATATCTGTTTTCTGGCAGGAGAAAATAAGTACTGAAATTACTAAAGATAGAAAAGTTATTTTTTTCAATTTATGTTGCTTTTAATTAATAGATAAAGTTTTCATGATTCATTTTTTATACAAATAGTCCCTTCTTAATTGCGGGTTTTGGAAGATGATTTATAAATGACATCATATATAATAGGCAAGGGATAAAAAAATAGGATTGACTTGTAGGATTAACGAATTTAACACCCTTCGGAAGTATAATTGGTTTTAGAAATTGCTTTTAAATAATTAATTTAAAAGCTAAGCTTGGTTCTGAAAAAAAAAGGCAATACGACGATTGCATAGCCTTCAGGAGATTAGGAGAAATTTATTAACAACATCCATGCCATGAAAACTTTTTGTATGTCGTAAGTCTTGTGCTTATAGCAATACTTATCGTGCTATATTTTTTGATTGATTGATTAAGCTGATAACGGGAATTAAATCAATTATCTGCTTTGATTAATGGCTTATCATTATTTTTAATCCGGTGGAAAAGTCTCATGTGAAGTTGGGTCACCTCAAAACCGGATACTTTTCTGCTATTTTTTAATTGTACGACTTTCACGCAGTTATGTTTTGAGATATTTCTAATTATTGAAAACGTCCAAACTCTTCTATTTTTCTATATGGTTTTTTGAAAAAATCAGATACCGTTTGATTGAATTGAACTTTATAATAAATAGGTGTCGAGTGGCCGGAATTAGGTATAATCCATAAATACGATTTAGGAATGGACTGTGCTATAAGCAGTGTATGTTGCGGGAGCAGAACGTCATGATCCCCGCCAATTACAAGTGCAGGACATTGAATAGCATGTAACTGATGTGAGGTTATATGTGGTTCGTAAGAAAGGAGATGTGCTAGTTTGCGCTTATTCTTTATTTCAGGTGTCTGTTTCATTTTTGCTAAGGAATCATTATAATTCATAGCCCATTTATAAACAAAAGGATCAACTGCAGTGGTATCTGGCCATAGGTTTGCACCTGTTACGGCAAGCTTTTTTACTTTATCAGGATGACGCATTGCAAGAAGTAATCCGTTTATCCCTCCGTCACTCCAGCCTATTACATAACAAGAATCAAGGCGAAGAGTATCAAGCAGCGCATTAAGGTCATCAGCCATCATTTCATAACTTAAGGAATCGTTTGTATCTATAGATTTTCCCTGAGCTCTGCTGTCTGCAAGTATCACTTTATAACTTTTATAAAAATAAGGGATCTGGTAAAGAAAATTATTGATAGAGCCTCCGTTACCATGAATGATAAGCAAAGGTTCACCTTTGCCATATGTTTCATAATACATATTCAAACCGCGTGTTTTTAGGTAACTGCCCGCTTTTGCATTTTTGCCAAAAATCGTTGTGTCAAAGGGGGACACATTCGAAGATTGTGCAAATGTCAGTTGAAGAAGAGTGGTTGAGATAACGGTTAAAATAATTTTTTTAAACCTTTTCATAATTTCTTAAGTATTTGAATCTGCTCTTTAGTTTTTTGAAAATATCTTTTAGCAATTGCACTGAGGATAATTGTATTTTATTATTTATATGTAGTTTGTAAAACCCAATTACAAATGCAAACTGTACACTATATTAAGTCTTGCTTTTTAAATTTGAAGAAAGATAACCAAAATCAATCAGATCATTGTGATGATTAACTGTCGTCATCACTCCATCTCTGATCACTTTTTTTACTTTTGCAACTTGTAATACATCTAAATAATAATGATCAGTTATTATAAAACCTTTTTCATATTTATAAGAATCAATCTTTTCTTTTATTAAATCCTTGTACAAAGGTTCAAGCATTGAAAAGGGTTCATCTAATAATACAAAACGATGCTCTAAATTTAGTATCATAAGAAATTGAAGATACCTCTGTTCACCAGTTGACAGTGCACCTGCTTTCTGATTTTCTATTTTATTTATTTGTGGGTCATAAAATAATTTATTTTGCTTTTCTCCGTCCGGAAAGTATAGAGGAATCAGGTTTTTTACAGTAGTGTTTTTAGGTAAGAAAACCTCCTGATGATGATAGGCAATGAACTTATTTAAAGGAATATGTTTTTCCACAATCCGGTTATCTAAGTAAATTTCGCTATGCTTTGCTTTTAAAGTTCCAAAAAGTATTTTCAGTAAGGTTGATTTTCCTGTTCCATTCCTTCCGAATATACCTATAACATCTCCTGTTTTACAAGTGAAACTTATATCAGATAGTATTTGTCTTTTTCCGAAAGAATGAACTACGGATTTTACATCTAATGAATGCTCCACAGAATTATTGAGAATATTAGGGAAATAACAAAATTTATTTTAAATGCGTTTAAAATAATTTTCTTTTTTGATAATCCTTTATTTAAATAAAAATAGTATTCAATATTTTGGTAGTACCTATAGACAAATAATGATATTACCATTCCGAATGTACCAAATGATATAATAGCGGCAAGTAAGCGTCCGGTAAGAATTATTACTAAAATTGAAATTAAAACATTATATCTTGTAACGTCAAAATAATATTTTAAGAAGAGTTCTGACATTTGGAAGTTTCTATAATTATGAGACTGATAAGCGCTTAATTACGCAATATACACTAACAACTATTTTTTCTTATCTTTCATTAACTTTGATAAGCATTAATGTCAGGCCGCGGAAAATTGTTTACTTACTTATTCACAGAAAGAAAAAAAAATGTTTAATCAACATGAAAACATAGTCTTAGTGTTGCCATGAAAAGATGTCGTATCCCGATAACTATCGGGAAGTGACACAACCGTAATTGCACAAAGGGCTGATGCCGGTAACAAAAAAAATCCTTCGCCAAAACTCTATATTCAAATTTTTAACATAATACTTTTTCTAAAAAAATTGTGGCTATTACAAACGCTTAATTCCTATAAATCATTTTTTTAGAATATTTTTATCCCGCGATGCTTGCCTGCATAAAAATTAACGGTGGTAAATAAATAATAACTATGGATTTAAATTTCTCTGACCAACTGCAGGTATTTAAAAATAATGTGGCTATTAAATTTCAATTATTTAACAGTCTCTTTATCTCATTACCTTTTCACAGGATCGAAAACACAGGTATTCATCTTTCGTTATTATTAGAAAACTGTGCAGAAGGATATAAGCGAAGCGAAAGCCCTCAATATATTATCGAGAATTTTTTTGAGAGATATACCACTTACGCTAACGAAAAAGAAAAAAATGACCTTCTTTTCAGGTTTATACACTACGTTGAGCGACAAGTCGTTTTATTTGATGCGCTTGAAGATTCTTCCTATAAAGAAGTAATTGACATAAATGGTCCTGGTACATTGAAGCATCTTACATCAGAAGTTATCCAAACTTCTTTGCAGCGGAAATTTGCTCAGAAATTAAAAGAATTTTCAGTAAAACTTGTTCTTACTGCGCATCCTACTCAATTTTATCCGGGCTCTGTTTTAGGAATTATTAATGATCTCTCAATGGCTCTGAAAGATAATGAGATAAGCAGGGTAAATATGTACCTGCAGCAACTGGCTAAAACGCCTTTTTTTAATAAAGAAAAGCCCACGCCATATGATGAAGCAATGAGCCTGCTTTGGTTTATGGAAAATGTTTTTTATGCTGCAACAGGTCAGATGATAACAGATTTAACATCACAGTTTCCTGAGACACTTGGCCGGCAGCATTCTGTGATGGCAATGGGATTCTGGCCGGGCGGAGACCGTGATGGAAACCCTAACGTTACTACAGAAACGACGCTCAGGGTTGCAAATGCATTGAGGGCAAGTATTATAAAATGCTACTATCGCGATGTAAGAAGAATAAAAAGAAGACTAACGTTTAAAGGTGTTGACAGCATTCTTGCAGACCTTGAAAACAAACTATATACAAATATTTTTGTGCCCGGAGACCGTACGGAGGTAACGAAGGAAAAAGTTCTGGAAGCCTTGGAAAAGGCAAGACAAATTACGATATCAGAACATAATGGCTTATTCGTATCATTAATTGAAAACGTAATTAATAAAGTTCATGCGTTCGGATTGCATTTTGCATCACTCGATATACGGCAGGAGAGTTTAGTACATAATTCTTTATTGGAGCTTATTGCAGAAAAAGAAACGGTGTTACCCGAAAACTATGCTTCTTTGACTGAACAGGAAAAAATAAAAATACTAACAAATATTAACGGTGTAGCTGATCCTGAAAAATATGAAGAAGGGGTATTGAGAGATACGCTGGAATCTATCAGCGCTGTTAAAACAATACAACAATATAACGGGCAGCAAGGTTGCAACCGCTACATAATCAGTCAGTGCAACAGCGCGTTAAATGTATTGGAGGTCTTTGGTCTTTTCTTATTGAGCAACTGGAAAAGGGAAGAAATGACTATAGATATTGTGCCGCTGTTTGAAACGGTAGAAGATCTTAAGAACGCCCCAGGTATTATGTCTGCTTTATATGAAAATAATATCTATAACGAACATCTTTCGAAAAGAGATCGTATTCAAACTATCATGCTTGGCTTTTCTGACGGCACCAAAGACGGTGGCTACCTGATGGCGAACTGGAGTATCTATAAGGCAAAAAGAGAATTAACCCGGATTTCTAAAAGTTATGGAATAAGTGTAATTTTCTTTGATGGCAGGGGCGGTCCCCCTTCGAGGGGTGGTGGTAAAAGCCATAAGTTTTATGCATCTATGGGTAAAGAAATATCCAACAAAGAAATACAACTGACCATACAGGGACAAACCGTAAGCTCAAGTTATGGCAGCATAGAAGCAGCCAGGTTTAATATGGAACAGTTATTAAATGCTGGCATCAGCAATGAACTTTTTTCAGCTAAAGAAAAAACACTTACAGATGCTGAAGAGCAGGTAATGGACGAACTGGCAACAGAAAGTTTAAAGGCTTATGTAGATTTAAAACGTCATCCTGAGTTTATGAATTATCTTTCTAATGTAAGCCCTCTGAAATTCTACAGTGAAACCAACATTGGCAGCCGTCCGTCTAAACGGGGAAGCTCTTCCAAACTAACAATTAATGATCTTCGTGCTATACCGTTTGTGGGATCATGGAGTCAGCTAAAACAGAATGTGACAGGTTATTACGGGGTTGGTGTTGCAATGCAGTCACTTGATAAGAGAGGGCGCTTGCAGGAAGTAAAGGATTTGTATAAAAACTCTTTATTCTTTAAAACCCTGATTGATAATTGTGAGATGTCAATGAAAAAATGCTTTTTCCCATTAACAGCACATCTTGCTGATGATGAAAAATATGGGGAAATGTGGAACAGGATTTACAATGAATACGAATTGACTAAAAAGTATATCTTAGAGATTTCAGGAAAAACAGAATTGATGGGTGATTACCCGGTGGAATCACTCTCTATTCAAATGCGTGAAAAAATTGTGCTGCCGCTTTTAACTATTCAGCAATATGCCATGGCAAAAATCCGTGATCTGGACGGGAAGCATGCAGGAGATGAGGAAAAGCAGATTTATCAGAAGCTGGTTATGCGCTGCTCATTCGGGATTATCAATGCAGGAAGAAATTCCGCGTAAAAGTCCGATAGTTTATACCTTAATAGTATTATGAACTAAAATTTTTGAACTGCAGAGACATCCCGATAGCATCGGGAACAGGGACTTTCACAGAGAATAATAATAATTTCTGTGTTTCTCTGTCACTGTGGCTCTATGGTTCAAAAAGAAGCTAACGGATTTATAAGAAGGAAAGAGAATAAGCTTTTATAATATTTGAGATCAATAAATGGATGATATAAAGTTTGCAATTGTGGGTTGCGGCAGGATTGCACAGCGACATGCTGATCAGATAAATAAAGTTGGGATACTAAAAGCTGTATGTGACATTGATTATAAAAAAGCTTTTGATCTTGGAAACAAATACAACGCTGCTCCGTATCAATATCTTGATGAAATGCTATCGAAGGAAAACGAAGTGTGCGTGGTTTCTGTTTGTACTCCGAATGGTATGCATGCACAGCATTCGATAAAAGCATTAAATGCAGGTTATCATGTGCTTTGTGAGAAACCAATGGCTAATAACGTAAAAGATTGTCATGAAATGATTCATGCTGCTGAAAAAGCCGCCAGGCAATTAATTATTGTGAAGCAAAACAGGTTTAATCCGCCGGTTATAGCCGTAAAAAGTGCAATTGATAAAGGAATTTTGGGTAAAATTTACAGTATTCAGTTAAGTTGTTTCTGGAACCGGAATTCCCAGTACTATCACAATTCGTGGAAGGGAACCAGTGATTTGGACGGGGGTACTTTGTATACGCAGTTCAGCCATTTTATTGACTTATTGTATTGGATGTTTGGAGATGTAAAACAGGTTTATGCTTTAACCGGAAATTTTGCTCATAAAGCAATAATAGACTTTGAGGATACAGGTGTTGTTGCTCTTGAATTTAATAATGGTGCTTTAGGCACAATAAATTATACAGTAAATAGTTATAATAAAAACATGGAAGGTTCACTTACTATTTTTGCAGAAAAAGGAACTGTAAAAATAGGGGGTCAATACCTCAATGAGTTAGAGTATCAAGATATAGAAGGATTTGAGTTTAAAGACATTCCTAAGGGAAGCAGCGCTAATAACTATGGAAACTATACAGGCTCAATGAGTAACCATGATAAAGTGTATCAGAATCTTATAGATGTTTTAGTAAATGGAAGTTCTGTTTCTGCAAACGCTTATGAAGGTTTGAAAACGGTGGAAATTATAGACAGGATTTATCAATCTTCAAAACAACTTTGTATTTAAACAATGAGGCATATATCATTACACGTAAGTATACGAGATGTGGTTTTTGGTGAAAATGTAACTATAATAGAACCGGTAAATATATATGGTTGTAAAATAGGCAGCAATTCTTTTGTAGGCCCTTTTACTGAAATACAGAAAGAGGTGGTTATAGGAGAAAAATGCAGAGTGCAAAGCCATGCTTTTATCTGTGAATTGGTTACCATCGGCAACAATTGTTTTATCGGCCACGGAGTTATGTTTGTGAACGATTTTTGTAAAACAGGCGGACCAGCAATGGGTGCCAGAGATCTGTTAAAAAGTACAACTATTGGCAACAATGTTACCATTGGCAGTAATGCTACTGTACTTCCTGTAGAAATTTGTGACAATGTAGTAATTGGCGCCGGGGCTGTTGTCACTAAAAATATTACAAAGCCGGGTATCTATGCAGGAAATCCTGCAAGGTTTTTTAGAAGTATTTAATGCTTTAGCTTAATAGTCAATGTTATTAACTTAAGGAAACAAATGTTCAATTCTCTCCCGAAAAACGGGACAATGTTCAATTCTCAATGAAAGCAATTCACTTTACAGACATGTTCAACAAGTTCAAATATTGAGTATTGAGTATTGTACATTGTTTATTGAACATTAAAAAAAATGTATGGACTTGCTTAAGTTAATGACATTGGCTTTATAGTCTTACTTCAACGGCATAGGTACAAGGTGAATTTATGAGAAGAAGGGATGAAGCATTTAACGCTTGTCTTTTATTATGGGAATAGTTAATACTTTGCAAATGAATTACCTCTTACATGTTTAATTTTTTAAAAAGATCAGGTAAACCGGTTGTGCCGGATTTGTCATTTCTTGGAACAGACATGCACTCCCATCTTCTGCCGAATATAGATGACGGCTTACAGGATATTGAGCAAACCATTGAGTTTATAAAAGATCTGCAGAATTTGGGCTACAGTAAACTCATTTGCACTCCGCATATTTTATCTGATTTATACCCCAATAGTCCTGCTACTATTTTGCCAAAATTAACGCTTGTAAGAGATGCATTGGAAGAGGCTGAAGTAGACATAGAAGTAGAAGCAGCAGCAGAGTACATGATAGATCATGAGTTTACAGAACTGATAGCCCATGCAAAAAAGGAAGATTTACTAACTATAGCCGGAGATTATATTTTAGTTGAAATGTCTTACCTGTCCCCCTCACCAAATTTTGATAAAGTTATTTTCGATTTAAGAATGCTTGGCCTGACCCCTATTATAGCACATCCTGAAAGATATAGTTATTATCATAATCAATTTACACAATACGAACGTTTTAAGGAACTGGGATGTAAACTGCAGGTGAATTTATTATCACTTTCAGGAGTGTATGGTCCTTATGTAAAAAAAACTGCGGAAAAGTTATTTAAAAACCAGATGGTTGATTTTTTAGGAACAGACATGCACCATGATAAGCATTTAGCCATGCTTAAAAAGCTGGCAACAAAAAAAGATTTTTACGAACTTGTTGGTAGTGCTGAACTTTTGAACAAAACATTAATGTAAGTAAACTTGAAACTGCAAGACTTTTGCAACAAAATCGTGCAAAACATTACCGGTTTAGCAGATCCCACTTCTTTCGATACTCCCGATGCAGGTACTGATTTGCTTCTTTATCATCCGGAAACTTCTCTTTATCACTGTTCCAGGCTAACTTTCTGTTAAGACGGTAAGAAATTAATCCAAGGTGCATAGGAAGGGTCATTTTACGGGCATATTCAAGATTAGACTCTGGTTGTACCCTTGACTTAACTGCATTTACAAAATTCTGTTGATGACCAGGAGAACGCTCAATGGTAATAGGAACTTCAGGCATATCAGTCATCGTTTGTCCGTTAATGGTGATAAGACGGGTTTGGTAATCACAGATTAATGTTCCCTTGTCTCCCTCAAAATAAGCGCCTATTCCGCGCTCTGCAGCTCCCGGTACATCAGGGGGTAAGTGTGTCCAATACAAATTTAGCCCATCGAATTCATAGTCCACGTCAACCCAAAGTGGTGCATCATCAATTCCTTTAGATGCCTCTCCCCTCGCACTGATGCTTTTTAGTCCTTGAGGATTTATGGACCAAAAAACGATATCAGCAATATGGCTCCAAAAATCAGCGAAAACACCACCTGAATAATCAAGAAAATACCTGTAAGTAAAATGGCAGCGCTGAGGAGTATAATCTTTATAGGGAGCAGGGCCAAGCCACATATCCCAATTCAGTGTGGAAGGAGGAGATTGAATTTTGGCAGGCCCAAGATCAGGAGGTAAGCCTGTTTTCCATAAGCGTGCTGTATGCACTTTTCCTATGGCCCCGGAACGGATGATTTCTACGACGCGGTGATAATTTTCTCCTGCATGTATCTGGGTACCAACCTGAAATATCCGCTTGTGACGCTTTAGGTTTTTCAGCATCTGTTGCCCTTCTTTCACATCATAAGAAAGTGGTTTTTCACCATACACATCTTTTGCTGCTTCGAAAGCAAGGTTAGCTATCTGGGCATGCCAGTGATCAGGTGTGGCACAGGTAATTGCATCTATATCTTTGCGATCAAGAATATG
>JAABUS010005233.1_pt1 | contig 17353 bp, 15 predicted proteins | sample 5560161 | NCBI WGS metagenome assembly JAABUS01 (sample SAMN10711885, study PRJNA513376) | rock metagenome | isolation source: Antarctica rocks | place: Antarctica: Victoria Land, Trio Nunatak nord | collected 2016-01-04
TGTTTAATGAATATTTCATTTTTAAGCTAAAGAAATTATTTAGTGATAATAACATTAGAAAAGGGCTTTTTAAGGCAAAAAAAAGAGCCTTGTAGAAACAAGGCTCGTAACCAAAACTAACTGCTTATGAGAAAAAAAACGTTTATTTAGATTCTTTAAGATGTAAACTTCGTTCAGAAAATCAAAATAATTTGTTAAGTGATGTTATTATTAAGTTAATCGGACTTATTTACTTAAAGTCAATACAGTGAATAATTTTATAAAGTAGTCACTATCTTTTAACAATAAAATCTGCTGGTGACCTCTTATCAGAATAAATGTAGTTAATTAAAATCAGATAAGCAATATAAATTTATAAATAAAAAATTTTCTATCAGCTATCAGGAGATCAGGAGATCACTGCCTGGTATGTTTCCTCCAGATTGCTGACAGCTGACGGCTGATAGCATCTTACTTCTATATCGCAATAACTAAATCCATAAATTCTCTTAACTTCGCCCGCTATGACACAAGAACAAATTAAGAATATGAGGGAACGTGTTGCCGTCCTGAGGAGGTTTCTTTGACGTTGAGAACCGCCAGCAAAAAATAACACAAGACAAGCAACTGACACTCGCGCCCGGCTTCTGGAATGATAATCAACGTGCCACCGTAATCCTTAAAGAAATTAAGGTTGATGAGTACTGGGTGAAGATTTATGATAAAGTAGTAATGGCAGTGGAAGACTTTGCCACCTTATTTGACTTTTGGAAAGAAGGCGAGGCCAGCGAAGAGGAAGTGAAAGAAGCTTATAACACAGCTTTACACGATATAGAAGAAGCAGAATTTAAGAGTACGCTTAATCAACCGGAAGATGAAATGCCTGCCGTACTTGAAATTAACAGTGGGGCAGGTGGTACTGAAAGTCAGGACTGGGCTGAGATGCTCCTGCGGATGTATCGTATGTATGGAGAAAAACAAGGGTGGACCGTTACGGAGCTGGATTTTCAGGAAGGGGAGGGCGCAGGTATAAAATCTGCAACCCTTCAGTTTGATGGTTCTTTTGCGTATGGATTTCTGAAGGTGGAAAGTGGTGTGCATCGCTTGGTGAGAATTTCTCCGTTCGATAGCAATGCACGACGGCATACATCGTTTGCCTCCGTATTTGTATACCCGTTAGTGGATGATACTATTGATGTTGAAGTAAATCCCTCCGATCTTGAATGGGCCTTTTTCAGAAGTGGTGGTTCAGGCGGACAGAACGTAAACAAAGTAGAAACAGCAGTACGCTTAAAGCATATTCCATCTGGTATTATCATTGAATGCCAGCAGGCAAGAACACAGGGGGAGAATCGTGAAAAAGCATTGAAGATGCTGAAAAGTAAATTATACGAAGAGGAAATTCGTAAAAGAGATGAGCTAAAAAATGCGGCTAATAGCAACAAACAAAAAATTGAATGGGGAAGCCAGATCCGGAGTTATGTTTTTCATCCTTATAAAATGATTAAAGACCATCGTACTGATTATGAAGTTGGAAATGTGCAACCCGTAATGGATGGTGAACTTGATGGATTTATCAAAGCATACCTAATGATGGAAAAAGAAACAATATAAATTTAATTTAACTGTAACATGTGAACTATTCTTTTTCCTGGATCATATTAATTTTTGCCGGTTTATTTGAAGTCGGCTTTACTACCTGCTTAAAATTATCTCAAAATTTTACCAATATAAAATGGAGTATAGGTTTCTTCATTTGCATCATAGCTAGTTTATTCCTGCTTAATAAAGCCACACAGGTTATACCATTGGGCACTGGATATGCTGTATGGACAGGTATCGGTGCTGTAGGTACTGTTATCGTTGGAATATTTATTTTTAAAGAACCTTATTTTTTTTGGAGGATGTTTTTCATTTTTCTCCTTATTAGTTCCATAATAGGATTAAAACTGGTTTCCTCAAATTAAAAATTGAATGTATGAATTTCGGCTATTTTAGTTACCCCATACCGCTTAATGAACCCGTTCTGACTTATGCCCCGGGAACAGTAGAAAGGGAAAATTTAAAGCAAACGCTGGACATCTTAAAAAGAGAAATTGCTGATGTTCCCATGTACATTGACGGAAAGGAAATTAGAACCGGGAAAAAAGTGGCCTTGCATCCACCACACGAAATCTCACATCTACTTGGTCATTTTCATGAAGGCGATGAATCTCATGTTACAATGGCAATAGAAGCCGCTTTACATGCAAAGCAGGCATGGGCTGATATGAGCTGGGAAAACCGTGCTAATATTTTTTTAAAGGCGGCTGACCTTCTCGCTACTAAATACCGTTTTTTGATTAATGGTACCACCATGCTGGGACAAAGCAAAAATCCTTTCCAGGCTGAAATAGATGCTGCATGCGAACTGATTGATTTTTTAAAATTCAATGTTCATTTTTTAAGTGAGATATACCGGCAGCAACCAATAAGTGGTCAGGGAGTACATAACAAAATGGAATACCGGCCGCTTGAGGGTTTTGTACTTGCAATTACTCCTTTTAATTTTACGGCAATCGCAGGTAACCTTCCAACCTCTGCCGCTATGTGCGGGAATGTAGTTGTTTGGAAACCTGCTAATACACAGGTTTACAGTGCACAAATGATCATGAAGGTATTAAAAGAAGCGGGTTTGCCAGACGGTGTTATAAACCTAATATATGTTGACGGTCCTGTACTTGGAAAGATTTGTTTCAGTCACCCTGATTTTGCCGGTATCCATTTTACCGGTTCCACCGGTGTTTTTAATACTATCTGGAAAGAAATAGGTATGAATATCAATAAATACAAATCCTATCCCCGCGTGGTTGGTGAAACCGGTGGAAAAGATTTTGTGCTTGTTCATAAATCTGCAGTGCCGGATGTAGTGGTTACGGCCCTTATAAGAGGAGCTTTTGAATACCAGGGCCAGAAATGTTCAGCTGCTTCAAGGGCATACCTGCCTGATAATATTGCTGATGATATAAAAGAAAAGCTGGTAGCCACACTTCAAACAGTAAAAATGGGAAGTGTAGAAGATTTCTCAAATTTTGTTAACGCCGTTATTGATGAAAGAAGCTTTGATAAATTGAAAGCTTACCTGGATAAAGCGAAAGCAGCAGATGATGCTACTATAATTACAGGTGGCAATTGTGATAAAACACTTGGTTATTTTGTAGAACCGACTATTATTGAAGCAAAAGATCCGAAGTACGTAACTATGTGTGAAGAGCTGTTTGGTCCGGTTCTTACAATATATATTTACCCTGCTGATAAATTTGATGAGACAATAGACCTCGTGAACTCCACTTCGCCTTATGCATTAACCGGAGCGGTTATTTCTCAGGACAGGCAGGCAGTTGAACTTGCTACAGATAAACTGCGAAATGCAGCAGGTAATTTTTATATTAACGACAAACCTACCGGCGCAATTGTAGGACAACAACCATTTGGCGGGGCCCGGGCTTCAGGAACTAATGACAAAGCCGGCTCTATTTTAAATTTATACCGATGGTTAAGCGCGCGGACTATTAAAGAAACGTTTAACCCTCCAGTCGATTACCGCTATCCTTTTTTGGGATAGCATTGTAAACTAACCTATAAAGTTTTGAAAACCTTAGAGGTTTAATCGCAGACATTTAATTTTTATAAAACATTTTTTTGAAGACAATTCTTAACCAGGAGCAACTCTCCATAACTATACAGAGATTATGTCACCAGATACTTGAAAACCATATCGGTCTGGAAAATACTGTATTGATAGGACTTCAACCAAGAGGCATTTACTTTTCTAAAAGAATTGTTGAGGAGCTTAAAAAGCAAATCAATTCTGAAAAAGTATTGTATGGTAAACTTGATATCACCTTCTACCGGGATGATATCAGGAAAGAACTCCATGTGGCAAATCAAACTAATATTCCCTTTAGTATCCAAAACAAGAATGTTATCCTGATCGATGACGTGTTATATACAGGGCGTACCATCCGTGCGGCACTCGATGCTTTGTTGGATTATGGCCGGCCCGCTAAAGTTGAATTATGCATCCTGGTAGACAGAAGATTCAGCCGTCAGTTACCTATTCAACCTGATTATGCAGGCAAAGCCATTGATTCTATTATATCCCAGAAAGTAAAAGTTTTCTGGCTTGAAAAGGATGAAAAGGAAGAAGTAGTATTGATTTGAGACGCCGGTTATACACCTCACCTATAAGGTTTTCAAAACCTTATAGGTATAAAGGGCAGGTTCTCCAAATCATTGACGTTTGTAGTTTAATGGTTATCGTTGACCCTGAATTTAATCCTATAAGGTTTTGAAAACCTTATAAGATTCAAAGAAGATGTTGCCACATATTTATCTTTACCTTAATTTCGACCTTTAATGCAACTAAGTACAAAACATCTTCTTGGCATTAGAGACCTTGCCTCCAGGGATATCAAACTTATCTTAGACACAGCTACCCAATTTAAAGAAGTTCTTCAGCGGCCCATTAAAAAAGTACCATCACTCAGAGAGGTAACGATCGTGAATCTTTTTTACGAAAACTCCACCCGTACCCGCATCTCTTTTGAACTAGCTGAAAAGCGCCTGAGTGCAGATACTATAAATTTCGCAGCAAGCAGCTCATCAGTTTCTAAAGGAGAATCGTTGCTGGATACTGTTAATAATATTCTTTCCATGAAAGTTGATATGGTGGTTATGCGGCATAGCGCCAGTGGTGCACCTCATTTCTTAGCCAAACATATTCCTGCGGCAATTATAAATGCCGGCGATGGAATCAACGAACATCCTACCCAGGCTTTGCTTGATGCATTTTCCATACGTGAAAAATTAGGAAGCCTTGAAGGTAAAAAAGTGGCTATTATCGGCGACATCATGCATTCGAGGGTAGCACTGAGCAATATTTATTTATTAAAAAAAATGGGTGCGGAGGTGATGCTTGCCGGTCCGCCTACATTGATTCCAAAGTATATTGAAGAGGCTTTTGATGTTACTGTTGAATACAACCTTAAAAAAGCATTACAATGGTGTGATGTCGCCAATGTGTTGCGCATACAACTGGAAAGGCAGAACCAGGTATTGTTCTCTTCTTTGAGGGAATATAATCTTGCTTATGGTGTAAAAACAAGCATGCTTGATTCATTGGGAAAAGAGATTGTAATCATGCATCCCGGGCCTATCAATCGCGGGGTGGAAATTGATAGTGATGTAGCAGACAGCAGCCGTTCAATAATTCTGCAACAGGTAGAGAACGGCGTAGCGGTGAGAATGGCGGTGTTATATTTGCTCGCGGGAAGTGGAGGAGAGTAAATCAGGCCTCACAGTTCAAACCCTTAATTAGGGTTAAGTTATATGTAAATTGACGTATATGCTATCAGCAGTCAGCTATCAGGTATCAGGAGGAAACTTATTACACATTGATCTGCTGACTGCTTATGGCTGATGGCTGAAAGCAGAATGCGTCACTCTAGAGTTAACTTAACATTAGTTATTATTTTATCCATCTCAATCATAAAATGAATACCGGAATAAAATAAAATCACATTATGAATAGTATTTGCCTTTTCCCGGGAACCTTCGATCCAATTACCATCGGCCATCTTGATATAATAAACCGCTCACTCAAAATTTTCGACAAGCTGATTATAGGTATCGGACGAAATGCCAACAAAGCCCCCATGTTTTCAGAAGAGCAACGGCAATTATGGATACAGGAAATTTACAAGGATAACCTTAATGTTGAAGTAGTAGTTTATGATGGCCTTACTGTTGAATGTTGTAAAAGTGTAAATGCACATTTTATATTAAGAGGTATTCGCTATGTAAATGATTTTGAATATGAAAAGGCTATAGCTGATATGAACCGGAGCCTGGATAATAATATAGAAACCATTTTTTTTACCTGTTTACCGCAGTTTACCTCTGTAGCTTCCACGCTGGTCAGAGATGTAATCCGCAATGGAGGTGATGCTTCGCAATTTCTTCCTGAACCTGTTGTACAGTCGCTTGTGAGAATTAAGTAAGGATGTCTCAGAAGATTTTATCAGTATTATAATTTGACAATAATGTCTATCTGGTTCAAAAAAAATCTGGTAATTGAAGACCTGTTACCCCTGGGAAAATCAAATATGGGTGAGCACCTGGGTATGGAATGGGTGGAAGTAGGTGATAATTACCTGAAGGCAAGAATGCCTGTTGATCATCGTACAAGACAGCCATATGGATTGTTGCACGGAGGTGCTTCTGTTGCGCTTGCAGAAACAATTGGTAGTGTGGCAGCAGCGATGGTAGTGGATCATACAAAATATTACTGCGTTGGACTGGAAATCAATGCTAATCATGTTCGTGCTGTGAAGGAAGGATTTGTAACCGGCATTGGTAGCCCCATTCATATAGGCAGCACTACACAGGTATGGGACATCAAAATTTATAATGAATCTGGAAAGCTGGTATGTGTCAGCAGGTTAACGGTAGCTATTTTGAAAAGAAATGATAATGAATGACTATAGCTCCATACTGTAGTGTTCCAAACTGTAATCTACTGTTATTTTTACCTTAATGTTTGTACATGTTACTATCAGAACGCTAATATGTTAATGAATTTTCTCCTGATAGCTGACAGCTGATAACAAATCGTCTATTTACACTTAACTTAACACTACTTAAAAATTCAAATTCTTAACTGGATCACTTCCCTTACAGAAGGATAGGTATTGCTCAACACTTCCTGCAGGTTTTCACTTTTTACCCACCTTAATTCCTGGATATCTTCTTCAGTTTGCGGAACCAGGTTTTTTTTACTGTTCGATATCATTTTATACCAATAACTTTCTTTCAGAATATGTTTACCGTTTTCTATGTAGGTATGATAAGTTGTTAATAAAAATTGTTTAAATTCAACCCCAGTTAACCCGGTTTCTTCCGCTACTTCCCGAAGGGCGCATTCTTGAATACTTTCCCCAGGGTCAAGTTTACCTTTAGGAAGATCCCATTTTCCTCTCCGGAACATAAAAAGAATGTCTTCATTTTCATTTTTTACCAGTCCGCCACCAGCTTGTATGATGACAAATTTTTTCCAAAACGCCTGCTTTAATTTATTGAGGTCATCATACATGAAAATTCCTGCATGTACCTTTTCTGACTGCATTTCATGTATTATAGAGTTTATAGCAGGAGAGGAGAGCTCCTCAATAAATACAGCATCATCGTGATGCAAAAAAGGTTCTATTTCTTTGCAGATCTCATCGCAAAGAAATAAAGGTTTATCATTGAAATAGACTTTAATATACATGTTAATACTTTAAAAGGACGTGATTTAATTTATTCACATAATAATTTAAGATAGCTTAATACCAGAGTACTTCATGAATTTAGTAAATTAAAACTTCAGGTTAGGATAACTGATTAAGTTGCACTGCACATTAGTAATAGCTGACGTTACTTAGTTTGCTCAGCCTTAAAACAAAATTATTCTGAAAATTTACAATTTTCTTAATCCTGCTCTAATTTAGCACCATGACAAATCAAAAAGCTGTAGCTGAAAAGCTCTTACAGATCAATGCTATTCAGTTGAACGTACAATCGCCTTATACCTGGGCAAGCGGCTGGAAAAGTCCTGTTTATTGTGATAACCGAAAAGTTTTGTCATTTCCTTATATAAGGGATTTTATAAAATCAGAAATGTGCAACCTGGTTTTCGAGGATTTTCCCGACGCTGACCTGCTGGCCGGTGTTGCTACAGCCGGAATTGCCTGGGGCGCAATGGCTGCAGACCAGTTAAAACTACCATTTATTTATGTTCGGCCTAAGCCTAAAGAGCATGGACTGGGAAACCAGATTGAAGGATTTTATGAAAAAGGCCAGAAAGCTGTTGTGATTGAAGATTTGGTGTCTACAGGAAAAAGTAGTTTGCAAGTGGTGGAAGTACTTCGCAATGCGGGATTGGATGTAGTGGGTATGGTGTCAATATTTACTTACGGTTTTGATGAAGCTGCTGCCAATTTTAAAAAGTTTAATCTCACCCTTAAATCACTGACAAATTATCCGGATCTTATTAATATAGCCATTGAAAAAGGTTTGGTTTCAAAAGATCAGGAGAGTATTTTGTTAAAGTGGAGTGTTAACCCTTCAGAGTGGAGCGGACTTTAATTAAATTTGATTGACAAAAAATAAAAATATGAAAAAATTACAGCTTGTTTTGTTCTTGCTAATAGGAGCAGTGAGTATATCAATGGCCCAGGTTAAAAAGAAAGCATTGCTAACAGTTATTATAGCCACTCCTGGAATCCAGTGTGAGGAGTGTAAAAAAGTAATCGAACAATTCATGACACGTGAGGAAGGAGTAACGAAAACGGTTGCCGATTTTAAAAGGAAGATTACGAAAGTTACCTACTGGACGGACCGTACCAATCCTGAAAATATCAAAACAGCTATTGCTAATGTGGGGTTCGATGCGGATGATGTAACTGCTAACCAGGAATTTGCTAAAAAGTTGCCTCCTTGTTGTAAGAAGAACTAGCGTATTTTCCGGGTAAGTGTTTGTTTAAATAATTTTTAACCACAGAGGGGAAACTAGAGGTAAAAGGGAGGTTACACAGAGACGTTCTCTGTGTAACCTCCCTTTTACCTCTGGTTTCCCCTCTGTGGTTATATTTCCTTACTACTGTTTATGCTACATTAAAACAATTTGAATTGCTGCTTTCCCTGATAAGAAAACGGAAAATTGAAAAAGAATATTCCTTTTCCAAGTCTTGCTTTTCCATCCATCTTAAGATCTACCTCATTTGAAAACAACGATCCTACAGAAGTTGTAATCAGGGTTTTCATATTTACATTCAAACGAACAGGAACATAAAATGAATCATTTTTTGGAATGGTCATTAATGTATCCAAAATAGATCTTCCAATAAATTTGTTATTGACCGAAATATCCATTTCCGCTCTTTTAAGCTTCATTCTAAAATCATTAGGATTATAAAATTTAACATCTGCCGAAATGACAGAGTTTCCCATTTCCAAGGATACTATATTAAAGTTCTGAACATTTAGGTATTGTAGTGATTTAGGTTTTCCGCAACTTATTGTTAGTAATAAAAGAATAAGTAAAATTCCCGCCTGAAAAGAATACCTCATTTTTGATAGAATTATAGATATAAAAATAGGATGGTTTTGAGAATTTCTCAAAAATCATTCTATTTTATTTTAATTTCGTGCTAAATTCTTTAGAATAATTAATGATACTATTTTATCATTTTAAATTTTATTTAAACTAATTATATTAGTTTAGTATTGTGAACATAAATCATTGTTTTACAATATTTTAAAAATTATAAACACTGTTTTTATGTAGTATTAAATATCAATAATTAAATCAAAAATACCCTTTGTTTCTATAGAATTAGTAGAATCTTAATAATTATGAATGAAGACATGTTTATAATTGATATTCAATATTTTGCAAATACCATATATTATAAAAATATATGTAGTCGGAGATATATTGTATTTGAACAATATAATGCCCATAGAAAAAAGAGTTTTGCAAATCGATGTATAATTGCCGGAGCTAATGGAAATATAAATTTGTCTGTTCCTCTGCAACAAGGCAGGTCACAAAAAACAATTACAAAAGAGGTGAGGATTTCAAATGCCGAAAATTGGCAACTCAGGCATTGGAGAAGTATTATTTCTTCTTATAATAATTCTCCCTGGTTTAAATATTTTAATGACGATCTGGCAGTGCTGTTTAATAGAAGATTTGATTTTTTATTAGATTGGAACCTGGCCTGCCTTGATTGGACTTTAAAACATTTAAAGCTGAGTCTTGAATACCAGCTTACCCAGGAATGGAAGAAAAATTGGTCAGGCATGCAAGACCTTAGAAATGTAATTGTTCCTGATAATGATCAGCCTGCCAGTAAAATCCGTTATCCTCAAGTATTTGAAAATAGATTGGGTTTTATGCCGGATTTAAGCATTTTAGACTTGTTATGTTGTGAAGGCCCTAAAAGCGCACTGGGGTTATTAAAAAGCAAGATTTAAACCAGTGAAAGAAAAAATATTCTATATTTTCCATTAAATAACTCTATTTTGTAATCCTGGTACTTTTATTCCTTAGTTTCCCGATGTTAAAACTGATTTTGATTATTGGAACTTTATTGTTTCTTGTGCCTGCCACAGGACAGGATTTCTCTAACAAAGGGAAGGATTTCTGGATTGCCTATGGTAACCACGTGAGGATGTTTGAGACAATTACTGCCAATAACCAGGCGGAAAAAATGGAGCTTTATATGACTTCTGACGTAAATACAACCGGAACTATTGATATTCCCGGGATAAATTTTACAACAAATTTTGCAGTTACAGCAAACCAGATAACCACCATTGCAATTCCTCGTTCTGCCGGTTTGCTGGATGAAGGCATTTACAACCTTGGAATTCATGTTACCTCAAACAAACCTATAGTAGTATATAGCTTTATTTATGTAAACGCAGTATCCGGAGCAACACTTTGCCTTCCGGTTGTTACATTAGGGCGTGAGTACTACTCTGTTAATTTTACCCAGGTTTCTAATGTTAATAATTCTTATTCTTACTTTGACGTAATCGCTACCGATACTGGCGTTACCGCAGTAGAAATAATCCCTGCCCAGAATACAAAAGGAGGTCATTTGGCCGGCACACCATATATTGTTACCCTTAGGCAAGGCCAGGTGTACCAGGCCCTTGGAGTTTTGACTTCTAATAATAATCCTTTTAGGGGAGTAGACTTAACCGGAACACAGATAAGATCTATAAACACCTCAAGCACTAAATGCAAGAAGATTGCTGTTTTTTGTGGAAGTAGTAAAATTTCAATTGGCTGTACAGGATCAGGCACTTCAGATAACCTTTATCAGCAAATGTACCCGGTAAACACCTGGGGTAAAATCTACATTACTGTGCCTAGTGTGAATAATGCGAGTACGGCAAATCAGTATAATTATTACCGCATTTTTAAATCGGATGTTTCAGCAACCGTTAAATTGAACGGAACGGTGTTGCCCAATGCAAGTTTTGTTAATGGGCAGTATTACGAGTTTAATGTAAATCAAACTAATTTCATTGAGTCGGATAAACCCATCCTGGTGGCACAGTACTTTAGCTCAGGGGGATGTAATAACAATGCCGGAAATGGTGACCCGGAGATGATATACCTTAATCCTGTAGAACAGACCATATCAAACGTTACATTAAATTCAATGCAGCCCCCGGCCACCAATACAAATATTAATGAACACTATATTAATGTCGTTCTTAAAAACTCGCCCGATGTTATTAATACCTTTCTAATAGATGGAGTCGCCGCAGGTAAATTTAGCCCGCTGCCTGCTAATAATAATTATGCTTATGCACAGATTATAGTTACAAAAGGAGCCCACACACTACATTGCGATTCAGGTTTTAATGCTATTTCTTATGGATTTGGCAACGCAGAATCATATGGTTACTCGGCAGGTACTAATCTTAAAGATTTGTATCAGTTTGCTAGTATTCATAATCAGTATGCGACCGTTAACTTTCCTGCGGGCTGTAGAAATTCTCCCTTTGAATTTTCTATGACCTTCCCTTATCAACCTACTAATCTGAAGTGGATATTTAAAGGCCTTTTTGCTGATACATCGGTAAACGCGCCTGTTTATGATTCATCCTGGGGAGTAAATGGAAGAACCCTCTACCGGTATACCCTTAAAAGAAAATATATTATCACCGCTGTAGGAACTTACCCGATAACGATCATTGCTAATAATCCAACAGTTGACGGTTGCAGCGGAGAACAGGAAATTAATTACGATCTCCAGATATATGAAAGGCCCGCTGCCGCGTTTACGGTTTCTCAAACAGGATGTATTACAGACCCGGTAAGTTTTATTGATACTACAAATGGCAATGGAAGGTCTGTTGTTAGCTGGATCTGGAAATTTGGTGATGGAGCCGGTGACATTATTAAAAAGCCTGCTCATATTTATACAACTGCTGGTAATTATACCATAACTTTTTCCTCTGTCACCGATATTGGCTGCCTTTCAGATACCGTTACAAAAATCCTTGTATTTACACCATCGCCCGTAGCTGCTTTTACACTGGGTACTGCAGCCTGCACCAATAAATCCATAAAATTTCTAGATGCATCAACTCCCTTGAATGGAGGTTTATCAAAATGGTTGTGGGATTTAGGTGATGGAACGGTTTCACCCGATCAAAACCCCTCTCATATATATTCTAAAACAGGAAAATATAATGTGAAGCTTGGTATTGAAACAATCACAGGTTGCAAAAGCACTTCTTCCGCTACTATAAACGTAAATCCGGTTCCTCTGGCAAACTTTGGAATGCCCGAAGTGTGTCTGAATGATCCGTTTGCTGCATTTACAGATTCTTCTGTTATAAATGATAATTCCGGAAACCAATTAGGTTACCTGTGGAATTTTGGAGATGCTAATGCCGGGACAGCTAATCCCAATGTTTCTACGGTAAAAAGTCCTACTCATAAATATAATGTAGTAGGGGTGTATAATATAAATCTTAAGGTCACATCAAAAGACGGATGTAGTGCAGATACCACCAAAAAGTTTACGGTGAACGGGGCTATACCCAAAGCAGATTTCGAAGTAAAAGCAGCCGGCCAGTTATGTAGTAACCAGGATGTGATTATAAACGATCAGTCGTCGGTTGATTTTGGGAATATTACCCGTATTGAAGTTTATTGGGATTATACCAATGATCCTACTGCAAAAACCATAGATGACGATCCGGTAACAGGAAAAACATATTCCCATAAATATAAGGACTTTGGTACCCCATCTGTAATGAACTTTAAAGTGGTATACATTGCTTATTCAGGTGCCAGCTGTATGCAGCAACAAACTAAAACGATCATTGTAAATGCTAGTCCCGCGATAAAATTTGATACTATCTTACCTGTTTGCCAGGAGCTGCCTGCTTTTCAGGTAACTGCCGCCCGGGAGCTTTATGGTTTAACCGGAATTGGAATGTATACAGGTTCAGGTATTTTACCATCAGGACTGTTTACTCCAAAACTTGCAGGTACAGGTAAGCAAACTGTTACCTATCATTTTACAGCTTCTAATGGTTGCACTACCCTGAAAGATCAGGCAATTATAGTGTATCAATCCCCGATGGTAAATGCAGGTCCTGACCGGACGCTTTTTGAAGGTGGAGCAATAACTCTTGCAGCTACCGCTAGCGCCAACAGCTCTTATTTATGGACACCAGCTACCGCTATTGACAATACTTCCGGCCTGACACCTAAAGTATCGCCTTTGAATAATACTGTTTATAAATTAACAGTTACTTCCTTGGTTGGATGCAGTGCATTTGATGAGGTGAGAGTAACTGTACTTAAAGAAGTGAAAGTTCCCAACGTGTTTTCACCTAACGGCGATGGCATTAATGATACCTGGAATATTCAGTTCCTGGAATCTTATCCCGAAGCAACGATAGAAGTATATAATCGCTACGGACAGCAAGTATACCGTTCAGTAGGTTACGGCAAACCCTGGGATGGCCGGTATAATGGAAGTGCCTTACCCTTTGGAACTTATTACTGGCTCATAAATCCAAAGAATGGAAGGGCTTTAAAAAATGGCTCTGTTACTATTATCCGTTAAAAATAAGAATAACCCAGATGAAAAAAATTGTTTTACTTATAATGTGTTGTAGCATGGCGTTTTTATCTAAAGCGCAGCAGGAACCACATTACACGCAATATATAATAAACCAGTATATTATAAATCCGGCACTTACTGGTATTGAAAACTATACTGATGTAAAACTTAGCCATCGCCATCAGTGGATAGGATTGCAGGATGCGCCGGTAACATCATATGTTACCATCAGCAAACCATTAGGTAAAAAAGATGACAGAACTTCCGCCACTTCTTTTAAGATGCCGGGTGAAAATCCTCGTGGTAGAAGTTACTGGCAAAATTATGAAGCAGCAAAACCACATAGTGGAATAGGATTAAAGATTATTAATGACAGAACTGGTCCGCTAAACCGGTTTGCCGGTTATCTCAGTTATGCATATCATGTTGGCATCAGCCCAAAAACCAGTCTGGCTGCCGGTTTTGAAGCAGGTGTCCGCAAGGTTAGCCTGGACAGGAGTAAACTGGATTTTGGTACTGCATATCCTTTTGATCCAGTAGTATACAACTCAGGAGAGATCAACCAGATTAAACCTGACTTTGGCGCAGGATTATATTTGTATTCAGCTGAGTATTTTGTGGGGCTTTCAGTGCAGCAAATTATTTCACAAAAAATTTATTTTTCAGGCCTCCAGGTTAAAATGGACGATTCAAAATTTGTTCCCCATATTTTTGCTACGGCAGGATACCGGGTTTTTCTTAATGATGATTTCAGTGCTTTACCCTCTATTATGGTAAAGGTTGTTCAGCCGCTGCCCGTTCAGTTTGATATAAATATGAAAGTTCAATACCATGATCTGATGTGGGCGGGAGCCAGCTACCGGCTTCAGGACGGATTTGCAGCAATGGTAGGATTGAATGTATCCAATACTTTTAATATTGGGTATTCTTATGATTATACAACCTCACGTTTAAATACTGTAAGTAAAGGAACTCACGAGATTGTGCTGGGATTTTTATTAGGGAATAAATACGGCGACTGGTGCCCTAGGAATGTTTGGTAAAAGTTATCAGCTATCAGCCGTCAGCTATCAGTAAATCCACGTTTTATAAATTCTTTTTAAATTTGGAAGTTTCAAATCATTAACTTTCTTAGTATGAACCAAAGCTGGCAGCTGATGGCTGACAGCTATTGACTAAATATAAACAATCACTTTTTTCTTTTGCACCTGCTTCTCTATTTCATTTAATTCTTTTTCAACGCCATTTTTATATTTTTCCTGTTGCTGTTGCAATTCGGTTTTGATTGTTTCATACTGTTGTTGCAGGTTCTTATAATTATTCATCTTGTCATATTCCTGTTTTAAGGAAGACCTCATGTTCTTAGTTGCTTCTTTGTTTACAGAGTCCATAGTTTCTTTATAAATCTGTGACCAATTCAGGTTCTGCAACGATAGCTGCAATTGCTTTTGCAATTGGAGTATAGATGCTTTGCTTAGTTTCTGAAGTTTGGCTATTCTATTCCAGTCTAGCTTTTCAATTGCCTTTTGAGCCTGGGCAAGAGACTGATTTACCGCCTGCTCATTATATAATTTAGATTTAAGTTTAATAATAGTGCTGTCATCCGTATTGTTGTAATAAGAAAAACTTGAATTAGGTACAAATGGAAATTCGTTTTCGGTAGCAACCTCCGGCAACTCCGGATTCTTTTCTTTAATGGAGAAATCCCTGTTCTCGTTGTTTATTGATTGCAATAAAGCTTGCAGAGGCATTTGATTCTTATTATCATCTGTTGAAACAGGCAATGCAAGTAAATCTTCTTCCGGATCATTATTTTCCACGGCTGCATTAGCAGCGGGAATTTCCTTTGTTGTTTTACTGTATTGAATTATCCCTGTTTTGCGGGGTGATGATGCAACTACGTAGTTGAATGGAAATTGTTTAAAGGGACTGTTAAATTGTGGCGCTGGAATTTTTTTAGAAATATTCTTTTCAGAATTTTCCACCACTAAATTTCCAGGATTTACCAGGGCAATAAAACCCAGAAAGCCGATCATTACAAAATAAGCTATTAAATTAAAGCCTGATTCGGGGTGAGCTTTTTTTATTCCCATGATTCTTTCAACACGTTGAAGCAACAAATTTTTATTTTCTCCTGCCGCCGCAATTGCCAGGGAATAGGAAGCTGACCGGCTTTGTTCAAGAGAAAGCAGGGCAGAAGCATATTGATAAGGATCAAAACGGAATTGAAGTACCCAATCATCACAACTTTTTTCTCTTTCCTGTTTGATGGATGTAACCAGTAGTCTTGCGAAAGGATTAAAGAAAAATAGCATTTCAATTGTTGAGGTATAAAGATTAACCAGGTAATCGTTTCTCCTGATATGAACCAGTTCATGCAGGAGGATCGCTTCTAATTGTTTTGTTGATAATTGGTTGATGCATGCTATAGGAACCAATATTATTGGTTTGATACATCCTATTACCATGGGAGTGTCTATATATTCAGAAATCCAAACCTGCACCTTATGGCTGATGTTCAGGTGTTGCACCATTTTTTGAACATAAAGGCGCAATTCAGGTTTTACTTTACTCAGCCGCCTTATTTGAACAGTATGGGAATAAAAAAAGAAACGAAAGAACCTGACGAAAAAACCTGCCACTATTAACAAGTACAATATTGAAAAGTAAGAGAGATTATTTTCAAGAAAAGTTTTTATATTTCTGTACATAACAGGATAAAAAGTATTGCCTGATAAATTGTTAGCAGACGTAACAAAACTTAATGTATCTGAGTATACGAAGTAATGATAGGAAAGTCCGGAAGCGAACCAAATAAAACCTACGGACATGAGTACAAGGGCAAGTCCATGTTTTAAAGCAGGGGAAATCTTTTTTCTTGAATGCAAAAAAATTGTAAATACCAGCCAAAGTATTCCGAACTGCCACAAACTATTAAGTAAACACCAACCTAAAGTTTTTAGAAAAGGTGAATGGGTAAGGGTAAGCATCTTACTGATTTTTAAGGTCGTTCAATAAATTCTGTATAGCGTCAAGCTCCTCCTTAGATGCTTTATGATTACCCAGTGCCTGTATTACCAGTTGTGTAGATGAGCCACCAAATAATCCATCGATCATTTTGCCCAAAAAATGTTTTTGAGTTTTTTCCTTACTTACGGCTGCCTGGTAAATATGTGTTTTAACGGAGGCATCTCTTTTTACCAGTCCTTTTTCATTCATGATCTGCATAAGCTTTAGGGTAGTGGTGTAACCTACATCTTTGTTGCTGGCTAATTCCTCATGTACTTCCCTAACACTTGCCAAACCCTTTTGCCAAAGAACCCCTAAAATTTCCAGTTCGCTTTCTGTTGGTTTAATATATTTTGTTGTGGACATATGGGAAAAATTATGACACTAATATACGATTACTTTCGTAATGGCAAATTAATTGAGTTTATTTTTTTAGATTAGATACGACACGAAAATTCTTGGGCCACAAGGCAAAAGGTATGAAGTAACGGGAAGAATAATAATAACATAAACAAACGTAATTCTATTCTTTATATCATTTAGTGCCTTTGTGCAATGTCATTAACTTCAATGATGAGTTTTCGCTGCATACTGTTTGAAAAATATTTCTGATAATATTATATGGTAATTTATTACTACATAGTTTTTTGTTTTTTATCAGTTTACATTGATCAAGTACA
>JAABUS010005234.1_pt1 | contig 17353 bp, 11 predicted proteins | sample 5560161 | NCBI WGS metagenome assembly JAABUS01 (sample SAMN10711885, study PRJNA513376) | rock metagenome | isolation source: Antarctica rocks | place: Antarctica: Victoria Land, Trio Nunatak nord | collected 2016-01-04
CTACTCATATCCCGTATTATAAGTATATTATATACCGATTAAGTAGCGATATTATACCGATTTAATAACTTTTTTTTTTTTTTTTTTTAAACTTTGACTTTTTATAGTATCTAGACTAGGGCCTATATATAGGAATATAAATTTTCTACTAAATCTATTTTTAGCCTAGATTCCGAATCTTTAATTAGATTTTTACTAGCGTTGCCCTATAGGGCTATAAAGTTACTTTTAGAATTAAATTTAACGCTCCCGCGTAGACTTTAACTCTAATTTAAAAATCTTGGCGCTAAGATTTACCAAGGTTATAAAATACGTATTTTATACTAATTAAATAGCGATTTTATAGAACTATTTTTCCGAACTTACTAATATAATTAATTATAATTAATTAAAATAATCTAAATATATTATTAATTTAATAAAATAAATATTATATAATATTTATCTTAATTCGGCGGTAGCGAAATAAAATAGTTAAAAGAAAAATTAGAGGGTTACGTAATAACTTAACTAAATTAATAAATTAAAATTTAATTTTAATTTTAAATATTTAGAATTTAGGTTATTAATAATTATATTTTTATAATAAAAGAGTAAATCGGTCGGAATATAATATATAAATAAATAACTATAATCGGGGCTCTTTTAATAATTATAAATAAATTCGGGGGCCTTTAATTTCGCGAGTAGTAATTATAATATTAATTTCTTAATTAAAAATTCGTTTACGGGCCTTTACTCTTCTACCGGAATTAATAATAATAACGATATTAATAAAATTAATAATTACTATACTATAATTATATTTAAACTAGGGAGTCTATTATAGAATATTTATTATAATTTTTATAATTTTATTTATTATTACTACTAGATTTATTTCCTTCGCTAGTATTATTAATATTATTAATCGGTATTTTTAACTTTTTTCTTTATAAAAGAAATTAATCGACGGGTTATAATAATCTATATATTATATATAATATAAAAATTAAATAGGTAAAGGTATAGTTATAATATAATAAAATAATTAATAATAATTAAAGTAATTAAATAACGTGTAAACTTTAGAGAATAATATCGGTTATAATATTAAATTATTTAATTTCCGATAAACGTCCCGCTAATAGTATTTAAAGGGACGTTTATTATTTATTTAAAATTGAATTAATTAACGAATCGGAGGTACTTCCGTCGCTAAAATTAAAATTAAATATATAAAAATATATAATTAGAAATAATTATAGAGGTAGCGATAAGGGTAGTAATAAAAATATATAATAAAATACGTAATAAATATAATATAATAGGGTACGATAAAAATAGTAACGGGAATATAACGGGGGTATTAACGGGTATAATAACGAGATAATAATATAATAATAATAGAAATAAAAAGTTACGGATTAACTAACTAGTTAGACCTCGAATAAATAATAAATATCCGCTACTAGTATTTAGAGGAACGTTTATCGCTTATTTATAATTTAATTAATTAATAGATTTTAAGTTTTAACGGCCCGCGATTTAATTTTACTAAATAGAAATATTAATATTTTTAAATAATAAATTATTAATAATTTTATTAATATTAAAGATAATCTAGTTCTAAGAGTAGTTTTAAAATCGTAACGAGAATATATATATATTTTGTATAGAAAGCTAAAGAATCGAATAAAGTTTTTTTTTTTTTTTTTTATTTAAAAATTTTTAAATCTCGTGAGTACCTATTATATTCCTACTTAATAGAGGCCCCTCTATTTAAATCTCATAGAGTAAATTTCGACCCTTAGTAATTAATTAATAACTTTATAAATACTATTCCGAATTAGGTAATTTTTATATAATTGAAATAACCGGGGTCTATTCTATAATCGCTGAAAATTTAATAAAATTCGGTCCATAAATAACCCTATATTAAGGTTATGAGTTTAGTTATAAAAAATTTATAAATTTAATTATAAAAACTAGTTACTTAGCACCGATCTAATTAATAAATCTATATAAATTATTGAGTTTATATATAAACCTATATATTCGTAAAATTAATCGTTATTATATATAGTTAAAATATATTAAAACCCGGGAAAAACGGGTAGCTCTAGGATAAAATTATTATTTAAAGAAAATTAAACTTGAGAAAAATTATAAATAATAAGCCTTTCGAACTCTTTTAAAATTATATTTAATAGTTCTCCTTTTACTCTATATAATCGCTCTAAATAATACTTTAATATAAAATTAATAAAATAATATTTATATTTATAATAAATAATAATATAGTAGCTTAGGAGGTAAACGAGGTTAAAGACTTTTATTATATATAATCTAAAAGGCCCGAATCGTATATAGTAATAAAATTATTAACGAGAACCTAAAGTATTATATATATATATAATAGTAGTTTATATATAATATAGGAAAAAGAAAATAGAAGCGACTATATATAATAAATAATATTATAAAAAAGAGGAAAGATCCACGTTTTATATATAGTAATAAAGAATAATAAAAAAGAGGGAAAAAATATAGCGATTTAATTTTATATTAAAATTATATATAGTCTTTATATAAAATTCGCGTTAAGACTATATATAATAATTTAATAATACTATTAAACCTAGATTCTATAACTATACTCAAAGTTATTAAATATAACTATATAATTATATAGGAAGACTAGGGTCTACGAACTAGAAATATTTATAACTAAATAAAATATATAAATTAAATAAATATAATGAGTATTTATAACCTCTATATATACTCTTAAAATATACGAAATAAACTTGATTATAACGAGTATTTATTAATATTATATATATTCCTAGAGTTTATAAATAGAATTTAATTACTAAGAGTATTTATAAATAATATATATAATTCTAAAGTTTATAAAGTAAATTTAATTATAATAAATATTTATAAATAATATATATAATTTTAAAGTATATAAAATAAATTTATTTATAATAAGTACCCGTAAATAATATATATAGTTTTAGAGTTTATAAAGTAAATTTAATTATAACGAGTACCTATAAATAATATATATAGTCCTAGAGCTAGTGAAAGGAAATAGCGATAAATTAATAAAATTAAATTTATATATAATACGAAGGCCGACGGACGGGATATAATTATAATCGATATTAATAACTATTATAAATAGTCTAAAAACTACGAGACCGAATTTAATAATAACTAGTATTTATAATTATTATTTATAATTTTAAATTTATAGAGTAAATTTAAAGATAATACCTACATTTAATCTTTACTCCTAAAATATAAAAGAGGGAAATAACTATTTATACAAAACCTATAAACACTATATATAGTCGTAGAATATACGAATTATTAATAAAACGTACTATTTATAATATTAAAACGTACGAAGTAAATTTATTTATAATAATTATTTATAGTATTCAAGCTTAGGACCTCTAAATTTAATAATATTATTAAATTTAAATACCGTAGTAACTTTTATTAAAACTATTAAATATAATTATATAGAGTATTTTCCTATATATAAATAGTAATACTTATCTAAAAATCTTAATTAAAATATATATCGAATATATTTATTAAGTTCTATAAGTTATAAAGTAAAACCTTTTTATTATATATAACCGTAGTCGAGTTCTAAACTTATAAGTTTAATTATAAAAATTTTATAAATTAAATTATAAAAACTATTTAATTAATATTAATCTAATTAATTAATTTATATAAATTATTAAATTTATATATAAACTTATATATTCGTAAGGTTAGGTTTAGGTAGATTATTTTTAATAAATTTAATAACTCCGGGTTAATTTTAACCGGATTAGTAACTTTAATAATTTATATATATTATAAATATATTAATAATAACTTAACTCTATAATAGAGCTAAAATAAATAAAGTTTTATAATCGATATTATTAATAATTATAACTCTTAATAATAATTATTAATACTAGCGATTTATTAGGCCCGGAATAATAAATTTTAATAAAAATTCTTATAAAAGCGTTATTTAAATATATTTAAAAAGTATATATATATAAATACTATAATATATCGTATACTATACTATATATCTTAGTATATATTATAATTATATATACTATAAGGGGCTTTCGTCTAATATTTTAAAAACTATTATAAAGAATATATATTATATATTATTTAAAATACCTTTATATATACTATTCGTATATTATTTAATAATATATATAAACTACGTATATTATTATATATATTATAGGGTATACTATAATATATACTATAAACTATACTATAATATATATTAATATATATATAAATACGTATATTATAGGGGATATAATAGGTTTATCTATTTAATATTTAAATTATTAATAATTTATCGAGTTATTAAATTTATTAATAATAAATATTATTTATTAATAGAACTCTACTCGAATCTTTAATTTACTAATTTTATTAAACCTCGGGTCGGTATTTAATATAGAGTTTTAATATAAACCCGTAGATAGTTTTCTAATAAAGTTAATAATATTTAAAATATATTAATATTTACTTTTGAAATTTACCGATATATTATTTTATTCTTTATATTTACCAGTTTTTTTAAAACTCGTCGTTTATTTTTATTATAAATTTAAGTTTTTATAATATATATAAATATAATAATAATTAAATATTATATATTTTATTATACCGATATATTAATTCTATTATTCCTCTTTATTATTATTTTATACTTTTTTACTTTTATTCTCAATTATATATATATAATTATTTTTTTATTTTAGTAGATTTTATATTTTATTAATATTTTAATATAATTACCTAGTTATTAAAACTATAACTTTTATATAAATATTAATATCTAGGAATATATATAAAGGTCTTTTTATTTATATAGATTTCATTTTATATATTTATATTTTATTTATTTATTAACGACGGAGGAAAATATTTAGTTTTATAAAACTCTATATAATAATTATTTTATAATCTTTAAACTAGAGGAAATTCTTTATAATTCGAATATTATTAATATTTAATAAATAACTAGACTTGAGTCTTTATTTAAACCTAAAATTTCAACTTTATATATATATATTTATTCTATACTCTTTCTTATATATAAATATAATAGACGCGTTTTTTTAATAATTCTCTTTTTTTAATATATCGGGCTAGGATTATAATTATTTTTCTAATTAATTATATCGTAGAAAATTTATTTTTTATTATTTTAATTTATTAAAAAAAAAGTAGAGAGGAGGAAAAGAAGAAAGAGAAAAAATTTCTCTTTTTTAATATTATAGTTATATTAAGAATATAGATACCGCTATAAAATAAATTTAATATACCGCGATATAAAATCTCTTAACTCTCTAGACTATTATAAATAATAATTTAAAATTTATAATTAATAGAATATATACCTAGATCTCGTTACTAGCTTTTATATATATTATTATACTAGGTAATTTAATTAATGAAATATATAATATATTATTAAATATTTATCTCTAAAATTTAAAGGAGGTTAAATAAAATATATATTTAAAAATTATTATTTATATAATAATAAAATAATAGTAGAGAAACCTAATAAGGCGCGTAGTAAATAATATATAATAAAATATAATAAAAATATTAACGAGGGTAGAAATAAAAATAATTATATTAATTATAATAAAAGTAAAAAGATATTAAAAAACCTAATTAATAAAACCTAGAATAAAATAATAAATAATTATTATTAGAGAGTAGTAGAAACTTAAATATTTTTCGTAAATATTTATTATTTTATTCTAAATTTAATTAATTAATAAATATTAAATACTACCGGCCCGTAATTTAACTTTATTAAATAAAAATATTAATATTTTTAAATCGTAAATTATTAATAATTTAACGAAGATTAATAATTATTAAATTCTATAATTAGATTTAAGAATATAACGAAAATATATATAATTTTCTTATAAAAAATAAAAAGATCGGACGAATTTTTCTTTTATAACTCTCGAGAGGGTATTATATTAATTTTAATTTTTCCTAATTTATAAAAAAATTATTCGATTATTATAAATATTTAGAAGAGTAATTATTTATTATTATTATAATATTAAATATATTTATTTATTTAATTATATTACGAGATTATAATAAAATTATTTAATTAAATAATAAACTTCGATATTATCGAGTATATATTATTATATATTAAATAAATATTATTAAGAGATTTATTTATAAATAAAATAAAATTTATTTAAAAGTTAATAAAATATTTAATATTATTAATATATATTTAATTTAGTTATTAATTATATAAAATTTATTTATATTATATTTTTAAATACTAGAATTAATATTAAATAATTATAGAGTAATTTAAAATAAGAAAATTAATTAAAATTATTCTAGTATTTATATTAAGAAAATGAGGTCCTTAGTCGCCGAATTATAACCTAGCCGGAACTTTTTTAGACTCTAACTAAGTTACTTAGCTACAAGCCCGCTCGGCTTATAGAGCTCTAACCCCGGCTTGGCAGAGTTACACCCCAGCTCTAAGCCCGCAACACACCGCACCAGCATCACTCGAATTCTCTTGATCTAACCCTCAAGGTATGACTAGTCATCAGCTACAGCAGCCATTGGAATTTGGCATCGTCCCAGAAGGCGAGGCAATCGAGCAAGAAGCCGACCTCGAATACCTTGAGACACATTTAGAGAGCGGTTGGCAGAAATATGCCGTCGGTGTAGGGGCTTGGTGTGCCTTGTTCCCTTGCGCAGGCATACTCAATACCATGGGGGCTTTTCAATCCTATTTGGCAATACATCAGCTGAAGGACTACTCGCAACAGCAAATTGGATGGATATTCTCAATGTATGCTTTCTTGCTAGTCTTCGGGGGTGCACAAGTTGGTGAGCGGCCTCAAAACCTTCACTAGATACATTGCCTTGAAAGATGGAGCAGCATCTTGCAACACCCGCGAATACTAAGCATGCGCAAATTTCAGGTCCACTTTTCGATGCGTATGGACTCAAGTGGCTCTTGATACCTGGATATATCGGACTCGTTGCTTCCCTTATGGCTTTCTCGGTGTCCACTGGTGCGTGCGGAGACTTCCTCTATAACACTGCATGTCTTGAAGGCATGAAAGCAATGTATGAAGCTGACGATAGTATATTCAGAGTACTATCAGTTCTTTCTAAGCTTCGGTGTTCTCGGGGGGCTCGCAAGCTCGTGCGTTTGGACCACTAGCATCGCAACAACGGGTCACTGGTTCTTCAAACGCCGCGGAATTGCTACTGGCGTCGTGACGTCCGCCGGTCCTCTAGGTGGTATTATCTTTCCTGTCATGTTTCAGCAGCTTGAGCCCCGCCTTGGATTCGGCTGGACTTTACGTTCTATTGCATTCATTTGCCTGGCAATGGGCGGTATTGCCATTTGTTTAATGAGGACACGTCTCCCTTCCTCACATACCATCAAATGGAACGCCAATTTCAAGATCTTCACCGACATTCGCTTCATGTGGACCATAGGCGCAATGTTCTTCATCGAGTTCGCTTGCCTCATTCCCTCGGCTTATATCACGACCTATGCTCTTTCAAAAGGCGTCGATAGCTCCCTGGCGTACCAACAGCTTGCCATCATGAACGCTGCTCAAGTCCCTGGCCGTGCCGTCCCTGGATGGTTGGCAGATCGATGGGGTAGGTTCAATGTGATGATCCTAAGTAGTGTGCCTTGCGCAATCATTATATTAGCTGTGTGGCTTCCAGCGGATGGTGCCGCTGCAATCACAGCGTTCAGTGTGTTGTTCGGCTTCCTTAGTGGCACGGCAAACAGCTTGACACCGGTGTGCATATCCCAGCTCTGTAAGACAGAGGACTACGGAAGCAAGTATGGTACAGCATACCTGTTCCTTAGCCCCGCAACGTTGATTGGGATCCCGATTGCAGGAGCAGTTTTGCGTTCCCGGGGTGGACTGAATTTCTCGGGCCTGATATTGCTCTGCGGTCTTGTATATCTGACGTCAGCAGTACTGTTCACTTTGGCAAGAGTCTCGGGCGCTGGGTGGAAGATCAAGAAGGTCTTTTAGACCTTCACCAATGATCAGGGTGGTTTTACTTGTGTTGATTTTGGTCTAGTGTGCAGAGCTGGAGGTGTCCCCCCCACTTCATGCAGGTTCTACCTCGATCGTTCGCCTATAGATCAAAGAGTTCACAGGTCTAGAAACAACAGCAAGTAGTACTGGTGCTGATGGAAGATGAACAATTTAGGTAAGCATTTTATATGTACTCCTATCAAGACCACACTAGTTGAATCACAATCGATCAGCTTCTGAAGCACGCCATAGATGTATTTCCCCTCGCGTGTCCCACGACACTCCACGTTCACTGATGCAAACCTTGTCTATATTGTCTTGAGTCTCTGGTAATAGTTTCTCACCTTTCTCACTATGTATACATCAGTTGGTTTCTTCTTTGCTGGAATCCCAAGGCTGTCATATCGTCGTATCGTGGCTTCCGTTCGTTATCTACAAAACTCGGCAGCGGCGCGACAGACACCTGGCACTCTGCCGTTAAGAACTATGCCATCGTGAATCTTTCTAGTAAAACGGTGCGGCATTTTTTCTTCATGTGTTGGGGAATTGTAAGGCGATGCACGCCGCCTTGCAACTCATCTTTCGTCCATCGCTGAAGTGTATCACTCACATTGAAGATCATCTCGCTCGAGGACTTAGGCCGGATAGGGATGAAGGCGGCAGGGTGTTCTCGATCCTCGATCCTCAAGTCCACCGACAAGGTCTTGCAGGAGGATGGTGATTATTCCAAAGTCTGTGTGAGGGAAAATACGACTCGCGTTGCCTGATCTCATGTCCTCGATCTTGACCGGAGGATAATAAATTAAGCCGAAGATCTGTGGCACTTGCAATACAATGCTCGACTAGCCCGTCGGTCGGAACGTGGAGGCTAATCTCAAGAGCTCTTACAATCTCTGAACATATCGAATTACAAAGACGGTAGCAATCTTCTATGAAGGCAAAGTTTTCAACTTTATATCTACCATAGCTCTAATCTTCTCATCTGTTGATAGTTTTGCTATCGACTCTATGCTAACGCCTGTCCATTCTCGTTGCGGCTTTGGGCCTGGTGGGTTGGCAACTTGCTCCTTGACATCGAGCGGCATATCAAAGAAAATGTTACTCTGCAAATAGGCGTGGTCTATCAACATTAGTCCCCTTGCAACCTAGCCATGAGTCTCACCCGAAAGAAGAGCTCCTGGATCATTTCATCCGAGAATCCATGGTTTATGGGCGTTACAAACTCGGTAGCTTTGAAGCTATCAATCAATTCTCTTACAAAATTGTTCCGTTCTAACTCGATACTGAGGTAAAATGGGACAAACTGAGTACTGGAAGCTCCATGTGGACAACAAAACTGAGAATTGCTCCTATAAGTAACATGGATCTTCTTTTTGCCTTTTTTCTTTCATATATTACTAGACTATGAGGTCTGGATCTGAAGCCCAAACCTTGTACCCGTTCGACTTTATAGCTTGCCGGGAATGCTGGATAAGCACGAAGGATGCACACGTTTAGGACAAGCGGTCGATGTGCCACCCACGACGGTCAAGGAGTATGCAATAACTCCTATCCTGGAAAATTCTTCGAGGTGTGGGTGCCATTCCTTACCTGCAGATCAGCCAGCAGGGACTAACGCACAGCTCCGCCGCCGTCTGTAAGTATTACGAAGATTGATGTCTGCAACGTCAGCTTGAGTGGTGGGACCTACACTCTACACGCCAGAATCTAGCCAACCTATAGCTGTGTTGCATATTTACGCTACTGCAAGATAACACGTGGGTGGTGGAGAAGCTCTATCGCCAAGAGTGGCGGTAGAGCCATGTTGCGACTCCTAGCAGTAAAGGCCACGCGTCGTTCATTCTACAGATACTATGAAGGACTCGAGCTGCAACCATACTCCCTTTTTTCTCCTCGTTTGGGAAAGAGCTAGTCTCCTCCTATTAACCTCGCCACCAAGGGTAGTCCGATAGAGAATCTCCCACACTCTGACATACCTGCTAATCGTACTTAGATATGGCAGCTTAGGTGTATTCAGAAGCATCCCCTTTGTCACGCTAGGCCACTTATAACGTAATATCCACTCCGAGATCAATGGTCCCTGAAGTATCCTTATGAGTTTCCCCAGCCCAATCAGTACAGGCTGTGTATGAGCTGTTGTTGGTTTAAGCAAGATCTGATAAGCTCTACAGTGTTCAGCGATGTTATGAGCCTGTGATACTTAACGGTTGTTCAGGAACGCTTCACTGCCTCTACGGCAACTCAATCTCGGCGCTCTTCAACGTCACAAATTACCTGCCCGTTAGCGATTGGGAAAAGTCCTAGATTCTGCAAATATTGTATGTTCTTGGTAATTGCGACCTTGGTATTTGCCTGTGCTGCAAGAGAAACAACCCGACTTGTGGGAGGCAAAGATCCAATATTGCTTTCATCATGTTCAAAGATATCGAGCAGTGGCCACATACAATGACTCTCTCCTTTCCTCAATATACATTGATGAAGTTTTTCCCACCAGATTGCGAACCCTTTAGGCTCGAGGATGTAGCCGAACCCGTTGGTCATTTTCCCCCAGAATCCTTCCATACTGATGCCTTCCACGAACTTTGAAGACAGGACAGCCTCCTTGAGATACGTCAGACACCAGAGCTTCCTCTACTGGAAGAGCGACCTGGTCGACATGAGATATGTACAACCAAGACTATGTCAATCTGGTCTCATTACACCAAAGCGGTTGATCGATTCAATAAAGGACGAAAAATTGTCGCTCTGGCGAAGATTTGTGCTCTTGGTGCGTTAAGAGGCGTCTCATCGATTCTCTGGCAGCGTAAAACCGTCTCATGTCTTCGGTGTTAGGGAGAGGTCTTAAACCCGTTGTGTCTTTCGCGGGTATCTCCTGAAAGGGATTAGCTCCTTCAGACTGGCCAATGATCCTCGTCATAGCAATAGTCGGTCCGTTCAAGATATACCTCATACTACCCGCCCCCGAATGCATATATATACATAGACGTTTACCTAGCAAGGCTTTCTGTCCCAGCCTTTCCCACCTCAATTCTACTCTACCTCTTCGCTGTCCGCTCGTCAATATGGGCTTCATATACTCACAACTTTTCATGACCCCTGTGTACCCCACAGCCTCTTGTGCAGGACAAACAATCATTGTGACTGGCTCCAATGTCGGTCTCGGAAAAGAAGCGGCTCGTCACTTTGCGCGTCTAGGGGCCTGCAAGATCATTCTGGCAGTCCGTAACAGCAAAGCTGGCGAAGAAGCTAAGAAGGACATTGAGACCAGCACAAAATGTGGCGCCGACATCCTCGAGGTCTGGACTCTTGACCTGCTCTCGTACGAGTCCTGCAAGTCGTTCGCCGATCGAGCCTCCAAGCTGCCACGTCTTGACGTCCTGCTCGAGAATGCCGGTGTTGCGGGATACAAGTGGTCACTTGCCGGGGGCCATGAACGCATGGTCGCAGTCAACGTCATCAGCACCTTCTATCTAGCCATGCTGATGCTACCGAAGCTGAAGTCCTCCGCAAAAGAGTTCTCTATTAAACCCCGCCTCGCAATCGTATCGAGCGACACCCACGCCAGGACGAAATTCCCCGAATGGAAGGAAGCCAACACCTTTCACGCTCTCGATGACGAATCCAAGGCTCGAATGGGAGAGCGATACCCTACCAGCAAGCTCCTCGAAGTCCTTGTTATCCGACAAATTGCATCTAAGTTGGAAGGATCCGGCGTGATCATCAATATGCTTAACCCGGGCTTATGTCATTCAGAGCTCGCTCGTGACGGGGGCCTGTTCCTAACATTCATGAAATTTCTTCTCGCGCGTACGACCGAGGTGGGTAGTCGTACGCTCGTTGCCGCAGCTGTGGCAGGACCGGAGTCACATGGCAAGTACATGACCGATGCGCAAATAAACGACGACGCCCTCTCCGACTTCGTAAAGAGCGCCGATGGCAAGGAAGCGTCTAAGAAGGTCTGGAAGGAATTGAGTGAGATTCTAGAGTCGATTCAGCCTGGCGTTACTAGCAATCTCTGATTGGAGCAAGCAAATTGACGGTGGTAGTCCAAACATTGTTCCGTCCACCCGCGGAGTAGAGACGATGCGACGAGAGACACTAGACACTAGGGTACTGACCAGGATATCGCTGACTACTGTATCATAATGGAGAATCGTGATTCTGAATTACTACCTCTCGAGCCTCTCCATGCCTTGGCCGTCATAACAGTGATTTGCTCTTGTTCGCCTTCTCTCTGTCACTGTCGTGCCTTTATGGTGATAGTTCTATCATCGTGTGAAGAATTTTCGTCTTCGTGTGGTTTGCATCTTTCTGCAGGTGATTGTGATAGTGATTATGATCGTCGTGTGATGTGCCTCTGCATGCTTCCCAGCCAATTCTTTTCTTCAACATGACTGCACGATAGATAAGAGGTTCAGACCGAGCGGAGTCATCTCATTCCCAACTCCAATCAGAAAGCGCATCTCTTGACAGGGCCAAGCGTCGCCGATCCATGGGATAGCAGGTACCGAGGTACGTCCAGACACCAACTCGCATTTTCTGCAGGCACGACCGCCTAGTGTCGTATTGCGTTTTCCTAGCAGGTCCTGAGGATTGTCGAAACCCAGACCGAGAAAAGAAAGCGCTGAAAACCGCCGAGGAACTCAAGAGTGAGTGCCGAATGCAATGGCGCAATACGCAAGTTATCGAAAGCCGCTGACGGGTGAAGGGTCTTTCCTGGACGAGTATCGCAGTCTTCGTTCTCGCAATCATCATCGCAGTCAACGTGCGGCGGCAGAATGACAGGCAAGACAAGTAATAAGAGAAGAGATTGAGATCGCTCGCAAAATACATTGCCCCGCGACTTCAGGCATCCGACTTGCAATTTGCAGGCGAGATGGCGTATGAGGTATCAGTATAGCATAGTCTACGATATGGGACAGCTTTAGGAATAGGCCCGTGATATAGGTGGAGTCCATAATACGCTGTAAGCCGGGCTTGCTGCTGCTCACAACCATTCCCTAGAGGTGTTTACGGAGGCAACGTGCGAGTAATGCCAGCCAAGGTGCACCGAGGGTCAACAGGGACGATGAACTCGAGGTCTATAGCATTCAGGCGACACTGTTCGGAATCGTGTTCGTCACTGGCCTCGCATTCATAGCAGCACCCAGCAGGTTTTTCCAATGACGGATTGAACTGATTCTCATACTGAGCTTGCTGTGGGCGCTCGTTTAGGGCACCTGGGGCCTAAATGCGACGTTGATTACGCGGAAACACGCAGCTCCTTTAGTTTTTTGGTAGATACAAAATACCTGCATTGGGACCCTCTATGGACACTCTGTCACGGGGTATGTCGCTACTGTATCTGAGTGGCAATTTTATGCTTCAGAGCAGCGTGCTGGACCCGGAGACACCTTTTGCGGACTAGTTTGCGCTTGCAACCTCCACAGCTACCGCCCGGACACGAAAGCGTAGAAGAGCCTGAGGTACAGGAGACAACGCAACAGGCTCAACTCGAGGCTGATGATGTGCGCAGCCGCTCTCGGCCAAATTTGTCTCATCGAGGAGAGACGTTCTCGATCCAAGTGCGCAGAGTCAAGCGTCGCCCACTGCTGAAGAATACCCTCTGGTAAGGCTTCGACGTAGGACATCGAAGGAGCCATGCGTCTCAGAGAAGTGCGACGACTACCAAAGCGGTTGTTGTTTGTCATCACTTGCCTTTCACATGATGTGGACAGAACATCAGCCAAGATCTGGGCACGCTGCTCGGACTCCATGAACAATCACAAAACAATCAGTAGGCATTACTCTCTGTATTCTGCTCTCGGGAATTCCTGGCCAAGACTCTCTGGCTACTTTTTCTATGCCATTTGAACGCCGAAGACCCGCATTCCCTCCCAAGAATTGCCCACAATTCCCATATGTGCCTCCCACTATGCATCAAAACTGCGCCTATGACTCTTGGCCAGCCTGAATTTCTTGATCAGCTAATACCTCTTGAGCTGCTGGTGCCTCGGATCCTGCAGCTAGTGCCTCCTGATGAGCCGTTCGCTCTTGAGCCAATTCCTCTTCGGCTGCCTGCTCTTCTATACGGGCCTTTTCCTCTTTACGAGCTTGCTCCTCTTTGTACTCTTGAATGTACCTATCTCCCTTGACAATCTCTGGGACGTCCCTATCAAGACAATCTCCACCAAACTCGGTCCCAATCAAAGCACCCAAATACCATGCGCCATCGATGTTCTCTGTAGCAAGGCTAAGAACGCATTTGTGACCTAGCTCGTGAAAATGATTACCCAACATACTGGTGAGGCTGGCCATTGTGGGTGTACCCAAGAGGGCATACAAGATCCCCCTGTCCCGTGGCGCTTCATAGGACCATCGATGGAACTCGCCGATTAAGATCTGGGGCTCATACTTGGCGTGTTGGGCATCGTTGAACTTCCTATACGCTGACTCTAAGACCTCTGTCGACTCACGTGCCACGATGCGGTCCTGAATGACGTACTTGAGATTTTGTATCGTCCTGTAGTCCGGGTAACCCGGGCCCACAAGTTTTGTTGCAAACTCCCTATAAGCATAGAAAAGGGCGTCCGATATTGAAAGCTCTGGATCTCTGCCCTTCTCTAAGCTCCTGGTAATAAGGATTCCGTGGGGCTCTCCGGTGTTTCTAATCGCCATCTGATAATCCTCCCCTTTTGGATCGTATGGACTACGTCGTATGCCGACATCAATGTATTCTTCTGCATTTGGGATCGGTGTTGCTGATTCAAGAGGCAATTGTGAAGCAAATTTCTGGAAACTCGCGTCACCACCCCTTCGATTAGGAATCGGTTGCTCTGGGGGACCTAGGAAGATTGCTTGGTATTCACCGCTGTGATAAACCTTTTCACCATCCGTTTTGTCGTTGGGGGGCTGAAATTGTGGATCTGGAGACATTCTCTTCTCGAGCTTTTTCCACTTTCCCTCCCCAGTCTGGACCATCTTGTTCCATAATTCGGGCCCATGCAAGTGGCTACTCAAGTAGATCAAAGGTTCCTGATGCACAGCTCGATTGATAGTCCGCATGAGCAGAATAAAGAAAAGTGCGCCAAGGACTGTGCTGAGTGTCTTCCGTTTACGCATCGTCGCTTATACTAGTAAGAGCAAAGGACCTGAGGCACATTGGTAATTGGATGAGTTTGAAAGAGCTTCTGCACCTGCCCTGGTCAGCGACTTTGTTCTCAACATGCAAAGGAATGCTACGCACAGAGACTGTCCTTAGGAAAGCGAAGAACAGAGCACGCAAGCTATCCTACCTCCAATACTTTAGACTGAAGAACATGAGCAGCCGGTTGTGGAAATGCGATCAAGCTTTTTCAGAGCCTTGGTTGGCCAGGACTTTCGCAAGAGACTTCAGCAATTGCTTTGTTTGAAGGTAGAAGAGGACTGTGAAGTTTTAGGGATGAATGGAATACGAGGTTCAGCATGCTTTTCGGCTCGAAGAAGAAGCCATCACTCTAGCGCATGCATGTCGCATGCAAGTTTATCATCCACGCAGCCAATGACAAACAAGGTCTGCACACCCCACCTCTTCATTGGGAATGTCCGTTATCGTATCGTGCGTCCTGGTACAATGTAACTAAATCCCTGATTAGAGTACTTAAAGTACTGAGTCCTCGAGTTGTCATACTTCCTAGCGGTACGAGTACTCGTACATGGGCAGGCGTGCAGAGGATGTTTCCTATTGCGGTGTCGCAATCGTGGCAAGATCCATTGCGAATCCGTAGAAGCACAATCAGGAAGTGCAAGTTGAGAGTCCGATTTGCCTTCAAATCTGAGGGCCCGCCAGAGATTGGGAAATGATAATGTCGAATGCCAGGCATTGGCCGAAAAGCCTGATTGTGATTGCGCTGTTGCCGCGCTTTCGGGACAGCTTCCGGGCGCTTTTCCGGCAGCTTTAAGGTCCATGGCCCCTAAGCGGACATGTCCCCGGAGGAACAACAACAAGGCTCGTCAAATAATCAGACATCCAACATCGAAGCAGCTCAGGCCATCTCCACGAGGACAGTCATGCATTTCGTCCAGAGTTGATCCCTGCTCAACGCTACTACTGGGCTCCCATCCCCTTCTGAAAATGTGTCTTCTTCCAGGTGCCCGCTGACCAGTGGAAAAGAACGGCAGGCCAAGCTTGCGAGTGAGCGCCTTGGACATCTTCACGATCCGCCTCAGCGGTGCTCATCGCCCTGATGGGAAGAAGCAGGATGTCGCCTATCAGCTTCGGCTCCTCCAGCATCGTGGCATTCAAGAAGCTGATATTCGTGCCAGTCGCGCCAGAAGCATAAGCCGTGAACGCCTCTGTGAATGCTCGAGGTCCAGTCGAATCCACTACTTCTTTGTACGATAGCTCCATCGTCGAAAGGGTCTTCCCTTGCTTCTGCGCAAGTTCACAAAGATTCTTCGCCACTGTCTCCGCAACAAAACGCATGAAAGGATGTCCGCCCTTGGACATGATGGTCCAATTGGTAATGCCCCATATGTAGTCACGGTAGTCGAGGTAGAGTTTTCTGTCGTTTTCCACAGGCACCCGATCAACTTCGATGCCCAGGACGACGCCTGTTTCTCCACGTAGTGAGGCGGGTATCCAGTCATCGATGGACGCTTTGCACTCAACGTCCACGTCGGCGTAGATACCTCCCTCTGCAAGAAGCACGAGATATCTGAGGAAGTCTGCACGTAGAATGGTGTCTGTGAGACAGAGGAAAGTTTCTCGGATGAAGGTATCATTTGCGAAGAATTGGCCAACGAAGCTTTCCGCGCCTCTATCTGTCAAGAGCTCGTATCGATACCGCGGGTTTCTCTCTTGCCATGTACGAGCTCGTTCTTTATCTTCAGCAGCCAGCAACACAGCAGGGGTGTGCCATGTCTGCCAGATCTTCCTGGGGAACTCAACAGTCTCGAGGTCTTTGCCGGAGAACAATACCAAATTTGAGTCCCCCGTATTACTCGACAAATACCTCTCCTTGAGGCTGACCACAGTATATATAACACCAACGAGTATGACCAGCTTCAAGATCAGCGAAGATATTCCTCGGAGATTGAGGGGCGCCACAATGGTTGACATTCTCATTCTGTCACACATATAACCATGTATACCCTTCTAGACATGATCACGAAACAATTTTCCCCCTTCCACTTCTAGCCTCGAAGGTGAGCAGCGGCTGCTTTAAGGTGAGCTGGGGTGAGCGGCCCTGAGCCGTGCCTGCGCCGTGCCTGAGCCGAGAGTGCTTCCG
>JAABUS010005235.1_pt1 | contig 17352 bp, 9 predicted proteins | sample 5560161 | NCBI WGS metagenome assembly JAABUS01 (sample SAMN10711885, study PRJNA513376) | rock metagenome | isolation source: Antarctica rocks | place: Antarctica: Victoria Land, Trio Nunatak nord | collected 2016-01-04
CCGTGATCCTGGGCATGCTCACCGAGCGGCCGTGCCTCTCGACGGGGCCAGAGGGCGTCGCCGACATGATCGACGAGGGCATCGGGGAGATCGTCGCGCCCGAGAACGACCCGAGCGCCCTGGCCCAGGTGCTCGCCCGCTACGTCGAGGACCCCGACCTCGGGCGCCGGCAGGGAGTCGAGGCGCGGCGGCGGGCCCTTGAGCGCTACGACGCCCCCGTGGTTGCCGAGCGGCTCGAGGAGCTCTTCCGCCAGGCGGGCGCGCGGGGGTAGCGCACCCGGGCGATCAACGCGACCGAGAGCCCTTCGCCGAAGGGCTCCGGCGTCGACTGGCATCGACCTGCTCTGAAAGCTGGCGAAGCCAGCCGCGGTCGCTGGGAACGCCGGCGCGTGCCGCATCTGCTGCGATCGCCTTGAGCTCCTTGGATATCTGGCCACTCTGACCGAGCGCCTTCAGGACCTCAGTGGCCTTGATACGCGCCTTGAGCGCCGCTTCGCTGTCCGGACCTTCGAGATCGATCGTGGCGCTGACGAGCTTCCCGGCCTCGACGAGCGCTTCCTGGTGTCGGTTGAGTTGCTGGAGCAGGCTCATCGCGTGGCGGTGGATCCGGATCGCGGCCAACGGATCGCCCTCGAGCTCGCGCCCCGCTGCCCCGAGCACCCTCAGAGCCTCGTCCGCGCGTCCTGCCGCAGCGAGCTCCCCAGCGATGCGTCGAGGGTCGTCCGGTGAAGGCGGGGTCGATGCTCGCCCGCTCTGCCGCCGGGAGTCCGCCCGGACCCGCGCGGCCTCCTGTGCGGTTACCTCCTCGAGGATGACCGTGAGGCCCGGCTCGGGCACGAGAAAGCGCCCATCCGCGGTGCGAAGCCACAAGCGGTCGGGCTGCTCCCAGCCCTCCGGCAGATCCGCTGCGGAACCGGTTCCACCCGCATCGACCGCTGCCCGCAGGACGGCCTGGGCGTTGCGGTCGAGCCGGCGCCACGCCCAGCGCGTCAACGCCGTCGCGCCAACGGGGAGGGCAGCGATCTCGAGAGGGAGCAACCGGTAGCCGTCCTCGGACAGTCGCGAGCGCACGCGAGGGTGCTCGAGGAGCAGATCGAGCGCCAGCCGGTCTCCCCGGGCGTGATCAGCGAGGGCGCCGGCAACCTCCCGACGGGTTTCCGGCGCCCGCTCGAGCACCCGCAGCACCGCGGCCTCCAAAGGCTCACCTGGAAGCCAGCGGACACGGATCGCCGAGCGGGAGCCACCGAGGATGCGGCCAACCGGATGCTCGCCCCGAGCGTCGCGGGCGAGCCCGAGGGTCGTGCCGCTCATCGCAAGGGCCGTCGGCCGGCCCGAGCCGAGGCGCCTTCGAAGATCGGGGGCCTCGCCGAGCCGGTCGGCGTCGTCGACGACGAGGACGTCCGGGTAGCCGGCAAGGGCGTCGCGGTCGACGGGGGACGCCAGCGATGCCGCTGGGCGCAGGCGCCGGACGAGCGCGGCCGCCGTCGTCGAGCGACCGCTCCCCGGGCGGCCTGCCAGCACGACGCATTCGGCGGATCTCAGGTCGTCGGCGAAGAGCGCGACCTGGGCCTCATGCGTCATCATTCGATGGTCGCAGCTTCTTCATGGCCCTGTTCGACTCCGCCACCCTGCCCTCGGGCCGACCGGTTCCGGTCGTCGTGCTGGCCGACGTGAGCGGCAGCATGGGCGAGCAGGGCAAGATCGACGGCCTCAACCGGAGCATGGAGGAGATGCTCCATTCCTTTCGGCTCGAGAGCACGGTGAACGGCGAGCTGCACGTCGGCGTCGTCACCTTCGGAGGGTCCGCGCGCCTGCACCTTCCGATCTCGCCCGTCGCCTCGATCAACTGGCTCGCACTGGAAGCTGCCGGCAGCACGCCGCTCGGCGCAGCGCTGGCTCTCGTGCGGCAGGAGATCGAGGATCGCGAGCGCTACCCCTCGAGTTGGTATCGGCCGACGCTCATCCTGACCAGCGACGGCCTGCCAACCGACGACTGGGAGCCCGAGCTGGTCGCGCTCGAGCGGTCGGATCGTGGGACCAAGGCACACAGGATCGCCGTCGCGATCGGCGCGGAGGCCGATCGCGAGATGCTCGGGCGCTTCACGGGCGATCCCACGCTCGTCTTGGAGGCTGAGGGAGCGAGCGGCATCGCGGAGCACTTCCGGCAGATCACGATGTCGGTGTCACGCAGCGTCCGCTCGGGGCACTACGGAGAGGAACCGAAGATCGCGCGTCCCAGCGTCGATCTTGACGAGATCGACCAGTGACGCCGCTCTACGAGGCCTCGGGGCTCGCGCCAGGCGCGCGACTGGCGGGCGAGGAATCGCGGACTTACGTTCTGCGTGACCGCCTGGCCACCGGTGGTCAGGGCGAGGTCTGGAGGCTCGAGCAGGAGGACCTGCTCTGCAAGGTCTGCTTCGACGGGCCCGAGGCCGTTCGGAGGCGGCTTCGCGACTTGCAGGGCGCTCCGCTCGCCGACCTGCCGGTGGTGGGACCGAGCGAGCTCCTCGCCGCACCGGCATCGGGGTACGTGATGCCGCTCGTCCGGGACTCGATGCCGCTCGCGGCGCTCCTCGATCCTCCGCGCGAGAGCGGGCGACTCGCCGAGTGGTGGGCGGCGACGGGAGGCTCGCGGCGCCGGCTGCATCTTCTCGCCCGCCTGGCGGGCATCCTCGCGACGCTGCACTCACGCGGCTTCGTCTACGGGGACCTCTCACCGGCCAACGTGTTCGTGTCGGCCTCCGTGCAACATGGTGCCGCGTGGCTCGTCGATCCCGACAACATACGTCCCATCTCCCGAGCGGCCGTCAACCCCGCGTGGACGCCCGCGTATGCCGCCCCGGAGGTGGCCCGCGGCGTAAGCGCGCACACACCGGCGGCCGACGCATACTCGCTCGCGCTCGTGGCCTTCCACGTCCTCACCCTCATCCATCCCTACCGAGGAGCGCTCGTTCAATCCGGCGATCCCGCGGTGGTGGAGCCCCAGCTGCAGCGCGGTGAGCTCCCGTGGATCGACGACCCCGAGGACCGGCGCAATGCGACCACGCTCGGGCTTCCGCGCGACGCGGTCCTCTCGCGACGCCTGATCCGTCTCTTCGGCGCCATGTTCGGGTCAGGAAGGGATCGGCCCGGCGAGCGTCCGACGGCGCGCGATCTTGGGATGGCGCTGGAGTGGGCCGCCTACGACACCGTTCGCTGCGCCGGCTGCGCCGCGACCTACCAGTCGCGACAGCCCGCCTGTACCAACTGTGCTGCGCCGCGACCAGCCGGTCTGCGCGCAATGCTCTGGTTGCTCGAGCGCCCAGATGGCGAGCTCATGCCGGCGTCCGCCCCTCAGCCCGTCCTCTCGCTGGCTCCGGGAGACTCGAGGCACATCGACGAGGCGGTTCTGCTCGGCGAGCGACCGTCCTGGCAGGAGCGCCCGCTGGTCGACTGCTCGTTCGACGGCGCGGTTCTCAGGCTCGGGCGTTGCGACGGTTGGCCGCTCGAGCTCCACGAGGTCGGGCAGCCCACCAGCCGGCCGGTCTCAGACCGCTACGAGCTCCCCTGTCCCCGAGGAAGCACCCCGGCGGCCGGTCTCCTCTTCGAAGTGCCCGGTGGGTGGCGGCGACTGGACTTCGAGCTGGCGGCCTCCCCGTGAGAGCACTCGACGTTCCGCTGCTGGAGGCGCAGCTGTTCGACCTCGTTCCCGCCGAGGAAGCGCAGCTTCGGGTGAAGGTCGGGCGGGGTGACGACCTCGAGCTCGTCGCGCCGCTCACCGGAGAGGACCGTCTCGAGCTCCGCGTGGATGGGGGCTCCCAGGCCGTCCGGGCCACGCCGGTGGCCCGTCACGACAAGCTCGTACGTCTAGTCAGCGCGCCCGAGGCGTGCGTGGTGGGTTGCGCGGGGCTGGGCGACGGCGGTGACAAGGTGACCGCCAGCGTGCGGGCCTTCGCCAACGATCCACTGGCGCTCGACGCGCCGCTCGAGATCGGACTCGACGAGCGGCTGCTCGAGGATCTCGCCGCGCGCCACGGCGTCCGCGGGCTCGACGCGGCCGGCGAGATGCTGGCCGATCGACTCTTGCTGACGCGCTCGCGGGCCGTTGCGAGCATCCGGGCGAAGGGGGACAAGCTGAAGCGACTGCGCCTTCACGGATCGCAGATCGCAGTCGACGTCGCCCTCGAGCCCGATGGGGCTTGGCTGGCGCGCCGGGTGATCCGCCGCGGCCGAGCCGAGCCGCATGAGCTCGTCCTCCTCGATGCGCGCGTCCAGTTCGCCGACGCGCGCGCCACGAGCCGGGACGGAAACCGGATCGCCGGCGACCTCATGCGCGCCACTCTCTTCTCCGGCGAATGGCTGAGCACGTGGCGCAGATACGATCGCATTCGCCAGGCCCACGTCATTCGCACGGCACGGGAGGTCGGCGCGATGGGATACGACCGCGTCGAGCCCGCGGCGCGCGGCTGGCGCTTTCATCTTCGGGCGCAGGCAAGCGAGCAGCTCGCGCTTCTCGAGGACTCTGACACGTCGGTGCTGGCGGCATCCACCGAGCTGCCTCCCGTCCTCACCGGCTCGGTCACGACCACCGAGCCCGACGACGACGGGCCGCTGGTCAGCGCGCGTCACCGCGAGGCGTTCGTCGGGAGGGTCAGCGAGTACGACGAGGGAACCGTGGTCCTCACTGCGGTGCCTGGGCGCGAGGAGGAGAGCCCTCCCCCGAGCGGCATCCTGCACCTGTCGCTCGTCGGCGACCGAACGACCGCGCTCCGCCGCCGGGATGCCCAGGCCCGGCTTGCCTCCCGCCCTCGGCTGGCCGGCCTGCTGCTCGAGCAGGCCCTCAGCCGCCGGCGCCCCCGAGCGACGATCGGCCATCTGCCGGCACCGGCACGCGAGCCCTTCGGCGACGCGCCGACGCCGGCCCAGGAGGAGGCGGTCAGAATCGCCCTGGAGACGCCGGACGTTGCCATCATCGTCGGGCCTCCCGGAACGGGGAAGACCCGGGTGATCAAGGCCATCGAGGCCGCCCTGGCCAACGATGCCCGGCGGCCCCTCTCGCGATCGATCCTCGTGACCAGCTACCAGCACGAGGCAGTCGACAACGCCTTCGAGGGCACTCGAATCCTCGGGCTGCCGGGCCTCCGGATCGGGGGACGCGCCGGCTCTTCGACCGGAACGGCGTCGTTCGAGGATTGGCTGGACGAGTTGCGCGAAGGCGTGGACGCAGTCGTGGCAGGCACCACGGCCCCGAGGCTCATTGCCGCCCGCAGCATCCGGCAGCGCGTCCTTCTCCATCGAGTTCGACCCCGCCCCGCGGCGGAGACGGCCGCCCTCCTCGAGGAGCTGGCAGCCGATGGCGCTGGGCTGCTGCCGCCGGTGCTTCGCGACCGGCTCGACGACGGCGCCAGGCGGCTTCGCCGCGGAGCCCGCCGGCCGGGCCAGCACGAGCAGGTCGCCGAGGCGACCCGCTGGGTCCGCGCGCTGCGGACCACCCCGGCAGCGTTCGACGACGACGGCCCCATGGTCGCCGCACGTGCCCTGGATCGCCTGGACGAGCTCGACGTCATCGATGCTTCCGATCGCGAGACGCTCGAAGTCGCGGCGGGCTCGGACAGGCCTGACCCTCCGGTGCTCGCGGAGCTCGCCGAGGTGCGCGATCGCCTGCTGGGACGGCTCCAGGTCCAGGTCGGCCGGCCCGGCCGGCCCGTCGGCGATGACCACACCGAGGCCCTGCTGCGTGAGACGGAAGCCGCCCTGGACTCGTCGGTCCGGGCCTCGCTCGACGGGCCGGCCGCCGTCCTGGCGGACTACCGCGATGCGATCGAGCACGACCCCGAGGCGATGCAGCGCACGGTGCGCGAGTACGCGGCGCTGCTGGCCGCCACCTGCTCGCAGTCGGTGGGGCGCGAGATGCGCGAGACCCTGGACTTGGACGGACACGGGAGCGTGGAGTTCGAGACCGTCCTCATCGACGAGGCCGCGCGGAGCGACCCCCTCGACATCCTCGTTCCGGCGGTGTGCGCGAGCGAGCGGATCGTGCTCGTCGGCGACCACCGCCAGCTGCCGCACATGCTTGAGCAGACCGCCGTCGACGAGCTCGTCGCAGATCAGGGCGAAGGCGTGACCAGGACGCTCCGGCAGAGCCTGTTCGAGCGCCTCTACCAGCATTGCCTGCGGCTGGAGGAGCGCGGTGAGGGGCCCCGGCGCTGCGTGGTGCTCGACGAGCAGTTCCGGATGCACCCGGTGCTCGGGCACTTCGTCGGCGACGCCTTCTACGAGGAGGACGAGCGGTTCGGCAGCCCGAGGCCCGCGGAGGCCTTCGACCACGGCGTCGAGCGCTACGAAGGCAAGGCGGGCGTCTGGATCGACGTGCCGGCGGCCGCGGAGGCCGGCGGTCGCAGCAAGCGCCGGCCCGCGGAGGCTCGGAGGATCGCGGCAGAGCTCCACCGGCTCATCCACGACGATCCGCCGCTGACGATAGGGGTCGTCTGCTTCTACCGAGCGCAGGTGGACGAGATCTGGCGCGCGCTTCGTGCCCGCAACCTGTCGGGCGACGGGCGAACGCTGCTGCCCGAGCACCGCACGGTGCGAGTTGCCGGCGACGCGGCCTCGCATACGATGGAGCGCCTGCGGGTCGGCACCGTGGACGCCTTTCAGGGCCGGGAGTTCGACGTCGTCCTGCTCTCGGTGGGGCGCAGCAATGCCGCCAGGGAGCCGCGCAGTCGCTTCGGCCATCTCATGCTTCCCAACCGCATGTGCGTGGCGATGAGCCGCCAGAAGCGTCTGCTGGCCGTGGTCGGCGATCTGTCCTTCGCCACCTCTCCTGAGGCCCGCAGGCTCATCCCGTGGCTCGGCCGGTTCCACGACGAGGTCTGCCGGAGCCCCGACGGCGCGGTGGTGCGGTGAGCGCAGTGGTCTTCGACGTCCGCAACGAGGTTCGCCGCCACGTGGCGCACCCGCGGGGTGGGCGGCCCTTCCGGCGCATCCTCGTTCCGGCGGTGGCTTATCGCGTGGTGGCGCCGGCGGGCCGGGACGACGCGGGCCTCGACGTCTTCGAGCGCGCGATCCTCGGCCTGTGCGACGCCGGCGTGGTGGAGATCCCTCGCCAGGCCGACCTGCTCTGCCTCCAGCCCGCGCTGGTGTCCTTGATCGTCGAGCACCTGCGGAACGATCGGCGACTCGATGGCTACGGGCGCCTGACCGAGCACGGCCGCAAGGGCCTCCTCGCCGGGCGAGAGCCGCTCGGCGAGCCGGTCGAAGGCACGGTCTACCGCGACGCCCTGAGCGGCACGATCTACCCGCGCTTCATGCAGGACGCCCCGTGGATACTCGAGGGAAGAGCCGATTCCGACGGTGGACTGCGCATCCTCGAGGCGACCGAGGGGAGGCCAGAGCGGTGGCGAGCGGTCCCGGCCGTGGCCCCCGGGGAGGCCCCATCGCTGGGCCCCCCAACCGCCGCGCAGGTCCTGCAGGCCGTAGACCGCGATCGCGAAGCCGGCCGGGGCGCCGACACCGAGCCCGTGGAGTCGGCGACCCAGGACGCCCCTCCCCCCGAGCGCCTGTCGCGGGTCACGCTCATCGATCCGGCGGGGACGCCGGTGTGGCTTCTGACGGTCGTCTACAAGGAGGAGGAGCGCTCGGTCGATTGGCTCGCGCGCGATCCGTTCACGATGACGCCCAGCGGGAACCTCCGAAGTCGGCTCGAAGGGCTCCGAGAGACGCGCCCGGCTCTCGACGCGGCGCTGCGCGAGCTCGAAGAGCTCGGCGGCCCGAACGTCCTCGACGTCCGCGACATGGACCGCCGGCTCCGGCGGCAGGCCCGCGACCGGCTGCGTGACCGGTGCGGCGCATGGGCGGCTGACTACGAGGGCATCGAAGAGGAGCTTGCCGCTGGGGAGGTATCCATTCAGCACGGCGGAGCGTCCCTCAAGTACGCGGTCCTGAGCGCGTACAAGGCGCTCGAAGGCGTATTCAAGGCCCTCGATCGCGACTGGCCGCCCGTGCGCCGTTCGCGCGAGCGCGCAAGGGACAAGCTCGCCATCGGGCAGGCCCTCCAGGAGGCGGCGGAAGAGGCCGGCTTTGCGCTGCCGGAGAAGACCTTGCGCGTCATGGTCGAAGGGCTCCTCGGCAGGCCGGTGATCGCGCTCCGGGACCTGCTTGGTCGAGCGCTTCTCGCGGCGATCGACAGCGGCGACCATCCGCTTCACGCGGCGGCGGCCGCCTGGCCGACCATCCTCGACGACATCGACGAGGTCGTCGACCTGCGCAACCAGTACGCGCACTTCGACGAGCGGCGGCGGCAGCGCGTGGTGACCGACGGCGACGCCGAGAAGATCCTGGCCCTCGCCGAGCGGGCCTTCGTCGCCCTGCTCGGCCCCCATTCGAAGGTGGAGGCCCCCGCATGAGCCCCAAGCAAAAACGGCCTCGCGGCCCCCGTGCCCTGCCGGCGCCCCCGGTGCAGCAGCTCAAGGAGGCCGAGGCCGACTTCCGGCGCGCTGTGAAGACCGCCGGCCGTCTGGATGAGAGCGACGACGACGACATCCCGGCGGGTGACCGAGCGGCGCTCCTGCGCGCGGCCGCTGCGATCCTCGATCGCGAGCGGGCCGTCAATGAGACCGAGGACGAGCTGAGCGCACGCGAGTCCAAGGCCGGAGACCGCGGACGCGAGCTGGACGAGCGTCAGAACGAGCTCGATTCCCGAGAGGCGGCGCACGGGGAGCAGGTCAAGGAGCTCCGGGACGAACGAGAGGGCCTCGAGGAGCAGCGCCGCGACGCCGTCAACGGCTTCCGCGAGGCGCTTGCACCCCATGAGGAACGACGCAAGCGGCTGCTCGCAGACGTCGAGGAGCTTGAAGCACGGTTGGAAGCGACGAGCGACCGGGAAGACGAGGCCCGCCTCGAAGCGGCCCGGGTGCGACTCGAGGCGCGTGTCCGAGACTACGCGGAGCGCGGGAAGCGGGAGCTCGAAGCGCTCGCGACGACGAGCGATGAACGGCTGGCCGAGCTCGAGGAGGTCTTTCGCAATCGGCTGGCAGCGCTTGCCCAGGAACGCGGGAAGATCGCGGAGGAGCGCGCCGAGGCGCAGCTCGAGCACACACGAGTGACCGGGCGGCTGCGACAGGTGGAAGCCAGGGAGGAGCGCTTCGAGACGGCGGTCGAGGAGGAAGTGCAGCGGCGCCTCGCGGACGACCGCGAGGAGCGCGAGCGCCTCGCCGGCGCGCTCTCGACCGAGCGTGATCGCCTCGCCGAGGCCCGCGATCGCGTCGCTGCGCTGGAGGCGAGCGCAGCCAAGCAGGGAGACCGCTCGATCGAGAGCGTGCTGGCCGAGAACGACGAGCTGCATGAGCGCGTCCGCGCGCTTGAAGCGGCGGCCTCCCAGCAACTCTCCGAGCGCGAGCGCGACGAGCTTCGAGCGCTCCACCGCGAAGAGGTGAAGTGGCGCGAGCAGGAGGTGTCGCTCAAGCGCGAGATCGACCGCGAGCGCTCCAAGGCCGAGGCGTGGCGACGGGAGATCGAGGCGGTCGAGGCGCTTCGCGAGGAGGTCCGGCGAAAGGAGGCGCTGCTCGACCGCCTGAAGCGCGACATCGCGCATTACGAGGAGATCCTGGGCCTGGCCGTCGACGCCGAGCGCACGCGAAGCCCGTACGTCACTTTCGTGGAGCACGACGAGGACCCGGGCCGAACCGAGGGAGGGCGGGTGCCGATGCGCGACAGGCTCCCCTCGCTCGCCGAGCTCGCCGAGGAGATCCGCCACCGGATGGCCAGCCTCGAGCGCCCGCGCTACTACGAGGCGCGAGATGTTCGGATCTTCCTCGCGGGCCTCGCCGCCAGCCGCATACACATCCTCGAAGGCATGAGCGGAACCGGGAAGACCAGCCTTCCGCTCGCATTCGCAGCCGCCGTTGGAGCGGAGGCTCCGGTGGTGGAGGTTCAGGCGGGCTGGCGCGACCGCATGGATCTCATGGGCCAGTACAACGCGTTCGAGCGACGGTTCTATGAGACGAAGTTCTCCACGGCGCTCTACGACGCGCTCCTCCCCGACCAGCGCGATCGCCTGGTATTCGTCGTGCTCGACGAGATGAACCTCTCGCATCCGGAGCAGTACTTCCAGGACGTCAACAGCTCGATCGAGCGCGACGAACCGCACGAGCGCGCGCTCCAGCTCGCGGCCGGCATTCCGCTGCCCGAAGGCTCTGCCGTGCTCCCCCCGGCGTGGGCGCAGCGCGACCACCTCCCGATCGGCGCGAACGTCTGGTTCATCGGGACGGCAAACAACGACGAGACTACGACGACCTTCGCGGACAAGACCTACGATCGAGCGCACGTGATGGTGCTGCCCCCCCGGCACACCGAGTTCAACGCTCACCGGCAGGAACCCGGACCCGCCATCGCTCATGACGACCTCGCGAGAGCCTTCCAGGCCGCAACGGCACGCCGAGCCGACGAGGCGCGTCGCATCTGGGAGGAGGTCCTGCACAACGCCCTCCTGGTCGAGGCGCTCGAGCACGTCCAGGTCGGCACGGGGAACCGGCTGCTCAGGCAGGTCGAGTCCTTCGTACCCGTGCTGCTCGAGGCCGGAGGCGACGCTGCCGAAGCGGCAGATCACCTGCTCTCGACCAAGGTCGTGCGAAAGCTCCGGGGGCGGCTGGACCTGCGCGACCGAGACCTCCGTCCCATCGCCGAGGCGCTGGCGCTCACGGTCGACGGGTGGGACAACGCCCCCAGGACCCACCTCGCCTTCCGCGAGATCCTGCGCCAGCTCGAGATCGAAGAAGACCGGGTCTTCGAGTGACGGGCCCTGGCGTGCTCGACCGACTGACCGAGCGGCCACCGACCCCACAGAGCGTCGTGGCTCCCGGCGTCTTGGCCCACGAAGGCCGCCCGATCCCCTTCGACGAGGGCGGCCTCGCCTATGGCTTCAGGGAATGGAGGGCGCCGAGCTGGTCGGTGCAGGCGAGCGATGCCCCCGCGGCGGTGCGCCTTCGCCGGCTGCACGATGCCGCACGCTCAGGCTGGAAGGCTCTGCTCGAGGAGTCGCCGGTGCTCACGGGCGATGAGGCCGACCTCGACGCTACGCATCTGGAGAGAACGCTGGCCGAGCACGGCGGGATCATGTCCCAGGTCTGCCACGACCCGCGCGAGCGGCTGGTCAGGTTCGAGGAGGTCGTGCCCCCCGGACGAGCCCGGCGCCTGTCTCCGCGTACCGCAACGTGGCTCGCCTCGCACGCCGAGGCGTGGGACGCAGTCTCGCGCACCGGGGTGACGCCGCGCGTGCTGCTCGCCGAGCAGCCGGCGTCCATCGTCGACTTCTACGAGAACCGGCTCGTGGCACGGCTCGTCGAGCATCTGACCAGGCGCCTGCGCCGGCGCCACGCGCACCTGCGAGAGCTCTCCGACGTCGAGGATCACGGCGCGTCGCTGCGCGCCGGAAGGCTCGCACCGCGCACCTTGCTCCGCCTGACCGAGCTGTGGGAGCGTTCCTGGCGGCTCGAAGACGGCCGCACGGCGCTCGACACGGCTCTTCAGGCGCTCGACCGCCTGCTCAGAGAGGTCGCGCGCATGCGGCGACTGCGCGTCTATCGCGAGGTGCCACGGCGCCGTCAGGTCGACGGGCTGCGCCCGACGAACATCTTCACGGGCGACCGTCGCTACCGCCGCGTCGCCGAGATCTGGAAGGCGTGGCAGCGGGACGCGGGCGCGACCGACGCTCAGGAGCTTCAAAGCCGCGCGGCGGCGACTGCCGAGGGGTTCGACATGCTTGTCCTGGCCCTCGTCGCGGAGTCGGTCGGAGCCCTCGGATGGACGCGCCCGATCGGCGCTCTCCCTCAGCCCGGGGGCCCACCGAGTCGGTGCACCCGGCCGGAATGGCCGCACCTGCACATCGGTAGGGATGCCACCGGCGCCGTGACGGTCGGGCTCGGCGACCGCGACGATCCGCTGACCTTCGTGCCGCTTGGCGCGGTGGTGGACACCGGCGTGCCCGAGGGCCGCGCGCTCGCCGGTCGGCTGCGGCGCGCGGCCGCTCGACGTGACGGGTCCACGGTGCTGGCCCACCTCCCGAGCGCTCCTACCTTGGGTCCCTCTGACGACCTCCCCGCTGCGGGCCGGCCGGCGGTCGTTGCCGTCGGCCCGACCGACCTGTGGAGCGTCGAGCGCGTCGGACGGCTGCTTCGCTGGCACCTATGGGCTCCCCTCCTGCGGATCCTTCCGGACCTGATCGAGCCGGTCGCCGATGAGCTTGCGAAGTCGCCGCTCGGTTCCTGCGGGGACTGGCTGGCGTCCGGGGCCCGGCCCCGGACGCTGCTCGTGAGCGGACGGCCCGACGCAGGACGCCGGGAGTCCTTCGAGCGGGAGGTCATCGAGCCGATTCGGCAGGCAAGCCGTCAACGGTCCAAGCCCGAGCGCGACCGCCTTCGAGCCCGCACCAGCGATGTCGTCGAGCACCTAGCCAGGCTCGACGAGCGGCTCCGCCCCGCCTTCGTCTGCCCGGTGCACGGCGAAGACCACGGGACCGCAGAGGAGCGTCGCGGCGAGGCAGGGGGGCTCGTGGCGACCTGCACCGCGTGCGGAGCCCTCTGGGGCGCGGTGCCGTGCGCGTGTGGAGAGCAGATCCCGTTCGTGCTGCCCGGTGACGTAAGCGCCTCGAAGCTCGACCCCGGCACGCTCGGCCTCGACGAAGTCGCGCGCGTCGAGGGAGACGCACAAGACGTCCGGGTTCGCTGTCACGACTGCAAGGCGCTGCGACCGCTTCCGCAGTTCAGCTGGTGATCCACTGCGCCAGCGCTGCTCGATCCCCCTCGCGCCAGCGCTCGAGGTCGTCGCGACCGAAGACGACCGTCCTGGGCGCGCCGGCTGACCGGCGCTGGAGCTTTCTCTCGACGCGCTTGCGGCCCCACTCGTCGAGCGGCGCGACCACGGCCAGAAGGACGTACGTCCCTCCCAGGTCCTGCCCAGCCAGGATCGGCTTCCACGCGGCCTGGGCGACGTCGCGGTGATCGCCTCCCCAGAGGACGCAGAGAACGCCGAGGCGAGCGCCGGCGCGCACGATGACGTCGAAGCGCTCCGTTGCACCCCGCGAACAGTGCTCGAGCTCAGCGCCGGCCAGGATCTCGTCCTCGGAGCCGAGCTCGGCGAGCACGCCGCGGGCGACCCACCGAGCGGCCTGACGAGAGCCGGCGACGTCGACACGGTCCTTGCGCGGCCATCCGGGAAGCTCGGCGGCATCCTCGATCGGATCGTGTCCGGAGACCCGACGGTCGTGGAGATGCAGGAGCTCGCCGAGGCGTATCTCCGTCGGCAGGCCCTGCGCTGGGGTCTGTGGCGCCAGGCGGCGCACCATGCTCCTGACCCCGTCGACGTAGCTCGCCCCTTGGAGGTCGCCATGCTCGAGATGGTGGAGCAGCGCTTGGACCGAGAGCACCTTCGTGCCGCCTGTGATGTCCACGGCAACCGAAGGCGGCAGCACCCGCAGCGCTGACGCGACCTCGCTGGCCAAGAACCCGCTGCCGGCCTCCAGAGTCCGGGCCTCGATCGCTCGCTCGCGCAGTACCTCGCAGAGGAGATGGGCCGTCCTCCGGCTGCCCGTGGTGTGAACGAGCAACGGTGATTGCGCTCCATGGGCGAGCACCGACTGCAATACGGGAATCGGCGTGCCCCCGACGGTCACGAGGAGGTCGTGCTCCGGCGAAGCTTCGCGCGGCGGCGGCGCCGTTTGCCCGTCGTGGCGGGGGGAGAGCTCCAGGAAGTCCGCGAGACCATCGCGTGGATCGCTGGCCCAGTTCAGAAGGTCCGACAGCCCGAACACCCGCACGCGCACCTCGCCGAGATGGGTCGCGGTGAGGCGCTCCTGCAGCGCGTCACGGTCGCGGGCGCTGACCAGGCAGACGAACGCAGCGCGCGCGAAGTCACCGCCGATCTGGACGGCGCGGCGGGCGATCTCGTGCGCCTTCCACTCGACCCGCTCGGGAACCGAGCCTGCGTAGCACGACAGCGCATAGGCCCGATGGCCACGGACGACGAGCACGTCGATCTCCAGGTCGGTCTCCTGAGAGCGATCGTCCTCCCGTCCACCGCTGCGGTCGAGCGCGCGTTGCAACGCCTCCTCGACGCTGCCGGGCTCGCCGGCGCCCGTTGAAGCGCGCCTGGCCTCCGCGAGGAGGGCGCGTGCCGAGGGGTGCGCCTGGGCGATCGACGGGTGGACGCGCGCACCGGTCTGGCGGCGTGCCTCGACGTTGATGGAGACGTCCACCGCAACGCCCTTCTCCACGGCTGCCGCCTTCACTCGATCGGCGACGTAGAGCTCCAGCCAGTCGCCCGATCGCTCGAGGCCGAGCGGCAGGACATGGGCGCTGCCGCCATCGATCGAGCTCGCCAGCCCTCGGAGTCGGCGGAGAGCAGCCTTTCGCTCCGCTGGACTAGTCGACTCCTCGTCCCGGGACCGGCTTGGGCCGCGGGCAAGGTCGATGTCCCGGAGGAGGTCCTTCCAGAAGACGGGACGAACGCGAGAGCGCCGGCTCAGGTGCCCGAGCAGGCGTGGCGCGTCCGCAGCCACCTCGTCGACGAGGTCAGGCCGATCCTCGGGGCGGCCGACATGGGTCACCTTTGTCCCGTGAAGCTCACCGAGCTCCCGCGCCGACAGCGTGACATCCGGGCGGATGGCATGGCCGTCGTCCCAGCGGACCAGGCCGGTGCTCACGTCGAGGTAGACGGATCTCGAGGCGGCATCCGGCTGGGATCCGAGCTGCAGCCGCGCAATCGCCGCCATGACCTTGGATCCGCCGGTGTAGTCCAGGACGAGATCCTCGCCGGTGATCGCCTTGCCGATCACGTCGCGCATCGAGCGTCCGCTCTCACCCGCATCGAGGTCGGTCGGGTCGGCGCCCAGGCGGAGTCGTGCATCGATCCCGTGCGCACCGACCACGCGACACAGCCGCTTGGCGGCACTCTCGGCGATCCGCGGCGCCACGATGGTCACGTCGCGAGGACGGAGCGCGAGGATCACGACCGCGCTGGGGAGCGGATGGTCCCAGTTCAGCGAGACGAGGCGGTCCACGCTCTGCGGCTCGGGTGGCGGCATGCAACACGCGATCGTACGGCCTCAGCCCGCGCACGGGTTGAAGGGCATCAGAGCGGAGAGGAGAGCAACCCGGCGCGCCCAGTCGACACGCATCGGGCCCATCTCCCTCCGCGGGTGTGCTGACTCTTGGGTGCTATAGGCCCAAGACTCGGCACACCCCCTGCGATCGCCACTCACTCCCGCTCCTCACCCCCTTCGTCGCCGCTGTTGGCGCCTTCGACGACCTCGCAGCCACCCCCTTCGCCCGCGCCGTTCGCGCCGACGCGACGGCGTGAGGCAAAGGGCGCGCGCTTACACCACCGCGGCCGCCGCGTCACGCACGGCCTCGACCACCGTGTCGAGCTGCTCGTCCGACATCTGAGCCCAGAGCGGCAGGGCGACGTGTCGGTCGGCCATCTCCTCGGCGCGGGGGACGTCGGCGACAGACCGACCGAGCTCGGAGAACTCGCTGAAGCGGGTGAGCGACTCGTAGACGGTGGTCTGGATGCCGTGCGCGGCCAGCACCTCGCGGAAGCGGTCGCGGGAAGGGCGGTCGGGGAGCAGAACCGGGAAGGCGAAGTGCGAGCTTCGCTCCACCTCCTCGTCGCTCCAGCACAGAGCAATCCCCTCCACCCCGGCGAGGCGCTCGCGGTAGGCGCGGACATGCTCGCGGCGGGCCTCGATGTCCGCCTCCAGCCGCGGCAGGCGGCTGAGCCCGAGCGCGGCGCGGCCCTCGTCGATCCGGTAGTTGAAGCCGATGTCGACGATGTCGTAGGTGTCGGCATAGCCGCGGTGGCGGTCCCAGGTCCCGCTGGTCATCGCGTGCGAGCGCAGCGAACGGCAGCGTGCCGCCGGCTCCTCGTCGGCGCAGAGCACCAATCCGCCCTCCCCCACGGCCAGCTGCTTCTTCGAGAAGAAGCTGAAGCACCCGAGGTGGCCGACCGTGCCCGCGAGGCGGCCGCTCCTCGTTCGGGCGTCGATGGCCTGCGCGGCGTCCTCGATCAGCGCGATCTCGCGCTCGTCGCATAGCGCGCGCAGCTCCTCCACCTCCGCGGCGTAGCCGCAGAAGTGGACGGCTAGCACGGCGCGCGTCCGCGGCCCGATCCGCCGCGCGACGTCCTCGACGTCGAGGTTGAGGTCCCCGTTTCCCACCACGTCGCACAGGACGGGCTCAGCGCCGCAGTAGCGCACCGCGTGCGCGGTGGCAACGAAGGTCACCGCGGGAACGATCGCCTCGTCGCCCGGCCCGAGGCCGATCGCCCGGCAGGCCAGGTGCAGCGCCGCGGTGCCGCTGGAGACCGCGACCGCATGGCCGCCGCCGAGGTGCTCGCTCAGCGCGGCCTCGAACGCCTGGGTCCGCGGGCCCGAGGTCAGCCAGCCCGATCGCAGGCAGTCCAGGACGGCCTCGACGTCCTCCTCGCTGATCACGACATCGGTGAGCGGGATCGTCCAAGTCACGCCGCCGGCTCCGGCTCGACGGCGGGCCCCTCGCGACCGCGCTCGGCGGAGGTCATGCGCCGCACGCCCCCAGCTCCCCCTCGATGGCGGAGCACACACGGTCGCGCTCGGCCTCGGTCACGCGCCGCACGCCCCCAGCTCCCGCTCTATGGCGGAGCACATTCGGTCCTGGTCGGCCTCGGTCATGCGCCGCACGCCCCCAGCTCCCCCTCGATGGCGGAGCACACTCGGTCCTGGTCGGCCTCGGTCATGTGGGGGTAGAGGGGGATCGTCACCTCGGCGCGCGAAGCCCACTCGGTGCGCGGGAGGGAGACCTCTGGGAAGCGCTTCCGGTAGGCCGTGAACTCGTGGACCGCGGGATAGAAGATGCTCGTCTGGATCCCGTGCCCGGCCAGCAGCGCTTCGCGCAGGGCGGGCCTGCGGGCGGGCTCTTCGAGGAGGATCGCCATGACGTAGGCCGAGCTGAGCTCGAGCGCTTCGTCGGGGTAGGGCACGATCACCCCGGGCACCTGCGAGAGCCGCTCGCGGTAGGCCGCGACCAGCTCGCGGCGGCGGGCGATCTCCGCTTCCAGGCGCCCGAGCCGCGAGAGCAGCAGGGCGCAGCGCGGCTCGTCGAGGCGGTAGTTGAGGCCGGGGCCGATGACGTCGTAGCCCCCGGCGGTCCGCGTGTGGCGCTCCCAGCTTCCCGAGGTCATTCCGTGTGAGCGCCAGCGCCGCGCCAGCTCTGAGACCTCCTCCGAATCGGTGGCCAGGAGGCCGCCCTCTCCCGCCGGCAGCACCTTGTTGGAGAAGAAGGAAAAGCAGCCCGCCAGGCCCCACGTGCCCAGCTTGCGCTCGCCCAGCCGCGCGCTGGGGGAGTG
>JAABUS010005236.1_pt1 | contig 17347 bp, 15 predicted proteins | sample 5560161 | NCBI WGS metagenome assembly JAABUS01 (sample SAMN10711885, study PRJNA513376) | rock metagenome | isolation source: Antarctica rocks | place: Antarctica: Victoria Land, Trio Nunatak nord | collected 2016-01-04
AAATTGCTAACTATCATTCAATGCTTTGAACACTGATGATTCAAACTAAAAAATACTGAGTTATCTATTCAAATGTTTACTGATCATCAGACTTTGAAGATCTTTATGAAAAACAAACAGCTGACTCAATGACAAGCGAACTATCTGAATATTCTATTGAAGTTTAACTTTCAGATTATCTTTTGATCAGGCAAAATAAACATCAAAGTTGATGCTTTAACTAAAATGTTGATGATTAATAGTTCTGAATCAGTTAAAGACATAAATGATCATTTTCAAACTATACTGATCTTAAATTGAATAAACATTTTATCAATTGAGTTTGAAATTGAATCTGAATACAAGATCAATTTCTATCAACACGTACATCTAGTCAATCAGAAGAATGAACTATACAATGAGTATTGACAAACTATGAACAAAGATGAACTGAAGCTTCATGACATGAAGCTAAAGAACTGTCAAATCATTGACAATGTTTTATTTAAAAAGAATTTATTATGAGTGTCAAAACAAATGCATACGAAATTGCTTTAAGAGATTCATGATCAATCATCAATCTTGCATTCTGACATTAGATGAATGATTGATCTAGTTCAACGCTTCTACTATTAATCAGATTATCAAGCAACTATTCAACAATACATTTGAAACTGTCATGTTTATCAGCAAAGCAAAGCATCTTGAAATGATACAAATGATTTGCTTCAATCTTTATTGATTTCTCAGCAGTGTTGACAAGATATAGCTATGAACTTCATCATTGAACTATCTCTATCGAAAAACTATAACGTCATTTGCATGATCATATGTTGTCTCTTCAAAGAACATCACTATGTTCTCTGTCATTGAGAAGATAATGACATCTCAATCGAAGAAACAGTATGAATCATGCTATGAAACATTTATTGACTTCATGATCTACTCAGTTCTATCGTTTCAAATAGAAACTCTCAGTTCATATCGATCATGTGACAAAGTTTTTGTAAACGACTGAAGATCAAAGTCAATCTATCAACAGTTTATCATTCAGAAATCAATGATCAGTCGAAATAAGTTAATCAAGATGTTGAACATGAACTTTGAATCTACTGCAATTACATGCAGAATGACTGAGTTAAATGACTTTCAATGATGAAATTCAGTGATAATTTCAATACATTCTCAACTATCTTGATGACTTCTTTCTACTTTAATAAATACTTTCACTCTCGAATGAGTTTTAATTCAGATACGACTGATTATGAAACAACTCATCAATGTATTGAAGCTAGAAAGATTGATGACATTATCACTTAATTGAGTGAACTTCTTATCTTCAATCATCAACAATTGAAAAAGATCAAGCAGATCATTGAAGTTCAGATGAACAAGCATAGATAAAATATTATTTATGAAGTAAGTGATCAAGTTTGATTAATCTTTGAAAATATCAAAATCATTAAATCATGCAAAGATTTGAAAGACAAGCAGCTTGATCTCTATTCAATCACAGTTAAAGTTGAAATCTTCTATCATCTTCAGCTATCTAAAAGCATGAAGCATATACATTCAATGTTCAGCTTGAAGTGTTTATGATCTTCATCAAATGACTTTTTATCAAGACAACATTCTGAGTCTTTTAGATCAATGATCATTGAAGAGAATGAAAAGCACTGAGAAGTAAATGATATATGAAACTTCAGATGATATAAAGAAAGATTACAATACAAGATCAAATGAATCAAGATAAATCATAATGATGAATGATACTATGTTGATAAAGAAAAATTCAATGACTCGAAGAAAGTTTTGAATGAATTTCACAAGCTATACTCAAATAAGTTGCACTAAATTGAAAACATGATGAATATTTTTTGCTTTTATTTCTTTTCTATTCATGCAAAAATGAATGTTCAAAGAAAGAAGTAATGTTATGAACATGTCTGAATTAATCAAAGTTCAGATCTAACTTTAATCGATTTGATTAAAGCAAGTCATGATGCTATGTTTATATTACAATTCTAGTCTTTGTCTATTCTTCAACTAGTCTTCGTCTGATTTCATTCTAATCGAGTCTAGCGAAAATCTGATCTAGAGATGATATCATTGAGTTTCTGCATCATATGTGTAAGACATCAACTCAATTGAGTCTAGCACAGAGCTGAGAAATACACATATAAGAATTGAGTTCTTTTCTGTAGATACTTTTCTTTCTTAGCATTTATCTATTAGTTAAATGACACTTCTATGACTCACTTTAGATCGATTTCTAACAGTAGATAAATGTCAGAATCGTGTCTAGATGATACAATCAATGAAGATCAGAATTGATAGTGCTTGATCTTTAGAAATAGCTATAACTGAATATTAAGAATACAGAAGAAGATTGATACAAAAGCTTCTATTTATGTAATGTTCAAAGACTGCGCTAGACTTGAAAGAAATGTGTTTGTAACATGAAAAGAAGATGATGTAGATGAACAAGATGTTGATGAAAGAAAAGAATGTTGAGAAAGAAAAAGAATATTGAGTCATATCTGAGTCAAATCTGAGTCAGATCTAGATCAGATTTCGACTAAATCATTGACTAGTTCTAATCAGTCTTGATACGCTCGTAACATTATTCTTCTCTTCAAAAATTCATATTTGCATGAATTTAGTTTCTTTGCTCACTTTTGTTGATAGTTATTTCGATATTTAGCGCGATTTGCTTGAATATAGCTTATGAAATTCATTCAAAACTTTCTCTGAGTCATCGAATTTCTCTTTATCAACATAGTATCATTCATCATTTCTATCTAGATCTTTTCATTTGACTTTGTACTGTATTTGATCTCAATAGCATCTGAAGTTCAATATATCATTTATCTCTCAATGTTCATCATTTTCAATAGTGATTGATCTGAGTGATTCTGAATGTTGTCTTGATAGAGAGTCTTCTGAATACAATTGTAGTAGCTTCGAGCTGAATATCAAATGCAGATGCTTCATGCTGACTGATAGATGAAGATGATAGAAGATATCTATTTTAGCAGTGATTTGATAGAGATCTAGCTGTTTGTCTTTCAAATCTTTGCAGAGTCTCGTTGTCTTGATGTTTCTGAAAGATAGTCAAACTCAGTTATCTACTTCATATGTGACGTCTTGTCTATGTTTATTGATCTGAACTTTGATGATCAGCTTCGTCTTTTCAATTGTTGACGATCAAAGCTCAGTAACTCTTTCATTTGAATAACAATATCATCTGCTTTTCTAGCTTCAAGTCGTTCACAAGTTGTTTCATAGTCAGTCGTATCTGAATCGAAACTCATTCGAAAGTGAAATTCTTTATTGAAGTAGAAGAAGATCATTAAAGTGATCGAGAAGATATTGAAATTGTCGCTGAATTTCATCATAAATATTCATTTGACTCAGTCGTTCTGCATGTAATTGCAGTAGATTCTAAGTTCGCGTTCAACGTTCTGATTGACTCGTTTTGATTGATTGTCGATCTCAGAATGATAGACTGTGAATAGATTAGCTGTGATTCTCAGTCGCTTGCAAAGACTTTTTCACATAGTCGATATGAATTGAGAGTCTCTGTTCGAAACAATAGAACTGAGTAGATCATGCAGTCGATAGACGTTTCATAGCATGATTCAAATCGTTTCTTCGACTGAGATGTCATTGTCTCTTTAATGACAGAAAACATAGTGACGTTCTTTGATAAGATGACATATGATGATGCAAATGACGTTATAGTCTTCTGACAGAAGTAGTTTAATGATGAAGTTCATAACTATATCTTTTCAGCGTTTCTGTGAAATCGAGAGAGAATGATGAAGTTCATTGATGCTATTTCTAGAAACTTTGCTTCGCTGACAAGCATGACAGTTTCAAATGTATCATCAAATAGTAACTTGATGATCTGATCAATAGTAGAAACGCTGAACTAGATTGATGATTCATTTATTGTCGAGATGAGAGATTGAAGATTGATCATGCACTTCTTGTAGTAATTTCGTGTGCATGTTCTCAGAAACTCACAGTAGATCTTTTCTAAATAGAACATCGTCAATGATTTTGCAGTTCTTCAGTTTAGTGATATGAAATTTGAGCTTGTTCTCATTTATAGCTTGTTTATATTCACTGCAGAACTCATCTGTTTGATTGATCATACATACTCGTTGATACAGATTTGCTTTCAATTCAACAGGTAGAACATCAACTCTATCAAGAATCAGAATAGTTTGAAAACGATCTTCAAGACGCTGAGTTAATTCAGAGACGTTCGTTAGAAGCATTCTGATTAGAGCATCGACTTTAGTGTTTGTTTTGCCTGATCTAAAAATGATCTGAAAGTTGAACTTCGATAGAATGTTCAGATAGTTGACTTGTCGTCGACTCAACTGTTTGTTTTTCATGAAAATCTTCAAAGTCTGATGATCGATGAACATCTGAATGAGTAGTTCAGTGCATTTCAGCTCAAGTCATCAGTGTTCGAAGCATTGAATAATGACTAGCAGTTTCTTATCATAGATGTGATAATTGATTTCAGCGAAAATCATGCTTTTGCTGTAGAAAGTCATCGAATGAAGAACTTTCTCATCATTGTACTGAGATAGTATTTCATCTTTTACATAGTTCAAAGCATCGATCTTCAGAATAGCTTGTCGTTGAAGATCAAAGTGACGAAGTACTGAAGCTGAGCTGACTTGTTTCTTTAGATTGTCAAAAGCTTGAACACAGATCTTGTTTCAAACAAAAGACGTGTTCTTTCTAGTCAGCTAAATAAATGATTTGACTAGCTTTGAGAAGTTCTTAATGAAACGACGATAGAAGTTAACAAATTTCACGAAGCTCTAAATTTCTTTTAAATTGATTGAAGTGATTCAGCTGACTATGACTGTCATCTTGCTGAGATTCATACGAAGATCTAGTTCAGATACGATGACTTCTAGAAAGATAGTCTCTTCTACATTGAATTCGCACTTTTGAATATTCATCTGCAGTTCAGCTTCACGTAGTTGTCTCAATACTAGTTTGACGTGATCTCTATGTTTCTTTCTCGTTTTGCTATAAATGAGAATGTCATCTAGATAAACTTGACAAAAGTCGTTCAGAAAGTTTCATAGAACATCATTCATATATTGCTGAAAGAAGATCGATTCATTAGTCAGTTTGAATGATAGCATCTTATATTTATATGCTTCTAAAGCAGTGATAAAAGTGATGTAATTCTCATTATCAAGATGCATTCAAAGTTTGTTGAACGTTGAAATGATGTTCAATCTAGTCAGATGCTTGCAATTCACTATTTTATCAATGATCTCATCTATTAGCAATAAAGAATATCTATTTCTTTTGAAAATGACATTTAGCTTTCGATAGTTCACGCAGAATCGAAGATCTTCATTTGCTTTGAGAATGAATAGAATCGAAGAGAAATAGAGAGTCTGACTGAAAGTGATGAATTTCTTTGACAGATTCTCGTTCAGATACTTCTTTACTTTCAGAAGTTTGACAGAAGACATTCAATATGCTCGACAGCGAGAGAGCATTAAATCACTAGTGAGCTCGATTTTATGATCGTAGAAGCGATGAGAGAGTAGTTTATTCAATTGAGCTCGATCAAAAACATCTAGAAACTCGTGATATTTCAAGAGCAGCTTTGCTTTAATGTCTTTTAAATTCTGAGTCATTTCATCGATTGAAGAGATGTTTAAAGCATTCAAATTGCACTGAGTATTGTACGCGATTTCTCTATTGATGTTCATCATGAATAGAGCAAAGACTTCAATCTTGTTCTTCTTTGAATGATTCAACAATGTTTTGAATGAAGCAACGTCTATACTTTGAATCGAGAATGACTCTTTCTGAGCAGTGATTGAAATGAGTCGTTTGAGCATCATAGAGATCTTAGTCTGAGTGATTGAAAAGAGCGAAGTTGATCGCGATCAACTTGAATGCTTTGAATTAAGCGAAATTGAAAAAATCGAAATAGAAGTATTCAATTGATTTGAAAAAACAATGACATCGTTTCACATATTCAATACTATTTCGTTTTTATTCATTCAGAGCTTACTCAATATGACTTCATGATGATCGATATCAGCTATTAACATTGATACAGTCAATTTCTTATGACTTTCGATGATGAGATTGAGTAGAATTTTATGAGTGATTGTCTTCTTAGATATCTTTTCATCATAATCTCTTATTAGCTTCTCTTTTATCAGTGATATAAATTGAATTTTCAGTTTCTCGCATACTTTATCGACTAGGTTGAAATGTATGATTGTGTAAACGACTGAATCACTGTCTATTAGAGAACAAAGACTGAAAGATCGTTTCTGAGAGATGAGATGAGCATCAATTAGAAACGACTTTTCAAAGTAATTTTCTTTCAATAGAATTTCGTCTAGTTTGCACAAAGATATAATCTCTATCTTTTTGATGACTTTTGAAGAGATGACTAGTTTTTTGAATCGAAATTCGAATCGAAATCAAAGCAATCATATTCTTTGTTCACTGCACTGATTCTAGTAGATCGATCGAGACACTTCTTAGAGCTATGATCTGATTTATGACATACAAAACAGCTTTCGACTAGAATGTCTGCTTCTTTGACGCTAGTTAAAATCGCGTCGCGCGACTTTAGATGATCAGACTTCGAATGATCGACTGATTGAGTGACAACAGTCGCTTTATGAAAGATAGTCTTTGAAACATCATTGACACGTTTGAGCTTGTTCTTGATCTCTCGAATGACTCGCTGATCATTATTCAAATGAATCAGATAGAAACGAATTTCTTTTAGAGAATCAGATTGAACTAGTTGATTTACTCAAATGAATTGAAGACGAGAATGTATTTTATCTTTCAAATCAATGATCAGTTGCTTTTCATGATAGTCTAGATAGAAAGATAGTTGTTGAAACTGAGTATAAAATTCGCTGAATTTCTTTGATTCTTGAATCAAGTTGTAGTATTCTCTATGAAAGTTGACTTTCTTATTTGAATCATCGAACAACTGAGCTAGCTCTTTCAAAAGATCTTCGACGATTCTATAAAGATTGACACAATCACGTTCGCGTCTAGCTTGAGTGATCTCTGCTGCGTCATTGAATAATCTAGAATGTACATAGCTCAATTTGACTCGTTCATTAGAAAAGAGATCGACGTTGATCTCTAGTTTATTCTGAATTTTTTCGTATCAGTTCTTTCAAGTAGAGTTCTTTTCATCAGTAAACAGCGAAGAATCAGGTATTTTTTGAGATCTAGAACGCTCAAAGTAGATAAAATCAAAAGAAGTGTTTTCTTTAGTTTGAAGTCTTGTTTTCAACTTTTTGATTTCGTCTTCTTGTTGTTTATCTAACTCGTAGAGTTGATCTATTTCTTTATCAAGAGCTAAACTTCGAGCCTTTCAGATTTCGTAGAACACAAGAGATATTATCATTTCAGCAAATGATTTGTTATCTTCATGAAAAAATGACGCAGCACTTGATGATTTCGTTCGTGATTTCGATGAATCAGCATCAGAGTTTTGAAAGAAATGAGTTCGAAATTTCTCAGAACGCTTTTCAGTAGATGAATGACTAGACATGATGAGATTTGTTTGAAAGAAGGTCGAATGAATGACGATGCTTGATGATTGAAGAAGAAAGACGTATGAGATGAGATTCAATCTTCAACAAAGAAAATAAGATTTGTTTATTGAGTGATTTGATTGATTCTCTAGCAAACAATGAAGATTCTTTATTGTTGAATCTATCGATCGATTTGATTCTTGAGCAATTCACGAAGATTCTTTATCGTGATTCTCGTAATTGAGTGAACTTTGCGTACTTAATAAGCAATAAGTAGTCTAACAATTCAAACAGTCTCGTCATTGATTTTATTCAACTCTCTAGTGTTGTTCTGTCTTTCAATTGTCATTGATCATCAGATAAATGAATTTCTTTAGACTCGTTCTGTCTAGACGAGTATGTTGAATGAGTAATGAGATCAGTATCATGTGATTAACGAATTTTTAATATAATGTCAGAATCATGTCTAGATGATACAATCAATGAAGATCAGAGTTGATAGTGCTTGATCTTTAAAGATAGCTATAACTGAATATTAAGAATACAGAAGAAGATTGATACAAGAGCTTCTATTTATGTAATGTTCAGAGACTGTGCTAGACTCGAAAGAAATGTGTTTGTAACATGAAAAGAAGATGATGTAGATGAACAAAATGTTGATGAAAGAAAAGAGTGTTGAGAAAGAAAAAGAGTGTTGAGTCATATCTGAGTCAAATCTGAGTCAGATCTAGATCAGATTTCAACTAGATTGTTGACTAGCTCTAATCAGTCTTGATACGCTCGTAACAATAAATGCTAATCAACTACTTTGCTATCAACGTGTAAATGATACGAAATAATCTACTTCTATTCAGAAAATTCGCAAGAAATTCTTTGAATTACTTTCATCAAAACACACATTCAAATTTACTCAAATTTATCAAATCAATCACTCAATTAAATCTATTTATTTATCTTTCTTACAATGACACGTGACTTTGAATCAGTCGAGTCATGAACAGCTCATCTGCTTAGAAGCATTGCTAGCAGACGCGTTTTCATTATTTCTTTCGATGCTTCAGCTGAATCTCAGAATGTTGCTATCTCATGAAACATTAACATAAGTCAACAACTTCGTCAATGAGCTATTGATTAGTCAGACAAGATCATCAAGATGCTGATCGAGCTAAGAGATCAATGAGACATGACTTTGAAACTCAACAAGCAATGAATCGATGTTCAAGTCGATCACATCAAGAGACTTGATGAGCTAGAGATCAATCAAATGACAATAGACATTCAAGAAGAGACTATCATTGAACTATGAGAGAAAGTCTTGAGTCTAAAAAAGAAACAGCGTTCAATGAATCAATCTTGATCTCGTCAGTCTACTGAATCTCGAGTTTCTACGAAATCTCTATCTCATCAATCTATTGAGAATCATACTTGACGTGAGTCGTTCACTTTATTCAATAATGATCATCACAAGTCTTTCAAGTTTTCAAACTCATCTGTATTCATCGACAAAGATGAATCAACATGAGATAGCTGAAGAATCAAGATAGACGACAAGCTTCAGACTAATGTTGATCACTTCGATAATGAAAATATCTGTATTGTTTATGTGATATCTAGACTAGAAGATGATGCTGCTGAGCACATCTTTGCTTGATGTCGACATGATGCTTTGCATTCATACATCTCGATCAACAAGCTATTTGAGCATCTGAAAGAAATATACGATGAACTGAATAGAAATCAAAAGTGTCGTCGTGAGTACAACGCTCTGAGATAAACAGACAAGTCTTTCAATGTCTTCTACTTCAACTTTATGAAGCTATTCAACTATTTAAACTACGATGATTGTATTCTGATGAACGATCTTCAGAATAAAATTAATAATTGCTTGCAGAACGCTTTATCAGTCTGTTCAGAGAATTTTACTTCGCTCATTTGCTTAAGAATCTTTCTTCAAGATGTGAATAATAAACAGCGAGTCAACTATCAGCTACGCAGTCAGCTTCACACTGTCATCGTCAAAGTTACTGTTGTATCTGATAAATGCATTGCTACTTCATTGTCAGCAGTGATGACTTCAATAATTGAATATGTCAAGTTGACTATCTTTTCTACTTTTGAATTAATCAGATCGTTTATCGTCTGCTATATTTGCAAGATTTCAGATCACTTATTCAAGAACTGCTTTCAGAACAAGATCAACACTTCAGCATCTTGTATCTTCATCTTTCATCTACATGAGATCATCATTTCGAAGAATAAGTTGAATGAGAAAATGTCTTCTTTCAAGAATAGTGAGGCAAAAAACTAGAGACTTTCATCAAAGATGCAATGAAAGAGATGTTAATTTCTTCAATGATGAGCATGTCAGATGATTCTTTTGCTTCTGAATCTTTGACTACTGAGTATGTACTTTCTAGCAATGAAGTTAATTACTCATTGAAGTCATTGATTGACATCGAAGCTGCTGACTATTCGTTCATTGATGAAGTAATCGCGCAGATTGTTTGTGATCAGTTGCAAATTGAGTCTCTGACTTTGATCAAAGCGAAGTCAATTCAAGAATTTGATGATCATTATGCTAAAAAACTCATTACTCATGTCATCTATTTGAATCTGACTGTTCAAGATCATACGATTGACACAGCTTCTATGTTGATCACTCGATTAGATCAACATCAAATAATTTTCAAAAAAACATGAATGATCAAAATCAATCTAGTAATTGATATGCAAATTGATTCTCTTCAATTTTCGAATTTCACTCTCAATTCAAAATCAATTGTTTTATTCATAAGCAACAAGACAATCACGAAGCAGAAGAGTTTAACTTCTACTCATATATTGAAGAGATCTTTCATTACATCTCAACTCAGTCTGAAATCATTCTCTTTCAATCAGTTCAATGAGAAGTCATTTGAACTAATTGAACAGTTAAAATCGCGTGACGCGACTTTAACTAACGTCAAAAATTCTAAATCAACGTTCAGTCTGAATTCATTCTCTTTCAGTTCAATGAACATAGCAATGATAGAGACAGCAACATATAGAATGTTAGTCAAACGATCAGACATCAAGATCTTTGCTGTTATCATCTTGAAAATTGATTGACTCATAACTACAGCTGAGAATAAGCTTGAAGAAGTGAATCTACATGAGCTTTCACACGTCAAGACTCTCAAGCAAGTCAAGATCAAGCTCTTCTCTGAATATCACAACTATCTAGATGTCTTTGATTGAGCAATGATCAATCAGCTATCATTGCATCGTTTCTATGATCACAAAATTGAGTTGATCGATGAAGAAATGTCTTCTCAAAGCAGACTATATCAGATGTTTGATCACAAGCTTCAGAAGATAAAGAAGTATCTGATTGAACATCTGAACAAAGAATTCATTTTCTTCAGCTTCGCATCATACGTCTCGCTCATCTTGTTCATTAAAAAGAAAGACGATAGTCTGCGTTTCTGCGTCGATTACAGAAAGCTCAATGCTTTAATCAAATGAGATCACTATTCTTTGTCATTGATAGACGAGACTCTCACTTGTATACAAGAAAGCAAATATCTGACTCAATTGAACATCATTGTCGCGTTTAATAAATTACGCATGCACTCAGATAGTGAAGATTTGATCATCTTTATTATCTTCTTCGACTCATACAAATATCATGTAATGCTCTTTAAATTAATCAACGAACGACGTTCTATCAACACTATATGAACGACGTGTTGTTCAAATATCTACATCAGTTTTGTCAGATTTATCTAAATGACATTATCATCTACAGCAAGATCTTGAAGAAACACAAGCAACATGTATGATTGATCTTGAATAGACTACGACAAGCTGATCTACAGATAGACATTGATAAATGCAAGTTTCATGTTCAGAAAATCATCTTTTTAGAACTTTTGATGTCAATCGAGAGACTTAAAATGAATTCACGAAAGATACAAGCAGTCGTTGATTGATCTACACTCAATAATCTCACTCAGATGCAGTTCTTTATTGACTTCTGCAATTTCTATCAACGCTTCATTAAGAACTTTTCGAAGATTGTTCATTCAATGATTCAACTCATTCAAAAGAAGATCATATTTGAATGAAATGAGACTTGTTAGACTGCATTCAATCACATGAAGAGATGTATGACTGAAACTTCTATACTTCGTCACTTTGATCAGACTCATGAGACTATTCTGAAAATCAACTCATTCAACTACGTAAACGACAAAGTTCTCTCTTAATATGATGACGAAGAAGTATTACATTCAATTGCTTTCTATAGCAAGAACATGTCTTCTGCTGAGTGCAACTACGAAATATACGATAAGAAACTGCTGATCATCATTTGAGCATTTGAGTATTGACGACTTGAACTGAAGTTAACTGACATTTTTATCAAGATGTTCATTGATCATCAAGCACTCACTTCATTGATGAAAGATAAAGAGCTGAGCAGACGTCAGATGCGCTGAGTACAAAAGCTAGCTGATTTCAACTTCAAGATAATGTATTGATCTGATAAACAGAACATTAAGATCAATGCATTAACTCATCAAGCTTACTTCATACTCAGAGATTTTGATGATGAACGCGTTCGCTATCAATGAATCACTATTTTGACGTTGAATTGAATGAAGATTGCTGATTTAAAGAAGAACGTCAGCGAGTCAATTTATAAACAAGTTCTTGACGCAAATGAAATCGACGAGAATTGTACTTTACTTCGTGAAGCAAAGATCAGAAGCAAAGCACAATGCAAAAACATCAAGCTGAAGAATTGTTGAGTTCAGAATGAAATCTTATACAAAGACAGTCAGCTATGAGTTTCGTTCAATGAACTTTTGCAAATGAATTTGATTCGTGAGATACACGATCAACTCTCAATAGATCACTTTGATATTCTTAGAACGATGAAGATCATCAAACGAAACTACTATTGATCATTCATGCAAAAGACAGTAGATCAATATATTTGAAACTGCTATGTTTGTCAATGATCAAAGACATCAAGAAATAAATTAAATGACTTGCTTCAATCTCTATTGATATCTGAACAGCGATGACAAGACATAGCAATGAACTTCATTATCAATCTATTTGATTCATTCAACTACAACGCTATTCTGACTGTCATCTGCAAATTATTAAAAGAAAGACATTATATTTCTTGCATCATTGATGATGAAGAAATCACAGTTGAAAGAACAGCGAAAATGTTGATTCAGTGAGTATATTGAACTCATGATTTACTCAGCTTCATTGTATCTGACAGAGATATGCAATTCATCTCTATTCTATGAAAGTCTCTTTGCAAACGACTGAGCATTTCTCTTCAATTGTTCATCGTCTATCATCTTCAGATCAATGATCAAAGCGAACGAGTCAATCAGAACATCAAGTGATATCTTTGATTCTTCTGTTCATATATGCAGAACGACTGATCTAAGTGACTGCTCATGATCAAGTTTGTCAACAATAACATCTTGTCATCAGTCATCTTCTTGATTTTCTTCTTCATGAACAAGAGCTTTCATTCTTGTATGAACTTTGACTCTGATGTCATCAAGTATGAAAGCACTCGCGAACGCTTGCAAGTTAATTGAGTCAAGAATATATCTGAACAAATGAACAAGACATTGATCTTCGCTCATGAAGCTCTGATCAAAATACGAAAACAAATGATGAATCAAGCTAACAAGCATAGAAAGAAGATCAATTACAAGATCAAATCAAAAATGTTTCTGAATGAAAGAAACATCGTTACAGCGAGATCTTTCAAGAAGTTAGATGATCAAATGCTCGATTCTTTCATCAATCTAAATCTTGTCGACTCTTCATATAAACTGAAATTATCAGAGTCTATGCATGTTCATGATGTATTTCATTCTGATCTGCTTCGCTCTGTCGCTGATGATTCTCTGTCTGATCAAAAGAATGAATCTTCGAAGTCAATAGTGATAAACGATGAAGATGAATGAAAAATCGATGATATACTGAACTTTCAACGCTATAAAAGACGACTTCAATATCGAGTCAAATGAAAGAGCTATGACAACGATCTCAACTGATATAACGCTGACGACGATGAATTTATGAACGTTCAAGAGATAATTGATGACTTTCATATCAAATATTCAGAAAAAGCGCACTAAGAAACAACATTCATGCAAACATGAATAGTCAAGAAAAGAGAGTAATGTTATGATTCTAGTCTTTGTCTATTCTTCAACTAGTCTTCATCTGATTTCATTCTAATTGAGTCTAGCGAGAATCTGATCTAGAGATGATGTCATTGAGTCTCTGCATCATATGTGTAAGACGTCAACTCAATTGAGTCTAGCACAGAGCTGAGAAACACACATATAAGAATTGAGTTCTTTTCTGTAGATACTTTTCTTTCTTAGCATTTATCTATTAGTTAAATGACATCTCTATGACTCACTTTAAATCAATCTCTAACAGTCTAGTTTGAATCTAGCGCATTTCTGTTGAATTCTTCGAGTCATTCTCAGTACTTCTTCTCATTGTTCAGCACTTTCTTCATTCATCTCTTTCATCATTCTTTTAGATAAACACATCTGACTTATTACATCACATCTGTATCGAGTCTAGCGCAGTCTCAAGTCATTATTTATAAAAGAGCTTGCACTCTTTCTCTTCTGTATTCTTAATATCTTGTTATAGTTATCTCTAAAGAGCAATACATACATATCAGCTTCAAGTTTCTTTTATTGAATGATCTAGACACGATTTCAACACTCATTAACATGCATTGCGAATTGATTAAAGCTTCAGCCTTATCAATCTTGATACGCTCGTAACATACAGAAACAATGAGCTTAATGTCAATAATAAAACGCTACTCAGCACTTTTAATTCTGCAACTGATGAGATTTTGAACTTGATTTTAAATTCAAATGAATTCTTTAACTTGCACGAATTTATGTACATGTTTCGTTTCTTATTACTCTTGAATTGATTGCAAAACTGATTGCAAAGTAGAAATAATATCACAGCGAATTTTAAATTCAAGCTTACAAAATCAAATTTTGATCATGAGTCAAACAATAGATCGCGATTATCAAGCAGTTCAGAATCATCATTGTCAAGTGCATCATCATCATTCTCATCATCATCATTCTCATCATCATTCAGTAAAAAATCTCATAACAAGCAATTTGTCGAAAAGATGCTTTGAAAACAGTCAATAGTGAAGTCAAGAACTGATGACAGAAAGATGAAGCTCATCAAAGTAAGTTTGAAACTTACTAGATTGCAAAAAGAATTGCAAAAGTAATTTCAAAGACGCTGATCATATGTTAGAATGTTCAACTTATTAAGTCAGCTTGTGTTTTCAATATCATCATAAAAAGTGATCTTATCAAGCTCAAGAAAATGCGAAAATATTGCAGAGAAACTGTGACACTTCGTGAAATTCATTGATATCAAAGAACAATCGACTTACTTATTTCAAAGCTGTTGTTTCAGCATGTGATTCGCGAAGTGTATTATGAATTGATTGAAGTTGATCTTTGCTTTTAATCAAAAGCTATAGAGACATTGCAGAAAATGATGAAAGCATGACTGATTGCAATGTATGAAGATTAGTTTCATGATTAATTTTGCAATTGATTTTGCAATTGATTTTACAATCAATTTTGCGATTTAAATACTGATTACTTAACAGACATCAATCTTTGTACAATTCACGCAAAGTGTGTAATCATTCAAGCAAAGAATATGAGATTGATTTTTCATCTTACAAGTGAAAAGTTTACATTTGAAGTCTGTTCAAATTACATGACAAAGTAAATAGTCATGTTACTATGCAATCAAAATGCAACGCTGTCGCAAGATAAATAGATAGTAAATACAATTTTTGCACTGTCATACTGTTAGTGATACTATTGCTTTTACGCATAATTCAAGTTAATTCTTATCGCTTTTATTAATAACTTTAGTTTTTTTTCTCTTGAATGTAAAGTCAATTGATTAACTACTTGTATGCATGAGATTTCAGCGCAAAAAAGATTTTTGCACATGCTAATTAAAACTATTTATATTGATGTCATTTTAGCATGTCAAACTTTAACTATTTGTTACTAATCTTTCTAAATTAAAGTGCGTGAAAACTTAGTTTGCGTGAAAATCTCATGCATACAAGTAATTATTCTATTTTTAGAAATCAAATTTGAATTCAGTTTGCATGAAAATTCTGTGCATATGAGTAAGTATACTATTTTTAGAAATTGAGTTCAAGTAACTCAACTTGAACTCAGAATTGAGTTGAGTTGATTTCTTTCAACTCAACTCAATTTTAACTCAACGACAGATTTAGCAAAATCTTATCAAATTCAATCATCATATCAGTTCAACATTAATAACAACAGATATTACACATTTAATATTTCTTGATGACTTTTTACAAGTACGCGAATCATTGAAATGTATTTTCAGAATTTATTATGATCTTGTCAACATTATGTGATTCTTGAATTTCAAACTTAATCAATGAATGATGATTGAAAGTCTTGAAAATTGTTTACACAGCACGTATTTCATTAAATCAATAAATACGTTAAATAAAGCATATAAATATGTGTCTTCGACAGTATAATTCTTTGCATTTAATTATTAAAAACGTGTGAAATGTCGTGAACATTGATTTCAAAAGTTAAGCGAAAAATTTATGCATGCGTAAATAGTAAGCATTGACTGAGACTACAGATCGTGTAACTCATCTCAAAGATCACATGACTTCTTTGATCATCATAACATAAATCGCGCAAGCTCATGTAACTCTGCGCATAATTTCACTTTTCTGAACTAAGATATTGATAATCTAAAATTGTAAATAACAGCATTGATAAACAGAAAATTCTTAAATTCAATTTAATCTTAATTAATCATTTATTAATATTTGAATAATTAAATAGTAATCTGACTTGTTGTAATTATACATGAATAAAAAGTCACTAAGTGATTGAAATATGAAAATGTAATTATCAATAATTAATCTATAATTAATAATATTTTATTAATCATTTATTAATCAGCAAATAATCTGAAAATTAACAATCTGAAAATCTTATCATTTTTTTCTTCTTAACATTATTATGATCTTTTTATTCTATTAATTTAATATTAATCAATAAATAATACATTATTAATCATCAATTAATTTTTTCTACTATATTTGTCATTTGATCAACTTTTATCTCAATGATTAGATTAATTATTAATTAATAAGTTATTAATAAATAATTATTAAATCAACTTTTCTTTTAAAAATTTATTGAAAACATAATAATAATAATTCAAATTAATCTAAGATTAATTCTAGATTAATCTCATATAAATAAGAATTCATTCATGATTTAATTAACATTCTACATTCTTGATTGAAAATATATTGATTAGTGAATAGTGATTGATTAGCGATTGATGATTGATTAATCAATGTCGATAAGAAGTGATTGTGTATTGATGATGAAGTAGTTACAGGTGTAAAGATTCATGCGATCATGAAATCTATGTATGAGCTCGGGCGTTAGCGTGAGTCTTAGCTTCGAATGATCGAAGGGGTCGCGCGACCTTCGAGATGGGTCGCGCGACCTACATCCTCAGCATCGGCTAACCTCGTTAGAGGTTAGTGACACGTCGAAGATCTGAGGCAAGGGAAAAGTACCTTAAGTACCTACAGTACTGTACGTTAACCGTAAGGTACCCTTGTCGAAATGGTACAGCACTAGATGTGCGACTGAGGTAAATACGAGTACTAGGTAGTAATT
>JAABUS010005237.1_pt1 | contig 17346 bp, 16 predicted proteins | sample 5560161 | NCBI WGS metagenome assembly JAABUS01 (sample SAMN10711885, study PRJNA513376) | rock metagenome | isolation source: Antarctica rocks | place: Antarctica: Victoria Land, Trio Nunatak nord | collected 2016-01-04
TATGAAACGTCTATCGACTGCATGATCTACTCAGTTCTATTGTTTCAAACAGAGACTTTCAATTCATATCGACTATGTGAAAGAGTCTTTGCAAGCGACTGAGAATCACAGCTAGTCTATTCACAGTTTATCATTCAAAGATCGATGATCAGACGAAACGAGTCAATCAAGACGTTGAACGCGAACTTAGAATCTACTGCAATTACATGCAGAACGACTGAGTCAAATGAATATCTATGGTGAAATTCAGCGACAATTTCAATATCTTCTCAGTCATCTCAATGATCTCTTTCTACTTCAATAAAGAATTTCACTCTCGAATGAGTTTCAATTCAGATACAACTGACTACAAAACAACTTGTGAACGACTTGAAGCTAGAAAAGCAGATGATATTGTCATTTGAATGAAAGAGCTACTGAGTTTCGACCGTCAACAATTGAAAAAGACGAAGCTGATTATCGAAGTTCAGATCAATAAACATAGACGAGACATCATCTATGAAGTAGATGACTGAGTTTGACTATCTTTCAGAAACGTCAAGACAACGAGACTCTGCAAAGATTTGAAAGACAAACAACTAGAATCATATCAGATCACTGTCAAAGTGAAGATCTTCTATCATCTTCGTCTATCAGTCAGCATGAAGCATCTGCATTCGATGTTCAGCTCAAAGCTACTGCGATCGTATTCAGAAGACTTTCTATCAGAACAGCATGCAGAATCTCTCAGACTCATCATTATTGATGACGATGACGATGAACACTGAAAGATAGATGACATTCTGAACTTCAGACGCTATCGAGGTCGAATACAGTACAAGATCAAATGAAAAGGTCTAGATAGAGACAATGAATGATACTATGTTGATAAAGGTGAATTCAATGACTTCGAGAAAGTTTTGAACGAATTTCATGCGCTATACTCAAGAAAGTCACGCTAGTATCGAAATAACTCAATAAGAAAGCAAGCAAACGAGCAACATTTATGCGAACATAAATTTTCGAAGGAAAAAGTAATGTTACGAGCGTATCAAGGCTGAATAGAGCTAGTCAGTGCCTTTAGCTCAGATCTGACTCAGTCTCTATTTTCTTTCATCAACATCTCTTTGTTCAACATCATTTTTCTTTCTACATCACATTCTATTCGTGTCACAAACACATCTTCTTCAAGCTTAGCGCAGTCTCTGAATATTACTTAAATAGAAGCTTTTGTACTCATCTTCTTCTGTATTCTTAATATTCAGTTATAGCTATTTCTAAAAATCAAGCACTATCAACTCTGATCTTTATTGATTGTATCATCTAGACATGATTCTGACATTGTATTAAGAATTCGTTAATCACACAATACTGATCTCATTACTCATTCAACATACTCGTCTAAACAGAATGAGTCTAAAGAAATTCATTTATCTGATGATCAACAATAATTGAACGATAGAACAACACTAGAAAGTTTGATAGAATCAACAACAAGACTGTTTGAATCGCTAGACAACTTATCGCTCACTAAGTATGCAAAGTTCATTCAATCAAGAGAATCAACTCATTCTTGTGAAGCAAACGAGTGAAAATAAGCTGTTCAACTCAATTAAGAGAATCACAATAAAGAATCTTCGTGAATTGCTCAAGAATCAAATCGATTGATAGATTCAACAATAAAGAATCTTCGTTGTTTGTTAGAGAATTAACAAAATCAATCAATAAATAAATTTCATCTTCTTTGTTGAAGATTAAACATCATTCTATACGTCTTTCTTCTTCAATCATTAAGCATCATCACTCGTTCAATTTCTCTTTTTCAAACAAATCTCATCATGCCTAGTCTTTCATCTACTGAAGAGTGTTTCAAAGAATTTCGAAATCGTTTCTCTCAAATCTCTGATACTGATTCATTGAAATCATTAAGTGCTGCATCATTCATTCATGAAGATGACGAATCATTTGCTAAAATGATAATACTTCTCATGTTTTACAAAATCTGAAAGACTTAAAGTTTAGTTCTTGATAAAGAAACAGATTGACTCTACGAGTTAAATAAACAACAAGAAGACGAAATCAAAGAGTTGAAAACTAGACTTTAAGCTAAAGAAAACACTTTTTCTGATTTCATTTACTCTGAACGTTTTAGATCTCAAAAAATACCTGATTCTTTGCTGTTTACTGATGAAAAGAATTCTATTTGAAAGAACTAATACGAAAAAATTCAGAATAAACTAGAGATCAACATCGATCTCTTTTCAAATGAACGAGTCAAACTGAGCTATGTACACTTTAGATTATTTGATGACGCAGCTGAGTTGTTTAATGATTCAGATAAGAAAGTCAACTTTCGTAGAAAATACTACAACTTGATTCAAGAATTCAAGAAATTCAATGAATTTTATACTCAGTTTCAACGTCTATCTTTCTATTTAGACTATCACAAGAAGCAACTGATCGCTGATCTGAAAGATAAAATACACTCTCGTCTTTGATTCATTTGAGTAGATCAACTAGTTCAACCTAATTTTCTAAAAGAAATTCATTTCTATCTGATTTATTTGAATAATGATCAGCGAGTTATTCGAGAGATCAAGAACAAGATCAAACGCGTTAATGATCTTTCTAAAACTATCTTTCATAAAGCGACTATTGTCACTTTATTAGTTGATCACTTGAAGTCTGATCAGCTAAAGTCGCGCGACGCGATTTTAACTAACGTCAAAAAAGCAGACATTCTAGTTAAAATCTGTTTCATATGTCATAAATCAAATCATAGCTTTAGAGAGTGTCTTGATCGATCTACTAGAATCAATGCAGTGAATGATGAATATGATTGCTTTGATTTCGATTTCGATTCAAAAAACTAGTCATCTCTTTAAAAGTCATTAAAGAGATAGAGATTATATCTTTGTGCAAACTAGATGAAATTCTATCGAAAGAAAATTACTTTGAAAAGTCATTTCTAATTAATGCTCATCTCATTTCTCAGAATTGATCTTTCAGCCTTCGTTCTTTAATAGACAGTGATTCAGTCGTCTACACGATCATACACGCTAATTTAGTCAATAAAGTATGCAAGAAACTAGAAATTCAATCTATATCATTGACAAAAGAGAAGCTAATAAAAGATTATGATGAAAAGATATTTAAGAAAATCATCACTCATAAAATTCTACTCAATCTCATCATTGAAAGTCATAAGAAATTGACTATATCAATATTGATAGTTGATATCAATCATCATGAAGTCATATTGAATAAACTCTGAATGAATAAAAACGAAATATTACTGAATATGCAAAACGACGTCATTGTTTTTTCGAATCAATTGAATACTTCTATTTCGATTTTTTCAATTTCTCTTAATTCAAAGCATTCAAGTTGATCGCGATCAACTTCATCTTTTTCAATCACTCAGACTAAGATCTTTATGATGCTCAAACGACTTGTTTCAATCACTGCTCAGAAAGAGTCATTCTCGATTTAAAGCATAAACGCAGCTTTGTTTAAAACACTGTTGAATTGTTCAAAGAAGAATCAGACTGAAGTCTTTGCTCTATTCATGATAAACATCAATAGAAAAATCGCATACAATACTTAGTGAGATTTGAACGTTCTAAACATCTCTTCAATCAATGAAATGACTCAGAATTTGAAAGATATTAAAGCGAAGCTGTCATTGAAATATCATGAGTTTCTAGATGTTTTTGATCGAGCTCAATTGAATAAACTACCTTCTCATCGCTTCTACAATCATAAAATTGAGCTCATCAATGATTCAATGTTTTCTTGCTGTCGAGTCTATTGAATGTTCTCTGTCAAACTTCTGAAGATAAAGAAGTACTTAAACGAGAATCTGTCAAAGAAATTCATCACTTCTAGTCAGACTCTCTATTTCTTTCTCGTTCTATTCATTCTTAAAGCAAATGAAGATCTTTAATTCTGCATGAACTATTAAAAGCTAAATATCATTTTCAAAAGAAATAAATATTCTTTATCGTTGATAAACAAGATCATTAATAAAATGATGAATTGTAAGCATCTGACTAGATTAAACATCATATCAGCATTCAACAAACTTCAAATGCATCTTGATAGTGAGAATTACATTATTTTTATCACTGCTTTAGAAGCATATAAATACAAGATGTTATCATTCAAACTGACTAATAAATTGATCTTCTTTCAGCAATATATGAATAATGTTCTATGAAACTTTCTGAACGACTTTTGCCAAGTTTATTCAGATGATATTCTCATCTATAGCAAAACAAAAAAGAAATATAAAGATCACGTCAAACTAGTATTGAGTCAACTACGCAAAGCTGAACTGCAGATGAATATTCGAAAGTGCAAATTCAATGTAGAAGAGACTGTCTTTCTAAAAGTCATTGTATCAGAACTAGATCTTCGTATGAATCTCAGCAAAGTGACAGTCATAGTCAGCTGAATCACTTCAATCAATCTAAAAGAAATTCAGAGCTTCGTGAAATTTGTTAACTTTTATCATCGTTTCATTAAGAACTTCTTGAAGCTAGTCAAATCATTCACTCAGCTGACTAGAAAGAACACGTCTTTTGTTTAAAATGATGTCTGTGTTCAAGTCTTTGACAATCTAAAGAAATAAGTCAGCTCAATCTCAGTACTTCGTCACTTTAATCTCAAACAACAAGCTATTCTGAAGATCAATGCTTTGAACTATGTAAAAGGTGAAATACTATCTCAGTATGATGACGAGAGAGTTCTTCATTCAATGATCTTCTACAGCAAAAGCATGATTCTTGCTGAAATCAATTATCACATCTATGACAAGAAATTGCTAGTCATTATTCAATGTTTCAAACACTGATGATTCAAGCTGAAATGCATTGAACTACTTATTCAGATGTTCATTGATCATCAGACTTTGAAGATCTTCATGAAAAACAAACATTTGAGTCGATGACAAGTCAACTATCTGAACGTTCTATCAAAGTTCAACTTTCAGATCATCTTTAGATCAGGCAAAATGAACATTAAAGTTGATGCTTTAATCAGAATGTTTCTAGTGAACATCTCTGAATTAACTCAGCATCTTAAAGATTGTTTTCAAACTATTTTGATTCTCGATAGAGTCAATGTTCTACTCGTTGAATTGAAAGCAAATCTCTATCAGCGAGTATATATGATCAATCAAATGAATGAGCTCTGCAATGAATATAGACAAGCTATGAACGAGAACAAGCTCAAATTTCATATCACTAAATTGAAAAACTGCGAAATCATTGACAGCGTTCTCTTTAAAAAAGACTTACTGTGAGTTTTTGAGAATATGCATACGAAACTGATACAGAAAATTCATGATCAGTTTTTAATCTCTCATCTTGACAATAGATGAACTATTGATCTAATTCAACAATTCTACTATTGATCAGATCATTGAGTCACAGTCAGACAGTACATTCAAAACTGTCATGTTTGTCAGCGAAGCAAAGTCTCTAGAAATAGCATCAATGAACTTCATCATCTTCTACTCATTTCACAAGAACGCTGAAAAGATATAGTTATGAACTTCGTTACTGAGTTATCTTTATCAGAAGACTATAACATTATTTGCACAATCATATGTTATTTCATCAAAGAATGTCACTATGTTTTCTGTCATTGAGAAGACAATGACATCTCAGTCAAAGAAACGATTTAAATCATGCTATGAAACGTTTATTGACTGCATGATCTACTCAGTTCTATTGTTTCAAACAAAGACTCTCAATTCATATCAACTATGTGAAAGAGTCTTTGCAAGTGACTGAGAATCACAGCTAGTTTATTCACAGTCTATCATTCAAAAATAAATGATCAGATGAAACAAGTCAATCAAGACGTTGAATGTGAACTTAGAATTTACTGCAGTTACATGCAGAACGACTGAGTTAAATGAATATCTATGATGAAATTCAGCAACAATTTCAATATCTTCTTGATCATCTCAATGATTTCTTTCTACTTTAATAAAGATTTTCACTCTTGAATGAGTTTCAATTCAGATACGACTGACTATGAAATCACTTGTGAACGACTGAAAGCTAGAAAAGCAAATGATATTATCATTTAAATGAAAGAGTTACTGAGCTTTGATCATCAACAATTGAAAAAGACGAAGTTGATCATTGAAGCACAGACCAATAAACATAAACGAGACGTCATTTATGAGATAAATGACTGAGTTTGACTATTCTTCAGAAACGTCAAAATCACAAGATCATGCAAAGATTTGAAAGATAAACAACTAGAATTGTATCAAATCACTGTTAAAGCGAAGATCTTCTATCATCTTCATTTATCAGTCAGCATGAAGCATCTGCATTCGATGTTCAGCTTGAAGCTACTGCAATCATATTCAGAAGATTTTCTATCAGAACAGCATGCAAAATTTCTCAGATTCATCATTATTGATGATGATGACAATGAACATTGAAAGATAGATGACATTCTGAACTTCAGACGCTATTGAGATCGAATACAGTACAAGATCAAATAAAAAGATCTAGATAGAAATGATGAATAATACTATGTTAATAAAGATGAATTTGATGACTTCGAGAAAGTTTTAAATGAATTTCATGTGCTATACTCAAGAAAGTCACGCTAGTATTGAAATAATTCAATAAGAAAGCAAGCAAATGAGCTACATTCATGCAAACATGAATTTTCAAAGAGAAGAGTAATGTTACAAGTGTATCAAGACTGATTAGAACTAGTCAATGTCTTTAGTCAAGATCTGATCAAGATCTGACTCAGATCTGACTCAGTCTCTATTTTCTTTTCTCAACATCTTTTTGTTCAACATCATCTTTCTTTCTACATCACATTCTACTCATGTCACAAACACATTTTCTTCAAGCTTAGCGCAGTCTCTGAATATTACTTAAATAGAAGCTTTTGTACTCATCTTCTTCTGTATTCTTAATATTCAGTTATAACTATCTTTAAAGATCAAGCACTATCAATTCTGACCTTCATTGATTGTATCATCTAAACATGATTCTGACACTTTTAATGATAATTCAATTTAACATCTCTTGCTTAGCTTCTGTAAAAGATGCAGTCATGACGTTCTGCGAATTTGTTATAGTAACTTCTTCTGTGAATTCAATTCTAGATCTATTAATAAAAGTAGAAGAAGATGTGATAGAATATTGCTGATTATGTCAGACGAGATAAGTTTCTGAAGTTCGAAATTGTTGAATATCTTGAGCAAAGAAATTGATCATTGCTTGAAATAAAGATCAATCTATCGCTTAATTAATGTTGAAAGAGACTGATTTGATCGAGACAGAAGATCTTTCAGTATGTCTTGAAGAGTTTACTGTTTCAATAGAATCTTTTAAATAAGCAGATTAAAGATAGAGCGACGTAATACAGATGATTATACATACATCTGCTTTTAAAAAGATCTTATGATCTTTAGTATACTGATGATCAGTGTCTAAAAAGACTTTGAGCTGAAATGTTAAACTTTTAGTTGCTTCGTTCAGATGAAATATAAGCTGAAAGCTCGAGCTGAACGTCAGATTGTTGTACTAGATTCAGAAGAAATCATCAGTCAGTTTATCAGATAGAGAATTGATTGATTAGTGATAGAAATGAGAAGCTCATTGACGAAAGTAGTAAAGATAAAGCATTCAATGTTTCTTTGATTTTCGAATAGAAATTTTCGCTAGTGACGTAATCACGAATTAATCAGTGAACAACGTTTCAATAGCGACGAAACTGATAGACTGATAGAAAATCTAGTCAAGCTGAATGATATTAAGTTAATAGTCAAAACAGTTGATGCTATCATTTGTGATGAAATAACATCTGATAGATATAGTTTATGATAGTATGTAAAAGCTATGAAGTGAAATCAAGCGAAAGTTAAATTAAAGTACAGCTAGTGCGTCGCTAGAAGCACTAGTGTGCCGTCATTTAGCGAGCGCTAGTCTAATTTCAAGAAACAAATTCGTAACTCATAATTTATAACAAGCGTTAACTTGTTGCAGAGAGACAGCAACGCAAAGTTTAAATGCTTACGCAATGATGAGACGAAAGTTATCAGCATCATTGATTTATTAACACAGACATCAACGTTAGAGAAAGAGAAGAGCAAAGATCACTCATGAAAAGAAGTGATCTTAAAGCTGATTCAACATTTTCGAAACATCTTAGAAAAGAAGATTGAAAGTCAAGATGCATTCATTGTGTAAAATGTATAAAAGTTGAAGACATTCATTCAACTTTTTAATAAATAACTACAAATGCAAGAAAATACGCGTTTCACATTTAAAACATCATCATGAGTCAATGTAGCAAGAGAAGAAGCGACAACAAAGAAGCAGTGACTCAGAGATGATTTGTCATCACTTCGCAAGAGACGTGAAATTCTAATGAAAATAGTGAAAAGAAAAGAGATGAAAGAAATACAAAAGAGATCGATTGATCAAATCTTTTAAAAAATTACAAACATGTTGATGACGTAATGAGATCTAATAATATTGCTTCGCAAGCTTGAAAGTAAAGACATTGCACTTCATGTGATGAGCTCAAAAGCTTAAGCAGTTTTAGAAAAGTCTCAAACATAAGTGAAGAAAATTGCAAGCTCAACATATATAGTGCGTAGAAGCTTCGCGATATTAGCACATGATGTACACATTACACTAAACACAAGCAATCAGAAGATAATCATCAAAAGATTGATGAAGAATAACATGAGACTTCATGAAGATTTAAAAATGCTGAAAATAGCTTAACTTAAGAATATAGTTAAGAGTAAGAAGATTCACTCATCACTCATTGTAAAGATTGCATTTAAAATGATGATAAATCAGTTGTTAAACGTGAGCATACTGAATTCATATCAAGAATGCTCATGCAAGTTGTTTGAAAAGAACTGTTGTATCACACAGTGCTATAAATGTTTCGATTTTGATCATATGACTAGATTTTGCAAAAACGAAGAGCGTTGCTTCAAATGTGCAGACAAACATCACATCAAGAAGTGCATTGTGTCAATGAATAAAAGATGATGCATGAACTGCAACGATAGTCATGAACTTTGAAGATGCTCATGTCTCAGATGAAAACTACAGATAAAGCAATCAGAAGAAATCTTTCAAAATAAATAAATTAAATATTCTGAAGTGTTGAAAGACAATCACTCATTCTCTTCTTTCTCTTTGAACTTCTTGAGTTCAATAAATGTCGTGAGTTCAATGAATTCATCGAGTTCAATGAACATCTTAACAACGACAAGCAGTCGAGACGTTGACGAGTCAACATGATAAGTAATAAGAGTCAAGAAGAGATGAGTCAATCGCTCTTTATACATGATTAACGACTCAGAAAATCTGACGTCTGAACAGACACAGAAATGTCAAATCAGAAAATGCGAAAGACTCTCAATGACTAAAAGCATACAAAAAGTTGTCTTTGCACAAAGTCAACAGCAGCTACAGATATCTCTATGATAAATCAAATCTTTTTGCGAATTCTACAATATAATATTAGAAAATCATTGAAAATTCAGAAATCATTTCTGATAGACAGAGAAGTTCGCAAATTTGACATAATAGTCATTCAGAAACAAGATTGCAACATTAACGTTTTACAAATGTTTAGCTTGACTCACAACTTCTTTCATTTAGTGAGAGACTCATCATCTCAAGCAAGAACATGCATTTATATCAACAAGCATCTAAAATTCAATTAATGAGTGATGAAAATCATTGAATTGAACATCTGCTTAATTAAGCTACAAACTAGCAACTCAAAAGATGAGATACAGACGCTATGACTCATAAACATCTACAATTCATGCTCACTGTTTATCATCTTCATAGAAGAATTATTTACTATTTCTCATCTGAATGAACTAATTAAAAATGATTGCAAATAACTAATTGTAGAAGATTTCAATTTGCATCATTTACACTAAGAAGACAAAAGATGCTTAATTTATCACACAGCAACTGATGTTCTACTAAACATCATTATGAACATGAGACTAAAGCTATTACTTGAATCAGATACAATTACTAGAAAGATTCACAATCAGCTCACAACAATAAATCTAGCATTTGACAGCAAGAAAATACAATTCATAATATACAAATGCAAGATAAGAACTGATTTACATCAGAAATCTGATCATCTTTCAATTGTTACAAAGTTGTGTCTATGCACATCTTTCATGCAACTCACGACTCGTTGATTATGAAAGAAAATGAACACAGAAGCACTAAACACTCATTTAAGAATACATTTTCTCATTGATTGTTTTCTCAATGACAAGACAGCGATAGATGACAGAGTAGCTGAGATCACTCATGTATTATAGAAAGTCATCAAGAAGTTTACTTCTTAAGCAAAGTCATTAAATCAAGCATGAGACTTTTGAAATCAGATTTGCTTGAAAGTTGTGACGAAATTGCAACAACTATGAGTTGTATGAAAAACGCAAAGTACTTTAGAAACATGAAATGACTATCTGAAACACAATGATCATGTTATGAATTAAACACTGTAGTTGATTACTAGCTTAATATTTATGACGACGTACTAGAGTCTTTAGCGACGCGTTAGTTGAGCTTAAATCTGACGTTATCTCAGATTTGCTCTTTATCTTTTACCATTAATATCAATACTATTGCTTGTTTTATAAACATCTTAACAAATGATAGCATTAACTCTGATTAATTCAGTTGTTTATTAAATCTAGAACTAAATTATCTCAGTCAAGCTCAGTTAAGCACTTCTATGATCTCTTTGTATCAGTAGCAATCTTTACGTCAAGCTGACGAAAGATCTTGAGAACGTCATTTAATGATGCACATTACGAAGCATCACTTTCGCTAAAGACGAGATCTACCTTTATTTAGATGTAGTTTGCTAACAAATACATGTAGATTTTCCATCATAAACTCTTTATCACATCGCTCATTCAGTATGACTTTTGAGCTTCATCAATTCTTTCTCTCAAACAATCTTCTTCTCAAACAATTTATGCTTTATCTATCTATCTATCTATTTATCTACCTACCAACCTATCTATCTATATTCACGTCATCATCGTCATGTTTATTACATGACAATTTCATCTTAATCTGAATTCTAGTCTCATACTCATTATTTAGCGAGCAATTGATAGAATACTTTCGACTCATTTAGAATCTGTTACGAGCGTGCACTTTGAATTAGTCTAACATAGATCATGTCAAACTATCATAAACTAGTATAGAGCTGATGTTGACACGCTAGCGATCTAGTGTGTTTTCATGAGTAAAACTCATGACGTGTTGCATCTTCTTTCTTCTTCAGCTTTGAACTTCTAGTTAGAATACACTCATATGATTCGCTTTATGCAGATTTATAACAGAATCTTCGACTGAAGACGAGCTTTTCAACATATCTAGTGAGACATACGAAAGACTACAAAACTACGCTTTCAGTCAGAGATTTCAGATAGTCATCGAGTTCTGCGAAAAAGACAGAAGAAATTATTCATGCATACATCACAAGATTAATACCAAAAATTATTGAAAGCTTGATGATCATGCTAGCAAAGACGATAGTATGAATTGTAAGCAGAAACTCACTAAGATCAAAGTTAAAGATTGCAAATAACATTACTTTATCAGCTATTAATCTCTTGATCGCGATGCTGAGAATAAAACATAAGTACTGAGAGTACAAGATCAGACTCATAGTCATAATGTTATCATCAATTCTCTTTTCTATGAGATTTATAAGAAGTATCAGTTGAAGCATGCAAAGACAATCGAATTGATTAAAACAAATCGCTTAAACAAGCTCATTTATCGAGCTTCTGAACGTGTGCTAGAAAATATTCTCAAGAATAATGATCAGAAATTTCATTTATTCAAAAAGCAGTACTACAATTTGATATCTTCTATTACTTGATTTAAAGAGAAAATCATTATGAGACTACTTCAATGTCTCAATAATTCAATGTTCATTGTTTGAATTTGATATTTCTACACGTTAAATGACGCTGACGTCTCGATTCAGAAGAATATTAAGCAGATATTTCTATTGAATAACTATTAGCGAGAATTATCTAAAAGATTTATAAGCAACTTTATGATGAAAACAGATGCTATCTTTAATATCAATGCACTGAAGATGCTTCTTTTCGTGACTGTAAATGTTATTAACACGACAATGATCTTTTCAGTCTGCTTCTCATTTGTCATATCAGAATTCAAAGAGACGTTCAATTTCTTCATTCAATGTATGCATGAAGAACTTTTTAATGACTGCTTGTCTTCACAAGTCATTATAGTCAATCAAAGCAAGAGATTGATGACTTTGTTATTTATATCTATGCTTAAGATTCAGCTTCAGCTATGCAATTGACATGTCTGTGAAAACATTCAAGCATAAGTAGCTAAATTTAAAGTCGACTATTTCTTTGAGCGTCAAAAAGAGATCAAGAATACTACATGACAGTGAGTGACATTCAGTACTACTATTGAGCTGCAAGTCAATTAAGCAGCATTGCTGACGCTACTATATTCGTCTGATCGAGACTACTTCTGAATCAACTGATACTTCAAGAAAAAACAGATGATTCTATGTTATACATGATGATATTGTAATCTTGAAGCAGTGATCTCACAGCGAAACGAGAATCTTCATTCTATTCTCAAGATCATCATGAATTCTCAGATGTTTTTAGAGAATGTTATTAAGTTCATGAAGTTCAAGCTGAAGCTGTGATATTACTTTATTCGTGAGATTGATAAGAGACTATCGAGCATCATCTTCGTTTGAATGAATATATATTATATGTGTTTGAGCAAACTTAATAATCTCTGACAATCTTCAGAGCTAAAATTTGCTTCGAAAGTCGCTCTGAGATGTCAAGCACTCTCTCTATCTAAGCGACTGAGTCTATGAAGTGAGTGAGTAAGGCAAAAGCGCGTTTCTGACTGAATTCTAAGAGATGAAGAAACAGAAAGAGATGATGAGAGAAACAGAAGAAAAAACGCTCTATTTATCTTTTTTTCCCTGCTTAATCTTCTTGTTTTCTAACGATCAACATTGATCGAGTCAAGTCAATTAATCATCTTCGCTTGTTGATAGTCTTCAGTCAAGCTGAATCTTCTATTAAACATCATCTTCATTTGAACAAATATATATTATATGTGTTTAAGCAAATTCAATGATCTCTGATGATCTTCAGAGCTAAAATTTGCTCCGAAAGTCGCTCTGAGATGTTAAGCACTCTCAACTTCAGAAACATCGATACGAAGTATCAAGATTGACAAGAACTGATTCTAGTCAACTGATTGAAAGTGACTATCTTTGATGTTTTCTAGAAATATTTAGTATGTAGCTAAAGTGAGCTTCAATGTATAAGTAATAGCTATTAAACTTTCATCTTTCTAACAGCTGAATTTCATTCTTTGAAAGCTTTGCTTGACGAGCTGAGATAGCAGCATCTCAATGAAAGAAGTGATCTGAGTAGCGATCTTCTATGCTCAGTGTGACTAGCGTTCTACGCAGAATCTCGATGACGTGAGTTTGCATGTATGAATATTCTGAATCAAACAAAAACGTCAGCAGAGATGCAGAAAACTTTGAAAACAGATTGATGAGTGAGTTTTTAACGCACGCTTCGTCGTTGACAACAGCGATGATCAATGTCATTTCACATCTGAAAGAATCGATTTTAAAGCTTGATAAAATGAGTTGCAAAAAGTCATTCTGAAAGATAATCAAACTTCTGATTAAATGTCACTGTTTGAAGTCAGATGTTTTATTTAATTGACTTCATGTAAACTCATTCATGTGCAGAAAGCTTGCAAACATCAGGCAAAATGACGTATGTCATGTTGCTTCTTCAATGATAAATTAATCAAATTGACGTAGCAATAGTAACAGTAAATCTTATGTTATAGATCTTTGCTTGCGAGTCTGATCATCGTCTTGAAGTCTTCAAATTTCAACTATGATTCGCTGTAATGTAAAGTGATGAAATGTCTCAATCTTGATATCAGAATATTCAACGTCAATATGATATGATCATAAATTAATGAGATAAGTCTTAATGATTTTAACTTTAATCATCTTGTTCTTTAGATTCACTGATCAACTGATCAGATTTGAGATTGAAGTTGAATATTTGACTTTGATGATCAAGAAGCAGAACATGAAGTAACTTTTTTTGATTGTATTGTAAATATTTCTGATGAACATTATTAAATCTCATCAAAGATATTTGACTGCTAAACGATCAAGAGAAACCTCGCTGTATCAGAAGCTTAATGACTCACGCTGATTGACTGAAGTGTAGCTAGCTGAGAAAACTCGTCAGCAATAGTACTGAACTTTACTTGAGAAAGTAAATCAGCTAGACGATTTTCATGAATTGAAATTCACAGAGCATGTATGCAAATATCATGTGCAGTCGTCAGCAAGACTATTCATCGCAGATACAGTATTGTCTCTTCGCGCATGAAGATCTTGTTAATGTCAATGATAACAGCTACGTTGTCATCATATATAATGAGATTGCATTTTGCAAAAACGAAAAGTCATGCTGTCAAAACTTGAAGCACTGTCGTCGTTTCTTTGACATTGATATGCTTGTCACTCAAGCGCATGTTAAATCGATTGAAAAATGTTTGACTAACAGCTGATGATAGGTTGAAATGATGCAGATAGTAATCTCTCATGTCGTGCAGATCTGAAGTGTCAATTTAAAGATATAAAGAATGTCTGAATTTATGTTTGCAAAGTAGATGTACATTATTTCACTTTGAAAGAAACGTCTTTCACCATAGTAAATCTTGTTGCATTGAGTAATTGATGCGCTGCTTGCGTGATTTGATGATGATTAAATCGTTGAACAGTCGTCTGAGAAAGACTTTTTCAGAAACTACAATCTTTGCAGCAAATGACAGAAAGTTTAATAGCATTTGTAACTTCTTGTATGATAAAGAACTCTTTGTAAGCGCGTTGTTAATGAGCTGAATTGTCTTCTGATGCTTGTCAAGTGATAAATGAGTCATTATATTGATTAAATTAAGCTCAATGCTCAAAAAGATGCATGTGATGTTGATAAGATTCTTTTTAAGATTAACGCTAAATTCTAATTGAGCGCACAAATCATCGAAATCGCTTTCGTATTTACAAGCTTCGATCATCTTCGCTTGTATGACTAGAAAGTCATTCAGATAGTGTATCATTGAGTCTCATTGCAAAGTGACTATGAGCATTCAGCAAAGATTCTTAGCGAAAAGATTGAACAGATATGATGACGTGCATAAATCAAAGAGAAGAAAGTGATCTATTCAGTACTTATCTTTTTAGAAGAACTTGAGCAGTCAGTGATCTGATGTTGCTATCAACACATGATAAAAGACGTCGATCAGATTTCTTTTAATGAGAACTGCGTTTCAATCAACGTCACATAAAGCGATGATTGCTTAATCAAAGATGAAATCTTCAATTAATTCTCAGTTCTTAAGAATGAAGTAATTGACTGATCTTTCTTTTGAATATGATAGATGATGTATTTGACGTCAGCGATCATTCTTCTTTGATACTAGTCTCAATGATGAGAATATAAAGCGATGAGAAACATGATGAATCTTAATTAATTGATCACAGCGAACTTGCTGCGTCAAGTTGACTTGAAGAGTATCTGAAGCTTCGTTTGTTGAAAGAAGATTCTCGCTAAAAATCAGTTAATCAAAGCTTTAATATTCAATTTTTGCTTCATGTTCAATGATAAACAGCAGCGTTTGAACATATATATGATCAGAATGTTCAACTAGTTGTGTTTGTTATGCGCTTGCGTTTAGAGAGTCTCTGTGCGCTAGGAAAACTTCGTCGACCTTCATGAGCTAATATGAAAAGAATTTCGATATTGATATCAGTGAGGTTGAAATTCAATATTATTTTCTTTTAATTAATTAACTGTTTGAATTCAATGTTTTGCAATTGATAGCAGCGTGAGTTTCATCACATTTACTACAAATATGCTGATATGTGCAATCAGAATAAATGCAGCTGTTGACGTTGAACTTGTTGCATATCAAGAACAATGTGCTTTTCTCTTCAAGTCTAAAATCATAGAACTGTTTTCTGATTCTCTGACTCTGATATTTTCGTCTGAGAGACGATAGCAAATGTTTTCTTTATCAGTGTTTGATCAATCAGTTTATCTTCAGCGTTATATTACTCGTTCAAGTCATTGACTTCTTTTATCATATGAATCTCATGAAAGTGAAAGTGAAAGATTCGTAGAGATTCAAAGATATAATGCAGATGAAGCTTCAGCAGATAGTCGATGTATCAAGCTAAGCTTGCTTGCAAAGAATGTCTTAATTAATTCTTGATCATCTTGATGAGACATTGATTATATACTTCTAGACAGCGTATAAAGAGAATCATGCTCTTGAGATTCTGCTGAGTGATGTCATCGTCATAAGCTTGAAGCTCATCGAATCATGATAGTTGCAGATCTTGTTTGTTGAGCGAGTTTAATATATTATTGTTGATCAGCTTGAAGATGTTGACAGCTTGAAATTCATTTTTGAAAATGAGAATCAGTTGAGTGATATCAATAAAGAGATAGCGAAATATCATTGTTTGAATGCAAGAATCACTTGAGAAGATAGTATTTAATGTTTGACTGATAGTGTTCTTTATCACTGAATTGTTTTTCAACTGATTCAGCGTTGTACTCTAAGCTTCTAGTTGTCGAAGCTTCTGTTTCAGCTTGCATTTCATATTTGCTTAATGAACGTTCTTAATTCTCTGTCACATGATGAAAGTAGTTGATGTTTCAACAATGTCAGAATCGTGCCTAGATGAGTCAATCAGCGAAAGTCAGAGTTGAATAGTGCTTGATCTTTAGAGGTAGCTATAACTAAATATTAAGAATACAGAAGAAGATTGATACAAGAGCTTTTATTTATGTAATGTTCAGAGACTACGTTAGACTCGAAAGAAATGTGTTTGTGACACGAGAAGAATGTGATGTAGATGAACAAGATGTTGGTGAAAGAAAAGAATGTTGGGGAAGAAAAAGAGTGTTGAGTCATATCTGAGTTATATCTGAGTCATATCTGACTAGCTCGCTGATTAGCTCTAATCATTACGCAGAGAACTCGCTAGCGTTCACTGCAAATTGATTAGAACTTCAGCCTTGTTCAGTCTTGATACGCTCGTAACATTACTCTTCTCTTCGAAAATTCATGTTTGCATGAATGTAGTTTCTTTGCTCGCTTTTGTTGATAGTTATTCCGATATTTAGCGCGGTTTGTTTGAATATAGCTTATGAAATTCGTTCAAAACTTTCTCTGAGTC
>JAABUS010005238.1_pt1 | contig 17346 bp, 20 predicted proteins | sample 5560161 | NCBI WGS metagenome assembly JAABUS01 (sample SAMN10711885, study PRJNA513376) | rock metagenome | isolation source: Antarctica rocks | place: Antarctica: Victoria Land, Trio Nunatak nord | collected 2016-01-04
GCATCGTCTTCAAGCCCCGCTCGCTCGCGATGGACGCCGCGTACCAGGGGCTGCTGGCCGCCCTCAACGAGCGTGGCTTCGAGCCGCGGTTTCGCGTCCTCCGTCTCGTGCGGCCCGGCGCCGGCCACGGCTGGCAGGAGTTCTGCGAGCGCGCCCCGTGCGCGGAGCCCGCGCAGATCGAGCGCTACTTCCGCCGGCTCGGCGCACAGATGGCGCTGCTCCACGCGTTGCGGGCCACCGACATGCACTTCGAGAACCTGCTGGCGTGCGGCGAGCACCCGGTGATCGTCGACCTCGAGACGCTCCTGCACCCGCGGCTCGGGGGCGAGGGCGCGCCGCACGCCGACCCGATGCTCGCCGCGACGGGGATGGACTGCGTCCTGCGCGTCGGGCTGCTTCCGCGCGAAGACGGCAACTTCCGCTTCGACATCAGCGGCATCGGCAACGACCCTGACCGGACGCCGACGTTCGAGGCCTTCACCTGGGAGGGCAGTGGAAGCGACGTCCGGCACGTCAAGCGCACCGTCGAGCGGGAGAGGGCGAGCAACGTGCCCTACCTCGGTGAGCGTCCCGTCCATCCGCGCGACCACCTGCCGGCAATCGAGCGAGGCTTCCGCGATGCCTACACGCTGCTCGTCGCGCATCGCGACGAGCTGCTGGAGCTGGGATGCGCCCTCGCCGCCTTCGACGATGTCGACGTCCGCATCATCTTTCGTCCGACGCGCGTCTACGCGGAGCTGCTGCGCCAGGAGACGCTCGACCCGGCGATCCTCGCCGACGGGCGCGACCGCGAGGCGCATCTCAACGCGCTGTGGCGCGGCGGAAGGCGCCGCGCCGATCTCAGGCAGGTCGTCCCCGCCGAGCATCACGACCTCTGGGTCGGCGACGTGCCCAAGCTGACCGGTCGGCCCGGGAGCGGGGACGTCCACCACCACGAGCTCGGGACGATGGCCGGCGCACTGGGCCCGCACCGGGTGCCGCGAGCCGACGACGTGCGCCGGCTCGACGGCGAAGACCTCGAGCGGCAGCTGCACTTCATCCGCACGGCGATCGTCGCGGCCGACGTGCGCACCACGCACGGTGGTGGGGGCGCGGGACCGCGCCTCACGACGCCAGACGCAGACTGGGCGGCCCTCGTCGCCAGCGCCGTCGACCGGCTCGGCGTCCTGGCACTCCACGACGGCGACCGGGCCGGTTGGCTCGTGCCCCAGCGCAGCGAGACCCAGGGCGGGTCGCTGCTGACCGCCGCCGGCCCCTCGCTCGTAGGCGGCCACGCGGGCATCGCCCTGGCCCTCGCCCACGCCGCCCCCTGGCATGAGTCCGCGCGTGGCCTCGTCCGCGCCGCCTTCGCCACCCTCGTCGACCTCGTCGCAGACGCCGAGGCGGACGCCGCCGGGGGCATGCTCGTCGCGTTCGCCGCGGCCCGACGCACGCTGTCCGAGGCAGAGCGCGAGCCGGTCGCGGATGCCGCCGAGCTCCTGGTGACGCGCGTGCCGACGGACGACGAGTCACGTGCGAGCTGGGTCGTGGGCACAGCGGGCGCGCTGTCCGCATGCCTCGTGAGCGACAAGGCACGCGGCCGGCTCGCCGACGTCGTCGACGCGCTGGCGCGCAGCGAGGCCGGTTCGCCGCTCGTGCCGGTGGCCCTCGCCCGCGCGGCGAGCCTGCTCGAGCGTCCTGACCTCGCCGAAGCCGCGGCCACGCGGGCCTCCGCGCTCACCGGCCCGGCGACCGCGCGGCTCGCGGCGCAGGCGGCGGTCGCCGACGCCGGGCGCCTCGTGGGCGCTGCGCCCCCCGGGGCGGGGGTCGCGCCGGTCGCGGCGTGCGATCACGCCACGGACGACGACGGACCGGGCTGGCTGCTGCACTGCGCGGCACGCCAGGCCGCCGCCCTTGGGCGCGGCGACGAGGAGGATGCCGTCGCCGCGCGTCGGGACGCCACGACCTGGCTCGAGCGGGCGACCCGCGGCGAGGTCGCACCGGCCGGGTCCCTCGAGCGCAGCGACCTCGGGGGCCTCGCCGGGGTCGTCCTGGGCGCGCTGGCGATCGTCGACCGTGATGCGCGCGCGGTGCTGCCCGAAGTGCTCAGCGGGCATGACGACTCGGAAGCACGGGTAGCACGACGACCGTGAGCCCACCCGTTGACGCCCTGGCATCGCTCGACGCGAGCGACGGCGACCTCGGTCGCGAGCTGCCCGCCGTCGTGGGGGAGCACGGAGCGGTGATCGTGCGCGGCGTCGACGTGGCCGACGACGAGGCGCTGCTCGCTGTCATCGGGCTCGTCGCCGAACCGTCGGCTGTCGGCAACGGCGGCGAGCTGATCTTCGAGGTCACCCCGCGACCTGACGGGGGTGATCGCTCGGGCCGGCGCGCCGCATTCGAGCTGCACACCGACTCGACCTTCCTGCCCGAGCCGCACGACGTCATCGCGCTCGGCTGCCTGGTCGCCGCCGAGGGGAGCGGTCAGTCGCTGGTCGCCCACGTCGACAGCGTGCGCGAGCGGATCGCCGTCCGCGAGGGCGAAGCCGTGCTCGCCGAGCTGGAGCTGCCCGCCTTCCCGTTCGTTCTCGAGCATCCCGGCGCGCCGGAGGCGACGGCCGTGCTCCTGCCCATCCTGCGGGCGAGGAAGGAGGGCTACGGCGTTCGCTACCGCGAGGACGTGATGCAGCGCCTTCGGGCCGCCGGCGTGCCGATGACCGACACCGCAGCGGGAGCCCTGGCGAGCTTCGCGAGGGTCGTCGCCGAGGAGGGTCTTCCCCAGAGCTTCACGCTGGGTCCCGGTGACCTTCTCGTCGTCGACAACCACCGCGTGCTGCACGGCCGCCGCTCCGTGCACGAAGCGAGCTCGCGCCTGCTGCGGCGGGTCAAGGCGTTTCGCAGGTCGGCAACCAACGGGCAGCAGAGCGATCCCCGATAAGGAGGTTTAGCTGGCGACGCTCGCTGGGATGCGAACGAAAGCATCCACCAGCGATCCCAATAGGAAAGAGGTAGCTCACCGTGGAAATCAATAAGGACACCGTGCTGCAGGCATGGAAGAGCGAGGAGTATCGCCAGAGCCTCCCGGACGATGTGCGCAAGGCGATCCCCGCTCGTCCCACGTCTGATAATGAGGGCGGCGCAGCGCTGACTGACGAGGAGCTCGAGCAGGCGGCTGGCGGATTCTCGCCGTTGGTGGCGCTCGGGGGACTCAGCGCTGCCGAGTCGATCGGCTTGGGCGGCCTTGCCGGCGGTTCATTCGTAAGCGGGTTGGGTATCGGCCTCTCCGACTGACGGTTTCTGACCAAATCTCACTTCGACACTCTCACTTCGAAAGCATCCTATGCAGCTGACCAAGGACACCATCCTGCGAGCTTGGCGTGATAAGAGCTACGCCGACTCGCTGCCGAACCACGTGCGTGAGGCCATCCCCATGCGGCCCACGAACACCGACGGCTCCGGGTTGTCCGACGCTGAGCTGGAGCAGGCTGCCGGTGCCGGGTCCCCCCTCGTGTTCGCCGCCTTCGCCGTCGTCGGCGGAGCCGGCGCTGCCGGAGTCGCCATCGGCGAGGGCGTCGACGCTCTCACCGACTGACGGTCATGAACACCACAGAGCCCTCAAGAGGCGGCAAGTCGAAAGAAGAAAAGGCAAAGGCGCGTGACATCATGATAGGCGGTGGCGGTGCCCTTGTCGTCGTCGTCACCATTGGGCTGGTGGTGACCGGGAATCCCGCGTTGGTACTGCTCTATTTCGCATTAGTGCCCATGCTCATGGCGTTGTTCTCTCGCAGCTGATCAAGCAGACAGCCCGCTCGTGGGTCCGTGCGCCCGCGCGACCCGCGAGCGCCGCTAGGTCTGGCGCGACTGCGCGATTTCGTCGGCGAGGCCGCGCGCGGCCGCTCTCGGATCGCTAGAAAGGAACGCATCCGATGGAGCTCATCAACCCACGGACTGCTCTCGGTTGTCTGACTTCGAGTCCAAGCAGATCATCGGCGGCGCGGCTCCCTCATAGCCGCTGTCGGCATCGTGCGCGGCTCGCCGGCACCGAATTGCCGTCAACGAGGGCATCGACGCCCCTCACCGATTGAAACCAGATCATGAGCGTCACTCCAGAGCCGCCGCGAGGCGACAAGGCGACAGGACGTGCCGTGATGATCGGCGCCGCCGCCGCTCTCGCCCTCGTTGGCGTTGTACTGATCGTGGCCGGGATTCCCGCGATGGGCGTCATTCTGCTCGTATTGGCGCCGGTGCTCGTGCTGTTCTTCTCGTAGTTGATCGACCGCGACGTGTGCTCCCGGGCCGTGCGAGCCCGCCCGGTTCACGTCTGGGGTCCGGCGGTGGCCCCACGGCGCAGCGCCGGCGCCAGTACGGAGTCGACCCAGGCTGCGATCCTGCTCAGGCGATGGCCTCCACGCCGACCGGTCTCTGCGGCTCCTGCCGTCACCAGCGCACCGTGCGCTCGGGGCGCGGCTCGACGTTCTCGATGTGCGAGCGCGGGCTCAAGGACCCGGCGTGGGCGAAGTACCCGCGTCTACCCGTGCTGAGCTGCTCCGGCCACGAGCCGCGGCCTCGGCCCGCCTAGCCTCGAGCGACGGTCAGCGGCGCGGGACTCCGAGGACGAGATGCGGAGGCGTCTCCGCGCTCGCGTCAGGCATCCGCTCGGGCGCGCTCGCAGCCGGTGCTGCGTCTGCGAAGCGTAGCTCCCCGCCGCACCGCGGGCAGGTGCCGACAACCCGGAGGCCGTCGGCCATCGTCGCGCTGTTCCACGCGCGCTGGCACGAGGCGCAGGTGACGAGAGGCGGGCCCATGCTCGGAAGGTCGGCAGGTGAGCCGCGCGGCGCGATCGACCATCTGTCCACGATCCTCACCCCGGCTCACGGTCGCCCGAAGCCACACCGTCACCAGATCGTCTGGAACAGGAGAACGAGGACGACGGCCTGAGCGGCAAGCAGCGGCGCGACGAGCCGCAGCCGGGCGGGCTCCAGCACCGCGGCGGCCGCGACGCACGCCAGCGGGACGAACGGCAGCCAGATGCGCTCCGTCTCGGCCTTCGTGAAGCCGGCGACGGAGGCGACGCCGATCACCACCGCCAGCGCCACGGCGGCCGGCACCCGGCGCTGCGCGGCGAGCAGCACACCCGCGGCGGTCGGGAGCCCGAGCGCGACGACGAACGCGACGGGGGAGCCGAACAGCCAGAACGCGTAGGGCCGCCTCGAGGCGACGGAGTTGCGGTAGTAGGCCTCCGTCGCGCGGAGGGCGCCGATCGGGTCGTAGCCCGTGAGGAGGGAGAGGCCACCGTCGAGCGCGAGGACGGCCACGCCGCAGCCCGCGACGAGCAGCACCGCGCACCGCGGTCCCTCACGGGCGAGCACCGTCACCGCGGCCCAGGCGCCGATCGCCAGCAGCGCCCAGGAGAAGAACGCAGCGATCGCGAGCGCCGCGCAGCCCGCCGCGCGCAGCACCGGTCGCTGCGACACCAGGAGGATCGCCGCGACGGTGCCGACCGCCATGAAGATCGCATCGGCCGAGGTGACGCCGAGCAGCAGCAGCATCGGACTCAGCGCCGCGAGCACCCCGGCCACTCGTGCGCGCGGCACCGCCATCCCGAGCGCGCGGGCCAGCGCGTAGGTCAGCGCGGGGGTGAGGACCGCCGCCGCGATGCACAGCGCCGCCAAGCCGCCGGCGCTCGTGATCCGAAGCGCGTCGATGACGAGCATCAGGGCGGGTGGGTGCCCCGCGACGTTGACCGGCAGGCTCGGCACGAGCTCGGCGAAGCGGTCGAGGAAGTACCCTGGCCCGTAGCTCAAGGCGGGCAGGCCCGACAGGTACTCGTTCTTGGCCTCGAACGAGCCGTCTTCGGTGAGCAGGAAGATCTCGCGCCAGCCCAGCGTGCCGTTGCGTGACGCGCCGAGCGCGAGCCCCGGGAGGAGCGTGAGGAGCGTGAGGGCGCCGAGCCACGCCGGGGGGGCGAGTCGGAGCTCCGGTCGTACGAGCCGCGGCGCCGCCCAGGCGACGGCCGCCGCGGCGATCGTCGCCACCAGCGCCCAGGGCAGGTTCGCGTCGGGCTCGTAGGCCATGACGAACGGCGGGGAGGCGGTGCCCAGCCCGCCGACCGTCTGGCGGATCGCCGTCCCGACGACGACGGTGGCGACGACTACGAACCCCGCGGCGGGCAGGAGGAGGCGCGCGGCGGCCGGGGGCACGCTGCCATCCTGACGCCATGCCCGCCCGCGCGTTCCGACCGCTCCGCTGCTGCGGCGCGGCCGCGGCCTTGGCGCTCGCCGCGGCCGCGCCGGGCTGCGGTTCGGCCACCTTGGCGGAGCTCCCACCGGCCGCCGCGCCGCGCGACGCTCCACCGGTGGCGACCGCTCCCGCGGGCCGCGTGGTGCCGCCGCGCGCCGCCCCGCGCGAGATCGCGAACGGCCTGAACGTCCCGGAGAGCCGCATTCCCGTCGACCATGGGGCGAGATTCGCCGTCGTCCGTCCACGCGAGCGGGTAGTCGAGCTGTTCGACGCGCGGGGTGGCCGCCTCGGGCGCGCAGACGCGGGCGTCGGGCCCACGCGGGCAATCTCGAACGACCGCTGGCTGTGGGTCACCGACACCCAGGGCGACGCGCTGCTCGTCTTCCGGGTCCGCCCGAAGCTCGAGCTCGTGCGTCGCGTGTTCCTGCCGCGCGGTCCCTACGCCGTCGCGCTCGACACGAGCAAGCTGCGCCTCTGGGTGACGCTGACGGGCACCAACGAGGTGGTCGAGCTCCCCGCGAACGGGCGCCCACGCCCGCTGCGGCGCTTCCCGACCGTGCGGCAGCCCGACGCGGTGGCCGTCGACTCGCGCACCCATCGCGTGTTCGTCGGCGGACGGCGCGAGCTCCAGGCCTTCGACCCCGGCCCGCTCCCGCCAGGTGGCTGACGCTGCGGTCTGATTCGCGCGATGCGCGAATCAGGCCGCAGCAGGGACGCGTCATTCGCCCGCCCGGCGGCTGCGGTGCCAGGCGATCGCGACGCCGAGCATCAGGCCGACGACGCCGACCGCAAGGCCCTCGGAGACGATCGAACCGCCTCCGGCGGCGGCGCTCAGCGATATGGCGAGGCCAACGACCACGGCGACGACCAGGATGACCGGGTTGCGACGGTAGAAGTCGACGATTCCTCGCACCGCTACAGCCTAGGCTCCGCGGCGTGTCCGAGCTGCTGGTCGTCGCCACCTCCGCCGCGCTGGACGCCCGCGACCTCGTGCGCGCTCTGCAGCGCGCGGTGGGCGACGGAACGCGGGTGCGCGCCGCTCCGGGGCTCCTGGCCGAGGGCGAGCCGGGGGAGGGGCTCGTCGTCGACGGGGCGCGGGCCCGCGGCGCGACGGTGCTCGTGCTCGCCCCGGGCGGACCGGACCTCGCCAACCACGCGCTCCTGACGATCGCGGCGGCGCGCGAGGCGGGCCTCCCGGTGCCTGCGGTCGTCGTCGCGGGCCCGGGTGGCGCCGCCCAGCGCGAGACGCTGCGCGCCCATGCGATGACGGAGGTCGTCGAGCTGCCCGATCCGCAGTCGCCCATGGGCAAGGTGGCCGACTGGCCGCTGGAGGAGTGGCTGGCCGCGGAGCCCGCGGTCGCGTCGGCGGCGGGCGTCGCGCTGACCCCCTACGGCGGCTGGGCGCCCCGCCCGACGCCCGACCCGCGCACCGCGGGCCGCGAGGCGATCAGCGAGGCGCTGCTCGAGATCGTCCGCGCCGAGGGCCCGGTGCTCGCCGCGCGCGCCTACGGGCTGCTGAACAAGGCCGCGGGCGGCAGGAAGCTCACCTCGATCGTCCGCGCCCCGATCAGCGCGAGCGCCTACCGGCTGCGTCAGCAGGGAGCGATCGTGATCGTCCCCGCCGAGGCGACGCCGGGACAGGACGACGAGATCCTGCGCATTACGGACACTCCCGCCGTGCGGGTGCGCGATCTGGGCCCGCGGACGCTCGACGAGGTGCCGTTGGAGGAGGTCGCCGAGCTCATGCGCCGGCTGGGTGAAGCGGGCGCCGCGGAGCTGCGGCGTGCGGCGCTCGACGCGTACGGCCTGCGCCGCATGACGGCGCGCGCGGAGGAGCTTCTCGGCCTGGCCGAGCAGCTCGCCGACGAGGCGACTAGCGGACGGTAGGGCGGAGGCGGCCGCCGCGCCGGGTGCGCTCGGCGCGCTGGCCGGAGCGCAGTGCGATCGTCGACGCGGCACCCCCGAGCATGAGGATGCCGCCGACGGTCCAGAGCAGGACCTGGAGAACGGTGACGAGCGCCGCGCCGCCGAGCAGGTTGTCGCCGTAGGAGCCGGCGAGCGCGATCACGAGGCCGAGGAGCAGGGCGGACGCGCCGACCGGGAGCTGGATGCGGGGCATGATCCTCAGGTGCCCCGCGGAGGCGGATCTCGAACCCGGGCGACCGCTTGAATGCAGACCACGATGACCGACCACTTCGCCGGCACGGGGCGCTCCTACGATCTCGGCGGTCTCGACGAGGCCGACCTGGCCGCGACCTGGCCCGAGCAGTTCGAGCGCTGGATGGCCGACGTGGTGGCCGCCGGCATCGCGGAGCCGTCCGCGATGGTCCTCGCGACCGCGGACGGCGAGGGCGCCCCGAGCACGCGCACCGTCCTGCTCAAGGGCGTCGACGCGCGGGGCTTCGCCCTCTACACGAACCTGGACTCGCGCAAGGGCACCGAGGCGACGGGCAACCCGCGCGGCGCGCTGACGTTCACGTGGATCGCCCTGCAGCGCCAGGTCTGCGTGACCGGGCGGATCGAGCGTGTCGCCGACGGCGAGGCTGACGCGTACTTCGCCTCGCGGCCCCGCGGGTCGCAGCTCGCGGCGCACGCCTCGCCGCAGTCGGCGGTGGTCGGCTCTCGCGCGGAGCTCGAGCGGCGATTCGAGGAGCTCGGCCGGCGGTGGCCCGAGGGCGCTCCGGTGCCGCGGCCGGCGCACTGGGGCGGGCTGCGCGTGGTGCCCGACGGCGTGGAGTTCTGGCAGGGGCGCCGAGACCGGCTGCACGACCGGCTGCGGTACCGCGCGGGCAGCGACGGCTGGCTCGTCGAGCGCCTCGCGCCGTGAGAGCGCTCGCGGGCTTCGCGGAGCTGCCCGGCGAGGTCGAGCGCCTGCTGGTCACCGGCGAGGCGGAGCGCGTCGGCATCGTGCTGATCGACGCGTTCGGCTGGGCGTTCGTCGAGCGCCACCTCGACCATCCGCTGCTGCGCCGCTGCGCGCAGGAGGGCCTCCTCGGGCCGATGGCCTCGCAGTTCCCGTCCACGACGACGGCGCACGTGACGACGATGCACTCCGGGCTGCCGGTGGGCGAGCACGGGCTCTACGAGTGGCGCGTGCTCGAGCCCTCCGCGGGCCGCACGATCATCCCCCTGACGAGCTCGTGGGCCGACGAGGGGCCGCCCGACGGCCTGCGCGCGGGCGGCGTGCCGCCCGAGCGCTACGTGCCGACCCCGTCGTTCTACGAGCGCCTCGCGGCGCGCGGCATCGAGAGCGTCGCGATCGAGCCCGCCGCGTTCTGCCCCTCGACCTACGACGAGGTCGCGCTGCGCGGCGCGCGCGTGCAGACCCACACCGGACTTCCCGACGCTGCGGGCCGGCTCGCCGCAGCGCTCGCGGCGCCGGGCGACGCGCCGCGCTACGTCTTCGCCTACGCCGACGAGGTCGACGCGGCGGGCCACGTCTTCGGCCCGTCCTCGCGCGAGTTCGCCGCCGCGAGCCGGGCGGCGCTCGACGGCCTCGAGCGCGCGCTCTTCGGCCCCGACTCCCCGACGTTCGCGCCCGGCACCGTGCTCCTGCTGACCGCCGACCACGGGCAGGTCGACGTCCACCCGGAGCGCACCGACTACGTCGACCTGCTCTGGCCGGAGCTCGCGGGCCTGCTGCGCATGGGGGCCGGCGGCCGGCGGCTGGCGGCGGCGGGCTCAGGGCGCGATCTCTTCCTGCACCTGGAGGAGGAGCACGTCGGCCGGGTCGTCGCCGAGCTCCAGGCACGCCTCGGTGATCGCGGGACCGTGCACGCCACGGCGGACCTGCTCGCCGCGGGCTGGTTCGGGGAGCGCGTCGGCCCGAGGCTCCGCGCGCGCCTCGCCGAGGTCTGCGTGCTTCCCTCCCCCGGCCGGATGGCGTGGTGGTCGACGCTGGGCGCGGGCGTCGTGTTCCGCGGCCACCACGGCGGACGGACCGCCGCGGAGGCGACGACGTTCCTGGGCACCCTCACGCTCGGCTGACCGCCCACCCGCCCTCATGCTCCGCCGGCACCGGGTCAGCCCCCGGTCGGCCCCGCCGGGAGTAGCCTCGATCAGGCCATGGACCCACTGGGCGAGGCCCTCGACGAGGCCGGAGGCCTGCATGCTCCTCGGGAGCGCGCGGCGCAGCTGCGCGGCCTCGTCGCGGCCGAGCTCGAGCGCTCCGTCCAGGAGCTGTCGCAGGCCCGGAGCGGCTACCCCGACCCCGTCACCGTCGTGATCGCGCTCGACCCGGGAGAGCGCGCGCTTGTGGCGCTGCTCCCCGTCGCGCCCGCGCTACGCGCTGACCCCGACGCCGCCTCCGAGCGCGGCTGGCTGCTGACCGCCGCCGGGGTGGGCGCGCTCGTCGACGGAGGCGGCGCCGGCCCTCCCGAGGCCGGCGCCATGCACGGCGCCCTCGCGCTCCGGCTGCACGGCCTCCCCGGCGGCCCGGCCCTCGACCCGGAGCTCGCGACGCTCGCCTTCGAGGAGCACGCCGCGCCCGTCGACCGCCTCCGCTCCCGCGCGCTCGCCGTCCCCGCGCACGTGCTCGAGGACGCCACGGACTTCCGTGCGCCGCTCGATCCCACGCACCCGCTCGTGATCGCCGGGCATGTCGCGGCGCTCGGCGGCCATCCCGCCGACCCGCGCTCGACCGACCAGCACGAGGAGGCGGTGCTCGCGCTTCTCGGCAGCGACCCGAACGGCCCCTCGCGCCCGCACGACGACCCCGACCCGGCGCGCCGCATCGCGCGCAGGATCCTCCAGCGCCTCAGCGGCATGGGCAAGTGGGGCGGCTACCACACGGAGTTCTCGCACCTCCCGCGCGGCTTCGCCCAGGCCGACCGGGCCTTGGCCGCCCAGGTCGGCGAGCAGCTCCTGAAGGCCGGGCTGCTCGCCGAGAAGCCGAGCGTCGGCCAGCGCCACGTGTTCCTCAACCCGCGCCGCGCGGCGGACATCTACGCCGCCATCGAGCACGGCGAGCTGCCCGCGGGGCTCGCGTTGCATCACAAGTGATTGGATTGGCGGGTGAAGGTCATCGATCAGCTCGGCGCCCAACTGTTCACCGTCAAGGCCCTGGCCGGATCTGGGGTCATCCGCCCCGTCCGCCCGGACCGGCTCGTCGAGATGGGTCGCGCGTTCGCGCAGTGGGGCCCGACGCCGGCGGCGGGATACCGCATCTCCGCCATCCGCCACCCCGAGCGCGTCGGGATCATCGACGAGCTCGGAACGCTGACGTTCGCGGAGATCGACAGGCGCACGAACGCGCTGGCCCGCGCGCTGCGCGACGAGGGGGTCGGCGTGGGCGACGGCGTCGCGATCATGTGCCGCAACCACCGCGGGTTCGTCGAGAGCACGGTGGCCCTCTCCAAGCTCGGGGCCAACGCGCTGTACCTCAACACGATGTTCGCCGGGCCGCAGATCACCGACGTCTGCGCCCGCGAGAAGCCCGTCCTGGTCATCTACGACGAGGAGTTCGCCGAGCTCTGCGCCGGCGCGCTGGAGGGCCGCAAGGGACTGGTCGCCTGGAGCGACGGTGAGAACCCGCACGGCCACCCGCTCCTCGAGGACCTCGTCGTCTCGGGCAGGGAAGCCGCGCTCCTGCCACCGAAGGAGAGCGGCCGCGTCGTGATCCTCACGAGCGGCACCACCGGCACGCCGAAGGGCGCCTCGCGCAAGCAGCCCGACTCGCTGGCGCCCGCCGCCGAGCTCTTCGCGACGATCCCGCTGCGTGCCCGGCAGAACACGCACATCGCGGCGCCGCTGTTCCACTCGTGGGGCTTCGCGCACTTCACGCTCGCGATGCCGCTCGGCTCGACGCTCGTGCTGCGGCGCAAGTGGTCGCCCGAGGGCATGCTCAACGCCGTGGCCGAGCACGAGTGCACGACGCTGGTGGTCGTCCCCGTGATGCTGCAGCGCACCCTGGAACAGCCCGACGAGGTGACCGACCGCTACGACGTGTCCGGCCTGAAGGTCATCGCCGCGAGCGGCTCGGCGCTGCCGGGCGAGCTCGCCCTGCGCATCATGGACAAGTTCGGCGACGTGCTCTACAACCTCTACGGCTCGACGGAGGTCGCCTGGGCGACCATCGCGAGCCCGCAGGACATGCGCTCGGCACCCGGCACCGCGGGCCGGCCGCCGCACGGCACCATCGTGCGCCTCTACGACCCCGAGGGCAGGCCCGTGGCCAAGGGCGAGACCGGCCGCATCTTCGTCGGCAACGAGATGGCCTTCGAGGGCTACACCGGCGGCGGTGGCAAGGAGACGGTCGACGGACTGCTCTCGACGGGCGACGTCGGCCACTTCGACACGGACGGGCGCCTGTTCGTCGACGGCCGCGACGACGAGATGATCGTCTCCGGCGGCGAGAACGTGTTCCCGCGCGAGGTCGAGGACCTGCTGGCCGACCATGCCGCCGTCGAGGAGGTCGCGGTGATCGGCGTCGACGACGAGGAGTACGGGCAGCGCCTGAAGGCGTTCGTCGTCGTCCGCGAGGGCCAGTCCGCCGACGAGGACGAGCTCAAGGCCCACGTCAAGTCGAACCTCGCCAACTACAAGGTCCCGCGCGAGGTCGCCTTCATGGACGAGCTCCCCCGCAACGCGACGGGCAAGGTCGTCAAGCGGGAGCTCGCCGAGGCCTGAGGGAGCCGTCCCGCCATGGCTACGCTGGGCGAGCATGACCACGCGCACCGATGCGTTCGACCTGGGTCGCCTGCGCCTGACCTCCGGGGAGGGCCGCAGGCTCGAGCTTGCCGTCTCTCTCGGGCGCTTCCACTTCGGCGCGCAGGAGTACGCGGTCGAGCCCGCACTCGTGCCGGTCGTCGTCGACGTCTCGAAGATGACGGGTGCCGGCCTGGCGCTGCGCCTGCGCTTCTCCGCCGCGCTCGCCGGGCCGTGCATGCGCTGCCTCGGGCCCGCTGCGCCGTGCTTCGACGTCGACGTCCGCGAGGTCAACCAGCCCGGCGGCGGGGAGGAGCTCCAGAGCCCCTACCTCGACGACGCCGACGTGCTCGACCTCGCCGCCTGGGCGCGCGACGCCTACGTGCTTGCCCTGCCGCAGCAGCTTCTGTGCCGCCCCGACTGTGCCGGCCTGTGTCCCGAGTGCGGCGCGGACCTCAACGCCGATCCTGACCATGGGCACGAGCGCGCGCCCGACCCGCGCTGGGCGGCGCTGCGCGAGCTGAGGCTCGAGTGACGCCGGCTCAGCCGGGGTGAGCTCAGCGGCTGAAGAGGTTCAGCAGCGAGAGGAAGATGTTGATGATGGAGACGAAGATCCCCGTCGCCAGGAGGACCGCGTCGTCCTCGGTTCCGTGCTTGCGCAGGTAGTGGAAGTCGACGAGGATCAGCAGCGCCGAGACGCCGTAGATCGCCAACGACAGGATCGGCGACATCGGGCCCGTGAGGATCAGGCTCACGATCGAGAGGGCGAACAGGCCGAGCATGACGTAGCTCAGCGGCTTCATCCAGCTCTTGAGGTCCTTCGAGGTGGCAAAGCCGAAGGCGCCCATCGCTCCGACGGTCAGCGCGGTGCCGCCGGCCGCGGCGCTCACGGCGCCCGGGTCCACCTCGAGGTAGGCGTTGAGGAAGGGCCCGATGCCCAGGCCGATGACCGTCGCGGTGGCGAAGAACCAGACCATCGCGAACGTGCCGACGCGGAAGCGCGCGCCCGCGAAGTTGCCGATCAGCAGCATGCCGATGCCGGCGAAGCTCAGGATGCGCGCGGTGCCGAACTCGAGGTCGCGGCCGATGAAGCCGCCGAGGGCCGCGAAGCCGAGGGCGATCGCCACGAGAAAGGAGACCTGCCCGAGCAGGGCGCCGGTCGAGATGGACCGGCTGCGGGCCCAGGGGACGGCGCCGGCGGAGAACTGGTCGGCCATGCCGTGGATGGTAGAGCGGTGCGCGGCGGACGCAAGTGGCGGACGCAAGTCATCGACGCGTGAAGCGCCGGCCCGCGAGCCGATGCTCTACCCTCCCTCGTCGCCCATGGCCGTCCCCAAGCAGAAGCAGTCGCACTCGCGCACCACGAAGCGCCGCTCGCAGCACAAGGCTGCCACCGCGGGCTACAACTCGTGCCCGACGTGCCACACGCCCCGCCTGCCGCACCGCGTCTGCAAGACGTGCGGCCACTACGGCGGGCGCGAGATCGTGCACGTGCACGATCACGACCACGCCCACGACTGAGCCCATGGCGCGCGACGTCACCGTCGCCGTCGATGCCAACGGGGCCGACTTGGGCCCCGCCGAGGTCGCCGCCGGCGCCGCCGTCGCTGCCGCCCAGGGCGTGAAGGTCCTCCTCTTCGGGTCGGCCGACCAGCTCGGGGATCCCGCTCCCGGCGTGGAAGTCGTCGACGCCCCGGTCTCCGTCGCGAAGGCCGCCGACTCGGCCCGCGCCGTCCGCGCGAACCCGGGCTCCTCGATCGTCCTCGCCGTCCGCGCCGTCGCGGCCGGCGACGCCCATGCGTTCGTGTCCGGCGGCTCCACGGGCGCCGCGCTCGCCGCGGGCCTGTTCAACGTCAAACGCGGTCGCGGCATCCACCGCCCGGCGCTCGCGGCCGCCGTCCCCGTCCCAGGCCATCCGGTCACGCTCCTGGACGTCGGGGCCAACGCCGAGGTCCGCCCGGAGCACCTCCTCCAGTTCGCCTTCATGGGCGCGGCCTTCTCGAGCGTCGTGCTCGGCGTCGCCCGCCCGCGCGTCGGTCTGCTCTCCAACGGCGAGGAGGCCACGAAAGGCACGGCGCTCGTCCAGGCGGCCCACGCGCAGCTCGCGGCCGCCCCAGGGCTCAACTGGATCGGGAACGTCGAGGGGACCGACCTGACCATCGGCAGGGCCGACGTGATCGTGACCGACGGCTTCACCGGCAACGTCGCGCTCAAGGCGCTCGAGGGCGCCTCCCAGGCGACGCTCGGGGCGGTGCGCACGGCGGCGACGAGCACGCTGCGCGCCAAGCTCGGCGGCCTGCTGCTCACGCCGGCGCTCCGGGGCGTCCGCGCCGAGGTCGACCCGGAGAACGCGGGCGGCGCCTACCTGCTCGGGCTCCGCCACCTCGGCGTGGTGCCGCACGGGCGCTTCACGCGCTTCGGCTTCTCCCAGGCGATCCTGCTGGCCGCCCGCGGCGTCTCGGGTGACGTCGTCGGCCGCACCCACGCGGCGCTCGATGCGGCGGGGGCACTGCGGGCGAGCGGCCAGACGTCCGACGCGAGCCCTAGCGTGGCCTGACCCATGACCCGCGAAGAGGTGTTCACGCTGATCCAGTCCCATCTCGCCGACGAGCTCGACGTCGATCCGGCGCGGATCGGCGAGGAGACGCGCTTCAAGGAGGATCTCGCGGCGGACTCGCTGGACCTCTACACGCTCGTGCAAGAGCTCGAGGACTCCTACGGCGTCGTGATGAGCGACGAGCAGGCCGCGCGGATCACCTCGGTGGGGCTGGCGATCGACTTCGTCCTCGAGCACGCGCCCGCGGCGTCCTAGCCCTGGAACGCTTGTCCGCACTCCTGGCCGCGCTGCCCGAGGACCTCTCGCGGCAGGTCTTCACCCACGCCTCGTGGACCGAGCGCCGCTCGGACTCCTACACGCGCCTGGCCTTCCTCGGGGACTCCGTGCTCGGCTTAGCCGTCACGTCCCATCTCTTTCCCCGCCTGGAGGCCGAGCGCTTCGGCGAGGGGCGGCTGACGAAGATCCGCGCGCAGGCCGTTAGCGGCCCTGCGTGCCGCGGGGTCGCCGAGCGCCTCGGGGTGCCCGGGCGCTTGGCCGCCGCAGCGCCCACGGGCACGAGCATCGGCGGGCTGGCCGGCACCGAGCGGGTCCTGGCCTCGATCACCGAGGCGATCATCGGGGCGGTCTACCTGCACAACGGCTACGACGTCACGGCCGCCGCGGTCGTCGAGGCGTTCAGGCCGGAGATCGAGGAGGCCCTCGACCACCCGGTGGACTTCAAGAGCGCGCTGCAGGAGCGTCTGGCGCAGCGCGCGCTCGTCGTCGTCTACACGGTCACCGCCGAGCACGGCCCGCCGCACGAGCGCCGCTTCGACGTGGCCGCGACGATCGGCGACGAGGTCGTCGCCACCGGCTCGGGCACGTCGAAGAAGTCCGCCGAGCAGGCCGCCGCCCGAGCGGCGCTCGACGCCTCCTCGCTCCCGGCCACGGCAGCGGCGGTTCACTGATGCACCTCAAGTCGATCACGCTGAAGGGCTTCAAGTCCTTCCCGGACCGAACGACGCTCGAGTTCGGCTCGGGGGTGGCGGTGATCGTCGGGCCGAACGGCTCGGGCAAGTCGAACGTCACCGACGCGGTGCTCTGGGCCCTGGGCGAGCAGTCCCCGCTCGCCGTCCGCGGGCAGTCGATGCAGGACGTCATCTTCGGCGGCGGCAGGGGCGTGCAGGCCCGCTCGTCGGCCGAGGTGGAGATCGTCATCGACAACGCCGACGGCGCGATCGACCTGCCGCTCGGCGAGATCTCGATCCTGCGCCGCCTCGACCGCTCCGGGGACGGCGAGTACCGCCTCAACGGCGCTCGCTGCCGGCTCGTGGACGTGCTCGAGATCCTCAGCGACACGGGCCTCGGGAAGGAGATGCACTCCGTCGTCTCGCAGGGCCGCGTCGAGGCGATCGTCACCTCCAAGCCGAAGGACCGGCGCCTGCTGATCGAGGAGGCCGCGGGGCTCGGCAAGCACCGCAAGCGCCGGCGGCGCGCGCAGCTCAAGCTCGAGCGCACCCAGGAGAACCTCGACCGGGGGCTCGACGTGGAGCGCGAGGCGCGCTCGCGCCTGCGGCCGCTCAAGCGCCAAGCCGAGGCCGCCGAGCTCCATGCGCGCATCGAGCGCCAGACGATCGAGGCGCGCTGGGAGCTCGCGCGTGACGGTGCGCGCGAGCGTCGCGCTGCGCTGGCCGCCGCCGAGGCCGCCGCGACCGCGGCGCGCGGTGCCCGCGACGAGGCGCAGGGGTCGCTCGGGGCCGTGGCGGTCCGCCGTGAGGCGGCCGAGCGCGCGCTGGCCGAGCGCTCCGCCGTGCGCGAGGCGCTCGTGCGCCGCGCCTCGCAGGCCCGCTCGGCGGTCGATCGCATCGAGCTGCGCCTCGAGCGCGTTCAGGAGAGTGGCTCCATGCTCGCCGAGCGCGTCGAGAGCCGGCAGCGCCAGCTCACGG
>JAABUS010005239.1_pt1 | contig 17345 bp, 16 predicted proteins | sample 5560161 | NCBI WGS metagenome assembly JAABUS01 (sample SAMN10711885, study PRJNA513376) | rock metagenome | isolation source: Antarctica rocks | place: Antarctica: Victoria Land, Trio Nunatak nord | collected 2016-01-04
GCATCGGCCCGTACTTGCGCGACCACGGCCTGATCTTCGTCGGCATCGACGTGATCGGCGACTACCTGACGGAGATCAACGTGACTTCGCCGACCGGCTTGCAGGAGATCGCCCGGTTCGACGGCACCGATCTGGCGGCGGCAATCTGGAACAGCATCGAGGCGAAGGCCGCCGCAAGCCCGGCGGCGTGAGGTCTGGTACGTGTCGGGCGTCCGCCAATTGGGCGGAGCGCCTTCAAGCCTTGGACGGCCAAGCCCTATCGTGGAAATTCAACGCCCGTCAGCGTCTCCGATACGGCCCATAGCCGCGCCGCTGCTGCGGCATCCTGCGCCTGGGGCATGACGCGGGCTGGGCCGGGCGGACCCTTGATCTCGCGGAAGCCTGCTGGACCGTAGTAGCAGCCCGCCTGCGCGTCCGGCGAGGCGGCGGCATAGACCAACGGCCGCGCCCCGTCCGCGGCCGACTGCGCGACCAAGCGGAATCCTGCATCCAGCAGTCGGCCCTTCACCCCCGGCCCGCCGCCGCCGGGGCCGTTGGCGATCAGGTCCGTCGCCGCCCAGCCCGGATGCGCCGCGACGCTCACCAGGGGCCAGCCATGCGCCTTAACCCGCCGGGCCAGTTCCAGCGCGAACATCAGCATCGCGAGCTTGCTCTGGCTATACGCCGCCCAAGGATTGTAGCGCCGCTCGCCTTGCAGGTCGTCCCACGCGATGCGGCCCCGGCGGTGCGCGACGCTGCTGACCTGCACGACGCGCGCGCCGGCCTCTGCCCGCAGCAGCGCCGGCATCAGCCGGGCGGTCAGCGCGAAGTGGCCGAGGTAATTGGTGCCGAACTGCAGCTCAAACCCGTCCGCGGTCGTGCGCCGGGCGGGCGGTGCCATGACGCCGGCGTTGTTGACCAACGTGTCAAGCGCCGGCAGCGCCGCCAGCATCCGCCCGGCGAAGGCGTGGACGGAGGCGAGATTGGCCAGGTCCAGCATCTCGAACTCGACGGAAGCACCCGGCACCTCCCGCCCCAACCGGGCCAGCGCCGCCTGCCCCTTGGCGGCGTCGCGCCCGGCGAGCACTACATGCGCCCCAGCCCGCGCCAGGGCCGCCGCCGTCTCGTAACCTAGCCCGCCCGTCGCCCCGGTGACGACGGCGCGGCCGGGCGCGGAGCGTGTCAGCAATGCGGCTCGGGAATCGAGAACTCGCTCAGCTTGCCCACCATGACGAAGTCGGTGAAATCCATCGTCAGGTCGTCGGCGACGCCGTTGGCCCAGTACTTCATGCCGACCTCGTAATCCGGGCTGCCGGCGGGCTTGGAATCGTTCGTGGGTTTAATATTGCGGTCGAAGAAGGCGATGTGCACCCGGCCGCTCGGCAGCTTGGCCAGGTCCGGGTAGGACGAGTCCGTCGGCTTCGGGTTCCAACTGGTGATCGCCACCGAGCTGTCCTGGGTGCCCTTGTCGCCGGTGCCATCGAAGATCGGCAGGGCGATGAAGTGCTTTCCGGCCTCGGCGGCGGCGATGATGGCGGCGGTGTGGGCCATCGGGAACACGGTGCCGGGCGGGATCGGCATGGTGCGTTCCTCCGGCACGCTGTAGCGGATGGTGCCGGGGCCGCCGGTCTTGTCTAGGGAAGCGTCGCCTTCGACCGCCTCGGTGACGGCAGTGTCGGTGGTCTGCCGCATGCGGAAGCGCATGGACAGCCCGTCCTTGCCTTCCCAGGTCGCGTAGTCCGACACCAGCTCGATCTCCTGGCCGTCATTGTTGGTGATGTTGAGCGACAAGCGCTGCCGGGTCGCCCAGCCGTCGCAGGCGTCGGTGATCTCGTAGGCCATGGTGCCGCTGGCGGCCTGCACGTCGCCGCGGGCGCTGTCCATTTTAAGGCGATACAGGGCGCGGTGGGCGGCAAGCGGCACGGGGTCGGCGGCGAGCGCCGGCAGGCTCAACGCGCTCAAGGCGGGGGCGCTCAAGGCGAGGAAGGCGGCGAGAAGGCGCAGGCGCACTGCGGTTGCTCCGGTTCGGTCCAGCAGTGGACATAGGCCCGCCCGCCCGCCCGCGCCAGGGCTGCGGGACGCGAGGGCGTCAGGCGGGCTTCGCCTGGGGCGCCAGGTCAAGCTTCAGCGACAGCTCCTTGAGCCGCTGTGCGTCCACCGGCGCCGGGGCGCCCATCATCAGGTCCTCCCCCTGCTGGTTCAGCGGGAACAGGATGACCTCGCGGATGTTCGGCTCGTCGGCCAGCAGCATCACCATGCGGTCGATGCCCGGCGCCGACCCGCCATGCGGCGGCGCGCCGTAGCGGAACGCCGCCAGCATGCCGCCGAATCGCGCCTCTACGTCGGACGCGGTGTAGCCGGCGATCTCGAAGGCGCGCACCATGATGTCCGGGCGGTGATTGCGGATCGCGCCCGACGACAGCTCGATGCCGTTGCAGACGATGTCGTACTGGAACGCCTTGACCGTCAGCGGGTCCTGGGTGTTCAGCGCCTCCAGCCCGCCCTGCGGCATGCTGAACGGGTTGTGGCTGAAGTCGATGGCTCCGGTTTCCTCCACAATCTCGTACATCGGGAAGTCCGTAACCCAGCAGAACCGGAAGCAGTCCTGCTCCATCAGGCCCAGTTCCTGCGCAAGCCGGGTGCGGACCTGGCCCGCGAACTTCGCCGCCTCGTCCCGCTGCCCGGCAGCGAAGAACACGGCGTCGCCGGGCTGGAGGCCGCAGGCGGCGCGGATGCCCTCGATCCGCTCGGCCTCCAGGTTCTTGGCGATGGGGCCGCGCCCGCCGTCCTCCTCGAAGATGATGTAGCCGAGGCCGCCCGCCCCCTGCTCCCGCGCCCACTCGTTCAGCTTGTCGAAGAATCCGCGCGGACGCGACCCGGCCCCTGGCGCCGGAATGGCCCGCACGATGCCGCCCGACGCCGCGATGCGCGCGAACAGGCCGAAGCCCGACCCGGCGTACTGCTTCGTCACGTCGGCGATGCGCAGCGGGTTGCGCAGGTCCGGCTTGTCCGAGCCGTAATCCAGCATCGCCTGCTCGTACGGGATGCGCGGGAACGGCGGCTTCGTCACCGTGCGGCCAGCCCCGAACTCCTCGAACACTCCGGCCATCACCGGCTCCAGCACGGCGAACACGTCTTCCTGGGTGACGAAGCTCATCTCGAAATCGAGCTGGTAGAACTCGCCGGGGCTGCGGTCGGCGCGGCTGGCCTCGTCGCGGAAGCACGGCGCGATCTGGAAGTAGCGGTCGAAGCCGGCCACCATCGCGAGTTGCTTGAACTGCTGCGGCGCCTGCGGCAGGGCGTAGAACGTGCCGGGGTGGCTGCGCGACGGCACCAGGAAGTCGCGCGCCCCTTCCGGGCTGCTGGCGGTGAGGATGGGGGTTTGGAACTCGGTGAACCCCTGCTCCATCATGCGGCGGCGCAGGCTGGCGATCACGCCCGCGCGCAGCATCAGGTTGCGGTGCACCTTGTCGCGCCGCAGGTCGATGAAGCGGTACTTGAGGCGCAGCTCGTCCGGGTACTGCTGGTCGCCCGCCACCTGGATCGGCAGCACGTCGGCGGTGGACTGCACGGCAATCTCGTGCACCTGCAGCTCGATCTCCCCCGTGGGCAGACGGGGGTTCACCGTGGCCGGGCTGCGCGGCACGACCTGGCCGGTGACGGTCACGACGCTCTCGACCCGCAGCGCGTCGGCGGTGCCGAAGCCGGGCGTGCCGGCCGGCAGCACGCATTGGGTGATGCCGTAATGGTCGCGCAGGTCGATGAACAGCAGGCCGCCATGGTCGCGCTTGCTGTGCACCCAGCCGGACAGCCGGGCCGTCTGCCCGGCGTCCGGGCCGCGGAGGGCGCCGCAGGTGTGGGTGCGGTAGGCGTGCATGGCGGTGGTTCCCAAAAGATGCGGCACACAAACCGCGGGCATTTGCGGTGTCAAGGTGCGGCCCTTACATACGTGCAATGTCACGACCCAAGCACGCCTTCGCCGACCCCGTCCTCGTCACCGACACGACCGTGCTCACGGCGCTTTGCGGGCGCCTGGCGGCCGAGCCGTTCGTCACCATCGACACCGAGTTCATGCGGGAGCGCACCTACTACCCCGAGCTCTGCGTCGTGCAGTTGGGCGGCGAGCGGGATGTCGCGGTGATCGACACGCTGGCGCCGGGCCTCGACCTCCTGCCGCTCGGCGCGCTGCTTGCGGACACGGGCGTGGTCAAGGTGTTCCACGCGGCTCGGCAGGACGTGGAGATCTTCCTGGAGCGGTTCGGCCAGGTGCCGGCACCGCTGTTCGATACGCAGGTGGCGGCGATGGTGGCGGGCTTCGGTGACCAGGTCGGGTATGATGCACTGGTGGGCGCGCTGACCGGCGGGCAGATCGACAAGGCGCACCGGTTCAGCGACTGGTCCGCCCGGCCCCTGTCCCCGGCGCAGGTCGCCTACGCCGCGGCGGACGTGACCTACCTGCGCCAGGTTTACGAGCGCCTGACCGACAAGCTGGCGCGCGACGGCCGGCTCGATTGGGTGGCGGAGGAGATGGCGATACTGGCGCAGCCCGGCACCTACCGTCCGGAGCCGGAGACCATGTGGGAGCGGCTGCGCCCGCGCACGGCCAACCGCCGCATGCTCGGCCTGCTGCGCGCCGCCGCCGCGTGGCGGGAGCGGGAAGCCCAGCGGGTCAACATTCCCAGGCAGCGGCTCCTGAAGGACGAAAGCCTGCTGGAGATCGCCGCCACTGCCCCCACGAGCGCCGAGGCGCTGGCCCGGGTACGCGGCATTTCCCGCGGCTTCGCCGAGGGGCGGAGCGGCGCCGGGCTGGTGACGGCGCTGCAGGAAGCGGCGGCGCTGCCGGACGCGGCACTTCCGGACGCGCCGCGCGCCAAGGACGGCCCGCGCGCCTCGCCCGCCCTGGTGTCGCTGCTCAAGGTGCTGCTGGCGGCGAAGTGCGAGGAGCACAATGTGGCGCCGAAGCTGCTGGCCTCCTCCGACGACCTGGACCGCCTGGCGACGGAAGGGGCGCCGGACATCCCGGCCCTGCACGGCTGGCGGCGCGAGATGTTCGGCGCGGACGCGCTGGCGTTGAAGGCCGGGTCGATCACGTTGGGGGTGGAAGGGAAGCGGGTGAGGTTGGTTCGGGTTTGAGGCGCGTGTTAGACTAAGCCAAGCGAGGGTCAGGAGCGCCGGATGGACGGTGACGGCAAGCGGAACACGGTTTACGAGCTGGACTTTCACGCTTGGGCGAACGAGCAGGCTGGGCTGCTGCGGGCCGGCCGATTGTCCGACATTGACGCGTCGCATATTGCCGAGGAGATCGAAGCTTTGGCGCGCAGTGAGCGGCGTGAGTTGATCAATCGCCTATCGGTGTTGCTGCTGCACCTGCTGAAATGGTCGTATCAACCAGAGCGCCGCGGCAGGAGCTGGGAATTGACGATCAAGGAGCAGCGACGGCAGCTTACCCGTCACCTCAAGGAAAACCTAAGCTTAAAGCCCTGGATTGATGAAGCCATGGCCGATGCCTACGGCGATGCGGTGCTGCGGGCGGAGCTGGAGATGAATCTTCTTCGCGACATGCTGCCCTGGAGCTGTCCGTACGGCTTTGAGCAGGCAATGGATGAGGCGTTCTGGCCAGACCCTGCGGACAGGTAAGCGCCGCCGGGCACCCTCGCAGGCTACGCCGCGGTTTTCTGCTTCTTACCCAAGACGCCTGTCCCGTCCAGGAAGGCGCGTCGCGACCAGCCGCTCCTCCACGCGCCCGATTGCCTTCAGCACGGTTTCTCCCGCCTTCGCCACCTTGGGATCGGGATGCGCTAGTAGCCGGTCAACGACGAGAAGCGCTGGTGCGAGCATCCCGCGCAGGTCGTGGCGCAGCACCGATGCCGCCGCCTCAAGCTCAGCGAGCCGGGTAAGCTTGCTGGCCAACTCCTGATCCGGGTTACCTGGCGTTCCTCGATCAGTCGTCACGCTGCGGGCTGCCTCAGTTTGCTTGAAACCTCATATGCTCCTTAATCTGTAATGAGTCCGGCGGCCTTCAAGCGCAGATGCACAGCTTTGTCGAAGCCTGGGCACCGATCTTGGAGTGACTGCCGGTCGACTGAATGAGGTGCATGGCCTCATAGACAACGTCCCAAAAAAGTTCCGAGTTCATTCGGTGTAGTCTACCGGTAACAGCGCACAACCCAACCTGCCGGCACGCCTGCCTGCCACAGCGCCAAGCACATCAAGTTGCGCGCCGACCGCCGCCGCCATCCATCCCGCTCCCACCGCGCCGCCGACGTCAACGCGTCCGCCGGCAGCGCCGCCAGCCGGCCGCGCCCCAACCGGCGCACCAAATGCACATCTTCCATCAACGGCAACGGCCGCACCCCGCCCGCCGCTGACAGCACCTCGCGGGCGATCAACAGCCCCTGGTCCCCATACGGCAGCGCCAACACCCGGCAGCGCCAGGCCACCGCGCGCTCCAGCCGCCGGGCGCGCGGGTCCGCGCTGTCCAACGCGAAGCGGAAGTACCCGGCTCGCCCCGGCGCTTCCCGCATATGCGCCGCCGCCACGGCCGCCCAGCCTGGCGCCAGCCGCGTGTCGGCGTGCAGCAGCAGCAGCCAGGGCGACCGCGCCGCCGCGATCCCCGCCGCGACCTGCACGCCCCGGCCGCGCGGCGCGGCGACCACCGCCGCCCCCGTCGCCCGCGCCACCTCCGGCGTGCCGTCCGTGCTCCCGCCATCGGCCACGACGACTCGCACCTGCCCGCCCAGCGCCGCAAGCGCCGCCGGCAACACGGACGCGGCGTTCAGCGTGGGGATCACCGCCGTCACGGTTCCCTCCGGCCAGCATCGCACCTAGATACCTCTCATGCTCCAGCACGCCCCCACGCTCGACCCGGCCAAGTTCCGAGATCCCCGCACCACCGCCAAGGGCGAGCCCCGCGCCCACGTGGCGCTGCACGCGCTGGAGACGCTGTGGTTCAACACCGGCACCTTGTGCAATCTCACCTGCCGAAACTGCTACATCGAAAGCTCGCCGCGCAACGACCGCCTGGCCTACCTGACCCGGGCCGAGGTCGGCGCCTTCCTCGATGAGATCGGGCGCGACGCCCTGCCGGTCCGCACCGCAGGCTTCACCGGCGGCGAGCCGTTCCTCTGCCCGGACCTGCTACCCATGTTGGACGACGCGCTGTCCCGCGGGTTGGAGGCGCTGGTGCTGACCAACGCCATGCGGCCGATGATGAAGGCGGCGGACGGCCTCGACGCGCTGCGCGCCCGGCACGGCGGCCGGCTGCGCCTGCGCGTCTCCCTCGACCACTACGGCCCTGCGCAGCACGAGGCCGAGCGCGGCCCGCGCACCTGGGAGCCGGCGCTTGACGGCCTGCGCTGGCTCGCGGCCCACGGCTTCGCGCTGGACGTGGCGGGCCGGCTGTTCTCCGGCGAGCCGGAGGCCGACGTCCGCGCCGGCTTCGCCCGCCTGTTCGCCGAGCACGCCATCCCCATCGACGCCGCCGACCCGATACATCTGATGCTGTTCCCCGAGATGGACGCGGACCAGGACGTGCCAGAGATCACGGAAGCGTGCTGGGGCATCCTCGGCAAGGAGCCCTCCTCCGTCATGTGCGCGTCGTCCCGCATGGTCGTGCGGCGACGGGATGCTGCGCGCCCGGCGGTCGTCGCCTGCACCCTGCTGCCGTACGAGCCCGAGTTCGAGTTGGGCCAGACCCTCGCCGAGGCCTCCCGCCCCGTGGCGCTGAACCACCCGCATTGCGCCCGGTTCTGCGTGCTGGGCGGCGCGGCCTGCAGCCGCTGAGGCATTGGGCCGCCCCCGGTGACCTCGATGGCGGCCCTGTTTGCGTTGTCCTGGCTGTTCCCGGTGCAGGACTGGGTGCAGGCGTTCACCGCGTGGATCGGCGGCCTCGGCGCCTGGGGGGTGCTGGTCTACGCAGCCGCCTATGCGGGCGCGCTGGTCGTGCTGCTGCCGGCAGCACCCTTCACGATTGGCGCCGGGCTGATCTATGGACTGTGGGGCTTTCCGGTGGCGCTCGGGTCGGCGACGCTCGGCGCATCGCTCGCTTTCCTTGTGTCGCGCCACTTGGTGCGCGGCCGGGTGGCCCGGCTGATCGCGGGCCGGCCGGGCCTGCGCGCCATCGACCGCGCGGTGGGCGAGGAGGGCTGGCGCGTCGTGGCCCTGCTGCGCCTCAGCCCGCTCGTGCCGTTCAACCTGCAGAACTACGCATGCGGCGCCAGCCGCATCGGCTTCTGGCCTTACGTGGCGGCGACCGGCGCGGGGATTGCGCCGGGCTGCCTGCTGTATGTCTATCTCGGCGTAGCCGGCCGGGCGGCATCGGGCGGGGTCGGGCCGGTGAGGTGGGCGCTGGTCGGCCTGGGCTTTGCTGCCACCGTTGCAGTCACGCTGCTGGTCGGACGCCGGGCGCGGGCAGTGCTGGCGCGGAAGGGCTTGGACGCATGAGGGATTTTGACCTTGCAGTGATCGGCGCCGGGGCGGCCGGGCTGTCCACGGCGTATGTGGCGGCGCGGCTCGGCCTGCGCGTCGCGCTGATCGAGCGCGGACGGATGGGCGGCGAGTGCCTGAACGTCGGCTGCGTGCCCAGCAAGGCACTGCTGGCGGCGGCGCACGCGGCCCATGCCGTCCGCCATGCCGGCCGCTACGGCGTGCGGGCGCCCGCTCCCGGCATCGACTGGCCCAAGGTCCAGGCCCACGTGCACGGCGCAATCACGGCGCTGGCCCCGGCGGATTCGGTCGAGCGTTACACCGACCTCGGCGCCACGGTGCTGCAGGGCACGGCGCGCTTCGTGGCGCGGGATGCGCTCGCCGTCGCCATCGGCGCGGACACCCGGCGCGTGTCCGCCCGCCGCATCGTCATCGCCACCGGCAGCCGCCCCACCGTGCCCGACCTGCCCGGCCTTGACCAAGTGCCGTTTCTCACCAACGACACCCTGTTCGACTTGGCGGAAGCGCCGGAGCACCTGCTGATCCTGGGCGGCGGCCCCATCGGGCTGGAGATGGCGCAGGCGCACGCCCGGCTCGGCTGCCGCGTCACCCTCGTGCAGTCGGGCGCCATCGGGGCGCGGGATGACCCGGAGCTGGTGGCCGGCCTCCGCGTCGCGCTGCAAGCGGACGGCGTCGCGATCCTGGAGCACGCCCGCGTCGCCGAGGTCCGGCACGGCCCTACCCTCGTTCTGGCGGACGGCCGCACCATCGCCGGCAGCCACCTGCTGGTCGCCGCGGGCCGGCGGCCCACCTTGGAGGGCCTGGACCTTGCCGCTGGCCGGGTCGCGGCGACGCCCCGCGGCATCGACGTGGACTTGGGCCTGCGCAGCCGGACCAACCGTTTCGTTTATGCGGCCGGGGACGTGGCGGACCCTCAAGGTGTCGGTCCCCGCTACTTCACCCATGTCGGCAGCTACCACGCCGGCATCGTCGTGCGCCGCGCCCTGTTCCGCGCGCCGGCCCGGCTCGACTACGCCGCCCTGCCCCGCGTCACCTACACCGATCCGGAACTGGCCCAAGTCGGCCTGACCGAGGCCGAGGCCCGCGCCGCCGGCCACGCCGTCGAGACATTGCGCTGGCCGCTCGCCGAGAACGACCGCGCGGTGGCGGAGGGCGACACCGCCGGGCTGGTCAAGCTGGTGGTGTCGGGCAACCGGGTGCTGGGCGCCGGCATCCTCGCGCCGCACGCAGGCGAGATGATCGGCGCTTGGACGCTGGCGATCACGCAGCGGATCAAGCTCTCCGCGCTGGCCGGCATGATCGTGCCCTATCCCACGCGGGCGGAGGCGGGCAAGCGCGCGGCGGGCACGCGCTTCAGCCCGCACCTGTTCGCGCCGAAGCCGCAGCTGGTGGCGCGGCTTATGGCGCGGTTGCCTTAAGCAGCCTTAAGCTGACGCCATCGGCGGATTTCTGGCAAGACGTGGACCAATGGAGGCCCGCATGAACGCAGTCACCTTTTCGGTGGCGTCGCGCGAAGACGGAAGCCGGCGCGTCCGGGCCGCCTTCCAAGGCGAGGCGCAAGGCGAGCACATCTCGTTCGCCTCGGTCGAACTGCTTTGGCAAATGCTGACCAGCAAGCGATGGGCGATCTTGCAGGCCATGACGGGACAGGGCGAGTTGTCGATCCGCGAGGTGGCCCGCCGGGTCCGCCGCGACGTGAAAGCGGTGCATGGCGATGTGACGGCGCTCCTCCATGCCGGCGTGATCGAGCGCAAAGAGCATGGGGGCGTGTTCGCCTAAGACGCGGGGCATGTCGATTTCACGCTGACCAAAGCGGCCTGACTCTCAACCATTTAGAGGTCGGCGGCGGTGTCCACGTCCCGCAGCACCCGCAGCAACGCCACCCGCCGCCCGGCGAAGTTCGCCAGCGTGTCAGCCAGCGCATGCTCAGTGGACCAGCGCACGCCCCCAAACGGCCGCGCCGGACGCCACGGCGACAGCGCGACCAGCCAGTAGCCCCCGTCCTCCGACGGCCCGAACACCGCCTGCGCCCGCCCGAGCGCCCGGAACGCCGCCGCCACGTCGCCCGCCCCCAACGCCGGGATGTCCGTGCCCACAATCGCCACCCGGCCATACGCCGCGCACGCCCGGTGCATGCGTTGGCCGAGGTCCCCGCCGCGCTGCCCCACCACCGGCACCCGCACCGGCCAGCGCACCCGCACATGGTCCGGCGTCGCGGCCAGCACGGTGCGGAACCGCCGGTCCCGCGCCAGCTCCCGTAGCAGCCGCGCCAGGTTGCCCCGGTAGAACCGCAGCGCCGCCCGGTCGCCGACATCGCACGCCAGCCGCCGCTTCACGGTGCCGAGGCGCGGCGCCCGGGCAAAGACGATCACGGTGTCGCGCATCAGGCCAGCCCCCTATCCTTGACCACGCATACGCGCGAAGCTCACCGGATGGCCATGCAGGAACGCACCCAGGTCGCGATCATCGGCGCCGGCCCGGCCGGGCTGCTGCTCGGCCACCTGCTGCACCTCGCCGGCATCGACAGCGTCGTGATCGAGGCCCGGTCCCGCGCCTACGTCGAGAACCGCATCCGCGCCGGCGTCCTGGAGCACCACGTCGTCGATGTGCTGGAGCAGACCGGCCTCGGCGGGCGCATGCGACGGGAGGGCCTGCCGCATGAGGGCACGCAATTCCTGTTCCGCGGCATCCTGCACCGGATCGACTTCCAGGCGCTGGTCGGCCACTCCGTCATGGTCTACGGCCAGCACGAAGTGGTGCGCGACCTGATCGCCGCCCGGCAGGCAACGGGCGCCCCCCTGCTGTTCGACTGCGCGGACGTGACCGTGGAGGGCTACGAGGCCGGCAACCCAGCCGTGCATTACGTCCAGGACGGGCAGGCGCATACCCTGGCGTGCGACCTGATTGCCGGGTGCGACGGGTTCCATGGGGTGTGCCGGCCCTCGCTGCCGCCGAAGTCGTGGCGCGGGTTCGACCGGGCGTACCCGTTCGGTTGGCTCGGCATCCTGGCCGAAGCGCCGCCCAGCTCGGACGAATTGGTCTATGCCAACCACGAGCGCGGCTTCGCCCTCCTGTCCATGCGCTCGCCCACGGTGCAGCGCATGTACCTGCAATGCGCTCCTGACGAGGACGTAGAGGCCTGGTCCGATGACCGCGTATGGTCGGAGCTGTCGCGCCGCCTCGCGTGCGAGGACATCACGCTGCAAACCGGCCGCATCTTCCAGAAATCCCTCACCCCCATGCGCTCCTATGTCGTGGAGCCGATGCAGTGCGGCCGGCTGTTCCTGGCCGGGGACGCCGCGCACATCGTGCCGCCCACGGGGGCGAAGGGCATGAACTCCGCAGTCGCCGACGTGCTGCTGCTGTCCCGCGCCATCGAGCGGTGGGTTCGGACGGGGGACGACGCGGGCCTGGCCGGCTACTCCGCGGCGGCGCTGCGGCGCACTTGGAAGGTGCAGCGGTTCTCTTGGTGGATGACCACGCTGTTCCACCGCTTCGACGGCGCGTCCGACTTCGACCGCCGGGTGCAATTGGCGGAGCTGGACTACGTCGTGGGCAGCCGGGAGGCCTCGGCGGCGTTGGCGGAGAACTACGTCGGCTTGCCGCTGAGCTAGAAAACCCGGCCGGCAGCGCCACGTTCACCCTGCCAAACGGCCAGCCCGCAGCGGCTGGCCGGTCGATGGTAAGGAGCTTCGCGATGCCGCCAGACGAAAACGCCCCCTCCTCCCTCAGCCGGCGAGGCCTGCTTGGCGCAGGCGCCTCAGTAGCGGCGGTGCCGCTCATGGCAGCCGCCCCCGTGCCCCCGCCGGCCGCGCCGTCCGCCGACCCGCGGCGCCCGGTAGGTGTGACGCTGACAGTGAACGGCCAGCCGCATCACCTGGCACTTGATGTCCGCACCATGCTGCTGGACGCGCTGCGCACCCATATCGGCCTGACCGGGTCGAAAAAGGGCTGCGACCACGGCCAATGCGGCGCCTGCACGGTGCTGGTCGATGGGCAAGCCACGTTGTCCTGCCTGTCGCTCGCCGCCATGGTGCGCGGCCCCGTGACCACCATCGAGGGCGTCGCCGCCGCGGAGGGCGCGCTGCATCCCATGCAGCAGGCGTTCATCGACCAGGACGCGTTCCAGTGCGGTTATTGCACGCCGGGGCAGATCGTCTCGGCCATCGCCTGCGTGCAGGGCGGCCACGCCGGGTCGGACGCCTCGATCCGCGAGTACATGAGCGGCAATTTGTGCCGCTGCGCCGCTTACCCGCACATTGTCGCCGCGATCAACCAGGCCAAAGACGGCATGGGGAGGGCCTGAGCTTATGCGCCCATTCACCCTGGACCACGCGGCCTCTGCCCAGGCCGCCATCGCCGCCGCACGTCCCGTTGCTGGGGCCCCCGCCGGTCCGCGCGTGCCGCCCACCGCGGCGCCCGCCCAATTCATCGCCGGCGGCACGCAGATGCTCGATCTGATGAAGCTCGACGTGATGCAGCCGGCGGCGATGGTCGACATCAACGCCCTTGCCGCGTCGCACGGCCGCATCGAGGTCCGGCCCGACGGCCTCCATCTCGGCGCGCTGGTCCGCATGAGCGAGGCGGGAGCGCACCCGGCCATCCAGCGCGACTACCCGGTGATCGCCGAAACGCTGTTGATGGCCGCAAGCCCGCAGCTCCGCAACATGGCGAGCCTCGGCGGCAACGTGCTGCAACGCACCCGCTGCACCTATTTCCGCGACGCCGGCTGGACCCAGTGCAATAAGCGCGAGCCCGGCAGCGGCTGCGCGGCGCTTGACGGCGTGAACCGCAAGCACGCGGTGCTGGGGGTGAGCGACCGCTGCATCGCCGCCTACTCCGGGGACTTCGCCCAGGCGCTGGTGGCGCTCGGCGCGGAGGTGCAGACGGCCGGCGCCAACGGGTCACGCACCATCGCCTTCGCCGACCTGCATACCGGATCAGACAACCCGCATACCGAGACGGTGCTGGCGCCGGGCGAACTGATCACCGGGTTCCGCGTACCGGCGGGACCTTGGACCCGGCGCTCCGCCTATGTGAAGGTGCGCGACCGCGAGTCCTACGCCTACGGCCTGGCGACCGCGGCCGTCGCGCTCGACCTGCAGGGCGGCGTGGTGCGGGAGGCGCGGATCGGCCTAGGCGCCGTGTCTTACAAACCCTGGCGTGCGCACGAGGCTGAAGCCGCGCTGCGCGGCAAGCCGCTGACCGAGGACACCGCCGCAGCCGCGGCGCAGGCGGCCTTCGCCGGCGCCCGCCCGCGCCAGGGCAACGCCTACCTCATCGATCTGGGCCGCCGCACCCTGGCGCGCGCCCTCATGCAAGCCGGCCGGATGGAGGCCTGAGATGCTCGACGCCACCGAAATCCAAATCATGCCGCAAGGCGCCCCGCCGAGCGCCGCCAAGCCGGAGATCGGCGCCGCAACCTCCCGCGTCGATGGCCGGCTGAAAGTCACCGGGGCGGCGCGCTACGCGTCCGACCTCTACGGCGGCGCCAACCCGGCGCACGCCTACCTCGCCACCAGCACCATCGCCCGCGGCCGGATCACCCGGCTGGACGAGACGGAGGCCCTCAAGGTGCCGGGCGTGCTCGACATCCTCACGTATCGGAACGTCGGCGACCGGGTGAAGCCGGGCAAGATCTTCTCGCAAAAGGGGTACATGGGCAGCAGCATGGCGCCGCTCGCCTCCGACCGGGTGCTGTACGACGGGCAGATCGTGGCGCTCGTCGTCGCCGAAACGTTCGAGTCGGCGCGGGAAGCGGCGAACCGCTTGCACATCGAGTACGCGGCGGAAACGCCGTCCGCGACCTTCGACAGCCCAGGCCTCGACACCGTTTCCGCCGAAGAAGCGTCCCGCGAGGGCGAGCAGCCTGGCGAGGAGAAGCCCAAGGTCGGCGACGCCCAAGCCGCCCTCGCCGCCGCGCCGGTCACGGTGGACCAGCACTACGCGACGCCGACCCAGCACCACAACGCCATCGAGCTGTTCACCACCGCCTGCGCCTGGGCCGACGGCAAGCTGACAGTCTGGGAGCCGTCGCAGAACATGTACGGGTTCCAAAACGGCCTGGCCGAGCAGCTCGGCATCCAGCCCTCCGACATCCGGGTGATCTCGCCCTACGTCGGCGGCGCGTTCGGCTCGCGCGGTTCGCTGACCCAGCGCACCGCGCTGGTGGCGCTGGCGGCGCAGCGGGTGCGCCGCCCGGTGCGGCTGGAAACGACGCGCAGCCAGGGCTTCACCATCGCGACCTACCGGGCCGAAACCCGGCACCGCATCCGCCTGGGCGCCAACCCGGACGGCAAGCTGCAGGCGCTGATCCACGAGGGGTGGGAGGTCAGTTCCCGCCCGGACAACTACAAGGTGGCCGGCACCGACGCCTCCACCCGGCTCTATGCCTGCCCGAACGTCGATTCGGAGGTGTACATCGTCCACGCCGACCGCAACACACCGGGCTTCATGCGCAGCCCGCCGGAGCTGCCGTACCTGTTCGCGTTGGAATCCGCGATGGACGAGTTGGCGGTTGCGCTGAAGATGGATCCGGTCGAGTTGCGCCGGGTCAACGACACGATGCAGGAGCCGATCAAGGGTCTGCCCTACACCTCCCGCGCCTTGATGCCGTGCTTCGACGCCGCCTCCAAGGCGTTCGGCTGGGAGCGGCGCGATCCGCGGCCCGGCTCGATGCGGGACGGCGAGTGGATGGTCGGCTGGGGCTGCGCCACCTCCATGTACCCGACCCAGATGGGGCCGGCCTCGGCGCGGGTCATCCTGACGCCGCAGGGCAGCGTGCGGGTGCAGACGGCGGGGCACGAGATCGGCACCGGCATCATCACCGTGCTCGCGCTCACGGCGGTCTCCAACCTGGGCGTCGCCATCGACAAGGTGGCCGTCGAGGTCGGCGACACCGAGCTGCCGCCCGCCCCGGTCGCCGGCGGGTCCAACAGCACGGCCAGCATCGCCACGGTGGTAGCCAAGGCGTGCGAGCAGATCCGTGCCCGCATCGCCGGGGCGGCCGTCGCGGCGGAGGATGGCCCATTCCACGGCATGGACCCAGGCACCCTCGTGCTGGCCGACGGTGCCCTGCGCGCCCCGGACGGCCCCTCCCAGCCGCTGGAGGCCGCGATGGGCCGTGCGGCCGGCGGCGCCATCGAGGCCTATGCCGAGAACATCCCGCACGGCATACCGGACGGGGCGCTGAAGAAGCTGTATCAGGGCCAGGCCACGCTGATGGGCGGCGCCAAGATGAAGGACCGCATGCAGTTCGCCTTCGGTGCGCAGTTCGTCGAGGTGCGGGTCAACATGCGGACGCGGGAAGACCGGGTGCCGCGCCTGGTCGGGGCCTACGCCGCCGGGCGCATCGTCAACCCGAAGGCGGCAAAGAGCCAGTTGATGGGCGGCCAGATCTGGGGCATCAGCGCAGCCCTTCTGGAAGCGACGGAGATCGACCGCCGGGCCGCACGCTATGCAAACGCCGACCTGGCGGAGTACCTGATCCCGGTGAACGCCGACATGCAGGAGGTCACGACGATCCTGCTGCCGGAGCAGGACACCGAGATCAATCCCATGGGCATCAAGGGCATCGGCGAGCTGGGCAACGTCGGGATGAACGCGGCGGTGGCGAACGCCGTGTTCCACGCGACCGGCGTGCGCGTCCGCGAACTGCCGATCCGGATCGAGAAGCTGCTGGACGCCTCAGCCGTTCCCGCCTGACAGAGCGAGCTGCGGCACCGCCAAGCGGCGCACCGCCTCGATCGCCGAATCGGGTTCGAGGCGGTGGCGCTGCGTCGGGCCGGCGTGCGCCAACGCGACCCGGCCATCCCGCGCAATCACGAAGGTGGACGACAGCGGCAACCGCCAGTTGCCGGTCCCGTTGATATGCGGCAGGTCGTGCCCCAGCCTGAGATAGAGCGGCCGAATGACCTCCGGCAAATCGACCATGACGCCATAGCGGTGCGACATTTCGCCGCCGGGGTCGGACAGCATGGAATAAGCCAGCAGGTCACGCTCCGCCACCATGCCGCAGACATCGACGCGCTGCAGGGACACCACTAGCAGATCGCCCCCGGCGTCGTGCAGCTGCGGCAAAGCCTGCTGCCAGGCGCGGAGCGACAAGGTGCAGAACGGGCACCAGCCGCCGCGGATGAACAGCAGCACGACCGGGCCCAGCGCCAGCCGGTCCCCCAGGGTGACCGTCATGCCGTTCTGATCGAGGAGGGAGAACTCGGGCGCGACATCCCCCGGCTGCGGTATCGCCCGCAACGCCTCGGCGGCGGCCATTTCCTGGTCGGCAAGACGGAGCGCCTCAAGGTCCGCGTGCGCCATGCGGTTCTGCATGCCCTGGTAGAATCTATGGAGCTGTTCGCTCAGAGATAGCTGCCCCTCGCCCATCGCTTGCCTCCGATATAGTCGTTGTCGCAAAGATGACTTATGTTACCTCGTTTGAGAAGCTGCCGAACCCGGTAACATTCATGCACAGGGATTTGAAGCGGTGGACTTGCTCGCCGGCCTACGCACCTTCGTCCGGGTCGCCGAGTCCGGGTCGTTCTCCGCGGTGGCGCGGGAGATGGGCGCGACGCAGCCCGCCGTGTCCCGCCAGATCAGCGCTTTGGAGCAGCACCTGGACGCCCGGCTGATCCAGCGCACCACCCGCAGCCTGACGCTGACGGAAGACGGGCGCGACCTGTTGGACCATGCGCGCCGGGTGCTGGACTGCGTGGAGGAAGCGGAAACCGCGGTCGGCCGCCGCCAGGGCGCGCCGAGCGGCCTGGTCCGCATCGCGGCGCCTGCGACCTTCGGGCGGCTCTATGTCGCGCCGCGCATGCGCCGGCTGCTGGACCGCTATCCGGAGCTGTCGGTCGAGCTGCATATGTCGGACAGCGTCACCGACATGATCGCGGAGGGGATCGACCTCGCCATACGCGGCGGCC
>JAABUS010005240.1_pt1 | contig 17343 bp, 9 predicted proteins | sample 5560161 | NCBI WGS metagenome assembly JAABUS01 (sample SAMN10711885, study PRJNA513376) | rock metagenome | isolation source: Antarctica rocks | place: Antarctica: Victoria Land, Trio Nunatak nord | collected 2016-01-04
CTTCTAGATACTTTTCTTCCTTAGCATTTATATACTCGTTACATTACACTCATATGACTCGCTCTATGCTGATCTCTAACATTATATAAATGCTTCTTCGTTACAGGCGAAGTGAAATAATCTGCATCGACTTGCTCTGCTCGATTCACACGACTATTGACTTTGATCTAGTCGACTCGCGATCGTGCAGACACTCACTCTTCTTTCTCGTGAGCTGACTCAGCGAGAATAAACAAAAGATTCGAACTCGTGCGCTGATCAGCGAGTATAAACAAACGATTGAAACCATTCGACTAGGTCAAAGATCAGCGAATACATCGCTCATTCAAATTCGCAAGAAATTCTTTGAGTTTGATGAGCATTCAAACGAGGTCAGTCATAGAACTGCGTGAAGTCTCTATCTCAAAGAGCAATCAAAGAGGTCAGTCTAGAACTGCGTGAAGTCTCTATCTCGAGAAGCAAATTCTAGTGAGTCTGCTTCAATGACACGATCATCTTCGATAACAAGCAAATTCATGAGCTTGTTTCTATATCGAAACCTCAACAGTGAGTCTGCTACAATGATGAACAATGATTGATCTCTTGATTGAGTCGATCAACGAACGAAACAAGCTCTACTATGTAGTAGGCCTGAATCAGCAGTGAGTCTGCTTCAATGACACGATCACAATCGACCTCTTTGATGAGCTAGTCGATTCTCTTCTAGTGAGCCTGCTTCAATAACATCAGCCAATAGTCGATCTTTTCGCTGAGCAAGTCGATTTCTCTCTACATAGCTAGCCTGCTACAATAGGCATTTCGATTCTACATAAGGCTAAGAAAATACATTCATGCGAACATGAATCGTTGAAGAGAGAAAGTACTGTTACGATTCTAGCTACGCATCTATGTTGATAGCTATGTTGATGACTATGTTGATGACTATGTTCCTGACTATCGTCGATCGCTCGTCGCTAGACTATAGAGTTGTTTCAAGATCAACTCTATTCAGAGTTAGCTTATGTTCTTCTGAGTCATATAGATAGTCGACTCTGCTCTTCTAGATACTTTTCTTCCTTAGCATTTATATACTCGTTACATTACACTCATATGACTCGCTCTATGCTGACCTCTAACAATTATGATCATATTTAGAAGATCTTCTATCAGAATAATATTCAGAATCACTCAGATCAATCACTATCAAAGACAATAAACATTGAAAGATAAATAATATATTGAACTTCAGATGCTATCAAGATCAAATACAGTACAAAGTCAAATGAAAAGATCTAGATAAAGATGATGAATGATACTATGTTGATAAAGAAGAATTTGATGACTCAGAGAAAGTTTTGAATGAATTTTATAAGTTATATTCAAGCAAATCGCGCTAAATATTGAAATAACTATCAACAAAAGCAAGCAAAGAAACTACATTCATGCAAACATGAATTTTCAAAGAAGAAAGTAATGTTACAAGTGTATCAAGATCAATAAGACTGAACAAGATTGAAGCTCTAATCAATTCGCAATGCACGCTAGTAAGTACTCTGTGTAATAATTAGAGCTAGTCAACAATCTAGTCGAGATCTGATCTAGATCTGACTCAGGTTTGACTTTGTTACAATTCTAGCTACGCATCTTCATTGATGACTATGTTGATGACTATGTTGATGACTATTCTGAGAGCTATCGTTGATCACTCGTCACTAGAGCATAGACTTGTTTTGAAGTCAACTTTATTCAGAATTAACTTATGTTCTTCTGAGTCATATAAATAGTTGACTCTTTTCTTCTAGATACTTTTCTTTCTTAGCATTTATATACTCGTTACATTACACTCATATGACTCACTCTATGCTGATTTCTAACATTATATAAATGCTTCTTCATTACAGATGAAGTGAAATAATCTACATTGATTTCTTCAAGTGCTTCTGCTAGTAGTTTTTCAATTCTCTATTGACTTTGATCTAGTGACTTATGTTCATGCAGCAGTACTCATCTTTCTTCACTCATGCGCTGATCAGCGAGTATAAACAAATGATTGAAATTATTCAACTAGATCAAAGATCAGCAAATTAATCATTCATTCAGATTCGCAAAAAATTCTTCAAATTTATTGAACAATCAAAAAAATCAGTTTAAAACTGCGTGAAGTCTCTATCTTGATGAGCAAACCTCAACAGTGAGTCTGCTTCAATGACATTCATCATCAATGCAATAATTCATCTATTTTCATTGCTCTACTCATCAGTAAATCGATTCATCTACTCATTCATGTGCAACTAGTGAATCTGCTACAATGACACAATAATGTTTTCAATAACAAGCAAATCTTTGAGCTTGTTTTTATATTGAAACTCTCAGTGAGTTTGCTTCAATGACACGTTCAATAGTGAGTCTGTTACAAGAACAGATAATGATTGATCTCATCAACAAAGTCAGTTACTTAATAGTTAGTCTGCTTAAATGACACTTAAAGTGAGTTTACTATAAAGACAGACAATGATTGATCTCTTGATTGAGTTGATCAACGAATGAAACAAGCTCTACTATGTAGTAGATCTGAATCAGAAGTGAGTCTGCTTCAATGACATGACATCATTAATGCAATGATCTTCTCATCACTTTATTTATCAGTGAATCAATTCATCTATCAGTTCATATGCAACTAGTGAGTTTGCTTCAATGACATTTACTCTCAATGCAATGATTTACTCACTTTTATCATTCTATTCATCAGTAAATTGATTCATTTACTCATTCATGTGCAACTAGTGAGTCTGCTACAATGATACTTCGTCAATGCAATGATTTATCTTCTCATCATTTTATCTATCAGTGAATTGATCTGTTGACTTGTTCACATGCAACTAGTGAGTCTGCTTCAATGACACTTTTATCTTGCATAGTGAGTCTGCTACAATAAACATTTCGATTCTACATAAGACTAAGAAAATACATTCATGTGAACATGAATCATTGAAGAAGAGAAGTAATGTTACGATTTTAGCTACGCATCTTCATTGATGACTATGTTGATGACTATGTTGATGACTATTCTGAGAACTATCGTCGATCGCTTGTCGTTAAAGCATAGACTTGTTTCAAAGTCAACTTTATTCAGAGTTAGCTTATGTTCTTTTGAATCATATAAATAGTCAACTTTTCTCTTCTAGATACTTTTCTTTCTTAGCATTTATATACTTGTTACATTACATTCATATGACTCACTTTATGCTGATCTTTAACATTATATAAATGCTTCTTCATTACAGACGAAGTGAAATAATCTGCATTGATTTCTTCAAGTGCTTCTGCTAGTAGTTCTTCAATTCTCTATTGACTTTGATCTAGTAACTTACGTTCATGCAGCAACACTCATCTTTCTTCACTCATGCGCTGATCAGCAAGTATAAACAAACGATTGAAATTATTCAACTAGATCAAAGATCAGCGAATTAATCATTCATTCAGATTCACAAGAAATTCTTTGAATTTGTTAAATAATCAAAGAAATCAGTTTAAAACTACGTGAAGTCTCTATCTTGATGAGCAAATCTCAACAGTGAGTCTGCTTCAATAACACTCATTATCAATGCAATGATTCATCTATTCTCATTGCTCTACTCATCAGTAAATCAATTCATCTACTCATTCAAATGCAACTAGTGAATCTGCTACAATGACACAATAATGTTTTCAATAACAAGCAAATCTTTGAGCTTGTTTTTATATTGAAATTCTCAGTGAATTTGCTTCAATGACATGTTCAATAGTGAGTCTGCTACAAGAACAGATAATGATTGATCTCATCAACAAAGTCAATCACTCAATAGTTAGTCTGCTTAAACGACACTTGAAGTGAGTCTGCTACAAAGATAGACAATGATTGATCTCTTAATTAAGTCAATCAATGAACAAAACAAGCTTTACTATGTAGTAGATCTGAATCAGAAGTGAGTCTGCTTCAATGACATGACATCATTAATGCAATGATCTTCTCATCACTCTATTTATCAGTGAATTGATTCGTTTATCAGTTCACATACAACTAGTGAGTTTGCTTCAATGACATCTATTTTCAATGCAATGATCTACTCGCTCTCATCGTTCTACTCATCAGTGAATCAATTTGTTTACTTGTTCATATGCAACTAGTGAGTTTGCTACAATGATACTTCGTCAATGCAATGATTTATCTTCTCATCATTCTATCTATCAGTGAATCAATCTGTTGACTCATTTGCATGCAACTAGTGAATCTGCTTCAATGATACTTTTATCTTGCATAGTGAGTTTGCTACAATAGACATTTCGATTCTACACAAGACTAAGAAAATACATTCATGTGAACATGAATTATTGAAGAGAAGAAGTAATGTTACGATTCTAGCTACGCATCTTCGTTGATGACTATGTTGATGACTATGTTGATGACTATTCTGAGAGCTATCGTTGATCGCTCGTCGCTAGAACATAAACTTGTTTCAAAGTCAATTTTATTCAGAGTTAGCTTATGTTCTTCTGAGTCATATAAATAGTTGACTCTTCTCTTCTAGATACTTTTCTTTCTTAGCATTTATATACTCATTACATTACACTCATATGACTCGCTCTATGCTGATCTCTAACAGACTCAAATATGACTCAACACTCTTTTTCTTTCTCAACACTCTTTTCTTTCATCAACATCTTGTTCATCTACATCATTTTCTTTTCATGTCACAAACACATTTCTTTCAAGTTTAGCACAGTCTCTGAACATTACATAAATAGAAGCTTTTGTATCAATTTTTTTCTGTATTTTTAATATTCAGTTATAACTATTTCTAAAGATTAAGCACTATCAATTCTGATCTTCATTGATTGTATCATTTAAACACGATTCTGACAGTTTTGATGACTCTTTTCTTCAACTTAAATAACTTGACTATAAAGTTCAAAGCTATGCTTTTTCATACATGATCTGATGTGCTGAAACTTTTTAAAAGTTCATAAAGTTTATGTTGATTATGTTTTGTATGAATATACACATTGCACTTTCTGATAATATTTTTTATCTGTTTTCTCATTTTTGAAAAATAGTAGATTCTTAAACTGATTATTAAGTTGAGTTTCAAATTAACATTTTGAACTCGAACTGAGATTGAGTTGAATTGCTCACATTTTCAACTCAATTCAAGTCAAGTTGCTCATATTTTCAATTCAACGTGACTCAATTCAACTGAGAATTGAATCAATTCAACTTAATTCATCAAGAATTTGAGCTTAATATCAAGAAAGTTAAATATAGAAATTTTTTCGGTTTTTGACTTTTGCATTATCTTTTTGCATTATCTTTTAATAGAAAGTCATGAAGAAAAATATGAAGAGTGTTTGATAAAGAGTCATGATGAGAAACATGAAGAGAAACATGAAGAGAGTCATGACGAGAAACATAGAGAGAAACATAGAGAGAAACATAAAGAGAAACATAGAGAGAAACATAGAGAGAAAACATGAAGATTGTTTGACTTTGATAGAAAGTCATGACGGGAAAACATGGTAGAAAGTCATGAAGAAAAATCATGTAGACTGTTCAATCAAGCTATTTACATTTATCTAATATCTTGTTGAGTTGAGTCGAGTTTTTGAGTCGAATTGTCGAGTCAAGCTTCTCAACTCGACTCGAGTTCTTGAGTTCAACTTCTCAATTCGACTTGACACTTTTTCAAAAAAATTTCAACTCAACTTAACACTTTTCAAATTGAGTACTTGACTCAACGCGATCAGTCTATAGATTCTAAATATTCTCTCAATGATTTTATTCAAATCTTGATGTTCATGTATCATTAATTTATGATAATCATTTATCATCTTTTATTTGCATCTTGTTGAAACATAGATCAGATCTTGAAATGTTAGTATTTCATTGATAATCTCAAAGTTCATCTTGTTCTTAATATTTTTTATAATATCTTGTGTGACTGAATTCTTCATTAGCTTCAACTTTACTCACTTTTCAAAATCTCTGTTGTTGATTTGTAAAGTAGCTGCGTTTTGTCTATTATAAACAATTGAATCGTCTGAATTTTTTTGCAAGATAGTCTGATTTATCTGTGATTTATCTGTCATATGATCTGCTCTTTTGCTTAAAACATCAATCTTTGAGTTTTCAGATCTTTTTCAATATTGAATTTGAAAGTTGTATAATGACAATTCTTTTGATCATTTAATCTGTCTTTGATTTAAAACTTTCATGATCATAAAGTATAACAGATTTTTATGATTTGTATATACTTGAATTTGATGTCTAGATTCTTTCAAATACACTCTTTATTATTTGAAAAAGTTGATAATAGTTAATAACTTCTTGTTGTATATCTTATAGTTCAATTCAGCATCTGTAAGCTTTTTACTGTGAAATGCAATGAGATGCAGATGTTTCTTATCATCTGATTGACTGATACATGTTTCAATAGCTTCATCTGACATGTTCATCTTGAGCATAATGAGTTTTTCTGATTCAAACATGATCAGTATTGATTGAAAGATGAATAATTTCTTCAGCTTTTTGAAAGTTTCTTCTGCTTTCTCAATTTACACGAATGATATATTCTTTCTTATAAAATTCATAAGTGACAAGATGATTCTAAAGTATCTTTCTATAAAGTGTTTATAAAAGTTCATGAATTCTAGAAAGAATTGAACTTCGATTTTTGACTTTAACATTGATTAAGTTGTAACAACTTTTATCTTCTTTGAATTCATTCTTAGACTCTGAAACATGATTATGAATCTCAAAAACTGTACATTCTGTACATAAAATTCACTTTTTTCTGACTTGATATGCAGATTAACTTTCTTCAAAGTCTGTAGAACTTTCTTAACATGTTGCATATGTTTTTTCTTCATCTTTGAGTATATTAATATATCATTCAAATATACTATGATGAATTGATTCAAATAATGTTGTAGCACATTATTTACAAAGATTTGAAACATGATTGTGTTACGAGCGTATCAAGACTGATTAGAACTAGTCAATGATCTAGTCGAGATCTGATCTAAATCTGGCTCAGGTTTGACTCAGATATGACTCAACACTCTTTTTCTTCTTCAACATCTTGTTCATCTACATCATCTTCTTTTCGTGTTACAAACACATTTCTTTCGAGCCTAGCGCAGTCTCTGAACATTACATAAATAAAAGCTCTTGTATCAATCTTCTTCTGTATTCTTAATATTCAGTTATAGCTATCTCTAAAGATCAAGCACTATCAATTCTGATCTTCATTGATTGTATCATCTAGACACGATTCTGACATTATATTAAGAATTCGTTAATCACACGATACTGATCTCATTACTCATTCAACATACTCGTCTAGACAGAACGAGTCTAAAGAAATTCATTTATCTAATGATCGATGACAATCGAAAGACAGAACAACACTAGAGAGTTGAATAGAATCAACAACGAGACTGTTTGAATTGCTAGACTACTTATTGCTCATTAAGTACGCAAAGTTCACTCAATTACGAGAATCACGATAAAGAATCTTCATGAATTGCTCAAGAATCAAATCGATCAATAGATTCAACGATAAAGAATCTTCGTTGTTTGCTAGAGAATCAATCAAATCACTCAACAAACAAATCTCATCTTCTTTGTTGAAGATTGAATCTCATCTCATACGTCTTTCTTCTTCAATCGTCGAGCATCGTCATTCATTCAACTTTCTTTCAAACAAATCTCATCATGTCTAGTCGTTCATCTACTGAAGAGTGTTCTGAGAAATTTTGAACTCATTTCTCTCAAAACTCTGATGCTGATTTATTGAAATCACGAACGAAATCATCAAGTGCTGCGTCATTCATTCATGAAGATGACGAATCATTCGCTGAAATGATAATATTTCTCATGTTCTACGAAATCTGAAAGACTTGAAGTCTAGCTCTTGATAAAGAAACAGATCGACTCTACGAGTTAGATAAACAACAAGAAGACGAAATCAAAGAGTTAAAGACAAGACTTCAAACTAAAGAAAACACTTCTTCTGATTTCATCTACTCTGAGCGTTTTAGATCTCAAAAAATACCTGATTCTTCGCTGTTTACTGATGAAAAGAACTCTACTTGAAAGAACTGATACGAAAAAATTCAGAATAAACTAGAGATCAACGTCGATCTCTTTTCTAATGAACGAGTCAAATTGAGCTATATACATTCTAGATTATTCGATGACGCAGCTGAGATCACTCAAGCTAGACGCGAACGTGACTGTGTCAACTTCTATAGAATTGTCGAAGATCTTTTGAAAGAGCTAGCTCAGTTGTTTGATGATTCGAATAAGAAAGTTAACTTTCATAGAGAATACTACAACTTGATTCAAGAATCAAAGAAATTCAGCGAGTTCTATACTCAGTTTCAACGACTATTTTTCTATCTAGACTATCACGAAAAGCAACTGATTGTTGATTTGAAAGATAAAATCAATTCTCGTCTTCGATTCGTTTGAATAGATCAACTAGTTCAATCTGATTTTCTAAAAGAAATTCATTTCTATCTGATTCATTTGAATAATGATCAGCGAGTCATTCAAGAGATCAAGAACAAGCTCAAACATGTCAATGATCTTTCAAAAACTATCTTTCATAGAGTGACTGTTGTCACTCAGTCAGTCGATCATTCGAAGTCTGATCAGCTAAAGTCGTGCGACGCGATTTTAACTAGCGTCAAAGAAGCAGACATTCTATTCGAAAGCTGTTTCATATGTCATAAATCAGGTCATAGCTCTAAGAAGTGTCTTGATCGACCTACTAGAATCAATGCAGTGAACAAAGAATATGATCGCTTCGATTTCGATTCGAATTTCGATTCAAAAAACTAGTCATCTCTTCAAAAGTCATCAAAGAAATAAAGATTATATCTTTGTGCAAACTAGACGAATTTCTATCGAAAGAGAATTACTTTGAAAAGTCGTTTCTAATTGATGCTCATCTCATCTCTCAGAAATGATCTTTCAGCCTTCGTCTTCTAATAGACAGTGATTCAGCCGTCTACATGATCATACATTTCAACCTAGTCGATAAAGTATGCGAGAAACTGAAAATTCAATCTATATCACTGACAAAAGAGAAGCTAATAAGAGATTATGATGAAAAGATATTTAAGAAGACAATCACTCATAAAATTCTACTCAATCTCATCATCGAAAGTCATAAGAAATTGACTGTATCAATGTTGATAGCTGATATCGATCATCATGAAGTCATATTAAGTAAGTTTTGAATGAACAAAAACGAAATATTACTGAATATGCAAAACGACGTCATTGTTTTTTCGAATCAATTGAATACTTCTATTTCGATTTTTTCGATCTCGCTCAATTCAAAGCATTCAAGTTGATCACGATCAACTTCGTTCTCTTCAATCACTCAGACTAAGATCTCTACGATGCTCAAACGACTCGTTTCAATCACTGCTCAGAAAGAGTCATTCTCGATTCAAAGCATAAACGTCGCTTCGTTCAAAACACTGTTAAATCATTCAAAGAAGAACAAGATCGAAGTCTTTGCTCTATTCATGACAAACATCAATAGAAAAATCGCGTACAATACTCAGTGCAATTTGAACGCTCTAAACATCTCTTCAATCAATGAAATGACTCAGAATTTAGAAGACATTAAAGCAAAGCTGTCTTCGAAATATCACGAGTTTCTAGATGTTTTTGATCGAGCTCAATCAAATAAACTATTCTCTCATCGCTTCTACGATCATAAAATCGAGCTCACTAGTGATTCAACGTTCTTTCGCTGTCGAGCATATTGAATGTTTTCTGTCAAACTTCTGAAAGTAAAGAAGTATTTGAACGAGAATCTGTCAAAGAAATTCATCACTTTCAGTCAGACTCTCTATTTCTCTTCGATTCTATTCGCTCTCAAAGCAAATGAAGATCTTCGATTCTGCGTGAACTATCGAAAGCTAAATGTCATTTTCAAAAGAAATAGATATTCTCTATCGTTGATAGACGAGATCATTGTTAAAATAGTGAATTGCAAGCATCTGACTAGATTGAACATCATATCAGCGTTCAACAAACTTCGAATGCATTTCGATAGCGAGAATTACATCACTTTTATCACTGCTTTAGAAGCATATAAATATAAGATGCTATCATTCAAACTGACTAATGAATCGATCTTCTTTCAGCAATATATGAATGACATTCTATGAAACTTTCTGAACGACTTTTGTCAAGTCTATCTAAATGACATTCTCATCTATAGCAAAATGAGAAAGAAACATAGAGATCACGTCAAACTAGTATTGAAATGACTACATGAAGCTGAACTGCAGATGAATATTTGAAAGTGCAAATTCAATGTAGAAGAGACTGTCTTTCTAGAAGTCATCGTATCTGAACTAGATCTTTGTATGAACTTCAGCAAGATGACAGTCATAGTCAGCTGAATCACTTCGATCAATCTAAAAGAAATTCAGAGCTTCGTGAAATTTGTTAACTTCTATCGTCGTTTCATTAAGAACTTCTCGAAGCTAGTCAAATCATTCACTCAGCTGACTAGAAAAAACACATCTTTTGTTTGAAACGAGATCTGTGTTCAAGCTTTTGACAATCTAAAGAAACAAGTCAGCTCAGTCTCAGTACTTCGTCACTTCGATCTCAAACGACAAGCTATTCTGAAGATCGATGCTTCAAACTATGTAAAAGATGAAATACTATCTCAGTACAATGACGAGAAAGTTTTTCATTCGATGACTTTCTACAGCAAAAGCATGATTCTCGCTAAAATTAATTATCACATCTATGATAAGAAACTGCTAGTCATTATTTGATGCTTCGAACACTGACGATTCGAGCTGAAATGCACTGAACTACTCATTCAGATGTTCATCGATCATCAGACTTTGAAAATCTTCATGAAAAACAAACAGTTGAGTCGATGACAAGTCAACTATCTGAACATTCTATCGAAGTTCAACTTTCAGATCATCTTTAGATCAGGCAAAATAAACACTAAAGTCGATGCTTTAATCAGAATGTCTTTAGCGAACGTCTCTGAATCAGCTCAGCATCTTGAAGATCATTTTCAGACTATTCTGACTCTCAATAGAGTCAATGTTCTATCTGTTGAATCGAAAGCAAATCTCTATCAACGAGTATGTATGATCAATCAAACAGATGAGCTCTGCAGTGAATATAGACAAGCTATGAACGAGAACAAACTCAAATTTCATATCACTAAACTGAAGAACTGCGAAATCATTGACGACGTTCTATTTAGAAAAGATCTACTGTGAGTCTCTGAGAACATGCACACGAAATTACTACAAGAAGTGCATGATCAACCTTCAATCTCTCACTTCAACAATAGACGAATCATCGATCTAGTTCAGCGTTTCTACTATTGATCAGATCATCGAGCTACTATTCGACGATACATTCAAAACTGTCATGCTTGTCAGCGAAGCAAAGTCTCTAGAAATAGCATTAATGAACTTCATCATTCTCTTTCGATTTCACAGAAACGCTGAAAAGATATAGCTATGAACTTCATCACTGAACTATCTCTGTCAGAAAACTATAACGTCATTTGCACAATCATATGTCATCTCATTAAAGAACGTCACTATGTTTTCTGTCATTGAGAAGACGATGACATCTCAGTCGAAGAAACGGTTTGAATCATGCTATGAAACGTCTATCGACTGCATGATTTACTCAGTTCTATTGTTTCGAACAGAGACTCTCAATTCATATCGACTATGTGAAAAAGTCTTTGCAAGCGACTGAGAATCACAGCTAGTCTATTCACAGTCTATCATTCTGAGATCGACGATCAATCGAAACGAGTCAATCAGAACGTTGAACGCGAACTGTGAATCTACTGCAATTACATGCAGAACGACTGAGTCAAATGAATATCTATGATGAAATTTAGCGACAATTTCAATATCTTCTTGATCACTTCAATGATTCTCTTCTACTTCAATAAAGAATTTCACTCTCGAATGAGTTTCAATTCAGATACGACTGACTACAAAACAACTTGTGAACGACTTGAAGCTAGAAAAGCAGACGATATTGTCATTCAAATGAAAGAGCTACTGAGCTTTGATCATCAACAATTGAAAAAGACGAAGCTGATCATCGAAGTTCAGATCAATAAACATAGACGAGACGTCACATATGAAGTAGATAACTGAGTTTGACTATCTTTCAGAAACGTCAAGACAACGAGACTCTGCAAAGATTTGAAAGACAAACAGCTAGATCTCTATCAAATCACTGCTAAAATAGATATCTTCTATCATCTTCGTTTATCAGTCAGCATGAAGCATCTGCATTCGATATTCAGTTTGAAGCTACTACGATCGTATTCAGAAGATCTTCTATCAGAACAACATTCAGAATCATTCAGATTAATCACTATTGAAGACGATGAACACTGAAAGATAGATGATATATTGAACTTCAGATGCTATCGAGATCAAATACAGTACAAAGTCAAATGAAAAGATCTAGATAGAGACGACGAATGATACTATGTCAATAAAGAAAAATTCGATGACTCAGAGAAAGTTTTGAACGAATTTCATAAGCTATATTCAAGCAAATCGCGCTAAATATCGAAATAACTATCAACAAAAGTGAGCAAAGAAACTATATTCATGCAAACATGAATTTTCGAAGAGAGAAGTAATGTTACGAGCGTATCAAGACTGATTAGAGCTAGTCAATGATCTAGTCGAGATCTGATCTAGATCTGACTCAGATTTGACTCAGATATGACTCAACACTCTTTTTCTTTCTCAACATCTTGTTCATCTACATCATCTTCTTTTCATGTTACAAACACATTTCTTTCGAGCCTAGCGCAGTCTCTGAACATTACATAAATAGAAGCTCTTGTATCAATCTTCTTCTGTATTCTTAATATTCAGTTATAGCTATCTCTAAAGATCAAGCACTATCAATTCTGATCTTCATTGATTGTATCATCTAGACACAATTCTGACAGATTGAAGCATTGATTAAGTTGAAAGACATGATCAAATACTTGTAATGTTCTAGTTAAGTGCAAAAAACTGTCTTTCACTCATTTTCTTCTTTAATTTGTATTTAATTGAATGTCTTGAATATATCAAATTTTGTAAATCATTGTGCATTTTACAATTTATTCTGCAGTTTTGTTATAAGTGATAATGAATAGCTGTTTTTGATTATGATGTTATTCAATGCTTTGTAATTGACACATAGTTTTAAACTTTCATTCAATTTTAAAATAAACAAAATTGAATATTCTGCTGATGATTGTGATTCTTTAATGAATTTTTTTCACATGTTTTCTTTCAGATATTGTTGCAAAGCATTGAGTTTTTCTATCAACAATGAATAAATAAACTGTTTCATGAGTTTCTTGTCATCAACAAGCTTAATCTTGTGATTTCATAATTGATGTTTAAGTAATGTCTTTTAATCACTTTCTTTCTTAAACAGAATTTTATATTTCTAATATTCTTTAAAAATAATAGCGATAGTGAGATTCTTCAAGTGATCATTCTGAATCTGTCTGCTTCATAACATTTGTACATCATTGATTTCTCTGAACTCTTCGCGCATTTTTTCGCTCATCATGATGAATATTTTTACATCTTGTGATGACTTTAATATTAAGTGTAATCGCGTCGTTTTTATACTCAGAAATGTGATTATCTTGTTGATTCAATTAATCATTGAATTAATCATACAAAGTCATGATATGTTCAGAACTATATCACTGTCTGACTGCTTTGTAACATCTAAACGTAACTTCTCTTAATGTTGTTTAAGTTTCAAATGAATGAATCAAGTTTCTTGATTTATTAATTTATTATTATACTTCATGAATGTTTCATTGAAGTTTTGCAGATTGTAAGATTCTTTCTTCTTCTGTGTAAATATTTACGCTTTTCTAGCAAATTCTGAAGATATGTAATTCTTCGTGCAATCACTGTTTATAAATAATCATGCTGCATGATCATTAACTTTGACTCAGACTCATAATTGTAACAAGTCATTAATGAAGATAAATATGCTTTTAATTTTCAATTCTTGATTAAACTTCTTTAATGATTTGTTAATTAAAGAGTTTTCTAGTTTTTTAAATTAAAAACTTTTTTTTTCAGTACTTGTTTTATGTATTGAAATTGATTTGAATTGATCTTCTTAAGTGAATATTTCTTTGAATCATACAGATCAAATCTTTCTTTGATCATTTTTGTCATTTGTTTAAGTTTTCTGAATATGTGATTTTCATCAAGAAGTACATATTTTTCTTGCTTAATGAACTTGACTTCTGTAAATAACTTCTTCATGATTATATTATGATATTAAATGTTTTTGCATGATGCAATTGACTCATCTTGCATAATGTCATAAATAGCTTAATGTATATCATTCTTGATTTGTTACATTCATTATGAAAAATCTTTCTCTTTCTGTTTAAAAAGAGTGTACAATTTGTTGTATATGCTTATAAAGTTTACTTGACTTGTAAACTTTCTAAAATCTTTCTTTACTTCAAGATAATCTTCTTCTTGCTTGAAAGTATCTTCTGCTGCAATAGTGAATGCTCATAAAGTTTTGCTAAGTTGACTTTCTTCTTTAACTGCTTGATGAATAACTTTTTTGATATTGTTCAATCTATTTGAATCATATGCTTTGCTGTCAAGAATCTTTGATTTCGCGATCATAATGAATGAACTTTCATCACTATTCTCATCATGCACTTTCAATTGACAATGAATTGCTGCATAAAAATGATTTTTTGCAAGAGTTTTAAATATCATTCAGAATCTTTCTTATCACTCAGATGAATGCAACAGTTGTTCTTATAACATGCTGTTTACAATAATACTTAATGCTTGTCTTTCTGATCTTTTTTTGTTGTTGCAAAAAATCTGTCTTATTTATCATAAAACTTTAACTTGTTTTTGTACTTATTCTGAATACAATTCTTAAAGTAGTGACTCAGCTTTCTGCATATGTAACATGTCTTGCTTTGTTGAACTGTTTTATTGCAAGCATTCATCAATATCTTTTAAATTGCATCTAGCTTCATAAATTGAAAATCATAGTATGATTGTTATCATTCTTTCTTGAACTTTCAACTTAATACTATTGACATAGTCAATTTTTTTTCTTTTTTCAAACATTTCTTGTACTGTTTGTTATTGATGATCATCATTCTGAATATCATTTTCTGCAAGTTGTTGAATTTATCAATTTTAGTGATTTCATTCTTGACTTTCTTTTACAGTCTTTGATAAAACTGACTGATGAAAGCTGCATCATCTCATTTTATATTCATTGCAATATGTTGAAAGTTGATTGAATAAGTTGCTGCGAAGATTTTTTATCACAGATTGTACAATTGTCATTTTGCTGTACATTTTTTATCAATGTTTTCAAATATTCTTCTTAAATATTTCTTAAACATTTGAAAGTTACAAAATATCATGTTGATTTCTTTCTTTCATTTCTTTGATTTCTTTTGCAGATAATTCATTAGATAGTGATGAAATCATGTGAATGCATTATTTTTTAAATAAATGAATGTAAAAAGTACTTTGTTCTTGATGAACTTGAACTGAAATGAGTGTCATTTGATGTATAGTTTTATTTATACTAAATATGCTTCAAGTTTATTTTGATCATCATGATATAAGTTTAATGTTGAGATCTTGATTTTATCTGCGCTGAAAATGCTTGCTTCTTGACTGAACATGACTCATTTTAACTGATTAAACATGATTAAAAGAAATGAACATTTCTGATATCTTATGAAAGAATGATGCTTAAAGTGTAATGATTGTCTCTTTAACAACATAAGATATATACAAAGATTAAACAGTAATCATTATTACTAGACTTGAGATTTGAAGATAGTTGAGACAATAATATGTATTGACTACTTACATGAGTTGAGCACGAAGCTTCTATCTAAGAGAACGATCATTGTTATATAAACATAGAAGAATCATGTCAAGTCATCTTTGCTCTGAATGATCACTCTGATCATTCTTGAGCAAGATGAGCAAGATGAGTATCATGCTCATCATGCTTACTGTGATTACTTCTGATTCAAGCGATCAGAACGATTACTTTAAGACTCTGATTACTCAATGATTATCTAATCATTGCTGTTATATAATCTCATACAAAAGAGTTTTAACACATAGCACAAACTTCGCATATGCTTTGCTAATACATAGTTTAGTCATCATCAACGATAACACACGCAATTTCACTCATTTGACTAAGAAATAGATCAACGATGATGATCTGTGATTGTTGTTTTCTGATCTTCTACATACGTCGTGCATATGCACGATGTTTTTTAGCTTCTTTAGTTAGAGAAATGTCACTACTTCTTCAGCTCATGATTTGCATATGCAGAAAGCTGAGCCGAGGTTGAAATAATTTTGAACTCATGGTTAGCATATGCAGAAAGTTGAGCCGGGATCGAGATTCAAAAAAAAAATTTTCGGCCCTGGCTCAACTTTTTCAACCTCTCACCAACTGTAACCCCCGCAGAATGAAACCTGGCCTGAATACAGAGGGGAGTAACCGTATCATGCCGTATCATACAGTAATAAGGAATTCTGACTGTTTGTAACAATGCGACACTAATGCAGTAGTAAACAGTAAAGCAGCATGACCTCCTACGAAACATGGCTCCATCAGCCAGCGTTTTCCTGGGGTGGTTGACCATTTGGAATGAACCTATCATTCACATAGAATGCAGTACAGGTCATGTGAAATCATGACGACACTTCAGTAGGCAGTAACATGGTGTGCCGCACTTACCTGAACATTAAAGAAGGCCTGAGACTCATAAATCCTATCATCAGTATCCAGATACAACTACTCAGTGTCATCTTGTCTCGTCAATTCTTAGGTATATCAAGTACATCTAACCTCGAAAAGTAGGTGCTGATTGGTTCTAGAAATGGGAATATCAAACCAGGCCCCTTGGTCTGAGAGTCTCGCCGTGTTTGAACGGTTCTTAGAGGTCAATCCATCCACCAAGTTCTTACGCCTGCAATGGCTGGACTATACTGCTAGCTTACGTGAGCGAATTCTGCCGATCAAGCAAGCTCATGACATGTTCCGAAGAGAGAAGTTTGTCGGAATAACAAAAGCTGCCTTGGGCCTGCTGCAAACGGACGTTTCTTGTCCCGGGACTATGCCGACAGGCGAATACCCACTCTACCCCAGGTTTGAGAGCTTAAGAAACATCAATCGTCCAAAGTATGCAGTCGTACAATGTGAATTCCGAGAAGAGAACGGAGACCAGCTCGCGATTT
>JAABUS010005242.1_pt1 | contig 17336 bp, 4 predicted proteins | sample 5560161 | NCBI WGS metagenome assembly JAABUS01 (sample SAMN10711885, study PRJNA513376) | rock metagenome | isolation source: Antarctica rocks | place: Antarctica: Victoria Land, Trio Nunatak nord | collected 2016-01-04
CTGCCCATCGAGCGTGGGCCGGCCATCGGCACCGAGTACCGGGACGGAGACAGTCAGGAGGTTCGCAACGTAGGCGAATTCCCAGACGCCCAGCGTCGCACCGGAGAAAGGCGGGGAGGTCGACTGGCCCGGCCGTTCGGTGAACGTCAAGGAGTCGAGCCGGACAAGGAACGGAGAAGGGTAGAGCTCGACGGGGTCAGGAGTCCGGAGCGGCAGGCTGACGATCGGCCCGAGCCAGTCGTCGAGCGTCGGCAGGGCGTCCTCGGGCGTGGGCGCTCCGGTGGCCAGCCAGAAGAGACCCTCTGCGCTCAGCTCCGGGTTGTGGAGCGTCAGCGAGACGGCGTCGAGCACCCTCGCCTTCAGCGACCAGACGCCCTCATAGCCGTCCGCATCAAGAATGGTGACGTTCCAGCCGGGCTCGCCAGCCGTCGGGTCGAAGAGCTCCGCCCGATCGGTGCCGAACGACGCGGCCCCCGCGAGCAAGACGCTCCGGGCCGGCGGAGGGATCGGCTCGGGGAGGGCGTCGATAAGGATCTGTTCGTTGACGTTGAGGAACGGTAGTTGCGCCCAACCGTCCTCCATCGGCACGACACCAAAGAGGACCGGCGGGTCGATCAGGCCCGCCTTCTGAGTCGGGACAGGCGTCTGGCCGGAGAGAAATCCGGAGTCCTCAGGCAGGTCCGGATTGTCGAGCTGCGGGTCGGGGAGGTTCGCGATCGCGCGAAGCCGGCGTGCGGCTTCGGGAGAGCGATACGTCAGCAAGACATTCTGGAGCGCGATTGTCTCGGTATAGACGCCCGAGGCCGCCGTCGCGGAGTAGACCAGACGCGGCGTGCCGGCGGGTGGCACCGGATTCGATCCCGAGCCGGGGGCCCGGACGTCGACGAGGAGGTGAGTCGCGTCGACGGGGTCGATCGATACGCCCACCTCGGGACCGGCCGTCAATACCCCGCGTGGCGAGAGGCCGGGGACGCGTACGGGCTGATCGGTCAGCAGGAGGGTCCAGGCACCTGGATCGAATCGGAATGTATTGGTCGCCCCCACGCCCTGGAGTTTCGACCGGACATCCCAGGAGAAACCGGGCAGGGAGGACGGGTCGGTCAGCTCCAGGCTCGACCATCGGAGCCGGCGGCGGAGGGTGGGGTCGGCGGCCGGATCGGTGCTGGGCTGAAGCATCCGGGCGAGGTCGGCGAAGGCTTGATTGTAATCGGCCCGGGCCGCACGGTATCGGGCGTCGTCGAGCCGTTCGAGGTCAGGAAGGACGACCAGTGGCGTCGTCTCGTCGGTGTCGACGGGGAGTCGGACCTCAACCAGGTAGCGCGCTTCGGAGATCGGGGCCGTCCCCGATGGGGTCCAGGGGAGCTTCGCCCGGGCGTCGAGCACCAGACCGCTCGACGAAAGCGCGACGTTTCGGACGTTATCCAAAAATGGGAGCCGGGTCGGCCACTTCGGCTGTCCGGGGGGCGAGCTCGGATGGGTGACGAACCTGTCGAACGGGATCTCCCCCGCGAGGCAGATGACTCGCGAGAGCATGGCGTTCCCCGAGGCCGCTTGGGTCCAGTCGGGGTCCTCGGCCTGGAGGAGCAAGGCCATGTCGACCGGCGTGCCTGAGGGGGCCAAGAAGTCGAATTGGACGCCGTTGATCGTGATCCGTGCGGTCCGGATCCGACAGACGGCGATCATCGTCCCCGGTAGGAGCGTGGGGACGCCGAACCCAGCCGCGGGGCGACGGCCGATGAAGAGCTCGCGGACCGCCCGCGAGAGCCAGGGGGTCTCCACCGATTGCGAGTCGGTGACGTACTGGAGGAGTCGGGCGTTCACGGCCCAGAGGGCCACGTTTGTTGGACCTCGACGTGGGCCGAGGATGAAGAAATCGAGCGGGGTCTCCAGGGCGACGGGCGGATGCAGGGCGGGGGTCGTCGGTACCGTCATCGCGGGGAACGCCATGCGTGCCGCGGCGATCTCGGGGGGGTCCATTGGCGAGGAGGGGGGTTGGCGAGCGTCGGGGGTATTCATGCATTCGGCTCAACGCGGTCCAGGGGCGTGGGTCGGTCCTCGACATTCGGAAGTGGTCAGGGCACGGCGGGGAGGACGCCCTCGATCGCCGAGGAAGCTGGCGCGGCGGAACCGCGTCGGGCGCGGATCTCCAGCGTCCCGCCGCCGAGCCCTCCGTTCAGGGAGGTGACGAAGAGCCGGGCCACCGCCGCCCGGTCGGGCGCCCCCAACCCGGCGAGGCCCTGGAGCGACTGGCCCTCGGCGCGGGTCATCAAGCCGTGGAAGCCGATTACGGCGTTGCCCACGAGCAGCCGGTCCTTCAACTCGGCCGGCAGGGTCTCCTGCGTCACCCGCGGCTTCCAGAACGTCTCCGCAATCGGGATCGTCGCGGAGCCGCCCTCGTGATCGCTCACATCAGCGATCAAGGTGGTGATCGCGGCGACGACGTTCGGGGGGAGCCCCGGCTTGGCCTTGAGCGCGGCGAGCGCGGCAAGTTCGGCGGGCGTGGCTTTCAGCGTCAGCCGTTGTGACCACGTCAGCCGGTCGGCCGCGATCGTGAGCCGGGAGGCGGGGATCGTCGTGTCGGCCTGGACCGGGTTCTTGGGATCTGCGGGGTAAGTCGCGACGGACTGGAACCCGATCAGGTTCGCAATCGTCGTCTGGAAGAGCGACGACTTGCGCCAGGAGGTGAGCACGCTGAGTTCATCGGCCGACATCGACCCCTTCCAGGTGACAGTCCGCGCGTTGGCGTCGATCGTCACGCCCTGATGGACCTCGGCGAGCTGTTCGAGCCCGATGCACGCCTCGGCGTAGCGGTCGGGGCCGGGCTGCGCGAGGATCTGCCGGAGGGCGGGGGCGAACGAGCTGTCGCTGGCGGCGATCAGGGCCGAAAACGCCGCCAGCGACGAGGGCGGGAGATCGCCGACGAGTCGAAGCACGCAGGCGGAGATTCGGGTGGCTGGGAACGTGACCGCGCCCCCAACGTCGGCCGCCTTGGCGAAGGCCCGCCGACCTGAGATGGGCTCCGAGACGTCGGCGTTGTCGGTGTTGGGGCCCGAGACCTGGGTGAGCAACGTCTCCAGCCTGATGAATTGCGAGCCGATCCCTGCAACGTCCGCCGCGGGGAGCAGCCGGACGGCATCGCCCTGGAACGGGCCGGGGAGCGGACGCGACGCATAGCCAGAAACCGAACTGGGGTCAGCCCGGAACTCGGCCAGGACCTCGACGTTCCGGCTCGGCATCGTGAGAATCACTTGGTAGATCACCCCAGGGTCGGGCAACGCCGAGTGGCGGAATTTGGTGCTCTTGGGGTCGCCGCCCTCGACCGACGCCGGGTCCTCGCTCGGCCAACGCCTTTGGGCGTCGTCCGGGAGGCAGTCCCAGTACCGTGCGAGCCGGACGGTGATCTTCCGCCGTCGCGACACGCCGTCGGCGTCGACGGTCCCCTCCATCGTCGCCTCGGGCGCGGGGGAGATGTACTGGAAGTCGCGGTGATCGACGGTCGTGATCGGTGAGACGACCGCCGCCGCCTGGGCGATGAGCAGCAACTTATACTGATAGTAATAAGGGAGCGCACGCCACTGGAGTGCGACGATCCCCTGCGAAAACTGCGTCGAGCGGAGTGGCAGGTCGATCGAGAGGGCATCGTCGCTATCGAGGGCTTTCAGGTCGAGGTGATCGAGCCGGGCCGGCGTCCCCGGGAGGCCCGGAGGCTCGAGTTGCTTCGGGCTGACCTTCGGCACCGAGTTCACCGGCGCCTCGAAACGGGCCTCGGACAGGGCGACCGGCTCGCTAACCAGGTTCGTCTCGGCCGGACCGTCGCCCGTGAGGAGGCGAACGCGAGGAGTGGTGGTCGCGGCCGTTGACAGCATGAGCAGGAAGAAGGGCACCCTGGCACCCGCCGCCGTGACCGAGGCCGTCACCCCCGCGCCCGACGCGTTGATCCTGGCCGCGAGTTGGTCAAGCGTATTCGCACCGACCAGGTCGATGGGGAAGGTCGTCTGGCCGACGACCAGCTTGTACTTCCCTGGGACCGGGGCGACGGCCGAGCCGAAGGCCCCACTGACCGCCCGCGTGAGGTTCTTGCCAAGGTTGTCGACAGCCTCGGGCTCGGAGAGCGAGCGGACCAGCGAGTGTGCCACCTGTCGGAAGGCCAGGTGGTTTGCCAGGCCCCGATTCTTCTCGACGAGGGACTGCTCGGAATGCTTGGCGACGATCACTTCCCAGGTCGCCCCAGGGGGTACCGTCTGTGATGGGGCGGCCGGCGGGTCGAGCCGCCGCGACGAGAGGACTAGCGGTGCCGCCAGCGGCCTGATTCGGTCAAGGACCACGTCCATGCCCCCTGGCTCGGGCGGGTCGATCTGCGCCTGTCGCCGCCCCAGGACCCCGCGCGCCACGTCGAACAGCCGGGTCGACGAGCTGATCGCGGCCCAGAGCATGTCGTACCGGCCCTGCGGGCGGAGATAATACCGGCGGACGTGGCCCCAGAGGTCTTCGATGGTGTGATAGTAGGTGATCCGGCCTGCGGGGTCGGGCGTCAGGGCGATCGGCGTCGCCGCGCGAGGGTACGCGGAGGCGACCCAGGGACCAGGTCCGGTCGCGGCCGGGGTCAAGTCGTCGACCGGCAGCGCGATGTCTCCCCCCTCGCTGAAGAAGCGGTCGAGCCAGCCGAGGGTCAAGGCCATCCCGTCCCCTTCGGCCGGTGTGGGGAGGCTGAGATCGGCGCGAACATCCTGGAGGTACTGGCCGAACCGCGCCCAGCCCAGCTTGGGAGACTGCTTTTCCGGGTCGGCGACTCCGGCCGGCACGTCGACATCGTCGGCCCAGGGGGCTTCGGGCGGGGCCGAGAAGAACGCCGCCTCCCATTCCGTCGGGCGGAACGGATGGACCGTCGCGGCGGGCATCGGCGAACCATCGGTCTTCGTCGCGACGATCGAGACCGACAGGTCAAACTTCCCTCGGAAGAGCAGGAGGAGCGTCCCCCCCTTGGGCACGACCGGCTCTGTCACGACGGCCGTGCCTTTCGGCAAGAGAGTCGCGATCCCAGGTGTCCCAGTCTTGATCTGGTACGACATCTCCAGGCTGTTGGCCCGCAAGGTCAGCTTGAAGGCCGTCCCGGGGTCGACCCCAGTCACCTCCGCGACCTGGTAGCGCATCCGTTGCGTCACGACCGGGCAAAGGCTCAGCCGGACCATCGCCAGCAGTCCATCGTAATCGGGGAGACCTCCCGGTGCCTTCTCGTCGACGCCCAGCCTGTTCCGGGCACCGGCCTGGAACAGATATTCGACGTGCAGGTAGGGCTTGAGGTTCTGGACATCCGGGAAATTGAAGCGCGAGAAGACAAGGTTCAGGTGCTTCTGGATCAGGTCGGCGAGAGGCTTGCCGAGGACGTAGTCGCCCGTCTTCCGGAGGCGGACCCGGAAGGCGACGGAGAGCCCCATCCGCTGGAGGATGCCCCAGCCGTGGGGATCGGTCTCCGGGGCGTTCGCGCGGAGGAACCCGGACAGTCCGGTCGACGCGTCGGAGGCGGGCGACGGATTGACCGGCTTGCCGCCGCCCGGGGCCGACGGCGTCGGGGCCGGAGATTTCGGGTCGGGGTTCTTCTTGACGTCGCCGCGGACAGGGCCCGTGCTCAACTCGACAGTGAAGAGAGCGGGCGTCGGAGGTAGACCAGGCCCGGCCGGCGTCTCGCGCTCATCGAGCAGGCTCTGGACCACCCCTCGGAACAGGGCGTGGAACGGCAAGAGGCGTTGCGTCACTGGATCGAACGCCGGTGGGAGTTGCGGGAAGGCCGGCACGCCTGGGCCGGTGGGGGGCTGAGGGTCCCGGACGGGCCACCTCAGATACGAGTCGCCACGAATACCAGGGGCCGAGCTTGGTCCGGTCGGTCGTCTCGGGCCAGGTCCGGGCCTCGATCATCTGACGACGGAGCACGATCCGTCTCGACCGCGCGGGGCTCCAGACGTCCCAGGCGAGCGGGTGCGAGGTGTCAGAAGGGACCAGCGGCAGGTCCTCGGCCGGGAGCAGCTCGACCTCCTGGACCAGCCGGAGATTTGCGTCCCGTGCCCAGGTGCCGAAGTCGAGCGTCGTCACCCCGGGCGGGACATCGAGGGTTTCGCCGGTCTGGGCGTCCGCGTCGAATTCGAAGAGTTGATACTTGGCATGGAGCTCGATCGGATAATTGGGGAGCCCACTCGGCCCCTGGTTCCAAGTCATCTGCAGGGATCGGAACCGCTCGGGATGGAGCTCGAAGCGGAGGCCGGGCGGGCTCGCGCCCAGGGGCGTGCTCAGCGGATAGATCCATTGGGCGGTCTTCTTCTCGTCAAGAAGCGGCATCGGCACCTGGGCAAACCCGGCGAGTGAGGTCTCGTCCTCGGGCGGTAGGAGGTTGAACCGGATCGGGTCGGGAAGCCATTCCAGGAGCCCGACCTTCCGCTCCTCGAACGGCAGGATTAGATGCGTCCCCGCAGTCGACACCGGGGCGGGGAGTGCCGTGACTGTGGTCACGGTCGGGATCTTGGGGACAAACCGAAGTCGGACGGCCACCGCGGCGAGCGCCGAGGGGACTCCCTCGCCCGAGACGCCCCGGGGCCGGGTGACCGCCTGCGCGAAGACCCGCCATGAGTCGGGTTGCCAGCTCCGGTCGGCGGGGAGGACGCCTAGGTCGCCCAACTCGCCCAGGGTCAACGTGACTTGCTGGACCGTCCGACCGGTGTCGGCCCGGAGATGGGCCCCGGTCTCGGGGTCGAAGACGTCGGAGCGGTCCCGCCCCGGGTCGTTCTTGCCGAATTCGAGAACCCGATCCGTCCGGAGCGATCGGGCATTGGTGACGGGGAACCCGGCCGTCCGGCCTCCTCGGGTGTCGTGGTCCGCGCCGAAGAACCCAACCGGCAGGGCCGCCTCGCGGCGGAAGACCAGTCGGTACCTGTCAACGGGCGGCACCACGGCCCCCGCCGGGGCGGGTGGGTCGGACCACTGGAACGTAACCTTGACGTCGGCGTCGCGAATCCTTGGCATCGTCGGCAAGGTCGCCGGGAAGGTGGCCGGGTCGTCGGCCAGCGCGTACTCGACGACCAGCTCGCCATCGGTCGGGACGAGCGGGGGGTCGCTCGGGAGCCGGGTCGACACCACCGAGAGCGGTCTCGGGCTCTGATTCCCTGCGAGGTCGACGGGGGTGATCGTATAAAGATACGTCTTTCCCTCGTCGGTCAAGGCGGCGACGTCAGCCCCGGTCTCCGTGTCGAAGCGGTCGACCATCTGGAACCGGGGCAAAATGCCGATCGGCCCGGTCGAGTCGCGATGCAGGACCGTCCCCTTCTTCACGGTGAATTCGGCTTCGGGGTCATTACCGTCGAGGTGAAGTCGGTGGACCCGATAATGGCTGAGGTGGTGTTCCAGGTCGTCGTCGAGGCCCGCGCCACCCTCGCGGTGCAGCTCCCAAGCGATCGCGACCATGTTCGCATGTTCGTACTTGCGCACCTTCCGGAAGGCCGGCGGCCGGGCGACAAAGCCATCGTCCTGGTTGTTGAACTGACCGACCGGGATCGCCGCCGAGTCGACGGCCTTCGAGTCGACCGCCGACCGCTGCCGGAGCGTTCCGGCGCCGGATTCCAGCCAGCGGACCTCGGACTCGACTCCGGTGGCGCGGAAGACGACGCCAAAGCGGAAGGCCAGCGAGTCGCGGCGGAGGTCGGCCGCCTCACGGATTGAGGCCGCGTCGGTATGTCCTTCGAGGATCGCGAACCGCTGGACGTCGCGGAACATCTTGTGCAGGACCGTGCCACGAAGCTGGACAGAGCGCTTGATCTCGTCGACCTCACGCGTCGCCGCCGCCGAGAGCCCAACGAGCGAGCCGCTGCTGTGATAGACGGTCGTATCCTTGTTGAAGGCCGACTTCAGGCCCTGGTCGTAGGGCGACTGCTCGTCGAACTTGAAGTATGGCGAAGCCACCTGAGCGAAGGCCCCCCGGACGGCCGCCTCGTAGGCCGCCTCGGTCGGGTTATGGACCCGGTCGTCTTCGAGCGACTGGTCGAACGACGCGAGCGGTGGCGGATCACCGACGGGGATGACGGCACCGTTGGTCTTGGTCAGATAGGCATGGGTCAAGATCTTCTGAAGCGAGAGTTTGGGCGGCGGCTTCGAGGCGCCGGTGGTCGAATCGAGCCCTTCGAGCAGGAACCTGTCGTAGGCCCAGTCGACCTTCCAGCCGAGAGGGGCTCCGGCGGGGACGTCGCGGAAGTCGCCCGACGCGGGATCGAAGTGTTCGAAGTGGACCGAGGCCCCGGGTGCGGGGAAGGTCCATTCCAGGTCACCGGTGACGGCCGGCAGGACGACATCGGACGGCGGCACCGGGAAGAACCGGGGAGGCTTCCCCGATCCCGAGGCGGCGGGGAAGAGCAGAACATAGCGGCGTTTCTTGCCCGCGTCGGCCCCGGAGCCAACGAATCCTGTCGCGTCGATCGCGACGAGCGAATAGGCCGATGGGGGCTTCGGACCCTCGGCGATCGCCGCGGCGAAGGCGGCCGAGTCGGTCCCCGTGGCCGGCGCGGGCGCGGCCAGCAGCGGGGCCGACCGGACCCCCCGCGCGATCGAGAGCGACGTCAGCATCCGAGTCGATGCGACCCTCGGTGCCCCCGCTCCGGTGGTCCCGGGGACTGGCTGGACGTCCTCGGCTTCGAGGCCGACGTTAAGGAACTTCTCGGTGATCGCGATCGCCCGATTGAGCTTATCCCCCTGGAACGCCAGGCGGACGTCGAACTCGACGCTGTGGCCCATGATCTCCAGGCTGATCGTTGCAGTCCCCCGCATCGCGGGGACGTCCGCAAGCAGGTTCAGCGGGTCGATCATGATCCCGACTTCGAGCGCGGCGGTGAACCCAATCGCGAACGAGAATGAGAAGCCGAGCTTGACCGTCGTGAAGAGCAATTCGAGCTTGATCCAGAACTCGATACTTACCGAAACGTGGATCTCGATCCCGATCGCGCCGTAGAACGCCGAGTTGTTGAAGGGGTCGTGGAAGGCAAGGACCCCGATGTAACGGGCGCCGTAGGCGACCGATGCGAAGGCCTTGAGCGACGCGCCGATGAACCCGGCATCGAACCCTGCCTTGATGTCCAGCGACCCTCGCGCCAGGAAGCTGTTGCCGACGACCAGCTCGGTCTCCGACACCCGGAAGATGGCCCCGCCCTGAAACTGGACCTGGAGTGGTCCGAGGTCGCCGTTCCACTGCAACTGGTTCGGCCAACCGAGTTCGAGGTGGAAGAGGTCAGGCTCGACCAGGAGCGTCGCCGTGAACTTGCTCGACCGGATCGCTCCCTTGATGAACCCTGGCAGGGGCGGGTGGCCGCCGAAGGCCGCATCGTGATTACTCGACAGGTTCGCCAGGAACCGCTTCTGCCGCGGCGAGAGCAGGACGAACGCGCTGAAGAGCGGACGGTTCCTGAGGTTGCCGTCGTCGTCGGCGATCCCCTTGTTCAGGAGGAAGTCGTTGTAATTCGTGTTCACCCAGGCTCGGCCCGCCATGAAGAAGGTCAGGTCGCTCCGCAGGGCGACCACGACATCAATCAGGAAGAGGCAAGCGATTAGGCTCTCGGCCTCGGCGACGTAGTCGCCGAACGGGCCAGCTTGTGAGCTGGTCTGCGAGATCATGGCCCGAAGCGCCACTGTCCACCGGGCCGAATCGCCCGGCCCTTCGAGGTCGATTCGCCACGAGTCGCGCGACGACAGATTCCCCTGTGTCTTCGACAGCCGTTGGAGTTCCTTCAAGAGCTTGCGGGGATCGTTGATCTCGTCGGTGGTGCGGATGCTCGCCAGTGTGTATCGGTAGCCAAAACCCAGGCCGATCTCGCGGATGTAGATCTGGATGACCGGGATCATCAAGCTCAGCTCGCCGGCCTCGACGTAGAGAAACCAGGCGCGCTTCCAGGTCAGGGCCCCGTCCGGGCTAACTCGGAGGAAGGCGAAGGTCGCCGAGAGCCGAGGAAGGCCCTGGATCTGAAGCGATCCCTGTCCCGCGAACCCGTCGCCGATGATCGGGGTTCCGTCCGGGTTCTTGTCGACCTGTTCGCCGTTGAAGAAGTCGACCTCACCTGACAGCTCGAAGGTCTCCCCCTGCTTGATGTGGATTCCGATCCCCTTGCAGTAAACCCGGGGGACGAACGAGCCTCGCGCCGGCAGGGCGACGAACAGGTCGTGGAAATCGACCTTCGTCTCAAGCACATCGCCGCCCCCTTCGGCGAACATGATTTGACCCGAAAGCTGCATCGCCGACGTCGGGTCGCCGGGCGAGAGCTTGTCGAACTGCGGTACGAAGCCGATCCCGCGCAACTCCATCTGGAAGCAGCCCAGCAGGTCGAAGGTCTGCTTCTTCGGCAACTCGACCAGGAACTTGATGTGTTGCGCGATCACGCGCATGTTGCCGGTCAGAGGGCAGTCGACGAGCTGGATCTCGATCTTGGGGAGCCAGGCAAGCGGTCCCGACGAGTCGTCTCCAGGGAGAGGGGCGTATCGGGCCCGGCCGCTGAGGGTGAAGTAGAGGTGGTCGGCCCCACCGTCCTCGACGAATTCCAGGCCGAGGCCGTCGAGCGCGAACTCGAACCGCGACGCCTGACACCGGAGCAGATTTGACCCTTTGATGTGGGCCGAGCCGCGGACCAGCCGCACCGTGCCGCCGTCGGGCGCCTGCGCGAACTGAAGCGCGACATCGGCGACGGCGTCGCCCACCAGCGCCGGGGGGAGCGGGCCGCTCCCGGCGATCGTGAACCCGGCGAGCCGGCTCTCGTGGAGCTGGAGCGTACCGGATGTGAATCGGAACTGCGTCTCCAGGCCATTGAATCGAGCTGGCGTATCGGTAACCTCCGCCTTCAGATCCACACCGCGCGGCGTCAGGGCGAACTCGCTGACGCGGAAGATGATCGGCTCGTCAGGCGTCGTGGCACGGTCATAACGGATCTCGATGACCGACCCGGGAGCCTGCCTCAGCTCATAATTCCGGTTCTTCGTGACGAGGACGAACGCCGCGTTCTTCACCTTCGTCCCGCCGAGGTTCCCGGGGCCGACGCTCCCGGGGATCACCTGCTCGTTGGGGCTTGGCGTGATCGACCAGGTGAGCCCGAGGAACGACCCGGTCTGAGCCTTGTCCATCGTCAGCCAGAGGCCCTGATCGTGGTCGACCTCGAACGCCATCCGTTCCAGGTTGAAACCGAGCCGGACCTGAGAGCTGAACGTGAGCGCATCGCCGATCGACAGATTGACCTCGACCGCGCACGATAGGGCCAGTGTGTTAGGGTCAGACTGGGTCTTCTTCACCTTGAGCTTGAGGAACTGGCTCCCCCCCTGATTCAGGAATGGGAGCGTGATCCCGTCGGCGAAGGTCGGGTCGATATCGAGGGAGAGGCTCCAGTCCTTGGCCGAAAGCCCGATGAGGTTCATCGGCGTGGCTGGGCTGGAGTCAAACAGCGCCCGAACGAGGTCGCCACCGTCGTCGACTCCGCCCGACGCTTCCTGGTCGCCAAACGTACCGAGCGGGGTGGCGAGTTGCTGGACAAACCTTGGCGGAGACCCGCCGGGTTCGAGCGGTAAGTCGACGAGGACGAGGCTTACCGGGTTCTTGGCCGTGGCCGTGACGGTGATCAGCTTGTCCGACGGCTTGCCAGTACCGTCGCGGAACTTCTCCCGGTCGGTGTCGCCGACCGGCCAACTGAAGGTGCTGAAGGCTTGCACCTTCGCACCGGCCTCGAACGTCGCGGCCAGGGTGACCCGGGTCGACTCGCTGTGGACGCCCACCTCGTCCGGACGGAGGGCGATGAGCGAGACCATCCGAGGCGCGGGGAGCGAAACCCCGAACCCCGGGAGGTCAATTTCCCGGACGGCTGCCCCGGCGTCCCAGTCGAGCCGGACCTCTCGGAGCCGCCCCCCCGGGGCGTTGATGCGGAGATGAAACGAATTGCCTGCGGCCGACGTCGGGTCGTTCAGTTCGGTAGAGACCAGCCGGAGCAACGGTGTGGCGGGGCAGTTCTTCCAATCGAAGCCGAAGCAACCCGGGCCGAGCCCCTTGTACGAGAGGTTAGGCAGGTTGTTGAGCCCATCGAAGACCGGGTTCTGGACGTCGACCCCGCCCGCCACCGAGAAAACGAGGTCGAACGACCCACCGACCTTCGAGCCGATCCCTTCGAGGACGAACTGCTCGACGTGGACCGTCGCCACCCCGTCGGTCGCGATTCCCACCTCGATCGCCTTCCAGCCGGCCCGGATCGGCAACGGTGCGAGGCTGATCGAGAACGCCGGGAGACGCAAGGGTAAGGTCGGCAAGTTCGGAAACGTCGGCCAGGGGAGCCGTAGCGACGGCCAGGGGATCTCGGAAGGCAAGCCGAGTGCAAGACCTGGGGTTCCCTGGCTGGGGAACACTGACGGGAGGTCATCGAAGAGGACCTGGAACTCCAGTGGAACCGCGGAGAAGATCGTCCCGCCCGCTATCGCCTCGACACTCCCCCGGCACGACAGCGAGGCAACCGGCGGTTCCGCCCCCGCGACTGGAGGACCGGGCAGACCGAGGACGAGTCGGAGGTCGACACCGCCGGCCGCGTCGAACGCCTTGCCGAAGAAGATGACTGGTGCCGTCGGCGTGGCCGCCGAGAATGTCAGCGCCGCGGCGACCGTCCCCGGTGCCGATCCGCGCCGGAGTCGGAGGTCGCCCGCCCCATTCGTCTCGTCGAGATACGCGGCCGGGACCACTGGCGGGACAGGGCCAGTTCCGACGACCGAGTACGTCTCGGGGGTCGCACTGGGCCTCGTCACCACTACCGACTGGAGGGTCACGTCTCCGCCGGCTCCGGGCCTCGTCCCGACCAATACGATCGCCCTCCGGTCGGCTGTGCCCTGATTGTCGAACAGCCGGACGGTCGCGTTTTCCGCCATGACTCGGGCCTCGGGTAATCGTGACGTGGGCGATGGATCGCGGCACCGTGAGGGTTCAGGAAACTGTCCCAACGCCGCTCAGGGTCAAGTCCCCGAGGCTAAACTGGAAGACCAGACCGGCCTCTGTCGGAAAGGGGAAGCCGATCGGGGCACCGGGCGAAGTCCCCGCCGCCGTTCGAGTCGACCAGGCGTCGAAAACCGCCTGGGGCATCGCCTGAGGAGACCGCGAGGGGACCGCCAGGACGACCCCGAGGTCGTGGGGCGTGGACGTCGTCCCATCGTCGCCCACGGGGACCGACGGGCCGGTCACCAATCCGACCAGACTTCGACCTGCCACCGACGCTTCCCAGATCGGTCGGGAGACCGCAAAGGCGAGCGTCGGGCCGAACACGAACGCCACCTCGGCGAACTCCTGGACCGATCGGGACGCGTCGAGCTCGCGCGGGTCGCCCACCGGTGCGCCGAACGTACCGTCGAGCCCCCCGGCCGTCGTCCAGGCGGCGAAGACGACGGCCGGCAAGAGGAAGGCACGAACATGCCCACCCTCGATACAGGTGCCGTTCTCGAAGGCGCAGAGTGCGAGCCCATCCTCCACGTCGACCCGGCTGCCCGTCCGCGCGCCTAGGTCGAAGCGTGTGCCGGCGAACTCCGCTGCCTTGGCGTCGAACAGCTCGTTGGCGAAGTCGTCGTCGAGCGCGGCGGACGTGCCCGGACCAACCACCGGGTCATTGGGCACGAGCCCCTTACCCGTCTTGTACGACGTCACCGCCGCTCCGGTCTCGGGGCCGAAGATCCCATCGACCGAGAGTGAGAATCCCAGGTCGGAGAGTGCCCGCTGGATTCTCGCGATCGTCTCCTGCGGGTCGCCGCTCCCCTGGAAGATTCGGTGCCCGCTCAGACACGATTCGAGGACGTCGTCGCCGAAGAATCGCGGCGCTCGGAGTGTTGCCATGAAAGCCTCGCAGGATCGGTGACGAGCGGATCGGCGAGTCGGCGAACTGTCCGTGCGGCCGAGCCTCGGGCGACGGGATTGTCGATTATAAGAATGCGGACTTCGGATGGGAAATGAAAAAAGGTGTCCCACCGGAAAAAGGTGAAGAAACCGCTACATCGAAGGGACGGGTCAAATATCCCTTCGTTTCTCTTTGCAATGAGTTGGCCTTCTTGATAGGTATTCTCTCAAAGTGAAGTGAGCCTCATGCAACGTGATCCGGTCGATCGATGCGTCGTAGCGTTCGACCGGGTCAGCCCTCAGACCCAGGGGCGCCCATGAAACCCTCCCAGATTCCGCCGATCGACGACCTGCTCGGTGGCAAAGGGAACCCAATCGGCCCCGACGCGGATGCGACGGCCGTTGGCGCGGTGCAGGACCTGCTCCGGGGACACGGGTTCAGCAAGATGCCCGGTCCGGGCGACGCAGGCCGCGGCCAATTCGGCCCTGCGACCACAAAGGCACTCGCAGACTTCCGCGCCGCCCACGGACTCCCACCTGGCGAGACGGTCGACCAGGCGGCGCTCCGTCAACTCATCGAGGTCCCCGCCGTCGCGCCGGTCGCCAGCCAGGCTTACATCACGTTGGTCCTCGACATCGACTTCGATCCGCTCGTGAAACTCGTTGTCCTGGTTGCGGCCGTCGAGGGGGCAGGCAAGTTCGCCGCGCTAAACCTGAACACCGACAAGGCCGGGCTCTCCGTCGGGATCATCCAGTGGGCCCAGAAGCCGAAGCGGCTCAATGAACTGCTGACCGCCTTCCAGACAGCCCGGTCAGCGACGCTGAATGCCCTCTTCGGTGCCGACAAAGTCACCGGTGTCCTCGGCCACACCGCGAAGCTGAACGGCGGCGTCAACCCAGTCGACGGTGCGACAACTGATACGAGGTTCGACCTCATCAAGGAGCCCTGGAAGTCACGCTTCCGCGCCGCCTGCCTTGATCCCAGCCTCCAGGCCGTGCAGGTGACCGCGGCTCGGGCGGCGTTCGACAAGTCGTCCAAGGCCATCCTCACCAACATGCCGAAGCTCACGTCCGAGCGCTCGATCGCCTTCGCGCTCGACCTGGCCAACCAGTTCGGTGATGCCGGCGCGAAAAAGCTTTACGACCAGGCCGAGCTTGGACTGACCGATCAGAAGGCGTTGCTGGTCAAGATGCGTGACCTTTCTGTTGCCAAGCTCACTGAGTTATTCCCGAAGCTGCCCCAGGCCGCGCAGGCCGGTGCCGACCGGCGCAATTTCTTCCTCTCCACCGGTCTACTGGCCGATTCCGTGTTCAAGGCCGCCGCGGGAGGCGTCGGCGACCCTCCGCCACCGTCGACGGCCAATCCCCGGCGTTACTTCCTGCCGGACGACGACGCCCAGGGCTTGAGACACCCAATGGCCGGGACGAAGGCCACACCTTTCATCCACGGCAGCAATGCCCTGCCCGCGATGCGCGACGCCATCGCACGGGCGACGGCCGAGGGCGACTTCATCTACCTGGCAAATTGGCATTGTGAGGTCGACCTTCCACTGGTCTCGGGCGACCCGTCGTCGACGTTGCGTGCCCTGCTGACCAAGGCGGCGGCGGCTAAAGTCCAGATCCGCGGCATGTTCTGGGCGGGAATCTCGCTCCCGCCGCTCCCGCTCTTCGCTCCGATCCTGGTCGATCCTTTCAGCGGTTCCGAGACGCTGATTGCCTATGAACTGCTCCGCAACTACATCGATTCCTTCGCGCCAGAGGGGAAAGTCAACAGAGAGACGAGCGACTTCATCGAAGGACTGAAGTCAACTGGGGACGCCGCATCAATCCTCGACAACCGCCATCTGTTTGCCGGATCGCACCATCAGAAGATCCTGGTGGTCCGGGCCGGGGGGGACCTGACCGCATTCGTCGGAGGGATCGAGGTCAACCGCGACCGCCTTCCCCCGCCGCTGCCCAAGACAAAGGGCTCGCCGCTGTTCGACTTATCCGTGCGACTGGAAGATGCCAGTGCCTGGCTGGCCATGGACACCTTCGTTCGCCGCTGGAAGCTGCACCCATCGGCTCACGGCACGCCCCTGCTCGGCGATTCCCAGGCGATCCCTGTCCCCGTCGGCGGTCCGCTCACCGTGCAGATGACCCACACCTATGGCAATAAGTTTCCGTTCCCATTCCCGGTGCAGACCGCCTCGACCGCGCTGGCGAACGGAATCAGGAATGCTCGTCAGTTCATCTACATGGAAGACCAGTATTTCGTTGGCTCGCCCAATATGGACTCGGCATTTCGCGACGCGCTCAACCCGGCGACCGGGCCGAATGTAATGGCGATCATTGTGATCGCCGCCGAGGACAGCGTCTCCGATCTCCCCGACCTCCCCTTCCGTCGACGGGCCTTCCTTGGCCCACTCGCGGCGGCCTTCCCCGGCCGATTCCTGATCTTCGAGCGGCTCGGCGGCGGATCGACGACGGGGCCGACCGCCTACGTCCACTCAAAGTTCCTGATCGTCGATGACGAGGCCGCCCTCATCGGCTCGGTCAATTCCAGCCGTCGGAGCTGGTTCCACGATTCCGAGGTCGACGGCACGATCGTCGACACGCAGAACGGGGCTGGAGGGATCACTCCAGGCACTCGGGGCTGGGTTCGTGACTACCGCTGTCAGATCTGGGCCGAACACTTCCTCCGATCGAGCACGACCCTTGGCAACCCCGTCCCGGACCTTGCTATCTGGAAAGGGATCAACGATGGTACGATCACTGGCACCTCAGTCCAACCCTATAACGTGACCGCGACCCCTCCTCGCCCCAGTGTGAAGGGCGTCCCCGTCCCGATCAAACTCCTCGACTGGTTCTGGGACACCTTCGCCGACCCACCCGCCTGATCGACCTCAAATGGAGCAAATGATCCTCTCGGCTGTCGATGGGTGCGGGACGGGTCTCAAAGAAGTAAGTGACTGTCCCAAAAGGGGAACATCGGGGCATCGAGCGGCGTAGAAGGGGTATGAGGACGCACCACTACCCCAGCGACGTCACCGACGTGCAATGGGCCCTGATCGAGCCTCACCTCCCGACCGCCCCGCCCGGGGGACGGCCCCGAAAGACGGACATGCGGGACGTAGTAGATGCCATCCTCTACATCCTCCGCACCGGCTGCCAGTGGCGATACTTGCCGGTCGACTTGCCGCCCAGGAGCACCGTTTTGCGGTACTTCGACCGGTGGCGCCGGGACGGTACCCTGGACCGGGTTCATGGTAGCCGTTCACGGGTGACTGTTGCTTGAGCGCCTCCCGTCCCGTATACCGGCGACATGGGTGCCACACCTCCGATCCCCGAACCCCTCTGGGGCCGCATCCCGCCCGATGTGCAGGCCGCCCTCGCCGCCGCCTTCGATCGCATCGAGCGTCGGGTCGCCGAGCTGGAGCAGCGGATCGGGAGGAACTCCACCAACTCCTCCAGGCCACCCTCTACCGACCCGCCC
>JAABUS010005243.1_pt1 | contig 17335 bp, 17 predicted proteins | sample 5560161 | NCBI WGS metagenome assembly JAABUS01 (sample SAMN10711885, study PRJNA513376) | rock metagenome | isolation source: Antarctica rocks | place: Antarctica: Victoria Land, Trio Nunatak nord | collected 2016-01-04
TCCTCGTCGATGGACAGCAGGCTGCTGACGAAGGCCGTCGAAACCGTCAGCCACACAGCGATCAGGATCGCCGTGGGAAGCCCGCGGATCTGCGCGCCGGGCACCGCTACGAAGACGCCGAGGACGAGCAGCCCGCTGAGCAACAAGCCGCCCAGGCCGAGGGTGATGACGGTGAAGCCCAAGGCGATCCGCATGATCAGGGGCCAGACGAGGGCGTAGAGAAGGCCGAGGCACAGCGCGATCAGGAGCGCCAGCCAACGGCTGTCCAGAGCGAAGCCGACCATCAGGTCGTCGAGGACCAGCAGGGTCACTGTCGCGGCGAGCCAGACCAGCGCTACCCGCGCCGCGGCCCTGCCGCTGCGGATCAGTCGACCGCCTTCCGGTCCAGCAGGCCGGCTCATGGCGATGGCCTGGCCGGGCGTACGGGGCCGTCGGCCTCAGCAGCGTCGGCATTTACGTGAGCATCGGCATCGGCGTCGGCGTCGGTAATTGCCTCAGCAGCGGCGTCGGGAGCGGATTTCCGGGCCCGGGATCGACCGCGGATCCGCCGGATGAGCGCGGGTAGACCCGTGACCAGCAGCGACAAGACCACCGCCGCGCCGACGGCGACTAGCGGGGAGTCGAAGAAGACGCCACCGATGACCCCGACCGCGGAGTACAACGCCGCCCAGATCAGCGCAGCGGTCGCGCCAGCGGGCAGGAACGCCTTCCACGGATAACGCAACGAGCCGGCGGCCAGCAGTACCGGGATGCGGCCGGCCGGGAGAATCCGCCCGACAATGATGAAACGCCATGCGTGCCTGGCCATTTGGTCGCGCGCCCAGTCCAGTCGGTCGGAGTCGTGGCGTGCGACAAGCCAGTTGAGCGCCCGAGATCCATGGGATCGGCACACCGCGAACGTCACCACGTCGCCGGCGAACGCGGCCGAGGCGCCAAGTGCGATGACGAGGACCAATAGCCACCACGACTGCGCCAGAGCGGCGGTCGCTGCGAGGATCGGCCCGGTCGGCAGGACCGGAAGGATCGAGCCGATCAGGACCGATCCGGCCATGACCGGGTAGCTCACCGCCGCCGCAGTCGCACCACGGTCGGCCGCCGCCTGGCTCAGCCATCCGAGCGAGAGGGAGATCGAGTCGGTCACGCTCGCCATTGTCCGACCTTCGAGCCGGCTCGGCATCCGGGATCCCCCTGACGCGCCGATGACCCGCCCCCAAGACCCGGACGTAATGCGCCCAACGGTCGCGATCGGGCCACCGGATTCTCGCGGTTATGCTCATAACCGTCGAAAAGCGGCCGTATTCGTGACGGTTATGCGCATAACCGCGGCTGGGGGAAGCGGAGGAGCGGGGTTAGACGCCGGGCTAGACGCCGGGCTAGACGGCGTCTCGGCCGGCACCGATCACCGTGGCGGGATCCAGCCCGCCCTCGGCGGCGATGTAGACGCCTTGGTCGGCCGCGACCTGATCGGCCGACTTCGCGCGGAGGTGACCGTCGCGGATCTCCTCTGCCCAATGGCAGGCCACCAGATGTGGGGCCCGGGGAATCTCCGACGAACTCCTCACGCCAGCTAACGACGGGCCTGCCGCCGAGTACTGGGCCTGAGGGTCTGTCGTCGCGAAGTTCGGCGCAGCGGTTGCCGTTGTCGCGGGGTTGGTCGCGTTGGTGACCGGTGATCGGTGGTCGAGCTCTGGGGTGGCTAGCTCGCGTAACTGCGGTTCCTCGTCGTCGCACCGGGTTTCCTGCCGCCACGGGCAACGGGTGTGGAAGCGGCAGCCCGTCGGTGGGTTGGCCGGCGATGGCAGATCACCGGCCAGCAGAATTCGCTCGCGCCGGTCCTCCACGTCGGGATCGGGCACCGGTACCGCCGACATCAGCGCGCGTGTGTACGGGTGCAGCGGCGCGGCATACAGGTCATCCGACGGTGCCTGCTCGACCAAGCGGCCGAGGTACATGACAGCCACGGTGTCGCTGATATGTCGTACAACGGCAAGGTCGTGGGCGATCACCAGATATGTCAGGCCGAACTCGCCTTGCAGCTCCTCGAGCAGGTTGATCACCTGTGCCTGCACCGAGACGTCGAGGGCTGAGACCGGCTCGTCGGCGACGATCAGATCAGGCTGCACGGCCAGCGCCCGGGCGATCCCGATCCGTTGCCGCTGCCCACCGGAGAACTCGTGCGGATAGCGTCGCAGGGCCGAAGCCGACATGCCCACGGCTTCCAGGAGTTCGGTGATCCGGGTACGGCGGGCTCCGCCGTTGCCTCCGAGGCCGTGTGCGTCCATGCCCTCGGTCATGATCGATTCGATGTTCTGCCGCGGGTCGAGGCTGGACAGCGGATCCTGGAAGATCATCTGCATCCGTCGACGCATCGTCCGGAGCGTCTCGCCCTCCAGGCTGGCCACGTCGACACCGTCGAAGACAACCTTGCCCTCGGTCGGTTCGTTCAACCGCAGGACGCCGCGGCCGAATGTGCTCTTGCCGCAACCTGATTCACCGACCAGGCCGTACGTTTCCCCCCGCCGGATGCTCAGGTCGACCCCGTCGACTGCTTTGACGTGGCCGATCGTACGGTCGAAGAAGATGCCGCTGCGGATCGGGAAATGCACTTTCAGGCCGGCGATGTCGAGCAGCACCTCACCCGCGCCGGCAGCCGTTGCCGTGGCCTGTAGCCCGCGGTCCTTCTGGTCGGTGGCCGGCTGGTCGGTGGTCATCCGACGGTGTCCAGCGTCTCGGTCTCGGGGAGTCGATCGAGGGGGTGCAGGCAGCGCAAGGTGTGCCCGCCTGAGACCGTCTCCAGGCTCGGCGGCTGCCCGACGCAGTCATCCTCGACGCGATCGCACCGCGGCGCGAACGCGCAACCCTCGCTCCACGGGATCGCGTCGCGAGCCGAGCCTCTGATCGGATTCAGGGTCTCACCGCGGACGGCATCCAATCGAGGAATCGAACCGAGCAGCCCGCCGGTATAGGGATGCCGGCCGTTGTAGAAGATCTCCCGGCGGCCGGCGCGCTCGATGATCTTCCCCGCATACATCACGTGCACCGTGTCACAAAGTCCCGCGACGACGCCGAGGTCGTGGGTGATCAGCACCAAGGCGGTATCCGAGCCGACGACGAGCTCGCGCAGCAACTCGAGGATCTGGGCTTGAATCGTCACATCCAGAGCGGTCGTCGGCTCGTCGGCGATCAGCAGGCGAGGTTGACAGGCCAACGCCATCGCGATTAGGGCTCGCTGCCGCATTCCGCCGGAGAGCTGGTGCGGGTACTCGGTCAACCGTCGCTTGGGATCTGGGATACCGACCCGATCGAGCAGGTCCACGGCTTCGGCGTCCGCGACAGCGCCCTTCATCCCTCGATGCCGGGTCAGCACCTCGGTCACCTGGATCCCGATCGGGATCACCGGATTCAGCGCGGACAGCGGGTCCTGGAAGATCATCGCGATCTCGGCACCACGCAGGTCCCGGAGTTCGCCGTCGGACAGGTCCAGCAGGTTTCGATCCTCGAAGAACACCTCGCCGGAGACCCGCACCCCGCGCTTGGGCAACAGGCCCATGATCGCCAGCGATGTCACCGACTTGCCGCACCCGGATTCGCCCACCAGGCCCAGCGTCTGCCCGGGCCCGACCGAGAAGCTGACCCCGTCGACTGCCCGAGTGGCGGCCTCCCCCCGGCGTTGGAAGACCACCGACAGGTCCTCGACCCGCAGCAGTGACTGGCTCGTACCGGCCCCCATCGCCGTCCGTGCGGACGCCGTCATGTCCCAACCACTCTCATCGCCGGAGACTTCATCGGCGGAACTTCGGATCGAGCGCCTCGCGCAGGGACTCACCGAGCAGGGTGAAGCCCAGGGCAGCAATCACGATGCAGATGCAGGGATAGAAGGCGAGTTGGGGTCGTACGGTTAGGAAGTCCTGCGCGTCGGCGAGCATCGATCCCCACTCCGGGATGCCACGGTCGGCCGGACCCAGACCCAGGAAGCTCAGCGCAGCCGCCTCGATGATCGCGGTCGCCAGCGACAGGGTCGCCTGCACGATCACCGGGGACAGCGAGTTGGGCAGCACGTGGCTGAAGACGATCTTGCGCCGGCGAACGCCCAGAGATGTCGCCGCGAGGACGAAGTCGGCATCGCGCTGGGACAGCATGGAGCCGCGCAGCAGCCGCGCGAAGATCGGGATCTGGGTCACCGCGATCGCGATCATGATCGAGTAAATGTTGAAGCCGAGGATCAACGACACCGTGATCGCCATCAGCAGGCCGGGAATCGAGAGCAGGATGTCGACGAAGCGCATCACCACTGTGTCGACCTTGCCACCGAAACCGCCGGCGGTCAGTCCCACGGTCATGCCGACGATCACGCCGATCGAGGTGGACACGACCCCGATCAGCAGCGACTGGCGCGAGCCGAAGATCAGCCGGGAGAGCTCGTCCCGGCCGAGCCGGTCAGCTCCGAGCGGGAATCCCTCACGACTGCCGGGGATGAAGTTGGGGCGTACCTCGCCGAGCAGGTAGAAAACCCGGGGGTCTTTGGGCGCCAACAGCGGAGCGAAGATTGCGACCAGGATGAAGATCGCGACGAGCACCGCGCCGATGATGGCGATCGGATTGCGGCGCAGCCGGCGGAAGGCGCTCTTGGTCAGCGAGACACCGACCTCGCCGGTGCGCCCGGAAGCCAGCGCGGCCAGTGAGTCGATGCGCTCGCGCTTGGCCGTGGACAGCGCCATCAGCGGACCCGCACTCGCGGATCGAGCAGACCGTACGAGATGTCCACCAGGAGGTTGACCAGCACGAAGACGATCGCCAGCAACAGGATGAAGCCTTGCAAAGTGGCATAGTCCCGCTGCTGGATGGCGTCCTTGATGAACGAGCCCACCCCGCCGAAGGCGAACACCGTCTCGGTGAGCACCGCCCCGGACAGCAGCAGTCCGGTCTGCAGGCCGATGGTCGTCGAGACCGGAAGCATCGCGTTGCGCAGGATGTGCCGGCGCCGGATGGTCGACGTGGCAAGGCCTTTGGACTCAGCCGTTCGTACGAAGTCCTCGTTCACGACGTCCAAAACTGAGGCCCGGGTGATTCGCACGATGATAGCCAGCGGGATGGTGCCCAGCGCCAGTCCGGGCAGGATCAGGTGCTGAAGGGCATCCCAGGATGCGTCGAACTCGCGGGTCAACAGCCCGTCGAGTACGTAGAAGCCGGTCGGGTGGGTGCCGTCGATGCGGACATCCTGGCGCCCCGAGCCCGGCAGCCAGCCGAGCTCCACGGCGAAGAGAAAGCGCAGCAGGTAGGCCAGGAAGAAGACCGGGACCGTGACGCCCAGCAGCGAGGCCATCACCGAAGCCGAATCCAGGATGCCGCCGTGCCGCCTGGCTGCCAGGTACCCCAGCGGGATTCCCACCACGATCGCGAAGGCCAACGCAGCCACCGTGAGCTCGACCGTGCCGGGGAAACGCTCGAAGAACTCCGTCGTGACCGGCCGTCCGGTCTGGGTGGAGATCCCGAAATTGAACTGGACAAGTCGCTGCAGGAATCTGGCGTACTGCACGAGCAGCGAGTCGTTGAGGCCCAGTGACTCGGTGACGGCAGCCACCGATTCCTCCGTTGCACGCTCCCCCAGGAGAGCCCTCGCGGGCCCGCCCGGGAGAGCGCGCAACCAGACGAACAGCAGCACCGAGAGCCCGAACAGGATCGGGATCAGTTGCAGCAGTCGCCGGACGATGAATCTCAGCATCGTCGGTTACCTGCCGGTGTACCTGCCTAGTCGGTGAAGACGACCGTGGCGAAGTTCTCCGCGGTCAGCGGACTCGGGACCAGACCGTCCACGTTCTCGGCGACCACCAGGGCGGGCGGCGAGTGGGAGAGCGGGACACCGGGCAGGAAGTCCATGATGTCGTTGTTCAGGTCCTGGTAGAGACCCTCCCGAACATCCGGGTCCGGCTCGGCGTCGGCCGCTGCGAACTGCGTGAAGAGGTCCTCGTTGACGAAGCCGCCGAAGTCCAGCTTCGAGGCACCATCGGCCTTGGCGTCGAAGAACGTGCCGATGAAGTTGTAGGCGTCGTCGTAGTCACCGGTCCAGCCGAGCAGGTGGATATCGGCCAGGCCGTTCTGTACGGCGTCGAGGTACTCCGGGTTCCACACCAGCGCCACCGGCTCGATCACGAACCCGGCGTCGGTGAGGTTCTGCGAGATGACCTCGAAGATCGCACCCGGGTCGGGCATGTACGGCCGGCTGACCTCGGTCGGGTAGTAGAACTTCAGCGTCGTACCGACCGCCCCGGCCTCCTCGAGCAACGACCGCGCGAGAGCCGGGTCGTACTCGTAGGTCGTGACGTCGTCGCTGTAGCCACTGACCGTGTCAGGCATGAACTGGGTTGCCGCCACGGCACCATCGGGCAACAGCGAGCTGACGATGCTGTCCTTGTCGATGGCGTGGGCGATTGCCTGGCGTACCCGGACATCGGCCAGCGCCGGATTGATTCCCGCCGCTCCCGCGCCCGCGAAACTCGCCTGGTTGATCCCCAGGTAGAGGACGTTAAAGGCCGGGCGAGTCAAGACGTTGTAGCCGCCGTCCTCCAGGTCGGTGATGTCCCCCGGGGCGACCAGGTCGTACCCGTCGATCTCACCGGCTTCGAGCTCCTGCTTGCGGGTGGGCCCGTCCGGGATCGTGGTGAAGATCAGCTTCTCCACGCCGGCTTTCTCACCGTGGTAGTCGTCGTTGCGGACGAGAGTGACCTCACCGTTGGCCAGGTCCCAGCTCTCGAGCTTGAAGGCGCCGGTGCCGGTCGGGTGCTCGGATGCGTACTCCGACATTTCCGGCGCTTCTTCGCTGCCGCCGAGATCGTCGGCGTTGAACTCCTCGAGAGCGCCCGGGCTCTGCATCGCGAACGACGGCAGGGTCAGCGCGGCCGGGAAGCGGCCGGTCACCCGGGTCAGCTCGATCACGGCGGTGAACTCACCGTCGGTGCTGCAGGAGGAGAAGATGTTGGGAACGTCCGGCGTCGAGGCGAAACCACCGAAGACGTCCTGCCAGTAGCCGCTGGCCGCAGGGCTCTGTGCGAGCCCCTCGAAGTTGTACCAGCGGTCGAAGTTGAAGCACACGGCCTCGGCGTTGAAGTCCGTACCGTCGTGGAACTTTACGCCCTCCTTGAGCTGGAAGGTGTAGGTCAGGCCGTCGTCGCTGGCTTCGTAGGACTCGGCCAGGCCCGGCTCGGGTTCAGCTGAGCCCTCGCCGGGCTCGAGAAGACCCTCGAAGATCTGCCGGGTGACCCGGAATGTCTCACCGTCGGTGGCAAACGCTGGGTCCAGCGTCCCAGGGTCGCCGGCTGCGCCGAAGACGAATGTGCCGCCGCCGCCCCCCTCGCCGCTGCTCGGACTCCGCTCACTCGCGGCGCATGCGGACAGAGCCAGCGCAGCGACGCAGACCCCCGCGACAGCGGTCAGCCTCTTCTTGGATCCGTGCATGTAACTACCTGCCTTCAGCATCGTTGCTTCGTGCCGCCGACCAGGCCGTTGAACCAGCTTGACCGGTGACCCGGGGGCACTCCGGTGGACACCGGACCATAGACCGTACGGTCGCCGGACCGCGACCCCGCTCGGCGGCCGATACCAGACCTTTATCTGCCAGGCAGCGGGGTTCTCCCGAGCCACCATGACCGCCCTTATCGCGATAAGGGCTGTTCACACTCGGGAATGAGCGCCCTTATCGCGATAAAGGCCCCAAAGGGGCAGCGGAGCGGGTGTCAGGCGGTGACGCTGCGGCGTCCCTCGAAGGCCCGGCCGAGGGTGACCTCGTCGGCGTACTCCAGGTCCCCGCCGACCGGCAGCCCGCTGGCCAGCCGGGTCACGATCATGCCCATCGGAGCGACGAGCCGGGCCAGGTAGGTGGCAGTCGCCTCGCCTTCGAGGTTGGGGTCGGTGGCCAGGATCAGCTCGGTGATCGCACCGTCGGCGAGCCGGGACATGAGTTCACGGATGCGCAGGTGCTCGGGCCCGATGCCGTCGATCGGGCTGATCGCGCCGCCCAAGATGTGATAGCGACCGCGAAATTCACGGGTGCGCTCGATGGCGACGACGTCCTTGGGCTCTTCCACGACACAGATGACGTCCAGGGAGCGGCGCGGATCGCGGCAGATCTTGCACTGCTCGGCCTCGGCGACGTTGCCGCAGACGGTGCAGAACCGCACCTCGTCCCGCACCCTGGTCAGAGCAGCCGCGAGCCGGCTGATGTCGGCGGCCTCCGAGCCCAGCAGGAAGAACGCGATGCGCTGGGCGCTCTTCGGACCGACGCCCGGAAGGCGACCGAGCTCGTCGATCAGATCCTGGACCGCACCTTCGTACACGCGGTTACATCCCCGGCAGGCTCAGCCCGCCGAGCCCGCCGGCGAGAGGTCCCATCGTCTGGCTGGTCAGTTCGCCGACCTGGCGGCTTCCGTCGCGAATGGCGGCCACGATCAGATCTTGCAAACTCTCGATGTCGTCCGGGTCGACCGCATTCGGATGGATGGCCACGGCGGTGACCTCCCCCGCCCCGCTCATCGTGACGCTGACCAAGCCGCCCCCGGCCGAACCCGTGATCTCGGTCTGGGCAAGCTCCTGCTGGGCGGCCATCAGCTGCTCCTGCATCTGGGTGGCCTGCTGCATAAGGGCTTGCATGTCAGGCATCTCACCGGGCTGCATCTGCCCAAGCGTAGTGCGGTGTCGGCACGACCGGACCGGGACGCGCGCAGTGGCCGGGTCAGCCGGGTGAGCGCCAGCGTTTCAACAGGCCGGCGAATGTGGCCAGCACCTCGCGTCCCGGCAGGGTCTCGGAATAGCCAGGCGCTTTAAGACCGACCTCATCGCCGAGGTCGTGCACGATGAACCCGCCGTCGAACTCGTTGTGCTCCAGATGCATCTCGTACGCGACGAGGGCGGCCAGGCCGCGGACGAAGAAGCCTCGCGGTGTGAGCAGGCTTCCCTCCGGCCAGGTGATCCGTATGTCCTCGCCCTCTGCGGCGAACCGGAACCGTCCGGCTGCGGCTGAGTCGTTCGGCACGACCGGAATGGTGCCGATCGTCGCCCAGTGCGGGTTTCGTTCCAGGATCTCCAGGCTGATCCGGCGCTTGCCGTCGCCGGAGAACGTACGGTGCGCGATGTCCTTCGGCAGCTTGAACAGGTCACCGGTGCGCGCGAGGTAGTGGCCGTACAGTTGATCGCCCTCAGCCTCTTTGAACTCCACCCGAACACTGCCGTGGACCAGGTACAGGTAGACGTCGCACTGGAAGTTGGTGTTCCAGAACGGGAGCGCGTCGGCAGCTCCGGTCGACTCCCAGAAGACTACGGGGCCGACGCTGCCCAACTCGGTCGGTACGTGGGTGGCTCGGTTCGACGCGCCGCCGAATGCCACGACGTTGACGAGGTCATAGAGCTCCGAGGGGTGAGTGATGTGTGACTCCCCTGGGGTCACCTCGAGTCCGGCGAAGTCCGGGTGCAGCGGTGCGCTCACGTCGGTGGCGCGATCAAGTCGTTGCGCTGCAACCACTCTGCGATCATCTGGACGGCTCGCTCCACGTGCTCAGGTTGGTCGGAGAAGTAGTGCGTCGCTCCCTCGACTGAGAGCAACTCCTTGCGGTCGTGCGGGACGGCGTCGAACAGTGCTTGTGCGTACGAGGGGAAGCAGACCTGATCGGCGGTTCCGTACATCACCAGCACCGGGACACTCACCCGGGTTAGCTGTTCCGGGCCGTTGCAACGGGTTTCGTCAAAGCTCCATTGGCTCAGCCAGGACCGCAGGCTGGTGAGATGGCCGAGCGTGGCCGGCGATAGGTTCGCCTGGTACGGCGGACCCCACAGCGTTCCCGGTTCGCGGTCGGTCGGTTCGATGCTCAGGTCCAGGAAGCGTGGGTCGGCCACCGTTCCGTGCACGGTGAAAGGCAGGTCCCGGACCTGGCCACCGCTCACTTCCTCCAGCCGGTCCAGCTCGGAGTGGACCCACGCAGTGATCCGCCGGTTCCGAGCCACCTGCGCGGCGCGATAACGCTGCAGGAAGTCCGCGCCGTACGGCGGACCGTTCGCGGTGTCGAACATGTCCACTGTGGAATCCCGCGCGCGGAAAGGATCGGACTCGTCGGTGATCGCCGGGTCCAGCCACTCGGTGTAGACCAGGGCCCGGCCGGGGTGAGCCATGAGTTCGATCACGGCATCCGCCGGGGACAACCCCGCACCCACGATGTCCACCGGATCACCGGCCGGCGTGTGCGTGATCGTCGGAGCCTCGGCCTGGCTCTGATAAAGCGCGGACAGCCCGCCGCCACCGGAGTTGCCGACGAGCACGACCTTCTCGTAGCCCTCCGCACGCAGATGACCGATGATCGCGCCGATGTCCAGGACGCAGTTCTCCATCGTGAGCATCGAGTCGTTGCCGATGTAGCGGGTGTTGGCGCCGATGACGTCCACGCCGTGCGGCGACAGCGCGGCCAACAGGTAGTGGCCCATGAAGTTCGAGCTTGGATGGATCACCACGACCGCGGTCGCCGAGCCGCCCGGAGCCCGTTGCCGGGCGGCCCAGAGCTTGCCGGCCTGCCGGGCGATGCCGGAGTAGATGTCCACCCGCTTGCCGGCGACCATCGGGATGGCCAGCAACTCAGGCGCAGGCGGCGAGTTGGACGGGGTCATGAGATGAGCCGGCCGCCGTCGACGACAAGGGTCTGACCGGTCATGAAGGCCGACTCGTCGCTGGCCAGATAGAGAACCGCGTTGGCGATGTCGGAGGGCTGCCCGGGCCGTCCGACAAGGATCTTGCTGGTCAGCCATGCACGACGCTCTGGATCCGCCAGCACCGCTTCCGTTGCCGGGGTCTCGATCAGCCCGGGAGCCACTGCGTTGCAACGGATCCCGGCCGCCCCATAGTCGAAGGCGACCGACCGGGTGAGTGCGACGACGCCACCCTTGGCGGCCACGTAGGCACCGAACCGCGGCGACGCCGCGAGGGCCGCCACTGACGCAGTGTTGACGATGGCGCCTCCGCCGTTCTCGATCATCGCGGGGATCGCGTGCCTGCAGCCGAGGAACACCCCGGTCAGCGTGACCGCGATGGTCCGGTCCCATTCCTCAAGACTGGTCTCGGTCACCGACCTGTTCAACGGTGCCCAGTAGGCGTTGTTGTGCAGGACGTCCAAGCGCCCGTATGTACGAACTGCCAGGTCCACCATCCCGCGGACCGACTCGTCATCGCTGACATCGACCCGGCACACGATCGCCGTGCGGCCGGCCTCCTCGGCCGCGGCGACCGTCCGTGCAGCGCCGTCGGTGTCGATGTCGGCGACCACCACCTGCGCTCCCTCGCGTGCGAAAGCCAGTGCCGTCTCCCGGCCGATCCCGGAACCGGACCCGGTGACGACCACGACCTTCCCGGAGAACCGGCCGCGCGATGGCGAGTTGGACACCGTCATGAGTTGGACACCGTCATGAGTTGGAGCCGGTCATGACCCCTGACTCCTGCCGCCCAGATAGCTGTCGATCACCGCAGGATCTGCCAGCAGTTCGTCGGCGGATCCGGTCATGACCAACGACCCGGTGCTGAGCAGGTAACCGCGATCGGCACAGCCAAGACCCTGTTTCACGTTCTGCTCGACCAGCAGAATAGTCAGTCCCTCCGAGGAGAGATCGCGGATCAGGGCGAAGACTTCGCCGACCAGCCTGGGCGAGAGTCCCAGCGAGGGCTCGTCGAGCAGCAGGATCTTGGGCCGCGCCATGAGCGCCCGACCGATCGCCAACATCTGCTGCTCGCCGCCCGACAACGTGCCGGCCTTCTGGTTACGCCGCTCGCGCAGGGCCTCGAATCGGGTCAAGATCCCGTCGAGGTCGCCGTCGGTATCCCCGGACCGGCGTCGTGTGAACGCTCCAACGCGAAGGTTCTCCTCGACGGACAAGGACGGCAGGATCCGGCGGCCCTCCGGTACGTGCGCCATCCCGGCGCGGACCAGCTGGTCGCTTCGGCGGCGGGTGACGTCGGTTCCGCTGAGCAGCACCCGGCCCGACCACGGCCGGATCATCCCCGAGACAGCACGCAGGAACGTGCTCTTGCCGGCACCGTTCGCGCCGAGCAGGGCGACCAGTTCGCCGGGTGCGACGGTGAGGCTGATCCCGTCGATGCCGGTGATCCGCCCGTACCCCGCACGCAGTTCACGGACCTCGAGGGCCGGCGTCGCGGTCGCCGGTGTCTGACCCTGGTCAGGTGCCAAGGTAGGCCGTCCTCACCTGTTCGCTGGCCAGCGCGTCGGCCGGTGTGCCCTCGATCAGCTTGCGACCGAAGTTCAGCACCGTGACCACATCGCAGACCGTCGCGATGACGTCCATGTCGTGTTCGACGATCACCACCGTGATGCCCTCGTCGCGCAGCGCCCGGATCCGGGGCACCAGGTCGAGGCGTTCCTTGGCCGTCATCCCGGCAGCGGGCTCGTCCATGAGCAGCAGCTTGGGCTTGGCCGAGACGGCCCGCGCGATCTCCAGCTGCTTCTGCAGGCCGTAGGGCAACGTGGAGGCCCGGCGCTTGCGGTAGTCGGTCAGTCCGAAGATGCCCAGCGCGTGGTCGGCCTCCCGGTCGAGTTCCTTGTCAGCAGCCGTCTTCAGTGGCCACAGGGAGAGGAAGCCCGTACGGGCGTGCGAGTGCTGCCCGAGCAACACGTTCTCCCGTACGGTCAGCCCGCCGAACAGGCGCAGGTTCTGAAACGTTCGGGTCAGTCCGAGCGGCACCCGCTTCTGCGGCGTGAGGCCCGTGATGTCCCGGCCGTCGAGTTCCACGATCCCCTTCGTGGGTGGGAGGAATCCGGACATCACGTTGAGCAACGTGGTCTTGCCGGCACCGTTGGGGCCGACCACGCCGTGGATGGAACCGCGCTCGACTTCGAGAGTCACGTCGGCAAGTGCCGTCACGCCGAGGAAGTCCTTGGTGATGTCCGAGGCGCGCAATGTCAGATCAGCCATCCCGGCCTCCCCCGCTGCGCCCCGGCACCAACCGCTTGAGCGAATCCAGGTTGAACCGTCGTTCGGTGCTGCGGCCGATGATCCCTTGCGGCCGCAGGATCATCAGTACGACGAAGAGCAGGCCGTAGGTGATCTGGTAGTAGTCCTCCAGGAAGTCGAACCAGATCGGCAGCATCGTCAGGACCACCGCACCGACGATCGCACCCCAGAAGTACTGCACGCCACCGAGAACCACGAACAGGATGATCAGCAGGGACTGCGGCGCCCCGAACTGCGACGGGGTGATGATCAGCGTCTCGTGCGCGGACAGGGCTCCCGCGACTCCAGTGATGGCCGCCGACACCGCGAAGGCCTCCACCGAGATCCGAGTGACGCCGAGTCCGCAAGCACGCGCTGCTTGCTCGTCCTCCCGGATTGCCTCGTACGACAAGCCTTTCCGGGATCTGGTGAGGAAGAACAGGTAGACGATCACCACGCCGATACAGATGGCCACCAGCTCGATCGTCGTGCCGCGCATCCCGAACAGGCCGCTGGCTCCACCCACGTACTCCCAGCTGTCCAGCAGGATCATCACGATCTCGGCAAAGGCGAAGGTGATGATCGCCAGGTACAGGATCGAGAGCCGCAGCGCGATCCAGCCGACGAAGGCGCCCGCAACAGCGGCAGCGAGCCCCGAAGCCAGCATGGACAGTTCGAGCGACCACTCGAACTTCAGGGTCAGGATCGAGGCGGTGTAGGCACCGATCGCCATGAAGGCCGCGTGTCCGAACGAGAACTTCCCGGTGGCCGCATTGATCCAGTAACCCAGGGCGAGCAGGATCGCGATCCCCACCTGGATCGTGACCGCCTCGGTGTACGCGCTCATCGCCGATCCGAGCCTTGAACCATCAGACCCGCCCCGTGACGCCGGTGTCGCGGGTGAACAGCCCCTGGGGCCGGGCTACGAGGGTGATCCCGACCAGGACGAAGACGATGAGATCCCGCAGCGTGGCCGAGAGATAGGCGACGGTCAAAGTCTCGATGACCCCGATCATCAGGGCCGCGAGAACGCCGCCGGTGATGTTCCCCAGTCCGCCGAGCACGATCACCATGAGTGCGGTCAAGGTCGTCTCGAACCCGGTGAACGGGCTGACCGTGTGGAAGGACAGCCCGGTCAGCAGGCCCGAGGCGCCGGCCAGGGTGCCGGAGATCACGAAGGTCAACAGGATGACCCGCTGCACCGGGATGCCGAGCAGTCCGGACATGTCCGGGTCGTCGGACACGCCCCGGATGGCCGTCCCCCACGAGGTCCGGTTCAGGAAGACATAGAGCAGGGCGGTCATCAGCGCGGCAATCCCCACGATGATCAGCTGGTCACCGACGATGCGCAGCGAGCCGATCTCGATCCGTACGTCCTCGAGCACGGTCGGGACCCGTCGTTGATCGCTGCCCAGCACCCTGGTCACCAGCGAGGTGACGATCAGCCCGACTCCCAGACTGCTCAGGATCGGTGCGGTGTGGTACTCGGGACTCACGAAGCGGAACGACAGCAGGAAGGTGGCGGCCGCGACGACCCCGCCGATGGCCAGTGCGGCAAGGAACGCGACCACGAACGGCACCTCGAGCTGGGACATGAACAGCGCCCCGCAAATGGCACTGACCATGGCGGTCTCGCCCAGGGCGAAATTCAGCCGATCAAGTGCGCCGACCACCAGGTTGAAGCTCAGGGCCATCAGCGCGAAGGTCGTCCCGAGCAGCAACCCGTTGATCAGTTGCTGGATCAGCATGGCGCGGACTCTTCCTAGCGAGGTCTCTGGCGGTGGAGCTGGACGCGGGACGGCGTCGGAGATGGCGTCCCGCGTCCAGGCCTTGGGGTCTAGCCGACCTCGCTGATGACGAACTCCCCGTTCTCAACGACGGCGTAGAGCTCCGGGCGGTCGCCAGTACCGTCCTCAGCGAAACGTACATCGCCGGACATGCCCTCGTAGGGATCCACGCCCTCCAGGTAGTCCAGCAGTCCCTGCCGGTCGTCGGCCAGGGTGTCCGAGCTGGCTGTCGCGTCGCTCTCGTCGAGGAACTCAGCGATCATGTTGACCAGGTCGAAGGCGTAGGCGAAGTTCAGTGACACGACCTCGAGGTCGTTGTCCTTCTCGGCCTGATCCAGCAGCGTCGCGGCAGGTTCGTCGGTGTTGTCGGGGTTGAACTGGGCCGCGGTGATGGTTCCCTCGGCGGCCTCACCCGCGCCGTTGATGTAGTCGGTGCCGCCGGCCTGGAGGGAACCAGTCCCGATCAAGGTCGCCTCCAGACCCTGGGCGCGGATCTCGACCGCGATGCGGGCCGAGTCTGCTGGTCCGGCCGCCAGTGCGATCACGTCCGGGTTCTCCGCGGCCATCGAGGTCACCTGGGAGGTGAAGCTCTGGTCGCCCGAGGCGAAGGTGGTCGTGGACACGACCTCGACGTCCGAGGAGTCGAACACCTCGTTGTAAAGGTCGCCTTGTGCCTTGGTCGTCGCCGTCGCGTCGTCGACGATGATCGCGGCGGTCTCGAAGCCTTCCTGCTCCATGACGGCTGAGAGCACCGGGATGCTGTTGGATGCGTCGGGCGCGGTCATGGCGAACGACCACGGGCGGCTCGGCTCGAGCACACCGGGACGGCCGGCGCCGGCGCTGACGATCGGGACCTCCAGGTCGGCCGAGACCGCGCAGGCGATCTCGCAGCCGGCGCTGTCGACCGGACCGAGGATGGCGAACACCTCTTCCTCGCTGACCAGCTCGGGAATGGTCGTCACGAGGGTTTGCGGGTCGTTGCGAGCGTCGACCTCGACGAGCTCGATGTCGCGGCCGTTCACCCCGCCGTCGGCATTGAGCAGATCCGCTGCATAGTTCGCCCCGTTGCGAGCGGTTGCGCTGTTGGTCGCGAACGGACCCTCGGAGCTGTAGACCAGACCGAGTTTGTACGGACCGGCATCTGACTGGTCGCCGCCGTCGCCGTTTCCGCCGCCGCCGCCTCCGCCGTCGTCCGAGCCACCGCAGGCGGCGACGATCATGAGCGGGAGGGCGGCCAAGACGGCCGCCTTACGACCGGCGATCACTTTGCCCACGTGGGGTTTCCCTTCGTAGTCTTGCTCTGTGTGGTACTCGCCGTCGCTGGGGTCGCTGGCCCCGCGTCGAGGCTGACTGAACTTTGCACAGCAGAAGCGCTTTCTGGAAGGTAGTAAGCCGGCAAGGGTGGTGTCAAGACCCTTCCTTCGCAGGACAGATAACCTCTCTACTCTCCGGAACTTCTTTGTCCTCGTCGAAAGGCCTTCCGATGTCGGTTTTCGAGTATCGCCACTACGAGCTCGCCCCAGGTACGCAGGAGCTCACCCGCCGCTACGTACGGGAATGCAGCGCGCCGAACATGGAACGCCATGGCTTCCGGATGACCGGGCCCTGGGAGGTCATTGCCGGCACGACCAACTCATTGCACTACCTCCTGGAGTGGGCAGACTTCGACGCCCGCGAACGCTCCTGGGCGGACTTCTACGCAGATCCCGAGTACCGGTCGGCGCGGGCCCGGATCATGGCCGACGGCGAGCTTGCCCTGCGGGCCAACGTGGCCTTCTGGCGGCCGATGCCCGACCCCAGCTGAACTCCGCCGTTATCCGGATTACGGTCGCAGCGGCGCGCGAACCTGACCGTTATCCGTAGAACGGTCAGGTTGGGGTGACCCGCCACGGGCCGAAGGTGGCCGAGGCAGGGGCCGCGACAGTGCCTGCAGGGTTGCCGCCGCCGAGCACGCCCATGCTCGGGCTGACCCCTTCGATCTGTAGCGGTGAGATCGCCACGTACACGCACCGCTCGTCGACGTACCACCGGGCCTCCGACGTGTCGTGCTGGTAACTGAGCCGGTACCGGTGACTCTGACCTGGCAACGTGTCGAGCTCGGTGATCACCCGGTGGCTGAAGTGTTCGGCTTCGGCGGCGACTCCTTCAACTCCACCCCGCCGGTGTACGGCCAGGATCGCTTCGTTGGTCACCTCGAACCCGAGCAGCATCCCGCTGGGGAGGTCGCGCAGGCTCAGCTCGGCCATTGGCTGCCCCACCGTTGGCTGCTGGAACCGGCCCGGCACCTCGAAGGCAACATCCACGTCGAAGCTGACCAGAGATCCCGGCGGCAGGCCGAACCGCTGGGTGGACACGTATCCCCCAGCGCCCGCGGCGGCGCAGAGCCGTAATTGCCCGTCGCCGGTGTCAACGCAGCACCCATCCTCGGCTGCAGAACCGGATGTCTGGGCGGCGGCGATCGGGACCCAGCGCGCCCTGTCGAGTTCACCGGACCTGAAGTCGTCGTATATGACGGGGTCGCTGACCTGACTGGCGACTTGAACGCCGCCGAGCTCCCCGTGGACGAAGACGCCTTC
>JAABUS010005244.1_pt1 | contig 17329 bp, 19 predicted proteins | sample 5560161 | NCBI WGS metagenome assembly JAABUS01 (sample SAMN10711885, study PRJNA513376) | rock metagenome | isolation source: Antarctica rocks | place: Antarctica: Victoria Land, Trio Nunatak nord | collected 2016-01-04
TGATTATCGTAGCGCGGCGACAAAGGAGGGAAGGGTATGTATATCAATCAAATCTGAAGTGGATGAGCGCAAATCCGAGAGGCTGTTGACAGATGATCGAAATGATCTGCGCACGACGGCAGAACCCTCGGGCCGATGAGCCGCGCTAGCGATTCGCCGCATCTTCAAAGCCCTTCTTAGATCTTGCGCCCTGTTAAGCAGATCAACGTACCTTCTTGTTGAGGAATCTTGAACCATGGGCCTCTTGTCCGCTCCTCCGCCCTCTCACGCCTCCCTTATAGCCCCCGCTCCATCCCCTGACGGCGCCTACATCGCCCCCGACCGCAATGCGCGCCAGCACTGCTGGGATGCGCGCGACGGCTTTTTTGCATGTCTAGAGCGAAACGGTATCATAGACAGTATCACAAATAAGGAGAAGACGGATGAGGTTTGCGGAAAGGAGAACCAGAAATTGGAGGGCGAATGTGCCAAGAGCTGGGTGTGTTATCCTCATGAGTTGGTTTCCTTGAACACTGGGAGGATCCGCTTGGGGGTGAGGTGCTGATAGAGAGGTGGCTGGGTTTTAGGTCACATACTTCAAGCAACGAAGAGTCATGGAGATCAGGAAGGCGGAGACGCTGGACCGGCTGAAGAAGGAGGGTGCGAAACCCATGCCCGAGGGGGTGGGGCCTCCGGGGGTACAAGGGAGGAGTTGATGAGCTGTGAGGTCTTTGATGAGTCTGATAAGATTGATTGGAGACAGCTGTCGCTGTAAAATCCAAACCTGTAGGGAATTAGAATGACATTGAAGGCGTTAGGGTGAGGGCCGGTCGTCGACCATGAGACATCGAGCAGATTGTTCGACGACACATCATCGAACTCGCATGGGAGTCCCAGTTCGGAGCAAGCTGGAGCATGAGCACAATAGCCATCAGAAGCTCCTCTTCACGTCGCAATTCGACCAAATATAGTCTTCGATGTTCATGGCGGCAAGGGCTCTCGTATGCAATGTGATGCCTTGAGATGGCAGGATGAGCTTCTCAGGCGTGTTGAAGAGCTATTGTTGGACTGCACAACCAGGAGTACCCATTGTTAGAGCGGAAAAATAGCCCAAGCCTGTTCGATGTTCTATTCGAACACCAAATAGAAGGAAATGAAGGCATACAACAAAAGAGGGGAATGTAAAGGCCGGCAGGAGCATAATCTGTACATATCGGTGCCAGCGATCGGGATTCCAGGAACAGGAAAGTGACTAAACGTTGATATAGCGCTGGAGATTCCGCAGATTTACCTGGCCTCGTCCAGCTGTCGAACAAGCGATGCATCAAGTCTTTCGGTCGTCAAGGTACCCCATGCGCTCGCAGCTGCACTCCTCAGCGATGCTCTCATTTAAGCTGAATGCTTGGCGCTTAGACGCTCTCATTGAGGGTCAATCATTCTGTAAGAAAAATGCTTTGATGGTTTACCTCTTTAGCTATGGGTCCTCACTGGCCAAATGACCTATCTTTTCGTGAATTTTACCACGGCATGAGATGAAGTTGTTCAACTCTTGGCGTATCCAGATTCCGAACCATGTCGACAGAGTGCAGAGAATCCTCTTTGATGGATTATCAACGATTAGGCAAAAGCGTTCGAGTGAAGGACGATGGAAGCTGGGAATGCCAGCGCTTTTATTGATAAAGAAAAAAGAAAAGTTGCTGATTTATACGTGTCTCCTTGCAATCAGAAGAGCTCTTTAAGATGCTTGACATCAGACAGTGTTATCTGCAAAAGGGATGACTATTTCCAATCAGCTGCTAAACTTGAAGAGGCTCGGACTTTGACTTCAAACTGAAAAAGCCGATAGCAACAGATTATGAAAGGAGTCAACATCTTCCTACGCAATATATGAGAGGTGTCAATTTCCCCAACACAAGCTCAAATGCTTGTACTCGACCAACCAAATTGACGGCTATTGTACCTCATCCGAACAATCAGTGCCCAAGGGTTGTGGACTCGATCGGGCGGTCGATCATGGCCCGGCAGATCTGCAGCTGGGGTTCAAAGAAGGAGTCTAAAATGGCGCTTATCGTTCATCTCTCCGTCTTTGATACGATGTAATGTAGCTATCGATAGGGACGATCTGAGCGGGGCATGACGGTGAGATGTGGGGCTGGCATCGATTGTACTTCTCGTGCGGGAATGCCGTGACCGGATGTCGTTTCCTCAAAACATACAGTACATGTACCTTACGGTGCGAAGATTTTGTGGATTGTGCAATCGGAGGTTGTTGCGCAATAGTGAATGCTAAACTAAAGCAATGGTAGGGTCGGGCGAAGAACGACGAACCCTCGATTGCGTGCTCGGTACGTACCTGACATCAGCCCTTGCAGCAGCCATGAGCAGCTAGGCTTTCACCGCCCGTGTGAAATGCACGTCTTCATGCGAGCCAACCTGCTGTCGCCATGAGGCTTGGAACGCGCATGTTAGCACGTTGCTGATAAAGAACGGGTCTGAGTCGCTATCCTTAACCTCCATGTAATATCCCGACGCACATTCAACGAGGTCAATCATTTACCATTCAGCGAGCCTGATCCCAGGGCAAATCTTCCGGACTTCCACCTCAAAATCAATCAAACAAGGTCTGGATGATTATCCATATGAGCGCACGCCAGGAACGGGGTGCCCCAGGACAGGTTTTATGATGAGGACAGCGACTTGGACAGAGTAGAAGACAAGCTGAAACGGTGACACTGGACGCTGATTTTGCCGGTAGTGGTGGGGCATCCTCTAGGGCGTCGGCGGTATTCCAGCCGCTAGAGGTGGTGCCTGGAGGGCTGGGAGTTGGTCCCTTGGAGGGGCACTAGCGTTGCTTGACTTTATTGGATAATTGCTCCCTACTACCCAATAAGTCTCCCTTGCACATGCGGCATATCATTCATCGAGACCGATCTATTACTTCTACAATCACTGCTTACAGAATCCATGGCATCTCAACAGCATCAACCCATATCCATTCCGTTCTCGAAGTTCCATTGCATCTGCAATCCTCCTGCTGCCCTGCTCCGTCTCAGCCTGCGCTCCTGAAACACCGCGACTCTCGATAAGCCCCCGCCGCCACATCTGACAGTGTTGAGAGACCCCATAAAAGCCGCCCTCGGGTTTTACTGGCATACCAAACACCGTTTCAAGTTCTCCATCGCATACTAGCTATTTTCGGTCTCAACGTCTCTCGAGTCCTCGAGTGCTCTCATGCGCCGGGCTGAGCTGCACATACCTATCTCCCTCCGCTCTGGCGCAAGCAAACTTCCTCGATCTATATACAAGAACGGATTGACCTGATCGTGCCTCGATTGTTCATCCAGGTCGCCGCTATTCGACACCATCACAAATACACGCCTCTGTTAGCGCTGGCATCGCTGAAGAGACATCATCATGACGACTTTTCAATCAGTCAACGTGGGGCTAGGATTGAGAGACTTCTCCAGTGAAGCCACCACGCCTACAACGCCCCGAGCTCCAGTCCATAACGCCGCAACATCCTCCCATCCTCCACCTCCGCAACCCTTGCAAACCTCTGCCCCCAATACCCCTACACGGTGGAGCTTCTCGGGCGTGAACGGCCAGAGGCCCTTGCCGACTTCACCATTCGCCAACGCCTTTTCCTCTCAGACTACATCTACCAGTGATAGCCGGCCAGGCGTCCTGCACCGTGGAGACTCGCATCATTCACAACGATCGATGCCCTCCGTCGATTCGCAAGACATGGACCTGGATGAATCCGATGAGGCTGAAGGTGGCTCGGATGGAGAGAGTATAGATGGCGAGACGGGGAGACCTACGAAGAAGAAGAAAGGGCAGAGGTTCTTCTGCACGGACTTTCCGCCGTGCAATCTTAGTTTCACCAGGAGTGAACACTTGGCGAGGCACATAAGAAAGCATACTGGAGAGAGGCCCTTCCAATGTCATTGCTCCCGGAGATTCTCTCGACTGGACAACCTGCGACAGCACGCTCAGACCGTACACGTAAACGAGGAAATCCCTGGAGATTCGCTCGCAGCTACAGGTACCCGCTTCCAACGGCAGATCCGTACGGATCGAGTACGCACACCGAACGGTCGGTCGCGGGCCTCGACTGCAAGCAGTCAAGGCAGTCATGGCAGAGGCCACAGCCGGAACCTCTCAGCTTCGAGCATTGGGTCCACATCTTCAACGATCAGCCGAGACGATAGCCGACGTCGACCGCAACCCTTGACGATGGCGACGGATACCTCAAGAGGCAGCCTGCGTCTCGATACGCAGCCTACAACGCCTCCTGCTCGATATGGTCATTCGAGAGAGCCCTCTGGTGATATCAGTACCCCAACGTCATCGAACTTCTCGAACGGCCCTAATAGCCCTGCGTTTGGCTCTGCGTATGGATCCCCAATGTCTGCCGCGTCACGTACAGCGAGTCTCTGGGGTCAACGGAGTCACAGTCCAACCCATAGTCGTAGGCTATCTGTGCCTTCCCCTGCCAACCCTTTCACGTCTTCGCATAACAATACCTACCCACCTCCCTACCTGAGTCCTATGGCACCGTCTAATGCATCGACTAGCAGCAGTATCTACGGCAGTCCTGCCAATCCCAATTTCCCGTTCCCACGTGGCGAGACGGCTGCCGAGATCGAATGGCGGAGGCGCACATGGCATGCAAGCACTTACTCGCACCATCAAAGGCCGGCTACCAGTGGGCTCAGCTACTTTCAAACACCTGATGCCCCTAGACCCGCTTTTGCGCCTCAAGCTGCGACGGCTGCAAGCCAGCCCCAACGGCTACCAGGCATCGAGACGTTCGATCAAATGCCAAAGCCATCCGCATCACCTGCGCGAGGCCCAAGTCCGATGCTTCTCGACGCTGCCGGAAGGCCGCCTATTTATCCAGGCCCTCAATGTACCTCTGGACCTAACGACAGAAGGGGTCATGCTTCTTGGGATATGTCACTGCATCAGAATTTGACGAAGCTCGACCTAGTCAATGGAGCGTCGAAAGATCAGGCATGGGGCCAGCAGTCCATGAACGAGCAGGAAGCGCCCAAGTCTCAGCTCTCATCTTTCCAGACTAACCATGCACCGCAAGTTGTCATCCATCAAGAAGCGAAAGTCCCGGCCGCCGAGACTTCGTTCTTGCTCCCAGAGACACCAACCAGGAAAAAGCGTATGGGTTGGTATGCAGGTCCCCCGTCGGCCGTAAAACAGCCTCCTACACGACAAAGGATATCTCCGGAAGACTCGAGCAGCAGTGAGGGAATTCCTACGCCCTTATTCTCAGTTGCCGAATACCATCCATCTATTGTACACAGCAATGGCTATGTTGAGCGGGGTAATCAAGGCTCAACGCCTGGGCCGCCCCGAATGGTAAGACCCAGTGATTGGGCCAATTTGAATTCTAAACCCATTTGCTGATGAACATATTAGCCGTTCGCTACGGGTCATGGCCTAGCACCATCATGGCCACTGCCCGCCGAACCCCTGGCAGCCGTGCAGCCTCAACATCGTGCGCACACAGACAGTGAAATGAGTGGACTCGACGCTTTAGTAGCCGTTGCTACCAGTGAAGAGAAGGTGGCCGTCCCAGGCAATCAATGAAGTCTGGACCAGGGTTTCGATGACGCTTTTGAGGAAGGTCCGATATCTTTCGATTATATATTTGAAATTTGAGAGCTACCACTTCGATTCGAAGCTTTACGTCACATGATCGGTTTAGGCGCAGGAGGTAAGTAAGAGTGGGATAACACGAAGGGCAGATTGAACGAGGATCACGACACGAAACGAGCCCATGCTGCGATGATCCGTTACGGATGCATTCGATACCCGTGTGATTAGCAGCGCATTGTGCTTCAGGTGGGATGAAATGCAATCATTGAGCGATATCAGGCGTTAGAGACTTTGGTTGCAATAATTGTTGCTGGCAGGCGAATACCATGGTTCCTACTAGGGAGCTGGTTGTTGACGGCTCTGCTTTGCTTATTTTGTGCTTTACTTCAATTCTTGTAGCGATATAGCCACATTGGCTTACTGCTTGTAATACACGCTACATTTCCAACCCGCAATCCCAGCATGGCTACGAGCCCGCCTTGTGCTCCCTTGAGGCTTCAAGCTTCCAGCAAAGATGGTAATCACGAAGAGAGACGATCTTGATATTTGGTATCAATAACTACAGTGGCATTTTTTCCTGATATGTTGCTCGTGCCCTGATTTAAAGCTTTTGAAACCGATTCCGAATTGCTGATAGCTCTCTACAGCAGGCGCCCACACACCATTCTACTTTCTGTTAGTTCTGGGAGATTAGCATTTCGCTTGCGTCTCTTATCATGCGCTACTCGAGCTTGCACTGATAGCCGGAATGGCTATTATGCTATCCACCAATATCCACGATGATTCGGGTCTTTGTGGCCTCTCTTTTTTCTGCGTCAGACTGAAGTCACATCTACGACTTGCACTCTCCTAGAGTTTCCAAGCTTTCTATTTCAATGGAATTCTCCTGCTCATTTTCAGGATCTGTATACTTCAAAGATCTATACCTACAAGTAAACCCATCCTTTTGCTTTATCTTCTACTCTTACTTTCCGCACAACCTCATCAAAGCATTCGACTACGATGCCCTTCCTTGCTAGACTGGAGGATGCATTACAGGGTTTAATTCACTTTTGAGTAAGCCATCAATCAATATCCGCAAATGGTTGTCCTTAGCAGCCTCACCGCTGATTGTACGTATGACCGACGCTAATAGCTTCTCAAAAGTCCCATATTGAGTACGGTATACTGACAAGGCGTCAATGCACGTAGCATCCCCTTTCTACACCACTCACCAATGCAACACCGCACACACTTTCAACAGTAACCCAGCTCATTGCTCTTCTGGTGGTGGCGGCACGACTTGTACTAAGGCGGGTCATTGCTTGGAAGCGCCTTGCACATTCTACAATGACTGCTCTGATAATCTCCTGTGGCCGAGTTGGATGTGCGTCTATGCTTGAGCTGGAGTCGGCGTACGTAAGTGTAGATGCATGCTGTGACCAGTCAGGAATGAGCTGAGCACTAGGATGTCATTGGCATTGTTGAAATTTCTGAAGCAGTAGTTTGTGATAGTTGTTTTGACAGAGTTGTTTCATAGATAAACTATTCAATAATGTACTGTTAGGATCGCACTTTAGTATTTCATATCATACAGTAGTTACAGTCCTCTGAGCCCCTTTTGATGGGCTTCGGCCGAAAGCCGAGGCCTGCTTGGCGGGCGAAGATGGTAGACGGGAAAAGACTTGATCCAGATTTGTGTGGGCGGGCTACAGAGAGCTGCTCGGAAGGTACTCGAGTACTTCTAAGGTATGATGTGGGCCTCGAATCAATGTCAATAGCAATGAGCAACCAATGTCCCACCCTCCGATTCCGCTCCTTTTCCTCAAAACTCCCACCTCTCCTATTGATGCATACACCACATATTTCACTCCGCCCCACGCTCATCCAGAATCCTCCTCTCCGGCTTATACTTACCAGTCGGTCTATGTGCCGGTACTAGAACACACCCACAATCATGCCGCACTCTCGCCGCTTCTCCGTCCCTCATCTCCCACCTTGTTCCCTTACGGCGGCCTAATCTTCACATCCGCGCGCGCTGTTGAGGCTTTTGCTGCTGCGCTTGCGTGCTCCGATCGTCCATCCACAGATCTCAAAACATGGATACTACCGCTTTACGTTTGTGGACCTGCTACTGCGGATGCGTTGCGCATCAACGTCCTGCCTTTTCTTGGCAGCTGCGAAGTACTGGGAGAAGATGCAGGAACCGGCGAAGCTCTTGCTCCTTTGATTATCAAGGACTATTGTACTCGCAGCAGCGTTGACCTGGACACCGATACAGAGACGCGCAGGAAGCCACTTTTATTCCTGGCGGGCGAAAAACATCGAGACATCATCCCACGGATGCTTCTTGCAGAAGGCTTACAGGTCGATGAGATGGTCGTCTATTCGACGGTCGAGCGTACGGGCTTTCGAAGTGAGCTAGAGCAGAGGCTCAAGGAGACGGAGGGTATGACGCAGACTTCAGGGACGAGGTGGATTGTTATCTTCAGCCCTGCTGCAGGTGAGGCAATACTTCGGGCGCTCAGGTGGCTGGATGAGAGGACGGTGAAGGTGAAGGAGATCTGGGCCGGGGAGGAGAGGAAGACTTTTGTGGCGAGCATCGGGCCAACGACGAAGGAGTACATGAGGAAAGAGTTCGAGTTTGATGTTGATGTTTGTGCAGAGAGGCCGAGTGCCGAGGGAGTAAGAGAGGGGATAGAGCGGTTTATGAGGTCAAAAGAAGGTGGATGAGGATGCATAGATATTGCATAGGGCAAAGGAAAATAGGAGAAGAGCTGTGGGAGGAGTATCGTGGGGCCAGCAAGAAGTGAGAACATCTACCACGGTAACGCAAGAAGACGACTGCCGTGAGTTGCCGAAATACTCTGCCACCGGAAGTCCATATTCTCTATCTCAAGCGACCTACGATAGGCCTGAAATCGGTCAGGTTCCACGAGTATCCCATGCGCTGGCGCCAGTGGGTGCTCATTCGCTCAGGCGACCCTGTTCCCTCTGGATCCTCCGACTATATTTGCGATGTTCCAAAACGGCCACCGCTTTGGCCTTGGGCCCTAACTCGTCGTTCGGTTCTTTGCCATGTCGTCGAGACGCTTCTCAAGCGTGCGAAGCAGTCGGTTCTGCATAGCGTATTGCCGACGCATGAATTGTAGGAAAACCCCTGAAGATAAGTGCCACCACATGCCAGGACTCAGCTCTATGGCTTGAGCAGTCCATTCAAACGCCGCAATTGCCTACCGGACTACGGTCTGTGAGTCAAGATTAGCCATCACCTCCTTGCAATCTCCGTGGGAAGTTGTCTCGCTCCTGATGCCATGACATGGGTGTCAAGCAGCCGGGAGGTACCTTCCCAAAAGCAACAAAGGTCCAAGTGGGTACCCGCAATGACAGGTTTGTATATCGCACTTGCCGCATACCTTTCTTGCTTTCATCAATGATTATCGGCAGATTCTTTGTTACGCATCTTCTCCAGTCTCTTCTCCACCGTCAGGATCATAGTCTTAGATCTCTGCTTTTTTGTATTCTTTGGACTTTGGAGCAGTATAGAGAGAGGTCACCCTCCTAGTAATCTCAGAGAGAGCTTAAGGAGAATACGACATAGGCAGCTGGTAGGTTCCGCAGGTCTCTTGTTTTTTTGCTTCATGTTGCTAAGAGAAACCAGCGGAGGAAAGCAAGCAAAAAGGTTGCTTTGCAGGCCTAGAGAGCCTTTGAAACAACAGCCTTTCTCAATCACGGCTTGCAGAATTCTCGCCACCAAGATCAACCAATCCCACGACACTCGCCTCCTAAGGTATCCCAGCATGACGGGGCAGAAGAAGAATCGAACCGAGCGTGAGAGATCAAGGGTGGCCGAATTCAGGACCCAAAACCCATGGGGGACGAGACGCCATACTCTGTTGTCAGCTGGAGGAGATCATGAGGCGCGGAAAGATCTTCGTCTCCGGCACGGAACGCCCGAGTATCGGCGAAAATTACGTTGTGAATTTCGTGCCTCGTCATCACATTGGGATTTCTCTCGTCCTTGCTATGATGAATCTTGCGTTGCCAATTCCAGCCAGGCACCCCGTTGTGTCCCACTCACCGTCAGACCTGCACTTAAACGCGCCTATTCCACCGGTCCGCGTATGGTAGACTCTCAGCGCCAGAACGATGATCTCGTCGAGAAGCTCTCCGGGCTTGAGCTTTACATACAACTTCCTTCTCGACCAGGGTCAGTCATACTTTCCGACACCTTTGCCCCAATTCGAGCGAACCAAGAGCTCTGGGACACGTCTAAGCAAACACGCTCCCAGGACAAGTCTTTTAACTCAATTCACTGACCGAAAGATGGTATGCTGACTCCGAGAGTTTCTAGATTGATGGACCTCGCACTAGAAATCCGGGAACAAATCTATGGCTACCTCCTTCCCGTTTACGTCCAAGACAGATTTCAAGCCAAGGACTGCGACATCTACCAACCTGATCCGGTGACGACACAACTCGAAAGCGCATACAGACATATCCCATACGCAACTCACTATGAGATTGGGTACGGAGGCCTTGTCACTACACTCTATCGTGATCGAGGAGGCAAGGGTTCCACCGCCGTGCTCCGAGTGAACAAGCAAATTCACCGGGAGGCGGAGGCGTATCTCTTTCGTGGCTCTACCGTACGGATTGAGGTTCATGAAACGGGCTGTTCTTTCCTCGAGCATGATCGTGGCGGTCTGGTGTGGACTGAGTGCAAAAATACCGACCGCATGTTGGGTACGGTCCCACATTACAGATGCGGGGATCGATTTACCCAGTGGCACCAGAACTTTGTTGCTGGTTTCGACTTCTCCCTCCTCAAAAAATTGATTCTTTCAATCGAAGCGCCTGACTATGAAAATCCGGAAGGGGTTTTGCAGATTGCACAAAGCATGATGGGTCTATGTGACGATCTTCGCAAATTTGACACCATCAAGGAAATCGAAATCGAGCCGCAAAGTTTAGAATATCGACTGACTACCGAGGACCGTACCGAAAGGTACGATCACCTCACTGGCGGCTCCTATTTCGTCTGGCAGTGGGAAAAAGGAAGACTCCCTGCATCACAGCCGTCGTGGCCCACTCAGAGCAGGCGCCGGTGGCGATTTGCGGGCGTTCCGTTCTGGGCAGGAGCCTTCAGCTTTACACTTCTGCATAAGACACCAGATCTTCAAATAGTAAGGCAAAACATCCAGCATTGTAAGGGTGTAAACACTAATTGGTCCCACCGTAGGTCACGAAACCTCTCCATACTCTCGGAAATGTACTCAAGGCCTCGATCAAACATCCGCTGACAACCGTACGGCATGAGGTGTTGGTAGAAAAATGGTTCACGCAGCTATGTGCACCTATTGTAGGCAGGGGTTCGTTCAACGTGGAGAAACAAATTGCCGAATACCATGTAACGGTCAGAGACTGTAAGTTCTTCCAGTCTTTTGAGCGATTTTCCGACCAAGGCAGCCCTGTATCTTGACAGGACTTGCACTCTGCTGAAGAAACGAGCTATGCCGCTTTCTTGTGTCGTCCGCTCACAAGAATGTCACTGGTGTCTTTGTCCTCTCCCATTTCTATCAAGACCTGTTAATGGCATTCTGGAAAGAGCATAGAAAGCCTCGACTGTTTGCCTCTTTGACTATCCGTCGTTAATGGTTGAGCAATTCAATCATCGATACGTCAATGCGACTTCTCGAGAGTGTCGGGGCCTGAATGCTCATTCACTCCGGCACACTGCACCCTGCCGGCGCATAGGATAATACTCAGCCCTATCGCAATGAATCCTGTATAATGGCGACTTGGCTCGCTTGCCGCGGGGCACGATGATGCTCTCTTCAACATACACCGCTGACTCCATATCAACCATTAGGTCAGCAGCAACTCAAAGATCCCGAGACAAGACTGCAAGTCAAGAAAGCCGAACGAGCGAGGGCGAAGGATCTATGGTATACCTGGCATTGGGAGACGGATAATTTTACCGGGCATGGCGAGCAGGGGTATGAGAGCGATGATGATTCGGATTGGTGATGCGGTTTGCTACTTCTTGGAAGATGGGCGTATGAAGGCTTTGACGGTATGTCTCTTCAGCTTTGGGTCTCCACTATTTTATAAACTATTCGTTGTTCCGTGAGATCGATGTTCGATGAGTGTTCCATGAAATGATACCTTACTGGACTGTGATATTTGATGAGACCTTGGAATTAACCCTAGAGAACGCTCCTATTGTCCATCGCCCACATAGAAGTACTCGGATACTGGGTTGCTTTCCTCACACCGTCCAGTACGTAGAAATAGGCGCACAGCTGGCCATGGTGCCTCCACCAACCGTACGCTCTGCTGTTGTGCTCAGCTCTGTCAGTATGCTGATCCAGAAAAGACGCCCACGCCCCGCCGTTTTCTAGCATCAACCTCCTCAGCGAAGCCCGCTTCTATTCCCAAGCCCACCCCGTCTCTCTTGTATGGACAGAAGCAGACACCACAGCCAATTTCTTCCTCTGCAAAACAATTCGCATCCACGCCCAAATTTACCTTCAGTTCGTCGAGCAGGCAAAGTCTTGAGATCGACCACCATGCGTCGTCATCGCCGTTCGCTCAGAGACGAGCACCACCGAGGCCTGCAGGGCCCGAAGTGGAGGATGTCGATGAGCTAGGCTCAGACCAAGATCTCGTACCAGAAGCCTATGATCCCCGTTCAGCACATGGGCCCCTAGCCTCCGACGACATTCCTTATGAGGACGACTCCTCGTCGCCGCCGCCTCCACTTACAACCACGAAGAAGCGCCCCTTAGAGCATGAACAAATCATCGTATCCTCCTCTCCGCCCCCTTCGCCCTCGCCTTCGCCTCCAACAGGCCCATTTCCATCCCGTACATATAATGCATCACCGTCACCGCCAAGCACCCCACCTCCACCGCTCCATTCAACATCTACACAGCACCCGCGCTTCCGCCTTCCAACGCATTCATCCCCGCCTTCGAGATCGGCAAACGAGAGACCAATGTTTGTACTCCCCCAAGCCCCACAGTCGCCTCCGCATACCCACCCTTCGTCTCTATTCAGTCCTCAGAAGAAGGGTCAGAAGTTCGTTCCTGGTGGGCTGGCGGCTACGGTCAGAGAATGGGTGGTTGAGGCCTCGCAGCCATTGTATCAGAATCGACACAGGCGCCAGGAGGAATGGGATTTCAGATTTCGCGTTGAGGACGCGAGAAAACTTGAGGATTTGGGGAATGGGGTCCAGCTCGTAAGGACCAACGGAGGTGGCGTGTCTGGAGGAAGGGAAAAGAGCTGGGTGTTGATGGGACAGGGGAAGAGATGCGAGAATGATGAGGTTTTGGCTAGAGGGATCGCAGTGGGAGTCAGACGACCAATCTGGGACGTACGATTTGGGGAGGAAGATTTGAGCGTTGCTGTTGAGTGGAGTGTTGTTGGGAACGCTGGCTGAGAGGTCACATCATGTCGACCAAGGTACTTTGTGCAAGCAATCTTGATGACATAAGTCGATCTCAAGGTACTCCAGGCCAGCCCGGTGAAAAAAGCAGGAGAGCTGTCCTTATTGATCTCACTCACCTGTTGCACGGAATTGAGGATGGTGCATTGCTCGAAAATAAAGATTGGGGAATATGTTGCTCATTGAGATACCAACCATCTCGCATCTACAAGTCTCTCAAATTGAGGAAAAAGCCCATATTTGCTGCCCATCGTTCAACCTCTTTCGAGTCTGAGCGATCCATTGCAGGTCCTCAATGGCTTAAGGCTTGGCCTTATATCCTCACACAATGTTGTCGACTAGGAACGTGCTCCGTAAAGGCGAACTAACACGTCTAAACGGGGAGACTCGTCCACATCGTACGGCTTGTCAATCTACCCTCCGCTTTGAGAAGTGGTTGTGACCGAACAGCACAGCATAAATCAGCAGGCCGCCTCGGTGAGCTTGACCTTCTCCCAGACTTGAACATCAAGGCGATCAATCACCGTTACGACGTTACAAAGAAATCCATCCCGTGATATGGAGCACTCGATCCATGACAAACATGGAAGAACGCAATGATGGATCATTGTCACTTCAAAAGCGTACAACTAAGAGTATTGCAAACGAGCCAAGGATTGCAGCAGCGCGTTATAGAGCGGAATAATAAGTCTATCTTACAGACTATTGTACATCGCAAAAGTTGCCATGCGCTCAAATATGCTTGGAAAGAGGTGAGTCGCTTCAAGAAGAATGTGTCTCTGGGCGCGGGTCGCATTAAGCGTCATCCGCTTGGCAATATAAGAAGCATGTTATGATTTATCTTCCTTAAAAAGCCGGCTCACAAAAGCTTCAACAAAACACAATCAGCTTTTGTACTTGTCGTCTCTGTTCACCAGTGCAGCAGCTGATAGTCGTCGATCTGTGTCACCGTTCATACAATAACATACTGCACGCCCAATGCAGCTATTGCTCTTGCTTCTTTTCTACCTCCATCTCATCACTCAAGCTGTCACAGTCACACTCACTTATGTTCCCTTTCCTGAACCTGCTGCCGCAAACCAACCGATGCCTACGATCATGGGACAGTTCTGCACCGACCTACGACCTGGGCTATGCTGCCAGGAACGACGACCCGGGGGAAACCAAGGCTTTCGTTACGCCTCTTTTGACAAACTTGAGCCTCTGCATATCGCCGCTGCATGGCAGCCGCAAGATAGGACAAGCCGACAGCCGCAAGGTAGCACAAGCGGCTGCTCTGGCACGCCCGTGGGAACCGGTTCAGGGCCCGGATCTTGGTAATTTCCATCACGCAACAGTCGAGAAGTGTTAACAATAACGGGTGCGAGCTACATCCGACTCCCAACATCGATACGAGACGATAGAGTCAGTATGCCCATGCGAGAGGCGCAGCGTATACTGGGCCTAATAACTGGAGGAACGGGATGGGTGTCCCAATTAGCTTCGCCAAGTGTGCGACAGCAGGCATCGAATGCGGCTTTGGGATTGGGGAGCTCGCTGGGGAGTCTAGGGCTGAGGAAAAGATCGGAGTTGACGCGCAGGGGAATCGTAAGCAAGGACGAGGGGGTTGTCATTGCGTAGCCGCCACCGGGGATACAGTGGCCGGATCTGATTGCTGTTGACGGAACAAATTACACGGAGGAGAGTGCTGGAAGCCCGATATACAGGAACCAAGACGGTGCCGATATTGAATCTGACTAGTATGGGGCAGTAGCTGCTGATTGACCATTGGTTTTCCTGTCTGGGTACTAAATACATATCTTTAGGCTCGCCCATCCTGCTCTGTAGTCCGTCAATTATTAGGAACATCTCGATCTCGTGAAATTGTAACCTGCATAATATACTCACAACCCACGTGATCCAGACTTCCCCAATCCCTGACTAGTGGCTGGTCAAGTCATCTATCTCCTCAGGTTGTCCAGATCAAGCGAGAAAGCAGAGGGAGTCTGCCCTTGGTAAGTATGCTAGGAATGCCAGCAGTCAAGAAGCGCTTTCAATTTCGAATACTAGAAGGACTGACAGGCATCTCGCCACAGCAACAGAGGTTGGGACAGTGCTCGTTATCGTCTCTGTGCCCGAATCCCTTCCTCCCCACCGCCGTCTTCCCCTTTGCACTTCCAGCAAGGAACGAGTACCAAACCACCAAACGTCCTACTTTCCCGACTTCTCCTCCCTCCACTGGCCGAACATTCCATGCTGAACCCATCCCTTCCACTTTCTCAACAGGTGCTCCGAGCCTAACGCCGCCACCTCTTCCCCCCTTCACACCCAACCACATGTACGCGATTCATCAGAGCCATGGCCCTCGGAAAAGGCAACCGTCAAGCAGACCGGCGCCTGTTGACAGAATCTTCTCCTACTCGTCTCGTTACCCCCATATGCTCCTACGAAAACACTTACACATCCATCCAGCCCAACAGCTCCCCGACGCTCATCCCACCTCCTCTATCTCTTCTCCCCCCCCTTTCTTTATCTTGCGCACAGACCACCTGACCAACCACGCAACACCCCGAAGCCGCGCCCCCCCGGCGTCGCGGCGAGGTATGATCCCTCCAATCCGCCCATCCTGACCATTGAACCCCACCACAGAACAACCACCCATCGCCTTACTCCACCGCCCACATCTCAACAAGAGAATTCACTTTTCTCGATCACAAGCATTGAGGAGAAGAGCTCAGACGCCGGAGCGATACGGACGCTGGCATTCCCTTCACAGCACCGGCACCAACGCAGAGTCTCCCAAGGCGTCTACCGCGAGCCCCACATTCCTGGCCCAACACCTACCCAAGGTGGTGAAGGGGGAACCCGTCGCCACAGAAGCGACGACACCTGCGCCCGAGGGCTGGGGACAGAGTAGCAACAGCTAAAGTGCATCTTGAAATGAAAGTGATCCCCTTGCGGTGGTATGGTGCATGTCTCTGTCTCCTCGAAGGCCGATACATACATACAACATCCGTCGTTTCCTCCAGATAGAGTCTGATGTTGGGTTCTGGGTCGAGACAGACAGAGTATCTTGACGGTTTGACCGCTATGGCTGTGGGGGTTTAGTGGGCGTCCAGGGTGTTGCGAAGTTGTTGATACGTTGTTACTTTGAGGAGTGGCAAGAAAAGGGGGAGTGCTGTTCTGGAGCTGCATGGGAGGGAGATGTGGGGTTGGAAGCAAGGTCCGTTGGATGCTCTGCCGGGCAGGGATCTCTGGGGAAAGGATGTCTCCACTGAGAAGACTTTGCAGAGCGAAGAGGATACAGATACGTGGTTCATTGATACTACATACTAGACTGGACACACAATCTTACCATACCCCCTACAATGATATACAAAATCCGCCCATTCGTCGCTCGTGACACTTCTTCCCAGTCCTGTATGTACTCCCCTCCCATCCGATTCCCTTTCCCTACACACACATCCCCCAAAGCCATTAATCATTCACTCATCAGAGATCTTCCAAATCTTATATACTCCCCTCCCCATCCCTTCGCACACTGCCCTCCAAGCCGTTGATCATTAACTCCCAATTCCCAACCTCCCTCCCTAAAAGGCGAAGATCCTCCTAAACCCACTCCCCACCCTCCCCACCACACCCCCACTCCTAACCGGGCTCCTCTCCTCCCTATACCTCCTCTCCCTCCTTCTCCGCTCCCCACTCCCCTCCGCCCTAGCCTCCTCCTCCTTCCTCTTCCTCCTCTCCTCCCGCCTCTTCCTTTTCGCCTCCTCCTCCGCCTTCTCCTCCTCTTCAAACCTCTTCTTCCGCTCCTCGCGCCGCATCCTCACCTCCTCCTCCTCCTTCTCTTCCTGCTCCCTCCTCAGCCGCCTCTCCTCCCTCCTCGCCCACCGCGCCGCTTCTTCCCCCTCCGTCCGCGCCTCGTCGTCACGTCTGCGGCGCTCGTGCCCACTATCCGTGGTGCGTCTGCTGCCGCGCGGACGCTCGAGTTGCTTGGCGTTGGGCCGAAACCCCAAGATCCGCGTGTCGCTTTCCGCCTTCACCGTATCCAGCAGTTTCGGCCTCCGCGGCTTCTCCCCTCCACTAACAGCCTCTCTAGAGCTCTTGCTCCTGCTAGCGCTGGGCCTGCTCTCGCCATCGCCAGCGGCAGAGCGCTTGCTGCTCCGTTCGTGCTTGAGCTCATTGAGCGTCTTCGCGGTCGAGGAGCTAAGGTTGCTGTCGCGGCGTTTGCGCTCGGGGCGGGCGGCTGGAGCGAGGGCTGGTTCGGCGGATTTGACGGATGAGGATTTCGAGTAGCGGCGTTCGCGCTCCCAGCCTGAGCGGCGG
>JAABUS010005245.1_pt1 | contig 17324 bp, 17 predicted proteins | sample 5560161 | NCBI WGS metagenome assembly JAABUS01 (sample SAMN10711885, study PRJNA513376) | rock metagenome | isolation source: Antarctica rocks | place: Antarctica: Victoria Land, Trio Nunatak nord | collected 2016-01-04
GTAAAACTCATGACGTGTTGCATCTTCTTTCTTCTTCAGCTTTGAACTTCTAGTTAGAATACACTCATATGATTCGCTTTATGCAGACTCATAACATTAGTTCAAAGCTCATTAATCTTGCTATCAATGTGTAGATGATATAAAAACAAGCTACATTATTCAAACTTGAATCAGAATTGAAATCAGAAAATTGAGTTCAGAAGACTCATTAGAAATCAAGAAATTTCTAGAACAGAATAGAAGAACATGAACGCGTTGCTCTAGATTAACTCTTTACTGAACTCATTGTCAGAATAGAAGAACAGAAGAACATAAATGCGTTGTTCTAGATCTGAAATCAGAAATTTCAGTTGAATTTCGATCAGCAATTTTCTACTCACACAATGACTAAAAGCACAGAATTAGAATCAGAATCAATGAGCACAACTCATTATGAAACTTAAAATGCTAAAAGAGAATCACTTTTATTACAGAATCAAACAGCATCAGAAGAAGAAGACATGAATGCATTGTTGAATATTGAAGAAGAGAACATGAACGCGTTGCTCTTTGATCACAAAATGATCAAGATCAGCATCAGCACTGAACTGAATGCTTGAATAAATTCTCATGAAGCAGATGATCTCGTTATCTTTATCAAGTACATATGTCAACAGCATGACATTGAAATCAAGATTCACAATGACATGATTCAGATGTTGAATGATGTCAACAAGATCAACGTTGAATTGAAAGCTATCAACATTGAGTTGAAAGTTACGCAGACAACGTTGAACGCTGTGCAAATGCATTTACAGAAAAAGATGAAGAAAAAGAATGTGATTATACATCATCTAGAAGTGACATTAAGTCAACTAAGCACTTTGATTTCGAAAGATTGATTCTCGAAGTCAATTAAGTTATCTGACTCATCTTTGTTTGAAGATTCAAAACAGAATGTAAATAATTGATTGTTTCAAATGCAAAACAAGCTGAAGATGAACAAGAATCATTTTTCTATCAAAGAAATGAAGATTGCATATGTGAAAAGTCGAGTCAGTGAAACGATGATCAAACACATAGCACTCAAAATGAGAAACATGATCACGAACTCATTTCTTGAAGCAGAAAAGATACTGTCGATTATAAATAAGATGTACAACGATGTCAATCAACATCACACAGCTCAACAACAGTTCTTGAAGCTGTATCAAAACAAGATCTTCTTTTATGAATTTTGAATGAAATTTCAGAGACTTAGTGCAAAACTAGAGTACAATAACGAAACTCTACTAGATGATCTTCAGCATAAGATTAGCTCAGATTTTCAGCGAGTCATGATTAATGAACAAACTATGAATTTGAACAAATTTGTTGACATCTGCATGCAAGTCAACATTCAATTGACGAAATTGAATGCTTGATCAGCTCTCAAGACATCAACAACTCAAGTCGTTCACTTTATTGCTAGCATCTTGATGATGATCACTACTGCAATCTCAGCTTCAATCTCTGCATGAAAAAAACTCAGAATATTGAACGTTGATTTTGCTAGAGAGAAGTTGTTTAAAAAAGAACTTTGCTTCAAATGCAAGAATTCAGAACATAAAGCATGTGATTGTCTTGAATCAGCTCAGATGCATGAAATTGCAGCGAATTTGAAAAACGACTTACTTTCGTCAAAGTAATGACTGAGAGTGATATACTCATATTTTGCTTCATCAACATGTCTGATGATTCATTTAATTTCAAGTCGTTCATTGTTGATGTCATCTTGAGTAGTTTAAAAAAGATATTCAGATTTCTTGCTCTGATAGATATTGAAGTCATTGTCATGACTTTCATTGATGAATCTTTGATGTCAGAGCTATGTGAACACTTTGATATTCAGTTAATATCGCTGTCAAAATCAAAGTTGATTCAATCATATGATGAAATTTCTGATTCAAAGTCGATTACATACGCTCTGTATACATTGATCATGATACAAAAACACAAGAATGAAATGATGTTTCTATTAATAACTCGTCTAGATCAACACAAGATAATCATTGAAAACTTTTGATTGAAAAGAAATTAAATGTTGATAGATTCTGCAAATGATCAATTAATATCATCATTGAAGATTCAAACATTGAAGTCTGTTGTTTCAAAAGCAAGCAGTCAATCAGCATTTCACAGATCTGAATCAAATGAGATCTGTGAAATGAAATGAAAGAACTTGAACTTGATTGTTACATCAATGATCATCTTGAAGAGATTCATGAATCAGAAATCAATGAATAGATTCATTGAATCTGCTCGATTCATTGAATCTGCTCTCATAGCAAAGCAAAGCACTCAAGTTGATCTCGATCAACTTCGCTCATCTCAGTCAACTGAGACAAAGAAATTCATCAATATTGTCATGATCGAAGTCGCTGTGTATCAAACTTTAGTCAAGAATAAGAAGATCAAGATCTTCTTCTTGATCATTAGTGAAATCAACAAAGTGCTTAGCTCAGTCGAAGATTTCGCGAAACTGAATGAAATGATCTCTGTCATGTCATTAAATGAACTGAAGAAGAAGCTTTTAATAGTTTATTACAACTTTCTGAATGTTTTTGATAGAGAAAAGACAACGCAGTTGTCTTTGCATCAATCATATAATCACAAGATTGAATTAAAAGATGAAAGTCAATCTTCTAAAAGTCAATTGTATCTTATGTCGAGTCACAAATTGCAGAAGATCAAGAAGTATCTAGAAGAAAACTTGAAGAAGAAGTTTATTATCTTCAGCAAAGCTCTCTTCGCTTCGTTAATACTATTTGTCAAAAAGAAAGATGATAGTTTTTGCTTTTGCGTGAATTATTGAAAATTGAATGCTCTGATCAAAAAAGATCGTTATTCAATACTCTTGATAAACGAAGTACTAGCTCAAATTCAAGGCAGTAAGTATCTGACTTGACTCAACATTATCATCACGTTTAATAAACTGCGCATGAGTTTGAAAAGCGAGAATTTGACTACTTTTGTTACTTTCTTTGATATCTACAAGTATAAAGTAATGCTCTTTGAATTGATCAATGAATTTGCGTCTTTTCAGCATTATATCAACGATGTGTTGTTTGACTGTCTGCACAAGTTCTATCAGACATACTTGAATGATATTCTCATCTATAGTAAGATCTTGAAAGAACATAGAACTTATGTGAAAGAAGTGTTAAACAAGCTTTGCGAAGTCGACTTGCAGATAGACATTGACAAGTGCAAATTTAAGATTCAGAAAATCTCGTTTCTTGAACTACTGATATTCATCAATGATCTGCAAATGAATTTTCAAAAAGTAGATGTGATTTGAAGCTGAAAAGTGCTTTGATCGTTGACTCATATGCAGATCTTCATTGACTTCTGCAACTTCTATCGATGATTCATAAAGAACTTCTCAAAGATTATTCAATTCATGATAAAGTTGACTTGAAAAAATCACTTCTTTGAATGAACAAAGACTTGTCAGATGATCTTTGAAGAACTAAAGCAACAAATGATGACAGCTCTCGTTCTGAAGCATTTTGACTTGATCAGAGAAGCTATTCTGAAAATAAACTTCTTGAACTACGTGAACGACGAAGTATTGTTTCAGTATGACGATGAAGACATTCTACATTCAATGATCTTTTACAGCAAGAACATGATTTTCGCAGAATGCAACTACGAGATCTATGACAAGAAACTGCTAATCATTATTTGCTGCTTGAAGCATTGACACTCTGAATTGAAATGTACAGATATTTCGATCAAGATCTTCATTAATCATCTGAATTTAAAGTACTTCATGATGATCAAAGAACTGATCAGACGATAGACTAAATGAGCTGAAAAGTTATCTGAATATAACTTCAAGATCATATATCAGTTGAGAAAACAGAATCTGAAAGTCGACGCGCTGATCAGAATGTCAGACGTCAAGTCAGTTGAAGCAAATGATGATTGAAAGCTATATCAGCATCAGATGCTATTGTCAAAAGACAGATTTGAACTGCAGTCAATAAAAGCTGATCAAGAAGATAATCAGAAAGCTGATCAAGATCTGACTCAAATTTTGCTCAGATTTGAAACATGAATTGAACGCTAACGAAAATTCGATCGAAGAGATGATTTCTATTCAGAATCAAATTATAATCGAAAATTAAACGAATCAACTGTGCTTTGATATTTGAATAATCATGAAACAAAACAGAAGAACTTGTCAAGATATTGATCTAGACAATTGCAAAGTACTTGATGAAGTACTCTGAAAAGATGATAAGTTATGAGTTTTTCAGTCAATGATCACTTGATTGATAAGAAAAGCACATGATCTTTCGATCAGTGATCATTCTGACATGAATCAAACGTTGAACTTGCTGAGATGATCATATTGCTGATCAAAGATGAGAACAACGATCAAGCATTACATTTGAAACTGTTATGTTTGTCGTAAATCAAAAGCATTGAAAGATTGAATCAATGAACTGCTGAAGTCATTGCTCATATTTGAACAGCGATGACAGAACATATCATTAGACTTCATTATTGATCTATCAGAAAGTGATGAAAACAACGCGATTCTGACAGTCATAAATCGATTGTCTAAGAAACGACATTATATATCATGTTGATCAGATGATGAAGAAATCTTCGCAGAATAAACAGTCAAGCTACTGTTGATATGAATCTTCAGAATTCATGAACTACTCAGATCAATAGTGTTCAATCGTGATTCACAATTCATATCAATTGTCTGAAAGTCTTTATGTCTGAGACTCAACATCAAGGTAAAACTATTCACAGACTATCATTTGCAGATCGATGATTAAACAGAAAGAGCGAATCAGAATGTGAAATGATATCTACGAAGCTACTGCTCATATATGCAAGATGATTGATTCATCTGATTATTCATGATTGAATTCGTCGATAACAATGCTATTTCGTCATCAATTGAACAGTCGACGTTCTTTCTTAATAAGAACTTTCACTCTCATATGAGCTTCGATTCGAACTCAATCGAATATAAGATCACTCGAGCTAGAATCGAAGCAGGCAAAGCAAAGAATATATTTGAACACATGAAGTGATCATCAGCATTGATCAAACAAGTCTTAACAAGAGTCAGAGTCACAATGAAGAAACAGATTAACAAGCATTGAAAGAAAATGATCTACAAGATAGATGACATGATGTTTCTGAATTCTAGAAACATAACGATCTCACAATCATCAAAGAAGCTAAACGATAAAATGCTAGAATTCTTCAAGATTCTGATCGAGATCGAACATGTGTATTGACTGAAACTGTCATCAACTATGAAGATACATTCAAAGTTTGCATCAAATCTGCTGCAACTAGATTCAAAGAATTCTTTGAATGAACAATGAAATGAATCATCTGACTCTATAGTGATCAACGACGAAGATGAATGAAAGATGAAGAATATACTGAACTTCAGACACTATGAACAAGATAAACGACTACAATATTGTGTTAATTGAAAAGAATACAACGTTGATCTACATTGATACAACGTCGATGAAAGCAAATTCAAAGAATGCTTGAAGATTGTAAATGACTTTCATGAACAATATTTGAACAAGTCAAGATAGAAATCAACTTAAGAAAGATTGATTGAACTGCAGCAATGAGAACATTACTAAATGAAGAAGAAAAGTAATTTTGCAATCATGCACTTCGAATTAGTCTAACATAGATCATGTCAGACTATCATAAACTAGTATAAAGCTGATGTTGACACGCTGACAATCTAGCGTATCTTCGTAAGTAAAACTTACGACGTGTTGCATCTTCTTTCTTCTTCAACTTTGAACTTCTAGTTAGAATACACTTATATGATTCACTTTATGCAGACTCATAATACAATGACAGTCAAGAGCATTCTGTATATCATTTATGTATGAAGAAGCAAATGCAGTTCAATACAATATTAAATATCAGAATATTATTGACTCACTTTGTTTTCTTCTGAAACATCGACTCTTTGAAAAAGATCTCGTTTATGCGCTCATTTGTTATTACAACGCGAACAATTGCTGAGTTTATAGTAAGATGCATACAATTGACTGATGATGAGAAACACAAGAGAAGCTTTCTGATGATGTCACTATAATGTCGCTTTTACTGACAACAGACAAGACAGCTCTGACTCAACATCAGAATGATCTCGTTGCATGATTTTTTTATCTCATCATTGAGAACTTGTCTTAATGTATACGATGAGCACAATTCAGATCAGAAATGATTCTTCAGACATTTCTCTTCATCATCAACAGTGATCATGATAGAATAAAGTCTCAGATTTGACATATGACTCTATCTGTTACGATTCTAGCTACGCATCTATGTTGATAGCTATGTTGATGACTATGTTGATGACTATGTTTCTGACTATCGTCGATCGCTCGTCACTAAACTATCGAATTGTTTCAAAGTCAATTCTATTCAGAATTAGCTTATGTTTTTCTGAATCATATAAATAGTTGATTCTTCTCTTCTAGATACTTTTCTTTCTTAGCATTTATATACTTGTTACATTACACTCATATGACTCACTCTATGCTGATCTCTAACATTATATAAATGCTTCTTCATTACAGACGAAGTGAAATAATCTGCATCGACTTGCTCTGCTCGATTCACACGACTATTGACTTTGATCTAGTCAACTCGCGATCGTGCAGACACTCACTCTTCTTTCTCGTGAGCTGACTCAGCGAGAATAAACAAAAGATTCAAACTCATGCGCTGATCAGCGAGTATAAACAAACAATTGAAATCATTCAACTAGGTCAAAGATCAGCGAATTAATTGTTCATTCAGATTCGCAAGAGATTCTTTGAATTTGTTGAACAATCAAATGAAATCAGTCTATGACTGCGTGAAGTCTCTATTTCAAAGAGCAATCAAAGAGATCAGTCTAGAACTGCGTGAAGTCTCTATCTCGATGAGCAAACTTCTCAGTGAGTTTGCTTCAATGACATCATCAAAGCAATGATTTACTCATCTTCATCGCTTTATCTATCAGTGAATCAATTCATCAACTCAATCATGTGCAAATAGTGAGTCTGCTACAATGACATCTTTCGTCAATGCAATGATTCATTTACTCACATCACTCTATTTATCAGTGAATAGATCTGTCGACTCATTCGCATGCAACTAGTGAGTCTGCTACAATGACATTCTCAATGCGATGATCTACTCATTCTCATCGCTCTATTCATCAGTGAATCTGATCAAACGTTCATGTGCAACTAGTGAGTCTGCTACAATGACGAGCTCAAAGTCGATCTCTTCAATGAGCAAGTCAACTAGTGAGTCTGCTTCAATGACACGATCATCTTCGATAACAAGCAAATTCATGAGCTTGTTTCTATATCGAAATCTCAACAGTGAGTCTGCTACAATGATGAACAATGATTGATCTCTTGATTGAGTCGATCAATGAATGAAACAAGCTCTACTATGTAGTAGATCTGAATCAGCAGTGAGTCTGCTTCAATGACATGATCACAATCGATCTCTTCAATGAGCTAGTTGATTCTCTTCTAGTGAGTCTGCTTCAATGACATCAGTCAATAGTCGATCTCTTTGCTGAGCAAGTCGATTTCTTTCTACATAGCTAGTTTGCTACAATAGACATTTTGATTCTACACAAGACTAAGAAAATACATTTATGCAAACATGAATTGTTGAAGAGAGAAAGTACTGTTACGATTCTAGCTACGCATCTATGTTGATAGCTATGTTGATGACTATGTTGATGACTATGTTTCTGACTATCGTCGATCGCTCGTCACTAGACTATCGAGTTGTTTCAAAGTCAATTCTATTCAGAATTAGCTTATGTTCTTCTGAGTCATATAGATAGTCGATTCTTCTCTTCTAGATACTTTTCTTTCTTAGCATTTATATACTCGTTACATTACACTCATATGACTCGCTCTATGCTGATCTCTAACACTATCAACTATACTCAAACGTAAGCAGCATCACTCTTTTAAGAATATGTTTGATACTCATTATATCAGCGATTGAGAAAGCGATCAAAGACGATGTCAACATCGTCTGCATTGATGATTTTACAAGAAAGTGTCATTCTATTATCGTCGAATTCATGATGAACTATGAAGAACAGATTTTAATTACAAACATAAAGAAGAATCAGCAATGCTTTATTTATCAGATACTCTTTCAGAAAAGAGAGAATTTCATGAGTATCTGACAGTCACATACTCATCAATTCACTCAGAGACAGATTTGACAGCAGAAAAAAAATGATATTTCTAAAAAGAATAGTATCTGAGTTCATCTCATTTGCAACTTCGCGTGATCTCATTACATGATTAACATACATAAGTGTATGATGATCGATATTCTGCATCAGTTACTCAAAGACACAGTTATTTACATGCTTGATTGACTTGACAAACTTATTGAGAAGAGAATTGTTGCATCTAGAAAGAAGAAAAAATATCAACTGCATATTAATCATGCTTTCGATGTAGCTCAGTTGAACGAATGATTTCATAATGTATCTGCATTCATTGAACTCAAAATCTTTACAAAGTATAGCATCATCAAACAGTGAACGACTTCAAATAGAAAGATCATGATTCATCAGATACTTTTAATCATTGCATCACTGCTTACTCATGAATCATCTGCAGTGATGCATTGTACTCGAGCAATGATAGATTTTATAATGCTCGCTCAATATACATCACATGATGAAGATACTCTTAAATATATGCAGCACGCTCTTTTTCGATGAAACAAATTAAAGAAAGTTTTTTGACATCTTTGATCTTTCAATACAGATACACAACAGAGACATTTCAATATTTTGAAGTTTCATGCAATAATTCATTACGCGAATTTCATTCGTCAATATGACGTCGTCAACAATGTTAACATTGTTAAAAGTTGATCTAAAGTGAGTCATAGAGATGTCATTTAACTAATAAATAAATGCTAAGAAAGAAAAGTATTTACAGAAAAGAACTCAATTCTTATATGTGTTTCTCAATTCTGTGCTAGACTCGATTGAGTTGATGTCTTACACATATGATGCAGAGACTCAATGACATCATCTTTAGATCAGATTCTCGCTAGACTTGATTAGAATGAAATCAGATGAAGACTAGTTGAAGAATAGATGAAGACTAGAATCGTGACATTACTTCTCTCTCTTGATTATTCATGTTTGCATGAATGTTGTTTCTTAGTGCACTTTTCTTGAATATTTGATATGAAAGTCATTAATCATCTCTTGAGCGTTCATAAATTTGTCGTCGTCAACATTATATCAGTTGAGATCGTTGTCATAACTCTTTCATTTGACTTGATATTGAAGTCATCTTCTATAGCGTTGAAAGTTCAGTATATCATCGATTTTTCATTCGTCTTCATCGTTTATCACTATTGATTTCGAAGATTCATTCTTTTGATCAGACAAAGAATCATCAACGACAGAACAAAGAAACTCTGAATGAAATACATCATGTATACGCATAGTCTCTGATAGTTTCAACTTATAAAATGAGTCAACAGACTCAATGATCTGAAATGAGTCAAGCATCTTGTCATTCAATTTTTTGAAAGATCTCGCTGTAATGATGTTTTATTCATTCAGAAACATCTTTGATTCAATCTTATAATTGATCTTCTTTCTATGCTTATTAGCTTGATTCATCATTTGTTTTCATGTTTTGATCAGAGCTTCACAAGCGAAGATCAAAGTCTTGTTCATTTGTTCAGATATATTCTTGACTTGATTGATCTGCAAGCGTTCGTGTTATGAATCTGCATAGAGCGAATCATATGAGTGTATTCTAACTAGAAGTTCAAAGCTGAAGAAGAAAGAAGATGCAACACGTCGTGAGTTTTACTCACGAAGACACGCTAGATTGCTAGCGTGTCAACATCAGCTCTATACTAGTCTATGATAGTCTGACATGATCTATGTTAGACTAACTCGAAGTGCACGATTGCAACATTATCTCTTCTCTTCATTTAGCAATGTTCTCATTGCTGCAGTTCAGTCGATCTTTCTTGAGTCAATTTCTATCTTGACTTGTTTGAATAACGTTCATGAAAGTCATTGATGACTTTCAAGCAATCTTCGAATTCACTTTCATTGACGTTGTATCAATGTAGATTGACGTCGTATTCTTTTCAATTGACACGATATTGTAGTCGTTTGTCTCGTTCGTAATGTCTGAAGTTCAATATGTTCTTCACTTTTCATTCATCTTCGTCTTCAATCACTATAGAATCAGACGACTCATTTCGTTGTTCTTCTAAAGCGTCTTCTGAATCTAGTCGCAGCAGATTTGACGCAAACTTCGAATGAATCTTCATAGTCAACGACAGTTTCAGTCAATATGCATGTTTGATCTCAATCAGAATCTTGAAGAGTTCTAGCATCTTATCGTTTAGCTTCTTTGATGATCGTGAAATCATTATGTTTCTAGAATTCAGAAACATCATGTCATCTATCTTGTAGATCATTTTCTTTCGATGCTTGTCAATCTGTTTCTTCATTGTGACTCTGACTCTTGCTAAGACTTGCTTGATCAATGCTAGTGATCATTTCATGTATTTGAATATATTCTTTGCTTTGTCTGCTTCGATTCTAGCTCAAGTGATCTCATATTCAATTGAGTTCGAATTGAAGCTCATATGAGAGTGAAAGCTCTTATTCAGAAAGAACGTCGACTGTTCAATTGATGACGAAATAGCATTGTTATTGATGAATTCAATCATAGATAATCAGATGAATCAATCATCTTGCATATATGAGCAATAGCTTCGTAGATATCGTTTCACATTCTGATTCGCTCTTTCTGTTTGATCATCGATCTGCAAATGATAGTCTGTGAATAGTTTCATCTTGATGTCGAGTTTCAGACATAAAGACTTTCAGACAATCGATATGAATTGTGAATCACGATCAAACACTATTGATCTTGATAGTTCATGAGTTCTGAAGATTTATATCAACAGTAGCTTGACTGTTTATTCTGCGAAGATTTCTTCGTCATCTGATCAACACGATATATAATGTCGTTTCTTAGACAATCGATCTATGACTGTCAGAATCGCGTTGTTTTCATCATTTTCTGATAGATCGATAATGAAGTCTAATGATATGTTCTGTCATTGCTGTTCAAGTATGAGCAATGATTTCAGCAGTTCATTGATTCAATCTTTCAATGCTTTTGATCTACGACAAACGTAACAGTTTTGAATGTAGCGCTTGATCGTCGTTCTCATCTTCGATCAGCAATATGATCATCTCAGCAAGTTCAATGTTCAATTCATGTCAGAATGATCACTGATCGAAAGATCATGTGCTTCTCTTATCAATTGAATGATCATTGACTGAGAAACTCATAGTCTATCATCTTTTCAGAGTACTTCATCAAGTACTTTGCAATTGTCTAGATTAATATCTTGACAAGTTCTTCTGTTCTGTTTCATGACTATTTGAATATCAAAGCACAGTTGATTCGTTCGATTTTCAACTATAATTTGATTCTGAATAGAAATCATCTCTTCGATCGAATTTTCGTTAGCGTTCGATTCTTGTTTCGAATCTGAGTCAGATCTGAGCAAGATCTGAGTCAGATCTTGATCAGCTTTCTGATCATCTTCTTGATCAGCTTCTATTGACTGCAGCTCAAATTTGTCTTTCGACAATAACATCTGATGCTGATACAGCTTTCAATCATTGTTTGCTTCAACTGACTTGACGTCTGACATTCTGATCAGTACATCGACTTTCAGATTCTGTTTTCTCGATTGATATATAATCTTGAAGTTATATTCAGATAACTTCTCAGTTCATCTAGCTTGTTGTTGAGTCAGTTCTTTGATGATCATGAAGTACTTCAAATTCAGATGATCGATGAAGATCTTGATTGAAATATTCGTACATTTCAATTCGAGATGTCAATGTTTCAAACAGCGAATAATGATCAGCAGTTCTTTGTCATAGATTTCGTAGTTGCATTCTGCGAGAATCATGTTCTTGCTATAGAAGATCATTGAATGTAGAATGTCTTCATCATCATACTGAGACAATACTTCGTCGTTCACATAGTTCAAGAAGTTCGTTTTCAGAATAGCTTTTCTGATCGAGTTGAAATGCTTCAGAACGAAGACTGTCATCATCTGTTGCTTTAGTTCTTCAAAGATCATCTGACAGATCTCTGTTCATTCAAAGAAGTGATCTTTTCGAGTCAGCTTTATCATGAGTCGAACGATCTTTGAGAAGTTCTTTATGAATCGTTGATAGAAATTGCAGAAGTCAATGAAGATCTGCACATGAGTCAATGATCGCGACACTTTTCAACTTCGAATCACATCTACTTTTCGAGAGTTTATTCGTAGATCATTGATGAATACTAGTAGTTCAAGAAACGAGATTTTCTGAATCTTGAATTCGCACTTGTCAATGTCTATCTGCAAGTCGACTTCGCGAAGCTTGTCTAGCACTTCTTTCACATGAGTTCTATGTTTCTTCAAGATCTTACTGTAGATAAGAATATCATTCAAATATGTCTGACAGAATTTATGCAGACATTCGAACAATACATCATTGATATAGTGCTGAAAGAACGCAAATTCATTGATCAATTCAAAAAGCATTACTCTATACTTGTAAACATTGAAGAAAGTAACAAAAGTAGTTAAATTCTCACTTTCTGAACTCATTCGCAGTTTATTGAACGCAGTGATAATGTCGAGTCGAGTCAGATACTTACTGTCTTGAATTCAAGCTAGTACTTCGTTTATCAAGAGTATTGAATAACGATTTCTTTTGATCAGAGCATTCAGTTTTCAATAGTCTACGCAAAAGCAATGACTATCATCTTTCTTTTTGACAAATAGTATTGACGAAGCGAAGAGAGCTTTGCTGAGTGTAATAAACTTCTTCTTCAAATTCTCTTCTAGATACTTCTTGATCTTCTGCAACTTGTGACTTGACATGAGATACAATCAACTTCTAGAAGATTGACTCTCATCTTTTAATTCAATCTTATGATCGTATGATCGATGCAAGAGCAACTGCGTTGTCTTTTCTCTATCAAAAACATTCAGAAAGTCGTGATAAACTATTAAAAGCTTCTTCTTCAGTTTCTTTAATGATATGACAGAGATCATTTCATTCAGTTTCGCGAAATCTTCGACTGAGCTAAGCACTTTGTTGATTTCACTAATGATCAAGAAGAAGATCTTGATCTTCTTATTCTTGACTAGAGTTTGATATGCAGCGACTTCGATCATGACAATATTAATGAGTTTCTTTTTCTCAGTTGACTGAAAGAGACGAAGTTGATCGAGATCAACTTGAGTGCTTTGCTTTGCTATGAAGACAGATTCAATGAATCTATTCACTGATTTCTGATTTGAAGATCTCTTCAAGATGATCATTGATGTAACAATTGAGTTCAAGTTCTTTCATTTCATTTTGCAGATCTTGTTTGACTCAGATCTGTGAAATGCTGATTGACTGCTTGCTTTTGAAACAACAGATTTCAATGTTTGAATCTTCAACGATGATATTAATCGATTGTTTGCAGAATTTATCAAAATTTGATTTCTTTTCAATCAGAGATTTTCAATGATTATCTTGTGCTGATCTAGACGAGTTATCAATAGAAGCATCATTTCATTCTTGTGTTCTTGAATCATGATTGATGTATACAGAGCGTGTGTAATCGACTTTCGATCAGAGATTTCATCATATGATCGAATCAACTTTGATTTTGACAGCAATATTGACTGAATATCAAAGCGTTTACATAGCTCTGACATCAAAGATTCATCGATGAAAGTCATGTCAGTGACTTCAATATCTATCAGAACGAAAGATCTGAATATCTTTTTTAAACTACTCAAGATGATGTCAACAGTGAACGACTTAAAATCAAATGAATCGTCAGACATGCTGATGAAACAGAATATGAGTATATCGCTCTCAATCACTACTTTGACGAGAACAGATCATTTTTCGAATTCGCAGCGATCTCATGCACTTGAGTCGTTTTGAAACAATCATATGCTCTATGTTCTGACTTCTTGCATTTGAAGCAGAGTTCTTTCTTAAACAACTCTTTCTGAATAGAATCAAGATTCGATCTTCTGAGTTTCTTTCACGCAGAAACTGATGACGTAGATCGAGCAGACGAAGTGCTAGCGACAGAATGAGCAGCTGAGATCATTGAAGCTTTGACAATCGATCGAGCGTTCAATTCAGTCAATTTAACATTGACTTGCATGCAGATGTTGACAAACTTGTTCAAATTCGTGATTCATTCATTGAGCGTTGCTCGTTGAAGATCTGAACTGATCTTATGCTGAAGATCATTTAGTAAAGTCTCGTTATTGTATTCTAGTTCTGCGCTGAATCTTTGAAATTTCATTCAAAATTCATGAAAGAAGATCTTGTTCTGATACAGCTTCAAGTACTGTCGTTGAGTCGTGTGATGACGATTGAAATCGTTGTACATCTTATCAATGATCGATAGTACTTCTTCGACTTCTAGAAATGAGTTCAAGAAGATATTTTGCATGCGAGAAGCTATGTGCTTGATCGCAGCTTCACTGACTCGACTTTTGATGTAGACAATCTTCAACTCTTCGATAGAAAAGTGATTCTTGTTTGTCTTCAGCTTATTTTGCATTCGCGATAGTCAATTGTCTACATTCTGCGACGAATCTTCAAACAGTGAAGATTTCGATAATTTGATCAATTTCGAGAAACGATCTTCAGAGATCAAAGTGCTTTGTCGACTTGATGCAGTTTCTAGATGATGTATAATCACGTTCTTGTTTCTCATCTCTTTCTGCAGACGCGTCTGCACAGCTTTCAATGTGATGTTTGTCTCGTTGACATCTTCTAACATCTGAATCATGTCATTGTGAGTCTCGATTTCGATGTCGTGCTGTTGATACATGTACTTGATAAAGACAACGATGTCATCTGCTTCATGAGTGCTTATTCAAGCATTCAATTCAGTGCTGATGCTGATCTTAATCATTTCATGATCAAAGAGCAATGCATTCGTGTTCTCTTCTTCTGTATCTGATGATGCATTCGTGTCTTCTTCTTCTGATGCTGTTCAATTCTGTGATAGAAGTGATTCTCTTCTAACATTTCAAAAGTCATAGCGAGCAATGCTCACTGATTCTGATTTTGAGCTTCTAGTCATGATATGAGTAGAAAATTGCTGATCGAGATTTCAATGTTACTCTATCAAACTTTCTGAGTTTGAGCAACGACTAGTACTCTATCGAACTTTCTGAGTTCAAGTACTGCTGAAATTTCTGGTTTCTGATGATGAGTTCAATAAAGAGTTAGTCAAGAGCAACGCGTTTGTGTTCTTTGATTCTGATTCTATCGAAATTTCTGATTTCAAATCAAGATTCTTCTTTAGAAATTTCTAATTTCTATCGAGCTTTCTGATTTGAGTTGTGTAACTTGTTTTTATATCATCTACACGTCGATAGCAAGATTAATGAGCTTTGAACTAATGTTATGAGTCTGCATAGAGCGAATCATATGAGTGTATTCTAACTAGAAGTTCAAAGCTGAAGAAGAAAGAAGATGCAACACGTTGTGAGTTTTACTCACGAAGACACGCTAGGTCGCTAGCGTGTCAACATCAGTTCTATACTAGTCTATGATAGTCTGACACGATTTATGTTAGACTAATTCAAAGTGCATGATCGCAACAGTTCGCAAGTGCTTTCATACTCGATGATGTCAGAGTTGAAACTCATATGAGAATGAAAGCTTTTGTTCATGAAGAAGAAGATCAAGAAGATGACTGATGACAAGACGTTATTGTCGACAAACTCGATCATGAGTAGTCATTTAGATCAGTCGTTCTGCATATACGAACAGAAGAATTGAAGATAACGCTCGATGTTCTGATTAACTCATTCGCTTTGATCATTGATCTGAGAATGATAAACGATGAACAATCGAAGAGAAATGCTCAGTCATTTGCAAAGAAACTTTCATAGTATAGAGATGAATTGCGAATCTCGATCAGATACTATGAAGCTTGATAGATCATGAGTTCAATATACTCATTGAATCAGCATTTCAGCTGTCTTTTCAGCTGTGATATTTTCATCATCAATGATGCAAGAAATATAATGTCTTTCTTTTGACAATCTGCAGATAACAGTCAGAATAGCGTTGTAATTGTATGAATCAGATAGATTGATAATGAAGTTCATTGCTATGTCTTGTCATCGCTGTTCAGATATAGATAGAGATTGAAGCAAGTCATTTGATTTATTTCTTGATGTCTTTGAATGTTGACATACGTAGCAGTTTTGAATATATTAATCTATCGTTTTTCGCATAGAAGATCAATAGTAATTTCGCTTTATGATCTTCACTGTTCTAAGAATTTCAGAATGATTGATTGATGACTGATCATGTATCTCACGAATCAAATTCATTTGCAGAAGTTCATTGAACAAAACTCATAGTTGACTGTCTTTGTATAAGATTTCATTCTGAATTTAACAATTCTTCAGCTTGATGTTTTTGCATTGTGCTTCGTCTTTTGCTATTACTTCGCGAAGTAGCGTACAATTCTCGTCGATCTCATTAGTCTTAAGAATCTGTTTATAAATTGATTGATCATTATTCTTCTTTAGATCAGCGATCTTCATTCAATTTAATGTCAAAATAGTAGTTCTTTAATATCAAACGCGTTCATCATCAAGATCTCTAGGCACGAAGTCAGCTTGATGAGTTAATGCATTGATCTTAATGTTCTGTTTATCAGATTGATACATTATTTTGAAGTTGAAGTCAGCTAGCTTCTGAACTCAATGCATCTGTTGTTGACTCAGCTTCTTATCTTTCATCAATGAGATGAGTGCTTGATGATCGATGAACATCTTGATAGAAATGTCAGTCAACTTCAGTTTGAATCGTCAATGCTCAAATGCTTGAATGATGATCAGCAGTTTCTTATCGTATATTTCGTAGTTGCACTCAGCAAAAAACATGTTCTTGCTATAGAAAGCAATTGAATGTAGTTCTTCTTTGTCATCATATTGAGAGAGAACTTCGTCGTTTACGTAGTTGAATGAGTCAGTTTTCAGAATAGTCTCACAAGTCTGATCAAAGTGACGAAGTATAGAAGTCTCAGTCATACATCTCTTCATGTGATTGAATGCAGTCTGACAAGTCTCATTTCATTCAAATATGATCTTCTTTTGAGTGAGTTGAATCATTGAATGAACAATCTTCGAAAAGTTCTTGATGAAGCGTC
>JAABUS010005247.1_pt1 | contig 17321 bp, 21 predicted proteins | sample 5560161 | NCBI WGS metagenome assembly JAABUS01 (sample SAMN10711885, study PRJNA513376) | rock metagenome | isolation source: Antarctica rocks | place: Antarctica: Victoria Land, Trio Nunatak nord | collected 2016-01-04
CAGTTCGAAGCAGCCTTTCCGCGGATACCGGCCGCCTCGCGCGCGCCCGCGGAAAATCCGGAAACTGTGCATAACCCTTCGGGTTACACACAGCACCACTGCTGCTACAACAACGACCCCAGCACCGCCTGATCAACCCAATCAACCCCTGTCCACCAAACCGGGGGAGGTCCAGTGACCCTCACTTCGCCAATTGTTCTGACCCCGACCGGAACGTCAAGTGGGCCCGGACGGCGACAAGGCCGTCTACCTTGTCCGCGTTTCGCGTCAGCCGTCTATCAGCTCGCGGCTACGCTCCGACCATGGGCGTTCCCGCAGAGGTCTGGAAGCTTGACGGCATCTCCTCCAAGGCGTACCAGCATCCCGCCGACCGCGCCGCAACCGCCGCGCTGGGCAAGGTGCCCTACCTGGACCAGGTGGTCCGAAAGCTCGTCGCACTGGGCTACGAGCGGGCCTTGCGGGCGGCTTCGCTGGGCGCCTCGGTCCGCCTGGGCGAGCGCCAGCTGCCGCACATCTGGAAGCTGCAGCGCGAGGTCTACAACGTGCTGGACATGGAGGCGGTGCCCGACCTCTACCTGACCCAGTATCCGCTGGCCAACGCGTTCGCCAGCGGCAGCGAGCGGCCGGTGGTCGTAGTCAACTCCGAGCTGATCCGGCTGCTGGGCGAAGAGGGCCAGCGCGTGGTGCTGGCCCACGAGGCGGCCCATATCCAGTCCGACCACGTGCTCTACCAGACGGCGCTGGCGATCCTGCTGAACATGGGCGCGGGCGCGGCGGCCCGGCTGCCGCTGCTGGCGGGCCTTCCGCTGCTGGCCATCCGATACGCCCTGCTGGAGTGGTCGCGCGCCGCGGAGCTGTCGTGTGACCGCGGGGCCGCACTGGTCACCAGGGACCCGCAGGCCGTGTGTCGGGCGCTGATGGTGATCGCCGCCGGGGAGGCCGCCGACCAGCTCAACCTCGACGCCTTCATCGCCCAGGGAATGGACTACGACGAGCCCGGCAGCGGCGGCGAGAAGCTGACCCGGATGCTGCAGGATCTGAACGTGACCCACCCGCTGCCGGTGCGGCGGGTGCGGATCCTGCTCGACTGGGTGCGCTCGGGAGAGTACGAGGCGATCATCGGCGGCGAGTACGTGCGCCGTGGGCAGGAGAAGACGGTGCAGGAGGAGGCGTCCGCGGCCCGCGACCACTACGCGGACCGCATCTCCGGCGCCGTCCAGGAAGCGGGCTCCTCGGTGGCCGAGGTGGGCCAGCAACTGGGCGACTGGCTGCGCCGCCAGCGCGGCGACGGCGGCGGCTGAGCCCGGGCGCAGCAATGGCGCTGCTCCGCAACGCCCGCGGCTCGTGGCCGTGCTGGCCCCGACTCACTTGGGGGAAGGGCGGCGCGGGGGCGCTACCACAGCGGCAACGGAGCCTTCTATCCGAGTCGGCCGATGCTAGCTCCCGGATGCAGAGTCGCCGCCGCCGCGCTCGACTGCCGCAACTTCGACGCTTGCGATGCCCAGGTAGAGGAGCGTGGCGGCGAGCGTAGCGACGATCCACGCCGCGCTGCTCTGGATCTGCGCGACCAGCAGGGCGGCTGTTATGGCAGCGCCGATGGCGGCGAGATGGACGAGGCCCGCCCGTACCAGGTGAGGGCTGCGGCTGAGCGGCTTCTCGGCTTCTCCACCGGTTTCCCCCGTCAAGAGCACGAGCCCGCCGTATGCGCTCGTCGCGCCCACCGCGAACAGAAAGATCTCGGCCGACGTCGGCGGTCCGTGCTCGCCGGCCAGCGCCGACCCCGTCGCCCACACCGTGACCGCGTATCCGTAGGGCAACCCCGCCCCGTGAAGCGCGGTCTGGAGCGCCCGAAAGTAAGCGGACTCCCGCATCCACCGGGGGACCAGTCTCCCGCTCGTCGCGGACGTCATCCGACTCCGAGCCGTCTGGTCACGGCGTGCAGGATAACGCAGCTCTCGCGGTGCTCGACCTCGAGCCGGCGACGGGCCCGTCGCGGCTGCGCTTCCGGCTACCAGCACCTAACCCGGAGCGCCGTGGACGTGCAGCCCGTATCGCCTAGCAGTCACACTGAGGCGCTCATCGAAGGTAAGGAGCGCGGAGGGCGGCGTATCTCGCGCCGCGAGAAGGACGCAGCAGTCGGGCAGCTTGAGACCGGTCTCCGCCCGCAAAGCCGCAAGCCGGGGTGCCGCGTCCGGCCCGAGCCCCAGCTCTTCGATGCCAAGGGCCTCAAGCGCGGCCATTGCCTCCTCCAGGCGTCCAGCAGCGGCAGGTCCCACGAGCACCTCTGCGTGCGTGATCGTGCTGGACCCCAACGGGTGATCGGCCAGATCGAGGAGGATCCGTTCGACCGAATCGTGGTGGGCGTCGCCGGCATCGAGGTGCGCGATCAGGGCGCTGGCGTCGGCGACGATCACTCGGGCCAGTCGCGGCGCAGGCTCTCCAGGTAGTCGTCCGGGTACACGCCGGTGAGGGCGCCGCTGGTGGCTCGGATCGCCTCCCGCCGATCCTCGGCGTCGCTGCTCAGGCGGTCGCTCGTGGCCCGATGGCCCTCCCGCACGAGTCGGGCGATCAGTCGAGCGCGCGAGTCGCGGTCCTCCGGCCAGCGGACGGCGGCATCGTCGAGGGCACGGGCGACCTCGTCGGTCTCGGTGATCGTGTGACGGGGCCGGTCAGTCGGCACAGGGCGAGTGTAGCACTGTCGACTTAGTGCGGCACCTTGGAGCGCCTCGCTCGACGACGGCGGGCGTGGGGCGGGGCCCGGTGCCATGGCAGTGAGTATTACTCTTACCAGTATGATTCAAACATGCGATTGACAAGCAAAGGTCAGGTCACCATCCCGTTCGAGATCCGCGAACGGCTCGGCCTGTCGCCTGGGACGATCGTCGACTTCGAGGTCGAAGGCGAGGCCGTACGGGTGACCAAGGCGAAGAACGGTCAGGACCGCGGCGCTTCGCTGGTCCAGGCGATGCGTGGTCGAGGGGATGTCGAGCTCAGCACCGACGAGATCATGGCCCTCACTCGTGGCGAGTGAGCCATCGGCGGCGACACTGGTCGACGCCAACGTCCTGATCGACGTCTTCACCGAGGATCCCGTCTGGTTCGACTGGGCCGGCGAACAGCTGGCGCGGGCAGCGGACTCGGGCCGGCTGATCGTCAACGCCGTGATCTACGCCGAGGCCTCCACCCGTTTCACCGCGATCGAGGAGTTCGAGCACGCACTGCCCAGTGCCGTCTTTGGCCGGGAGCCAATCCCATTTGCCGCGGCCTTTCTGGCCGGCAAGTGCTTTGTGGACTACCGCCGTCGCGGGGGAACGCGACGCTCGCCCCTGCCTGATTTCTTCATCGGCGCGCACGCCGCGGTCACGGGGATGCGGCTGCTGACCCGCGACCCGCGTCGGTACCGCAGCTACTTCCGCACGTTGCGGCTGATTGCGCCGGCTTAGCCTGGATCCAGCCTCAGCGCCGCCCGCGCCCGAAGCTGTTCGCCGCCGGGGCCACCTCGCGCAGGTCGGCGGGCATCGCGCCGGGCGTGGCGGGTTGGACGCGGCCGGCGTCGCGTGAGCCGGACCCGTCGCTGCTCCACGTCCGCCGCGGCTCGATGTGGCGTATCTCGGCCTTGGGCAGGTCGCCCCGGTCCAGGCGCTGCACGTCGTCGACCACCACGTTGGTCACCCCCTCGCGGTGCTCGAGCTTCCCCGAGGCGATCACCAGCGGCTCGCCCCGTACCGCCGACCGGCAGCGGTCGTGCACCGGCGGGGGCACGATCAGGTTCAGCGTGCCGAGCTCGTCCTCTAGCAGCATGAACGTGACGCCCTTGGCCGTGGCCGGGCGCTGGCGGGCCACCACCAGACCGGCCACCTGCACCGGGGTGCCGTCGCGCGTCCGCTCGAGGTCGCCGCTGGAGAAGCAGCCGGCGGGCAGCGTGGGACGCATCAGCTCCAGCGGGTGCTCATGCAGGGTCACCCCGATCGACCCGTAGTCGGCGAGCAGCCGGTCCCACACCGAAAGCTCCTCGAGCTCGGGGGCATCGTGCAGGTCAAGCGGCAGGGCCAGCTGGGTGCCGTGCTTCCCCCGCCGCCCCACGGGGACTCCCGGGGCGGCGACCCCGAGCAGCCACAGCGCCTGTCGCCGGCGCGAGCCCGCGAGGCCGGTCGCCGTCTCAGGATTCGGCACGGATGCCGAATCCTGCTGGGGAATCAACTCGTCACACGCGCCCGCCCAGGCGAGCTTGGTCAGCGAGTCGGCGCCCATCCCCGACCGGGCGGCCAGATCGGGCACCGTCCGATAGGGCCCTCCCCGCTCCCGCTCGGCCACCAGCGCCTGGACCTCCTCGCCGCGCACGCCGCTCACGTAGCCCAGCCCGATTCGCAGCGCGCCGTCCTGCACCATGCACTCCACGCCGCTTTCCTGCACGCACGGCGCCGTCACCCCCACCCCGCGGCGCTGCGCTTCGTGCACCAGCGTGTCCGGCGGATAGAACCCCATCGGCTGCTCGTTCATCAACGCGCACAGGAACTCCGGCGCGTAGTGCACCCGCAGCCAGGTGGACTGGTAGGCCAGCAGGCCGAAGGCCGCCGAGTGCGACTTGGGGAAGCCGAAGCCCGAGAAGCCGACGATCTTGTCGTACACGCTCTGGGCCACCTCGACCTCCACCCCGCGCTGGACCGCTCCGGCCACGAACTGGGCCGCGTAGGAGCGCATGGCCTCCTCCGAGCGCTTGCGGCTCATCGCACGGCGCAGCCCCTCCGCGTCGCCGGCGGAGAAGCCGGCGAACTCCATCGCCACCTCGATCACCTGGTCCTGGAAGACGATCGCCCCCAGGGTGTCCCGCAGGACGGGCTCCAGTGCCGGATGCTCGTAGGAGATCTGGAAGTCGGGGTTCTCGCGCAGCGCCTTCTTGCGCTCGATGTAGGGGTGCACCGCGCCGCCCAGGATCGGCCCGGGGCGCACGAGGGCCACCTGCACGGTCAGGTCGTCGAGGTTCTCGGGCCGGGTGCGGTGGAGCATCTGCATCTGGGCGCGGCTCTCGATCTGGAACACGCCCATGGTCTCGGCCTCCTGGATCTGGCCGTAGACCTCCTGGTCGTCGAAATCGATCCGCGACAGGTCGATGGTCTCCTGCCGCGTGCGCGCGATCTCCTCCACGCAGCGCTCGACCGCCGAGAGCATCCCCAGCCCCAGCAGGTCGATCTTCAGCAGGCCGGCGTCGGCGCAGGAGTCCTTGTCCCACTGCACCATCTGGCGGCCCTCCATGGCCGCGGGCTGGATCGGGCACACGTCGATCAGCGGCTGGGTGGAGATGACCATGCCGCCCGGGTGCTGGGACTGGTGGCGGGGCAGTCCGGCCGCCGCGGCGGCCAGGTGCACCAGCGCCTGCCAGCGCGCCGACCCGCCGCGCGAGGCCGCCGAGGCGGCCACGTCGGCGGCGATGTCGTTGCCCGCCACCCACGGGTCCACCGTGCGCGCCAGGCGCTCGATCTCGCCCGCCGGGAGCCCCAGGCACTTGGCGAAGTCGCGCACCGCCGACTTGACCTGGAAGGTGGCGAAGGAGGCCACCAGCGCGGAACGGTCGTGGCCATACCTTTCGTGCACGCGCGGGATCAGCACCTCGCGGATGTCGCGCGGGAAGTCCAGGTCGATGTCGGGCAGCGCCTTTAAGTCCTCGTTGAGGAAGCGGCCCAGGTGCAGCTCGTTGGCCAGCGGGTCCACGTGCGAGAGGCCGGTGAGGTAGCAGACGATCGAGGCCACGCTCGAGCCCCTCCCCCGACCCGGAGGCAGCACCGAGCGGGCCAGGCTGGGTCCACGCACCTCGACCGCCACCTCGCGGGCCAGCTCCAGCAGGTCTCTGTGCAGCAGGAAGAAGCCGGAGAGGTCGAGGTGGCGGATCACCTTGAGCTCCTCCTCCAGACGCGCTCTCGCCTGCTCGCGTTCACGCCCGTACGGGTAGCGCTCGTCCAGCCGGGCGGCGCAGGCCTGAGCCAGCTTGAAGGGGGCGTCGGGGTCCTCGGAGCCGGGGTAGGCGTAGCCGAGGTCGCTGGTCAGGTCGAAGGTCAGCCGCTCGGCCAGGCGCCCCGACTCGCGCACCGCCTCGGGGTGCTCGGCAAAGCGCTGCGCCATCGCCTCGGGCGAGGCCAGCGCGTGCGATGAGTTGCCCCGGCGCTGGGGCTCGCACTCGTCCAGGGTGCGTCCCAGGCGCACCGCCACCATGGCGTCCTGCAGCCGGACCCGCTTGCGCGCGTGGGCGTGCACGTTGCCGGTGGCCACCGCGGGCACGTCGATCCGCTCGGCCAGCTGGCACAGCAGTCGGTTGCGGCGGCGGTCGTGACGGGCGAAGGGGCGCTGGATCTCGATGCGCAGGCAGTCGGGGCCGAAGATGCGGTGAAGCCGCTGGGCCGCATGGGCGGCCTCGGCATGGCAGCTGGCCTCCACCGCTCGGGCCACCGCGCCGTGGCGGGCACAGCCGGAGAGGCAGACCAGGCCCTCGGCGTGGCGCTCGAGCGCGTCGTAGGTGGTGACCGGGGGCAGTGGAGACCGACTCGAAGGATTTGGCATCCCTGCCAAATCCTTCCCCCCACCCGGAGAGCGATGCGAGCGATCCGGCATCCCTGCCGGACCGCTCCCGGGCCGCGTCCCCGCGTGCGCCGCGGTGATCAGCCGGCACAGGTTGCGATAGCCGGCACTCGTTTCGCACAGCAGCGTGAGGTGCGAGCCGTCCTGCATCGACAGCTCGGCCCCGGTGATGTGGCGGATGCCGAAGGGCTCGAGCGCCTGGGCCAGCTCCATGGCCCCGTGGATGCCGTCGTGGTCGGTGAGGGCCAGCGCGGCATGGCCCTGCTCGGCGGCGGCCCCCGCCAGCTCCTGGGGGTGTGAGGCGCCGTCCAGGAACGAGTAGGCGGAGTGGCAGTGGAGCTCGACGTAGGGCACGCGAACACATGTTCGCATGCATGACAGATCAGTCGCGCCGAGCCCGGCCGCCTGTGGCTACTCCACCCCCGCGGTGCTCACCTTGAGCGAGCTCACCCTCCCCCGCGAGCGCCTGGCCTCCACCACGGGTGCGCCACCGGACAAGGCCACGAGCACGTAGCCCCGTCCCCGCTGCCGCGCCTCCGGGTAGATCCGCTTCAGCGTGGCCGTGGTAGCTCCCACACGCAGGCCTCCGTCGGTGGCCAGGGTGTGCAGCAGGCTGCTCCCCCGCCGGGGAACACGCACCGGCCAGAAGCGAGCGCTTCACGCCGGACAAGCTAGTACCACGCTCGAGTGAAGGCTTGACCACGCTGCCGTGTGGTCAAGCCTTCAGCGAACGCCCTCTCCAGGCGCCGGTCAGTACGCGAACAGCTCGACTCGGTAGCCGTCCGGGTCGACCACCTGCACGCGCGTCATCGCCTCGTCCTGCCACTCGGCCTCCTCTACCCCCGCGGCCGCAAAGCGCTCACGGGCGCGGTGGACTTCCTGCGCGTCTTGGGCCAGAAAGCCGAAGTGGTTGGTTCGCGGAAGAGGCGTGGGTGGCTCGCCTTCGCTGAGCGCCAGCAACCCGCCCCCGCGCCCACTCAGAATCAGCAGGTGGTCGTCATCGTGCACCCGCTCGCTGAGGCCGAAGTGCTCGGCATAGAAGTCGGCCGAGCGGTCGCGATCGGACACCGTGAGCGCTACGTGGTTGAGCACCACGCCGCCTATACCTCCTCGCCGCTGCCGTCGGCCAAGCTCTGAACCACCCGCGCGAACTCCCGTAGGTCGTCCAACCTCCCCAGCGAAGCGAACACCTCGCCATCATCGATGTCCAGGTACATGTGCACGAGGATGTTGCGCTGGCCCGCCGCGCGGGCCAGCCGGTCAGCCAGGTCGGGCTCAATGTGACCCGCCGTGGCCAGGGCGCGGAACACGCCGGCGTAGTCGGACGGCGGGTCGACGGACAGCTCGCTCACGAGCTGGGCGCCGATGTCGATGCAGGCCTGGATCGCCAGCTGGAGCCACCGCTCGGCCATCGCGCGGACCCGTTCGTCGACCATGTACGCCTCCTCGCCGCCCGCATGGACATCCTCCAGCCGTTCGACCAGCCACTCCAGCCGGTCCAGCCGCGCGCCGATTCGCTCAGCGTCTACCAAAGCATCCCTCCGCCAAACGGCCCCGCCGGCCGGCCGACAAGACCTCCCGCAGCGGCGCGGTGTCAAGGTAGTCGAGCAGCGCCCGCGTCTCGAAGCGCACCCGCGCGCGAGGATCGCGGTCGACCAGCAAGACCCCATCTCTGAGTACGCGGTGTCGAAGCAACGGCGGCGCACGATCGAGAAGCACGAGGTCCACCTCATCCGTGCCCAGCGCGTCGATCGCGGCCACGAGGAGGTCCGCTCGCACGTCCGGGGTGTCCTCGTCCGAGTGAGCGGTGAGCGCGACCGCCACGTCCACGTCAGAGAGGGGACCGGGGGCACGCGTCGCCTGGGAGCCGAACAGGTAGGCCGCCGCGACCGGCTCCCGGTCCAGCGCGCCCGCCAGTCTCTCGCGCGCGACGGCATCCACGCGCGGCACTTCGGCGTGCTGATCGACCTTGGTCATCCCATCAATCGTGGCGCATCGCGCGGATGCCCGCGCAGACTCAGCCCACGATCACGAACACCACGAGCGCCGCGAACATCGCCGCCCAGGCCACGGCCGCAGGCGCCCCCGCCGAGCGCCGCTCGAGCCGCCACAGCGCCAGCGCCCCGCCGGCCAGGGCGAGCAGCCCGGCCGCGGTGGCGTACCGGTCGAGCTTCCAGTCGGTCAGAGCCAGCCCGAGCACCACCGGGATCGTGGACTGAAAGGCCATCGCCCCGGTCACGTTGCCCACGGCCAGCATGTCCTTGCCCTTGCGCATCCAGATCACGCTGTTCAGCTTCTCGGGCAGCTCGGTGGCCAACGGGGCGATGATCAGGGCCAGCACCAGCACCGACACCCCGACGCTCTCGGCCACCTTGGTGATCTCCTCCACGAACAGCTCCGCGCCGCCGATGATCAGGGCGAGGGCCACCACGAGCTGGGCGCCGATCTGGAGGCGCGTGGGCGGATCGTCCTTGGACGCGTCGAAGGTGAGGGCCTTCAGCTCCTCCTCGCCCTCGGTCTCTCCGCCCCCCTTGACGGTCCGGTACACGTACAGCGCATAGACGCCGAGCAGCACGGCCGCGCCCGCCAGGTGCAGCGGCTTGGAATCGAGCTGCCCGAGGACGATGGCCAACGCGAAGCTCGGGAAGAAGAAGCCCAGGTCGCGGCGCACCGCGGATCGGTCCACGTCGAGCTCCGCGCCGGTTGACCGGCGTTCGCGGAACACGACCGCCGAGACGGCCACCAGGACCATGGCGACGGTAGCCAGCATGAAGGGCGCGCCGACGATCGCGCCGATCGCCACCTCCTGTCCCTCGGCGCCGGCCAGGACGGCCACGATCGGGATGGTCGACTCCGGAAGTGCCGTCCCCACGGCGGCCAGGAGGCTGCCCACGGCGCTCTGGCCCAGGTCCAGCCGATGCCCGAGCCACTCGACGGCGTTGGTGAAGAGAATCGCGCCGAGCACGATCAGCACGAAGGAGGCGGCCAGGAGGAGGACGGTCACGAGGAGATCAGCCGATCGACGACTCGGTGGGCGGAGGCGGCTCCAGCTGGTCGAGCAGCGAGCGCACGAACCCCTCGAGCACCCGCACGTCCCGTGGCCCCAGCTCTGGGTGGACCTCCCGGGCCAGGCAGCACAGCACGTAGAGACGCGAGCGGGACCCGTGGATCGGAACGCCGATGTAGGACCGGACCCCCAGCCGGCGTGGGTGGGCGAGGTCGCGTACCGCCGGCTCGGCGGCCACGTCGGGCACGATGTTGTCGATCTCCCCCGCCAGCAGGCGGTTGCAGAACGTGTCGTCAAGCGACACCGAGGCGCCGCTGAGGTCACCGGCCCCGGGCCACTCCCCCGCACAGTGGCGAATCACCTCGCGGTCGTCGGCGATCTCGGTGAGCAGCGCGACGTCCATGTGCATCATCTGCCGCAGCAGCACCAGGCTGCCGTCGATCACCTGCTCGGGCGATGTGTCCCGCGGCTCGTCGCCCAGGCGCAGCCCGCACGCCGAGCACTCGGCGGCACCCGACGGCCCCCGCGTCGCGTAGCAGCTGCTCTCACAACCCGGGCAAGTGACAAATGAGGCCAAGGCAGGCAGGACGGTAGCGCCGGCGTCCCGGCCAGTCCACCCAACCGCTACTCATAGACGACGAACCGCGGCATCGGCTTCAGGCGCCGGACCTGCCCGGGGCTGAACAGCCGGGTGTCCTCCTTGTAGAAGAGCTTGAAGCCGTTGGTCAGCCGCCGCTGGGAGAGCTCCGTGTACTTGGCCTTCTTCTGGGCCTGGTCGCCGAAGCCGTCGACGTTGAGCACCGGGGCGACTCCTGGGGGACGCTGCAGGGTCTGGCGCCGGCGCACCATGTCAGAGGTGAACTGGTGGATGACCAGCAGCTTCTGGGGCAGGCGGTTGGTGCGGATCACCCCGGACAGCCAGCGCGACACGGAGTTCACCTCGCCGGCGTCCACCGAGCCGATCGTCTGGCCGGGAATCTGGCCGGGCCCCATCCGCCACTCCGGATCGAGGGCGAGGCTCACGTCCGGCTCTCGCAGCCACTTGCCGAACGCCTTGGCCTCGGTCAGGAAGTCCGCCCGGCCGGGCTGGATGTCGAGGATCAGGAGCGCCTTGGCCTTGCGGGCCGCCCGCAGGTAGCGGCGGATGACCGCGTCGGTCTGGCGGGTGCGGAACTTGCCGTCATCTCCGGCGTCGCGGTTGACCACGGTCGCGATCAGCTCCATGGCCGGCAGGACCTTGACGCGGCGGGTGCGGTAGGCCGCGGCCTGGCGAACGAGCTTGCGCCCGGCCGAGTCGGGCGAGCCGATTCCCAGCGCCCCGAGCTCGGCATCCTGGGGCGCTCCGTAAAGGGCCACCACCTGGCGACCGGGCAGGATTCGGCGCCCGCCGCCGGGAAGGGTGGGGACGGGCGGCAAATCGGCTTTCGCCGACTCGCCGGTATCGGAGGAGGAGGAGCCCCCGCCGGCCCCGGCCGCCACCCCGGCGATCAGGGCCAGGGCGGCGAGGGCGAACAGGGCGTTTCGCCGTCGCAGGCGCACGGCCCGCTCCCGGGCCCGGCGGCGCTCGCGGCGGCGGGAGTCGTTGGGGGGCTCCTCGGAGGTGATGGGGTGAGGGTTTCCCCCGGCGGGCTTGACGAAACGGCCCGGCCGCAGAGGATGGCGACGCGGCCTAGTCAGGCTCCCTGGGCAAAGCACCTGCTCCGCCCGAGCTCGCAGAACACGGTGATGTCGCGGCCGACGGCAAGCAGCGCGCGCTGATCGCCCAGGGCCGCCAGTCTCGGGTACTTCAGTCGGCTCTCCGGCGCTCATCGAAGCCCTCGATGGACGCGTTGAGCACCGCACGCCAATCATCGGTCCTCGGCGTGACGCCCCATTCTGTGATCAGGTGCCAGATCACCAGCTCCAGCGGCACACGACGCGTAGCGATGTGCAGCCGGCCGGCGGGGCTCCCATCTACGAAGGCGGCGTTCACGTGGACGTGAGCCAGCGGATAGGGGTAGTCGGGGCGCGGCGGCGTTCGGAAGTACTCCCAGCGGACGAGCCACGATTCGCGTGACTCGTCCGCCTGGAGTCGGTAGCTGTAGGACTCGGTCTGGCAATGCCCGTCGACGACCTCGATGAGCTGGCGCACAAAGAGCCGGGCCGAGGTCCCGGCCAGCTCGAGAGGTGCGCCTGCCCGGTTGACCAGTCGAGTGAGCTCGAAGGCAGGCGTGGAAGATTGCAGTTCGATCAGCGACAGACGAGAATCGGTGACCGTCCGGTTGAGGACCGAGTTGAGGTGGTCTGCGAAACGCTGGGCTGCTCTACGCGGCGCGATCGCCGTTCTGCCCTATGCGCAGCAGCCCGACCAGTTCGGTCACGGCCGGATCGGCTTCATCGAGCTCGCCCGCCTGGTAGGCACACACGAACTCGGCAACGGTCAAGCCGGTGCCATTTCGCACTTCGCTCTGGAGGTAGGCGTCGTACTCCCCCTTGGTGAAGGTGACCACGGGCGTGCCGGCGGCTGTCTCGTCAACAGTCATGACCCTACGATGGTATCGGCGTCGGACGGGTCTGCCTGAGGATTGAGCAAGACGGGAGTGGAGAAGCCGCGCGACGGCTAGAGCGGCCCGCATCCGTCCGGCTCCCCCCCCCCCGACAGCTTGATTGATCAGGCCGAGGCTCTGCATGTCGAGCCGCCTGGCCCTTCAGCGCTCGTGGTTTCGAGCGATCCGTCCTCGCCAAAGTAGTCGAGGTCTACGCGCCGGATGCGGTAGGTCGTCTCCACCGACACGCCGACCCCGTGGTCGATCATGAGCTCTGCGAGCTGCTTGCCGTCCACGAGGATTACCCGCGGATTCGCTGCGTCCGCGTATCCAAGCGCCTCGCGGCTGAAGTTGGACGTCGTGATGAAGACGCCCTTCGATGCGCGTTGTCCATTGAGGGCACCGACGAACTGCTGAATTTCCGGCCGCCCCACAGTATTCGTCCAGCGCTTGGCTTGGACGTAGATCAGGTCGAGGCCGAGCTTGTCTTCGCGGATCACGCCGTCCACGCCACCGTCCCCACCGCGTCCAAGACGTTGCGCGGCGTCTTCCCGTGAGCCCCCGTAACCGATGGCCTGGAGGACATCCAAGACCACCTGCTCGAAGAAGGCGGGCGTCTGTTCGCGTACGCGGTCGAGCACATCGGCTGCAAGCGCGGCGCGCAGCTCGCGGAACGCGGACTCCATACGCTCCGTCGGCGTGCCCGCGGTCGCCTCCACCGGCTCCAGAGGCGTGGATCGTGGTCCGGCCGTTGTCCTCCTGGGAGCGGAACCGTATTGGTACTCGTCGAACGCGCTCAGAGTTCGAATGTCGACACGCTCCGTTTCGGGCGTATCCGCGAGAACCTGGCGACCGCGGTCGGTAATGCGGTAGACGCCCCTTCGGGGTGACTCGATGGCGACCGCGCTCTTGAGATGGCTGAGCGCCCAGGCGACGCGATTGGTCCAGGTCCGTGTCCGGCCGCTGGGCAGGCGCTCCTCCAAGTCCTCCTCGGTCAGCGTGAACTTCTCCGCGAGAGAGGCGCGGATCGTCTCGGTGGTCTCGTCCCCCCGGTCTGCGAGGACCGCGAGCAGCGGGCGCATAATCGACTGAAAATCGGGGATCGCCACGTGTGCCCTAACTCGGGCATCAATTTGGGCATCAATCTGGGGGAGTGCGGCCATGCGAGCCAGCCAGAACCGCTCCAGAACGCGCCACAGCGCACAGACCCCGCCCTCGCGGTCTACGGAACCGAAGGTGCGGGTCTTGGTCGCGGCGATCAGGTTGATGATCATCTCGTGGCTGATCAGCGGCTTGCCGCGCCAGTTCTGGGTGATGATCGAGAACAGGCGGTGCTCGATCTTGTTCCACTTCGAGGTTCCGGGGGGAGTGACAGACGTGCACCTGCAGGCCGAGCCTGGTCTGAGAAGCGCTGCAGCTCGGTCTTCCAGAGGTGGGTGCGGTTGCCGTTTGAGCCGCTGCAGTCGGCGCTGGCGCGACACCGAGATCGTTCTCCACCTCGCCCCCGTACCCCGGCGCCTGAGGGTGACCAAGGGCATCCGTCTGCACTACCGCGTCGATGGCGATGACGGACACATCGACTTGCCCAACCAGCTCGGTGCCTGCGTGCCGTTCGGATGCTGGGTCCCCAAGCCGGTTGGCTTCTGAGCAGGAGGCGCAATGAATCCGACGGGGTTCACTACGCCCCTACGCCACTACGCCCGCTGGACGAACCACCTGCTGCGTCCCAGCTCGCAGAACACGGTGATGTCGCGGCCGTCGGCCAGCACCAGCTCGAAGTAGCGCCGGCGCAGCGGCCGGCCGGTCCACCAGCGGTCCTCGACCACCCAGTCCTCGCGCACGGCCTCCACCTCGATTCCGCCCACGGCGGCCGGGAGCCCGCGGGCGCCCGCGCGCACCCGCACCGACCGCGGAGTACCCAAACGCTTGGTGTCCGCGGTGGTCATTCGATGTGCTCCGTGGGAAAGGGGGCAAGGACGGAGCGGCGCTCGGGCACGCGCGAGTCCGGATCCACGTCGAGCACCCGCATCGCCGCTCCCGGCCCGGCGGCCTGGCGGGCCTGGCGCACCGCCTCTCCCAGACGATCCCGGCGCTCGGCCCCCCCGTCGTCGAGCAGCCGCCCCTGGTCGGTGGCGGGCGGGCCGAAGGCCTCCACCTCCAGCGCCAGCGACTCGGCCGGGGCCGGCAGCTCGGCCAGCTTCTGGCCCAGCGCCAGGAGGATCCGGCGCGGGTCGGCGCTGGCGTGGCGAAGGGTCACCGCACAGCGCCAGGTTCCTCCGGCCACGAAGCGCGCGGACACGGCCAGCGCGCGAATCGACCGCCCGCGCCGCTCGCGCCGGGCCAGCACGCGGGCCACGAGCAGCTCCAGCGCCCGCTCGAGCTGCCGGCCCGAGGCGGCGTCGGGCAGGTCGATGCGCTCGGACACCGGCTCGGGCGGCCGCCGGGGCGCCAGCGGGGTGTCGCGCCCGCGGGCCAGGTCAAGCGCCAGCAGCCCGGGGTGGCCAAAGCGCTCGGCCACCGCTTGTGAGGGCAGTGCGGCCAGCTCGCCCAGGGTGCGGATGCCCAGCCGCTCGAGCACGTCGGGCAGCGTGGCCAGCTCGGGCCGCGAGCGCAGCAGGCCGGCGGGCAGGGGGGCCAAAAAGCGGGCGGTGTCCCTTTCGGCCACCGCCACCGGCGACCGCCGCGGCTTTGATTCTCGCGCAGCGCAGTGGGCGGCGAAGCGGCACGCCGCCGCGCCCAGGCGCGAACCCCGCCCCAGCGCGTGCCGAGTGGCCGCCAGCACGCCCTCCAGGTCGCCCCCGTGGATGCCCCGGAGGCCGTCCGCCTCGAAGAAGGCGGCTCCTGCGCGCTCGGACTCGGGCGCCGCGCCGATCTCCTCGACCCGGTCGAGCACCACGTGCCACAGCTCGCGCACTCCCTCGGGGTCGGGCGGCTCGAGCCGCAGCTCCGGGCAGCGCGACAGCGCCTCGCCCACCCGCATGCCCGAAACGATCCCGAAGGCCTCGGCCGGCGCGGACACCTCCCCCACGAACTGCTCACGGCCCGCCTCGGGGGCCAGCGCAACCGGCTCGGAAAGCAACGCGCGCCGGTCCCCCAGAGCGGCCAGGAGGGCGAACCGGGGGATGAGCACGCAGACGATCACGATACGAACGCATGTTCCCATCGCAGCGGACGGAATGCGAGCGGCGTTGCGCCGGTCGAGCCGAGCGCCGGTCGAGCGCGCGGCACGGCAGCGTCACACAGGTGCGCAGGTGCTCAGAGCGCTACCATGACGCACATGGAACGGGTAGGCATCCGGGAGATGCGCCAGAATCTCAGCCGCTATGCACAACGCACCCGCAAGGGCGAGTCGTTCGTGATCACCGACCGCGGAGGAGAAGTAGCGCGGTTGGTCCCGGCCCCGATGCACGCGACCGAGATCGACCGCCTGGTGGCCGAGCGCGGTGCACGCCGGGGGCAGGGCGACCTCGTCTATGTCCTCGACGAACTGACCGAGCCCATTCCGGGGCCCCCGTCTGACGAGGTGCTCGACGAGATCCGCGGCGAACGCGCGTAGCTTGGCCGCCTACCTCGATACGTCGGCCCTGATCAAGCTGGTCCGCTCGGAGCCCGAGAGCCCGGCGTTGCGCGCCGCGATCGGCTCCACCGGCTCGCTCGTGAGCAGCGCTCTGCTGGCTGTCGAAGGCCGCCGGGCGGCGGCTCGCTACGGCTCCCTGGCCGTGACCCGCGTCCGAAGCGCGCTGGGCACCGTCACGCTCCTGCCGCTCGACGAGCCGACCCTCGAGACGGCCGCTGCGCTGGAGCCCCCCGAACTGCGATCCCTGGACGCCCTGCACCTGGCCACGGCGATCGGGCTCGGCGCCGCGCTGGGCTGCGTGTACTGCTACGACCGGCGTCTGGGCGACGCGGCGGTTGGGCTCGGCCTCGAGGTACGCCGGCCGACCTGAGGTGGTGCAGGCCTCAAACGAGGCCCCCGGGTCTTCCGGATTGGAACGTAAGCGTCAGCTCCGTCACGAGCACCTCCGGCCCGCTCTGGGACGGAGTGCTATGGCGGTTGCTGATGGCTCGCGGGGCGTCAAGCGCCTGCGGCAGCGGCCGGCGCCCAGCGCTGCCTTGAGAGCGGATAGGCATTCGCGAGATGCGCCAGAACCTGAGCCGCTATATGGAGGAGCAGTGGGTGGGTCAGGCGGCGTCGACGACGGGGACGTCGTAGTCTGTGAAGCGTCGGTCCGCGGTGACGATCGTCAGTCCCTCGCAGCGAGCCTGGGCGATCAGCAGCCGGTCGAAGGGGTCCCGGTGGTGCATCGGAAGGTCGGCGACGCCGAGGCCGTGCTCGGGCGCCAAGCCAAGGATGCTCATCGCAGCGGACGGAATGCGAGCGCGATTGCGCGCAACCTTCTCTGAGACCCGGAATGCAACACGTCCGATTTGCCGCGTAGCTTCGGCCCGTGGCGAAGAAGTTCAGGGAGGTGCGAAGAGGCCTTGCGAGCTGAGGGCTAGATCAAGGTGCGCCAGACGGGTTCGCATGAGACGTGGGAGAGCGCCGATGGCGGACGGGTTGTCACGGTTGCCGGCAAGGACTCCGATACGGTCCCTGTTGGAACGCTCGCTGCGATGCGACGGGCGACGGGACTGCGAGACTTGCGTTGAAGGACTACCTCGTCATCTACGAGCAGGCTGAGGACGGTGCCTGGGGCGCCCACAGTCCTGACGTGGACGGCGCCTTCGCGCTGGGGCGGACACTCGACGAGGTCGAGGCGCGAATGGCGGAAGCGCTCGCGGCGCATCTCGCGCATCTGCGCGAGTCGGGCCGGCTCGTTCCCGATCCGCATACCCACGCAGGGCGAATCGTGGCCTAGCCGCGGCCGCGCCGCAGGTCGCCGTCGCAGGAAGCGGCTGGGCGGCGGCCGTCTTCGGCTTTGCCCAGTTCGTCGAAGCTGTCACCCATACCGTGCAGCAGGAAGTAGCACCGGGAACTGCCGCTGTCTGTCGTATGCGGCGGAGGGGCGGCCGAGGCGCAGCATCAGAGCGCCTGGCCGGATCTGTGCGGCTCACAGTGCCGGCCGCCCCGCTGCCGCTGAGCCCTCTGCGCCCACCACCTCGATGGGCTTGTCGATCGCGGCCGCGAGGACATCGGAGTTGCGCTGGGCCAACGACATGGCGACGCTTGGGTCCGAGCCGGGGTCGCCGCTGGTCACGGCGCGCAGGATCACGCAGCT
>JAABUS010005249.1_pt1 | contig 17316 bp, 13 predicted proteins | sample 5560161 | NCBI WGS metagenome assembly JAABUS01 (sample SAMN10711885, study PRJNA513376) | rock metagenome | isolation source: Antarctica rocks | place: Antarctica: Victoria Land, Trio Nunatak nord | collected 2016-01-04
GCGAGCAGCAGCGAATGCGCATCGCCTAAACCACGCGGCGCGGCCTCAAGGGCAAGGCCGCGCGGGGCGGTGCTACGGGAGGAAAAACGCTCGGCTACGTACGGCAGATCCTGGAACAGTGACCCGATGGTCGCGACGTCGACGCGATCGTAGTCCATGAGGACCAGGCCACGCTCGTCCGGCGAATCTTCCAGCTCTACGCCGCCGGGGAGGGACTCAAGCGGATCTGCAACATCCTCAACGCCGAAGGGACGCCCTCGCCCCACGCGTCTGGAATCCGACCACGTTGTCGGGAAACCCGTCACTGGGCGAAGGCATCCTGAACAACGAGACCTACATTGGTCGCCGCATCTTTAACAAGCGGCGTTGGATAGAGGTCCCCAACGAGGAGCGCGGGTTCAGCAGGCGTCCGCGCATCAACCCCGAGGCGGAGTGGATCGTAAGGGACGAACCGTCACTTCGGATAGTCGATCAGTCGCTCTGGGATGCCGTGAAGGCGCGGCAGGCCGAGGCGCGGATCGTTCGCGACGCGAAGTTCAAAAAAGGCGGGGACGGGCCCGTGGGTGAACAGCGCGGACCCCACCTGCTGTCAGGCCTCGTGGAATGCGGCCTGTGCCGTCGACCGTACCTGTCCGCTGGCACCGACAGGTGGCGCTGCAAAGGGCACCGGACGATGCAATGGGACAACGGCTCGGTCACGACCACCGAGCTGGAGGCGCGCACGCTCGCGGGGCTGCGCACCAAGCTGCTGACACCGGCCGTGATCGCGAAGTTCGCGGCCGCGCTGCAGGAAGAGCTAAACGCTCACCGATCCGAGACCGCATCGAAAGAAAGCGAGCTACGGGCCGAACTCGAGACCACACGCTCGCGCATGGCGAAGCCGCTCGCGCAGCTGGAGGGCGAGGACGACGCACCCAAATCGCTGATGCGCAGGCTGAAGGAACTCGAGCAGGAGGAGGAGCGGCTGGTCGGGATCGTGAACGCGAAGCCGGCCGAGAACGTGATCCGCTTGCCGACGAACTACGAGGGCGTCTACCGGCGAGCTATTGACGACCTATCGAACCACCTCGCGTCGGCTGACGTGGGCGAGCGCGCAAGTCCGTACGCGAGATCATCACCAAGGTCGTCGTTGGTCCCGGCAACGCGCGCGGAGGCAAGGTTCGGCCGATGGAGCTCCACGGTGACCTGTTCCGCATGCTGGAGTTCGCGCACGAAGCCGCGGCACCCCAAACGCGAAAACCCCGCCACAAGCGTGACGGGGTCGTTGTGATAGAAATGGTTGCGGGAGTAGGATTTGAACCTACGACCTTCAGGTTATGAGCCTGACGAGCTACGTTTCTTGGAGTGGTCTGGAGTAGTCTGGAGTTTGCTAAGCTACTGACAAGACTCATTAAATTGTGTTCCCAAGTGGTTTGAGGTATTCCCTACGTGGGGTCCACGGTGGCGACTCGGTGGCGACTCGGAATCATTATGACTGCGCAACGGCTTCAGCGGCGGCTCCTGACGACCATCGCACCTGTCAGCAAACCGACGATCATTTACGACAGCGAGCTGAAGGGGTTCGGGCTCCGTCTAACGCCGCCGAGTGCGCGCAATCCCAAAGGACGTCAGAGCTGGATCGTGGAGTATCGACCTGGTTCGGGCGGCAGGAACGTCGCCAAGAAGCGATTTTCGCTTGGCGGCACCGAAGCGCTTTCTCCGGAGCAAGCGCGCGAGATGGCAAAGACCATGCTCGCTTCGGTTCGCCTTGGCGCGGACCCTACCGCCAAGCGCAATGAGGAGCGCGCATCGAAGTCGATCCAAGAATTAGAGCCGCTGTACTCATCCGAGCACAAAGCGCTGCGCAAGCCGCGGACCGTGAAACTCTATGAGGGATATTGGAACGTCCACATTCTCCCGGCGCTAGGCGCGTCGACCGCGCGGATGATCACAAGAAAGGACATCCTTCGCCTTCACCGGACGATTGGCGCGGCTCACAAGACCACTGCCAACAGAGTCGTCGCTCTCTTGGCGCACTTCTTCTCTTGGGCAGCGGAACACGGGCATTCGGGCAAAGGGGATAACCCATGCGTCGGCATCGATCGCTTCGCGGAAAGCGGTCGCGAGCGCTACCTATCGGCGGACGAACTTGCGCGCCTTGGCGCTGCAATCCGGCTTGCCGAAGAGACGGGCGTCGCCTGGCATCGCGCTGACGGTGCGCCGCCTTCGAAGCACCTGGCCAAAGATCCTTCCAATCGCAGGACGAAAGTCGACGGCGACGCGGCCGACGCCATCAGACTGCTACTGCTTACCGGCGCTCGCTTGCGCGAAATCCTACATCTTAAATGGTGCGACTTCGACAGGCAGCGAGGACTGCTTCTACTTCCCGACTCGAAAACCGGCAAAAAGACGATCGTCCTTGGAAGGTCTGCGATCGAAGTGCTGAACCGGCTTCAAGAGTGCGCCAGAGCGCCGGTTACCGCGAGCAGCGCAAGCGAGCGCCCCACACCGCTTTCCGTATGGGTATTCCCCGGACGAAGCTTCAGCGCGCCAAGAGCGGACCTCAAGCGGCCTTGGACGGCGATAACGAGGGAGGCAGGACTTACGGGCTTGCGGATCCACGATCTTCGCCACAGCTTCGCGAGTGTAGGCGCTGGCGCTGGGCTCGGGCTCCCGATCTTAGGGCGTCTACTCGGGCACGCGTCCCCGGCAACGACGGCTCGTTACGCGCACCTGGACGCTGACCCGCTTCGCATCGCGACGGACCTAATCTCTGGAACACTGGCGTCGGCGATGATGGCGACACCGAGCCAGTTGTAAGCTTGACACTTTTTCAACAAAAAGTTGAAAGATTGTAAATCTATTCAGTGGTTTCCAAAAGTGCTAGGAGACAACAATAACAACAACCGGAGTTCTTGTTATGACTAGTTCATTGGAAGCCCCACCTGCGACGGATAAGACAGCTGAATCCAGCTATATAAGCGTAAGTGGGGTCGCTGAGATCACGAGTCTTTCCGTTGGCCACTTGAACAAGTTGCGCATGCAGAACAGTCCCGACTCGCCGCCTTTCTTCAAGGTTGGGCGCCGATGCCTCTATCCAGTGAGCGGCATTCACGCTTGGGCGGAAGCTCGCATGACGGCGAATGCGGGTGCCGGCCGATGAGCGCGGAATCCGAAACGAAGGTCCGCGCTGCGACCGAAGCGTTCAATCTGAAAGTCATGGCATTCGATGCGGCTTCCGGGGCGCTTGATCATCACGACGCACAGATCCGCGCAAAGACGAAAGAACTCGCGCAAAATGAAGAACTTCTCAGGCGCCACCGCACGTCTGTCGCCCTTGGGGAGCCCTGCCAGGGACCATCACCCGATGTCGCTGATATCGAAACACTGCGCGTCGACATCGACATCGCTGGGCAAGTTTCGGGTGAGCTGGCGCGCCGCCGCGCCGAAGCCGAGAATGCCGTTGCCGACGCGGCGCGCGACAAGCGGGCGGCGGTTCGCGAGTACCTTTGGGCGATTGCAGTTCCAGCGGGACAGACGAAGGTTCGGAATGCACTCTGGAACCTGCAACTAGCGGCGTCCGAACTAATGGCTGCCCATTATCTGACTACGATCGAATTCGCTGATCCGAACTCACATTCCGTTGCCACTTTTGACCACGGACCCGCCGAGAAGTTGTTCAGGGGGTTGCAGGAACTTCGTTGGGACGAAGCGCCCTACTCCGTCCGGCCTGACTGGTTCGGCCAAGCCAGACTCACTCCCTACAACCTTCCGGAGGTGACAACGGCGAAACAGCGACTGCGCGATGATCTTGCTCGGAAGGCTGCCCGATGAGCGCTCTACCTCAACGTGACGACGGCGCGGATGTTCTTCGCGTGGTCCGCGCGGCCGGCTTGGCGGGCTTTGAGCAACCCGAATCCCCGCCAGCGCAGCCTACCGCGCACCCGGATAAGGATCTGGCGCTCATTCGCGCTGTAGGGCTGCCCGGCTTCAAAGACGCTCAAGCCCGTGCGATGGCGGCGCAGACTGACGCCATCAAAGCGCGCCGCGCCGCCGGGGAGCCGGACTTCAGCGAGGGGCGTGCGCGGGCAGCGCAGGCGATCACTGACGCGCTAGCGCTAGCTCGCGCGGCGGGGCTGCCGGGGTTCAATGAGGCGCGCGCAGACGCCAAATCAGCGCAGATCGCTGCAATCAATACGCGTGCAAGTGCTGCACCTTCGCCTTGCGCGGCACGAATGACGCGCCAAAGCTACGCTGTCCTAGACGTGGCGCCCGGCGGTGAAGCTGCACTCGCGCAGTTGGAATCGACCATGGGCACGGCTTTCGCAGCAAACCGGGACGGCCGGCCCTACTGGTTTGGCGCTGTCAGTGCGGACGGAGGCACGAGTCGGGCCTTCACGTTCATGGCAAGTCAGCTCACTACGTTCGCGGATCTGCTTGGCGAAGTCGGTTCATCCGCGCTGCGCTTTTCAGTCCGGCCAATCGATCGCAGCCTTTACGGGCTGTCCGGGCCGGGTTCATCCGTTGTGGGCGTCAACCGCGGTGCCCCACAGCTACCGCCGGCGCTGCCCGGCTCGGTCCGCACGGCACTAGGGCGCTGACCCTTGCAGAAAACGAAGCTTTCGACGCGCTGGATTCAGTGGCGACGATCTCGCTACAATTTGCTTTCTGCGCAGGATCTGCCCGCGCCGCTGCCATGGAAGCTCGCCACTGGCGAAGCGAAGGCCCGTCAAAGGGTCGCACGGGTGCTCGGCTTCGATAAGGCGTCTGAAGCCGAACTGTTGTGCTTCCACAGGGCTGGCAAGTTCCGCTTCGCGCTGACCGGAAGTGTTCGCGGACTAACCGACGAACAAGTCGACCGGCTGCGCGCCGATTTAGCGATCGTGGTAGCATGATCGGCGGAGAGGCGGTGCGCCTGAAGTAAAAAAGCGACCCGGAGTCCCCACACCAGGTCGCTTCATTATGCCCAAACACCGTCCGATGAGCACATCTTAGATACGGCAGTCGGAGATAAAACACAAGGCTCAACCCGCATGTCTCAACTTCTCCTAAGCAGCACGTTCGACGAAGAACCTGTCGACTATGATGCTATTCTTGGCGGCGATGCACGAGCCCCGTTGACTAAGACGCCAGACGACATTGACCTAATCGGCACGGCAGTCAGCAATGCCGATGCCGGCAAGAAGACCGAATGGATGCTGCAGTTGGATCTGAACGACCAAGCCGGCATCAAGTCCACGCTGCATAATATCGAATTGATCGTGCGGAACGACACTCGTCTCATCGGCTTGCCACAGCATAACGAATTTACCCTGGAGCCCGTCCAGAGGCGCAATCCCGGCACGACCAGGCGGCGCGCCAAGCCTGGAAAGCAAATGCGCCAGCTCAACGGGCCGGTCTGGGAAGTGAAGGACCGCGTCAACGGGGACCTGTGGTCAGACGACCGTGATTTTTCAATTCGTTCGATCCTAGAAGCCCCTAATCAGCAGGGTGGATACGGCATTAAGATTTCCGATCGCGACCTTAAAGCGGCCATCGTGCTCGCCTCACGCGACAACAGCTTTCACCCGGTGCGCGAGTATTTTACCGGTCTCGAATGGGACGGCCGCCCGCGCGTGGAGGGGCTGTTTACCGACTATGTCGGCGCACCGGGTGATGCCTACACGCGCGCCGTATCGCGTTTGATGATGATCGGCGCTGTGTGCCGCATTCTTGAACCGGGCCATAAGGCTGATCACGTCGCCATTCTCGAAGGCCTCCAAGGTGTACGAAAGTCGACGTTCATTCGGATTTTGGCGAAGTCATGGTTTGCCGAGCTGAACGACTGTTGGGACGATCCAAAGCTTGCCGTCGAAACGATGCAAGGGGCTTTCATTCTGGAGCTGCCCGAACTGTCGGGATTCGGCCGCGCGGACGTTCGCTCAATCAAAGCCTTTATCAGTCGTCAGACGGACAAGACCCGGCTCGCCTATGCCCGTCGCGCCATTGAATTTGCGCGCCAATGCACATTCATCGGTTCGACGAACGATCACGCCTACCTTGCCGATGAGTCTGGCGGGCGAAGGTGGTGGCCGATTAAATGCCGCGCGTCGACGATCGACACTGGCCGGCTAGAACGGGAAGTCGACCAGCTCTGGGCGGAGGCTCTGCACCTCTACCGCGCGATGCGTGTCGCACAGCCGCACGGCACGCTGCCGCTTTACCTCACTGACGCGGAAGCGAGCGGCGAAGCCCTCCGCTTGCAGGAATCCCGCCGCGGCGAAAGCGCCGACGATGTTCTAGCGGGGCAAATAGGAGCATGGCTTGATCGTCCCCTAACTACCGGAAGCATCGACGATGATCATTCAACTCGCGTGCGCAACGAGACCTGCGCAGCCGAGATTTGGACGGAATGCCTGGGCAAGGAACTCGGATCAATGCAGCAACGAGACTCCTTGATGATCGGCCGCGCCATGAAGTCTGTCGGCGGGTGGGAGAACGCGGGGCTGTTTGCGCCGCACGGCCGCTTTGGTCGCCAACGAATCTGGGAACGCGGGGGCCTTGAAGGTCGCCTGGAGCGCACGCCGAACGCCTCTTAGCACAGTCGATCGCTGCCACGGGACCGACTGTGCAGAGACTGTGCAGAGACTGTGCAGAGACTGTGCAGAGACTGTGCAGAAGACTGTGTAGAACTAATTGCCGGAAAACTGCGGCGCTGCACAGAAACACACACGCACAGTCGATTTCCTATACTTTCCCCGCACGGGCGTATGGCGCGTGCGCCGTCACTGCCAGGCGGGCTCCGTCCCCTGTGTCCCTCTCTCAACCGACAAGTCTTATAGAAAAGACTGTGTTTCTGTGTTTCTGTGCAGAGCCGCAGAAAACTGCCAAAAAGTGCTGCACAGTCTCAACCGAAAGCACCGTTGAACTGTGTTTCTGTGCAGACGGGCTCTCGCACGCTTCGCGAGACGCACAATCATGGCATTTGCCTCTTAGAGGAATTTGAGTCGTCGTAAGTTTGGCGGCTCTGCGCCCGCCCCAGGTGGTGTGATTGTGCGGTTGGGACCCGAAGCCAGGGGGCGCGAAGGTTGGACGGAGCGCACTGGAGCGGTAAACCAGTGGCGATGTGGAATTCGGCCCCGATGCTTCAGACCTTCGCGTCTTGGGCACTCATCATCGCCCTTGTGAGCGGGTGCATCGCGGCGGCCGCGGGCTTCGTCGGCACGATCGCAGGGAACCGGGCTGCCAGCCTTAGCGACGCCGACGCGAACCTCCGCATCGCGAACGCCAACGCGCGCGCCGACGAAGCTCGCTTAGAAGCGGAGCGGATTCGGCTTAAGCTTGCGTGGCGACGGGTGCCACCTGGGCAGGCGGAGAAGCTGAAGGCTGCCATGCTCGGCTTCGAAGGCAAGGTGAATCTGCAAACGGTTGAGCTTGATCCTGAAGCCTACCTATTCTGGCGCGAATTGTCGGAGGCCTTCAAGACTTCAGGCGTCGAAACTCTTGATTTCGTTGGTCCGAACTCCCGCGCATTCGGAGTGACGGTCAAAGGAGAGGATGGGGTGAAGGTTGAGCAAGTCGCGCGTGCCCTCTTGGCCGCAGGGGTAGCGGTTCACGGCGCGCGGATCGAAAAGTCCATCTTTGCTGACGTGGAGATCATGGTCGGTTCGAAGCTTGATGCTTGGGATTTATCAGAGCCTCATTGAGCGCTGTCCGAATTAGAGCCGGCCGGCTCTAGCGCGCGCTTCCGATCGTCAGAACTTGGTCTTCGGAAACGGCGTGAACGCCCGCGGTGAGCACGTCGCTTTCACCGTCACAGCGGTGAGCTGCCCAACGTCCATCTCGTCAATGCGGTATGCGCCAGTGCGCCGGTCGATTGTGCGCTTTTCCATTCTCTTAGTTAGCAGCCCGCCATGGAGCGGCACGTCGACAAGCGTTATCAGCAAAGGATCTGCCGACTTGAGCGTCAAGATGCGGTCGCACTCGTCCAGGCAGTATTGCCCGCTGCGAAGGTCAAGGCGTAGCACCTGATTGAATGGTGAAGCGGTGCGCGTTGTGCCCTGCAGCACATCTGCTGTCCCCGTGCATACTAGGTCGAATTGGTCGCTAGTCATGCTTTGCGCGGGCGCGGTGACGCACAACACCGCAGCCGCCGTAACCGATCTAAGCACCCCGCCCTCCAAGCCAAATTTCGTCACGAAAGTGACGCATTACTGTCGCCAATTTGTAGCACGGCAAACAGGCATGCCGTCATACGTTTCGAACATAAGCTGGTGGGTTACCAGGGTCCAATCTGGTGACAGCGGTGCGAGCGACGATTTCCTCCACAGGACTGGAGACCCTTCACAAGGTCAGCAGCACACGTCGCTCGCACCGCACCCCCGCGGATACGGGGAAATTGTGACAAAACGGCAAAGAGCGACGTTCATCGGTTGAGAATCGTTTGCACGGCGCCCTTGTTCGCCTTGATCAGGTTGAGGATGGCACGCGTTCCGGCCGGCGTATCGGCGCCCTTCGACACGAAGTCGCCAGCGTCGATCGCATTCACGACCTTCACATTGACTGGCGAAGGCACGCCGCCGCCACCAAGACCCCCGTTCGCACGGTGTCGCACGTCCGCGCGTGTTAGAATCTCTTCCCCACGCTCCGCGATGATCGGCACTTCGTTCGGCTTGAAGCCGACAACGCCGCCACTGTGCATCCGCGCCGCACCCGCGAACATTGCCGGATCGACCAAGCGCCGCACGCCACCCGCCTGCCCAGCGATGCCGCCGCCATGAAAGACCCCTGCCCCAGTGCTCGCCGGCACTGGCGCGCGCAGGGCGCGCAGGATCGACATGGCCGCGGCGTAGGCGAGCAACTGAATGATCATCTGCGCGATGGACAGGATGAAGTTCGCCGCGAATTCCCGCACGCCTTCGCCTAGCGCCTTGAACACGTTCTTGCCCTCCGCGACCTTGCGGATGAAGTTGTTAAACGAGCTTGCCATGCCCGACGATAGCGACTGCGCGATGTCCTTCGTCGACACGCCCATGACGCGGCCCCACTCTCGCGAGCGGTCGCGCAGCACCTTTAACTTATCGATTATGTTGTCGACGGCGTCGGCAGTAACGCCAAGCGCGTTCCGCTCATCGGGCGTAAGGCCCTCATAGAACGCGACTAGCAGGTCGATCGATGATTGGATCTTGACGTTGACGCCGTCCAGTTCGGCGCTGACCTTTTCGACGCCGCTAAGGTCCCCCATTGATCGCAGGAACTCAATCCGTTCGCGCAGGATGTCCGCCCGATCTTCGTACCCCTGCAGCGGGCTTTCCAGGTCGGTAAGGCGCGCCTCAACGCTCGCGCGCACGTCACCCGCCTTGGCAAGATCAGCGGCAAGCCGAAGCTTCGCGATGAGGTTGTCGAGCTGCGCTTGATCGACGATGCCCAGTCCCACACGATCGGCGGCCGTCAACGTCTCATAGAACACGATCAAAGCGTCCGTCGCGGCGCGGATCTTCGCGTTCACGTCGCCAAGCTCCGTCGCGACGACTTCGGCCCCCGCCCGGTCGCCAGCCGCGCGCAGTGCATCGAAACGGTCGCGCAGGGTGCCTGCCTGCGTCTCCAGGGCGTTCAGAGGCCGCTGTGCATCGTCCAGGCGCGCCTTAAGGAGGCTGCCCGCATTCTGTGCGTCGAACAGCGCCCCTGCCAGCCGTTCGGCTACCGCGACCTGCGCAGGCGTGACGGTCAGCACCTCTTGACCGGGCTTGAGCCCGCGGTTCGCATCGGCGACGCGCTGTTGCAGGTCCGCCGCCGCCTGCGCGACTGCCTGGCGTCGCTGTTCGGCAATCAGCGCCGTGCCGTAGAGCCCCGCTTGCGCTTGCAACGCCGCGGTCGCGCGGTCGCGCTGTTCGGCTTCCTTGCCGATGGCGAAGTTCAGGTCATCTTGCTTGTCCGCGCGATCGTCCTCCAGGTCCGCCGCATCGTTGACGTAGCTTTCGCCTGCGTCGCTTGGATCGATCTTGAATTTGCCGCCATTCTTAGCGGGATTCACCGCCTTGCCATTCACGGTGACGATGAAGTGAAGGTGCGAGCCCGTCGTAGCGGTGCCCGTATTGCCGAGCGCGCCGATGCGCTGACCGGCTGTAACCTTGTCGCCGGCCGCGACGACGCTGTTGTCGGACAGGTGCCCGTACTTCGACTGAACCTTGTTCCCGTGGTCGATGAGCACATACTTGCCAAGCTTAGCGTCATAGCCGGTTTCGACGACGGTTCCGGCCGCCGTTGCGTTCACCCGGTCGCCGACTTCGCCGTCATAGTCGACGCCGCGATGGAACTTCGAACCGACGCCGCCAGGGCTCTTGCGAGGTCCGAAGCCGGACGTGACAGGGCCGGCTGTAGGGGCAATGAACTTCGTTTCCCGGCCTTCGCGTTCCGCGCGTTTCCGAGCGGCGGCGTTGGTCTTGTCGACTTCGCCGGCCTCCTTTGCGACCGCGATTTCGCGCAGCCGGCCGGCGATGATCTCATCTCCCGTCGACTTGATTTCGGCCCGATAGGCGAGTTCGCCGGCAAGCTGCGCACGACGGCGCCCGTCCGCCGCGGTTAGGCCAGCCTGACTGCGGTCGCGCAGCGCCTGTATCTGTTGCTCTAGGTCGATCTGTGACAGCCGGTCAGCGCGCACTTTCGCCGCGCGGCCGTTCGGATCGTTGCCGAGCGTGTCCGGCGCGCTGCGCTCAAGCCGGGTCAGTTCGGCGCGCACGGTCGCGAGCCGTTGCCGGGCGTTCTCGACAAGCCGAGTCAGCGTGCCCGCAACTGGCGAGCCGCTGGCGATAGCCTGGTCGTATTCGGCAATCTGCGTCTCAAGCTGCTTCACCTGCGCTTGCGCGCGCGCGATCTTCGACGTTTGAGTCGCCGACTTCGGCTTGTCATCGCTCAACGCCTTGTCGATCGCGTCGCCAACGTCTTTCGTGGCGCGTGCCAGCGCGTTCAGGACGGCGATGGTGGCCTTGATCGGCGCGGTATCCGCGATGAACTTGACGAGCGCATCCCATGCGTTTCCGAGTGACCGCGCGGCTTGCTGCCATGGGCCTTTCGACTTCGCGGCAACGTCGTCTTCGGTACGCTGATAAGCCAGCCGTGCTTCCGTGCGAGCGGCTTCCGCGTTGCCAGACTCGAAGAGCGTGCGGATGTGCTCGCGCTCGGATGCGGTCAGAAAGCCGAGCTTGTCGTCGAAGGTGGCGACGGCGTCATAACCGCCGACGAATGCATCGGCCGCCGCCTTAGCCGCGGTCGGTAGATCCTGCCCCAGCCGTTCGGCTGTTTGCTGCGCGGCGCGTCCAAGGTCAGCGATAGCAGCCGGCGCGACGCCTTCGTTGAGGAACGCCTTGATCGCAGCGTCCGCGTCTTTGGCCTTCGCGCCCATGCGCTCAAGGGCATCGGCTGCTTCGGCTAGTCCCTTGGCATCGTAGGAGCCGCCCGTCGCGCGGAATGACAGGTCCGACGTGAAGTCGCGCAGCCTTGCCGCCTGGTTCCCGGCTTCGTTGAGCCCGGCGATGATCGTGCCCAGTGTGACGACGAAGCCGGCAACGGCCGGGTTCTTGAGCGCGTTGAAAATGGCGCTGCCAACGCGCGGGAAAATTTGTAGAAGCTGACCGCTCTGTTGCGCCAGCGTCTGCGTCAACGAAGTGCCTGACGCGAGCTGCGTAGCCACGTCGTTGACCTGATAGCCGAGATTCTGGAGTTCGTAGGGTCTCAACCCGAACAGGGGGGCCTTCCCTGTCGCGCCCCCCGCACTCCCGACGCGCGCCAGTGCCGCACTCGCTTGGTTCGCTTCGCGGGTCAGAAATTGTTCGGCGCGCGCGAGTTCGTCGGTGCTGATCTTCCCAGCCGCCGCAAGCTGGCGATACCGCGCGAGCTGCGTGTTAAATCGCTCTTGGATCGTGCCGAGCGGGTCAAGCTGCGCGCGCAGCCCGGCCGCTTCGCGTGCCATAGTCTCTTCAGCATCGGCCGCCGCGATGAACGCCGACGCGGACTCGCGTGCCTGCGCGCCGCGCGGATCATCGCTGATACTCAATCGAGCGCGATTGGCTTGTTCGGCGCGCTGCGCATCGGCAAGCGCTGCGGTCGCCGCTTCGGCTTCGCGCAGTTGCACGATCTCGCCTTTGCGAGCTTCCGCGCGGCGAAAGATGTTATCCGCTTCGATAAGGATCGACGCCGCCGACGCAGCGCTTCCGGCCACAGGCGTGCGGTTGATGCCAGTCGCATCGTTAACCCGCTGTTGAAGGGCACTGACGCGCACGGCGGCCGTCGCCTGTTCGTCTAGGGCCTGCGTCGTCAGTGCGATGCGCGCCGCGGCCGTCGCCTGCGCCTGTCCGACTGCGTTGCTGTTTGCGGTCAGCCTTAGCAGCGACGATTGAGCGGTCGCGAGCCCGGCTTCCTGCGCCTTCACCGTGCCAGTCAGCTTCAGGATGCCACGGTCGAGTCGTTCGGCTTCAGCTAGGACGCTGGCATAGCCCTTCGTGAAGGACTCCGTACGAGGTCCCACGAAGCCCTTGTCCGCCTGATTGCCGAAGCCGTCTAGAACCCGGCGCGCTTCGGATGCTTGCACGGCCAGCGCTGCCAGCGCCGCCTTGCTTTCCACGACGGCCGATCGTTGCCGGTTGAGCGCGGCGTCCGCCTCGTCGACTGACCCGCTGATCGTGCCGAACGCCTTGTCGAGTGCGACTACAGACCTGCCTAGATCGCCGACGCCGTCGCCGGCCGTCTCCGCATCGGAGAACAAACTTTGCAGCGCGCCAGAAACGGACTTAATCGCTGCGTCGGCTTCGTTGCGAGCGCGAATTACAAGGTTCACGTCCGAAGTGCGCGTCACCATTAGTGCCGCACTCCCGAAAGGTACGCACTGAACGGCTTCAGCTCATCCCGGACGATCGTCTTTAGCACGCCGGCCGCGAAGGCGTCCTGTGTCGCGGCAATGATCTGTCGTGCCAAGTCCGCCAGGGCGACGCGCGAAAGGCGCGCCAACTCTTGCGCGCTTAGCCAGGTCCCGCGCGCGACGATGGTGCGCAGCATGTCCGGCCGGTCAGTGAGCACACGATTGATGGTCGCGAGCATGTCCGCGTTGGGCATCGCGTAAGCGGGCGCCGTATCGACGATGGCGCCGAACAACGGGCCGTTTTCTTCGACGATGGCGCGAACGTCGAACTCTGCCAGCGCGTAAGTGTCGACGGACTCTTCGTAGGACTGTTGCTGGATCAAGGGGACTCTCCGGCTAATATGCAACCTTCATAGCACAAGAGGCGCGCACTGTGTAGAACCGGAATGCCGTTCAACAGAATAGAGGAGATTCAATAAAAGGTTGAGCGTTCGTCAATTCTTCGCTCGACTTGACAGGTGGCAAATCATTGATGGATTATTAATGGGCGCTGGTCAGTTCGACTCGCGAGATATGGGGAGATGATCATGCACGCTCAAGTTTCTGAACTAAGCTTTGTGCAGGTAACGCCGGCCGGTTCGTTCGACACCTGGGCACCGCCCCCGCTTGAGGCCGATTACGACGCTGCGTGCATCGTCGGTCGAGGTCTCGCCATTGAAGCCGCCGACTACATGGAAGCGAGCGGCGATATGACGCTGCTAGGATCGATCGTGCGCCGCATATCAGAGAAAGGGCAATTCGGCGGCGTGGAAGCCGGGTTCTTCGCGGCGTTACCGGGTGCGCTGGCGTAGGCCAAATGCCTGCCGGTGCCCGATTGCCATAGCTCAAACCGTCCGCCATCGTGCTGCGTTGCCGATGGCATTCAAATTATAGAGGGCGTGCCTTCGAATGGCTGCGGGACCTACGCCCGACGATATCATGGCTGCAGTCAATGAGTCGGGTTATCTGATGGAGCAAGAGGTCGCCACGCAGTTGGAGCGGCGCGGCCTTCACGTGCGAACCAGCGTGGCCTTCGAAGATCCGGATGAACGGAAGTCGCGGGAGATCGATGTCACCGCGGTCAGGCGGGTCGCGCACGACGAAACCGCTAAGCTTGCGGCGTTCGTCGAGCTTATCGTCGAATGTAAGAACAGCTCGAATCCGTTCGTATTCATCGCCAGACCAAAGAACGAAGGGGATCGGCACGCCACTCCAGGGGAGTTCTTGTTTCCTTACAAGTACGAAGGCCGGAAGGAGACCGAAGGCGTGCTCCGGATGACCCGCGAGGTTTCTGCCTTTCACCATCTTGGCTTCGACCAAGTCTTCACGGCGCATACAGCGCCTTGGAAGGCGGTTCAGTTCTGCAGGATCGATCGAAAGGGGGGCGGATGGCATGCCAATCACGGCGGCCTTTACGACGCCATCTTCTACCCAATGGCTAAAGCTTTGGTAGCCCGAAGGAGGAAGGTCCCGAAAGCTACTAGAGCTGACGACTGGCGCTATTTCTGGCTATTCTTTCCGCTCGTCGTCACGTCGGGCGATTTAATCTTGATCGACTCAAGTGCCGAACATCCCGCCCCTACATCCGTAGACCACGTGTCATTCCAACGCGAACTCAAGTCAGGCGACTTGTCCGGATCATTCATGGTCACGTTCGTGCGCCAATCCGCGCTCCAGTCGTTCATGGAACAGGTCGTCGATCCGCTGGCAGCCCTTTCTACCGATCTGATCGAAAATCGGCAGGACTTCCTCAAGTCCGTAACGTTGCCTTGGGTCGATTAAATGGCGCGGTGGCGACTCCGTGGCGACTCCGGAACAGCCAACGCAATGCAGCAGACACAAAAAAACCGCTAAGTCTTTGACCTAGCGGCTTAATAATGGTTGCGGGAGTAGGATTTGAACCTACGACCTTCAGGTTATGAGCCTGACGAGCTACCGGGCTGCTCCATCCCGCGACACGGGCGCGAACGCCCGAAAGTAGAAGAGCCGCCCGAAAGTCTGCTTGACGCAAACCTCCGGACGGCTCGAACATGTGAATGGGTTCATCGAAACACTGGCTTCAAAGCCTGGCGGCTACCTACTCTTCCATCGCTTGAGCGATAGTACCATTGGCGTAAATCGGTTTCACGGCCGAGTTCGGGATGGGATCGGGTGGGTCACGATTGCTATGACCACCAAGCTATGAAGCCAGTGTTTCGGGTTCGAAAATCGATGCATATTCTAAGCGTCTCTAGCTGATCATCTCCCTGACGATCCTAGCCAACCGGCCAAGACTGTCATTGATGGTGAGATTCTCAAGCGCGAACAGAGCAATTAGGACCGGTAAGCTCCATGGATTACTCCACTTCCACACCCGGCCTATCAACGTCGTGGTCTACGACGGCTCGATGAAATCTTATCTCGAGGGAGGCTTCCCGCTTAGATGCTTTCAGCGGTTATCCCGTCCATGCATAGCTACCCTGCAGCACGACTGGCGTCATGACAGGTCCACCAGAGGCATGTTCAACCCGGTCCTCTCGTACTAGGGTCAACTCCTCTCAAATTTCGACGCCCACGGCAGATAGGGACCAAACTGTCTCGCGACGTTCTGAACCCAGCTCACGTACCACTTTAATTGGCGAACAGCCAAACCCTTGGGACCTGCTCCAGCCCCAGGATGTGATGAGCCGACATCGAGGTGCCAAACAACCCCGTCGATATGAGCTCTTGGGGGTTATCAGCCTGTTATCCCCGGCGTACCTTTTATCCGTTGAGCGATGGCCCTTCCACGAGGGACCACCGGATCACTATGACCGACTTTCGTCTCTGCTCGACTCGTCAGTCTCGCAGTCAGGCGGGCTTATGCCATTGCACTCTAACAGACGGTTTCCAACCGTCCTGAGCCCACCATCGCGCGCCTCCGTTACTCTTTAGGAGGCGACCGCCCCAGTCAAACTACCCGCCACAGAGGGTCCCCGATCCGGCTAACGGATCTGGGTTAGACATCAGAAAACAACAGGGTGGTATTTCACATTGCGGCTCCACGACAGCTGGCGCCATCGCTTCAAAGCCTCCCACCTATTCTACACAGTTCTTTCCTAATGCCACTCTGAAGCTGCAGTAAAGGTGCACGGGGTCTTTCCGTCTAACCGCGGGTACTCCGCATCTTCACGGAGAATTCAATTTCGCTGAGCAGGTGTTGGAGACAGTGGGGAAGTCGTTACGCCATTCGTGCAGGTCGGAACTTACCCGACAAGGAATTTCGCTACCTTAGGACCGTTATAGTTACGGCCGCCGTTTACCTGGGCTTCATTTCGGAGCTTGCACCCCTCCACTTAACCTTCAGGCACCGGGCAGGCGTCAGGCCCTATACGTCGTCTTGAAGCCGACTTAGCAGAGCCCTGTGTTTTTGCTAAACAGTCGCTACCCCCTGGCCTGTGCCCCCTCGAAAAGCTTGCGCCAAACGAGGGCCTCCTTCTTCCGAAGGTACGGAGGCAATTTGCCGAGTTCCTTCAACACCCTTCTCTCAAGCGCCTTGGTATACTCTACCAGACCACCTGTGTCGGTTTCGGGTACGGTCTATACGGTGGGGCTATTTCCTGGAACTTCGTCGAAGCCCCTCCAATCCGATAAGGAGGAACAACATAAGAAATCCGTCACACACCACCAGGCCCATGAATATTAACATGGTTCCCATCGACTACCCCCTTCGGGCTCGTCTTAGGGGCCGGCTCACCCTGCTCAGATTAGCTTTAAGCAGGAACCCTTGGTCTTTCGGCGACAGTGCATTTCACACTGTTTATCGCTACTCATGTCTGCATTCGCACTTCCGATACCTCCACGACCCATTACCAGATCGCTTCATCGGCTTACGGAACGCTCCGCTACCGCGTGCATTGCTGCACACCCTAAGCTTCGGTGCATGGCTTGAGCCCCGTTACATCTTCGCCGCAGGAGTTCTTGTTTAGACCAGTGAGCTGTTACGCTTTCTTTAAAGGATGGCTGCTTCTAAGCCAACCTCCTGGTTGTTTTGGAACTCCCACATGCTTTCCCACTTAGCCATGACTTGGGGACCTTAGCTGTAGGTTAGGGCTGTTTCCCTTTTGACGACGGACCTTAGCACCCGCCGTCTGTCTCCCGGATATTACTCGATGGTATTCGGAGTTTGGTTAGGTTTGGTAGATCTCGCGACCCCCTAGCCCATCCAGTGCTCTACCCCCATCGGTATTCGTCCGAGGCACTACCTCAATAGTTTTCGCGGAGAACCAGCTATTTCCCGGCTTGATTGGCCTTTCACCCCTAAACACAACTCATCCGATAACTTTTCAACGTTAATCGGTTCGGACCTCCAGTGCGTGTTACCGCACCTTCATCCTGGTCATGCCTAGATCGCCGGGTTTCGGGTCTAATACGTCGAACTCATTCGCCCTATTCAGACTCGCTTTCGCTGCGCCTACACCTAACGGCTTAAGCTTGCTCGACATATT
>JAABUS010005250.1_pt1 | contig 17315 bp, 19 predicted proteins | sample 5560161 | NCBI WGS metagenome assembly JAABUS01 (sample SAMN10711885, study PRJNA513376) | rock metagenome | isolation source: Antarctica rocks | place: Antarctica: Victoria Land, Trio Nunatak nord | collected 2016-01-04
CCATGGACCTGCTCAGCCTTTGCAAATCGTCACGTGACGATTCTGCCAGGTTCGCACGCATTTGGGTACCCGTTTCGACAACGTTTTCACACAGCCTCGACCCACACCGGACTCTCGCAACACGTAAGCCGGTGATCAACCACGCTCAAACCGACGGTACAAATTCTTGAATCTGCAACGAGCGGCGTCGCCTAGCGAAGATGAAAGTCGGCGATCAAAGGTGGCCTGGCAGCGAGCAGGCGCTCTAAGTGGCTCTCGGGCCACATTTCCACCCTAGGAGGACCGCCGGATGCGTTATAGCGCTCGATCCATTGGACGGCATTTGAGGTAAATCGACCGCTTGTGGCGATCACCAGCACATCGACGCGCGGGTCGGGCCAAAGTGTGGTCTGTTCCTTTGCGAGAGAGGCATCTAGCACGGCGATACTTTTCGTCAGCCAGTGCTTGCATTGAATAATGACACGTTGCCGGCTCGTGCCGGATAGGCCATCGACGATCACCCGTGTCACTGACAAGTCGCGGCCACGATCCGGCGCCCGAGTCCGCATCAGCCACTCTGGATTTTCATAACCTGGCTCGCTGCTGATCAGCGCAAACAGAAGGCGCTCGAAACCATCGTCGTCCAGCTTATTCCACTGAAGCGCCGTCGTGACTGCCCCCCTCGGCCTAGCCGCCAAAACGTCCGAAAGATCGCTAACATCGACAGGCAAAGGCTCGTTCACGCCATACAAATCCTTCCGAAGACCGTCTTTGACGGCTGGCCAGTCGTGCTGCTCGATATCGTTAAGATCGGCTCCTTGACCAAACGATAACAAATGAAGGCGGAAATCGCGCCATTTTGGTGGTTTTTGGCCACTGCCGAGCAGCACCTCTATCTGATCCGCGCGGCCTCGCAACATATCCCACAACGGGCCGAACTCCGCCCGGGTCTCCACATTGCCAACCTTCTGTCGAACGGCACGCAAGTCGTCATCGACCTGGTCTATCACCTCGACCAGCGCGTCCCGGACGAGCGCACGGCGCTTCTGGTTGAATCGAAACCGATAATCTCGAATTTCGCTTGCTGATTCCCACAAACCCGATTCCCATTGCAATGCCGCGAGTGGCTCTTCCATTCCAATTTCAAGCAAATCAAAGCGCGTCTGGCCTGCTCCGATCGGGTTCGGAACCGACACCCGGGGTAGCCAGCCGTCAACTTTGGGGAGGCTGGCGAGAACGATTTCAAACTGCCGCTGGCAATCGTCGTATTCAGGGTAGTCATTCGTCATATCAAGGCCAGCCGGGAACAGCGAGCGAAGCCCCTCCCACAAGCGTTCGACCTTCACAAGGTTCGACTCGACAACCTCGAACTGCTCGAGCGCCTTCATGAATGAATTCATGCACAGAATTCTAGGCGGCTTGTTCTCCGCTTTCCAGTCATCGTTCCGGGGGAACAGCTTCCGGATTCTCGCGCCTGGCTGAACGTCCGCTTACCACCAGAACCCGACGTTCAAATAAGACGCTTTCCAATCAAAACGCCCGCCGCCCCCGCAGCGCCGCCGCCAGTGTCCCGTCATCCAGCACGTCCAGCGCGCCGCCGATGGGCACGCCCTGGCCGACGCGGGTGATGCGGGCCGGGCTGTCCAGCTTGCGCAGGCGTTCCGTCAGCCAATGCGCGGTGGTCGCGCCGTCCACGGTGGCGCCGAGCGCCAGGATCACCTCGGTCACGCCGCCGCCCTCCACCCGGACCAGCAACGGCGCCACATTCAGGTCTTCCGGCCCGGTGCCGCCCAATGCGGACAGCGTGCCGCCCAGCACGTGATACAGGCCGCGGTGCACCGCCGCGCGCTCCAGCGCCCACAGGTCGCCGACGCCCTCCACGACGCAGATCGAGCCGTGGTCACGCTGCGGGTCCGTGCAGATGCCGCAGGGGTCACGGCTGTCGAGGTTGCCGCATTGCCGGCACACCCGCACCGCCCGCGCCGCGTCGGACAGCGCGGCGGCCAAGGGCAGCATCCGCGCTTCCGGCTGCTGCAGCATCTTGAGCGCCGCCCGGCGGGCGCTGCGCGGCCCCAAGCCCGGCAGGCGGGACAGCAGGCCGATCAGCCGCTCGACCTCGGGACCGCCCATCCCGTCAGAACGGCAGCTTGAGGCCCTCCGGCAGTTGCAGCCCGCCGGTCGCCGCCTGCATCTCCTCGGCCATGATCGCCTCGACCTTCTGCTTGGCGTCGGCGTGGGCGGCCACGACCAGGTCTTCCAGCATCTCGGTCTCGCTGGGGTCGATGAGCTTGGGATCGATCTTGAGCCGCTTCAGCGCGCCCTTGCCGGACAGCGTGACGCTGACCATGCCGGCGCCGGCGCTGCCTTCGATCTCCATGGCCTCGATCTTGGCCTGCATCTCCTGCATCTTGGCCTGCATCTGGCTGGCCTGCTTCATCAGGCCGGCTAGGTTCTTCATGCGTCCTCCTTCATCAGACCGAATCCGCGGCGCCCGGCGGCATGACGTCCCCGCTGTCGGCGTCGAGCGGCGCGAACTCCCGCCCGTCACCCTCTTCCGTCATGGGCACGATGTCCACAAGCCCGTACACGTCGGCCCGGCTGTCCGTGACGCTCGCGATCTCCGCGCCGGGGAAGGCGTCCAGGATGGCCTGCACCAGCGGGTGGGTCGCGGCTTCCGCCCGGCGCGCGGTGTCCGCCGCCTGTCCCTGGCTGGCCAATGTGGGTTCGCCGGGTTCGCGCGACAACGCGATGGTCCAGCGCACACCCGTCACCTCCAGCAGCAGGGCGGCGAGGCGGGAGGCCAGGTCGCGCGGCGCGTCGGGCTCCGGCCGCAGCTCGATGACCGGAGGGGCGAAGCGCACCAGGTGGACGGCGTGGAGCAGCAGGCCGTGCAGTATCGGCTCGCGCTGCTCGGCCACCAGCATGGCCACGTCGCGGAAGCTGGACAGGCGCGGGCCGGCCAGGGTCGGGTCGGGCATCGGGGCCGCTGCCGGGGCGGCGGCAGCGCCGTTGGCGACGGCGCGGATGGTGCCGCCATCGAAAGGCGGCGGGGCAGCGGGCGCACGCGGGGCGGCTTGCGGCGTCTCCGTCAGCCGCCGCACCAGCTCGCCCGGCGACGGCAGGTCGGCGACGTAGCACAGGCGGATCAGCACCATCTCCACCGCCGCCCGGCGGTCCGGCGCCTGCTCGGCTTCCTGCGTGCCTTTCAGCAGCATCTGCCAGGCGCGGCCCAGGACGGGCATGGTCAGGCGGTCGGCGAGCGCCGCGCCGCGGGTGCGCTCGGCCTCCGGCAGCTCGTTGCCGTCGCGGAGCGCGGGCACGGATTTCAGCCGGGTCAGGGTGTGGGTGAGGTCCAGCAGGTCGCCCAGCATGAGGCCGAGGTCGGCGCCGCGCTCATGCGCGCGGTCGGTGATCGCCAGCGCCTGGTCCGGGCGCCCGGCCATCACCGCCTCCATCAGGTCCAACACCGCGGAGCGGTCAGCGAGGCCCAGCATGTCGGCGACCGCCGCGCCGTCGATGGGCGCGCCGCCTGCTCCCTGGGCAATGGCCTGGTCCAGGAGCGACAGCCCGTCCCGCACCGACCCGTCTGCCGCCCGAGCGATCAGGTCCAGCGCGTCCGGCGCCACGGCCACGCCCTCCTTGGCCGCGATCCGCCCGAACTGCCCCACCAGTTCCGCCACCGAGACCCGGCGCAAATCGAACCGCTGGCAGCGGGACAGCACCGTCACCGGCACCTTGCGGATCTCCGTCGTCGCGAAGATGAACTTCACGTGCGGCGGCGGCTCCTCCAGCGTCTTCAGCAGGGCGTTGAAGGCGTTGCGGGACAGCATGTGGACCTCGTCCACGATGAACACCTTGGTGCGGGCCTGCAGCGGGCGGTAGCGGGCGGCGTCGATCACCTCCCGCATGTCGTCCACGCCGGTGCGGCTGGCGGCATCCATCTCGATCACGTCGGGGTGGCGGTCGGCGAGGATCGCGACGCAGTTGGGGCAAACGCCACATGGGTCGGCGGTGGGTCCGCCCGTGCCGTCCGCGCCTATGCAGTTCAGCGCGCGGGCGATGATGCGGGCCGTCGTGGTCTTGCCGACGCCGCGCACGCCCGTCAGCATCCAGGCATGCGCCACCCGGTTCTGCGCGAAGGCGTTGCGCAGGATGCGGACCATCGCCTCCTGCCCGATCAGGTCGTCGAAGGTGGTGGGGCGGTACTTGCGGGCCAGCACGCGGTAGGGCGCGGGCGCCACAGGCGCAGGCGGCGTCCCCTCGCCGAACAGCCCGGGGCCGGAGGGCGGCGGCTCGGGCAAGATGTCATCCGCAAAGCCAGACATTCGCCCGGTTCCTGCCGCCGACGGAGTGGAGAAGGGTGGGAGGCCGGACACCGACCCGAGCATGAACTCGTTGCGGCTGCTTCCTTCCGGACCTGACCGGGTTGGCGAGGCGCCCGTCCGCCGCCGACCTCCCACTGCTGTCATACCACGATCCCCGGGGGTTGGCACAAGCCTGGCCTCATGCGAAATGCGGCGGACATGTCAGTCATCCTCGCCAGCCGTCCCAACGTTTACACCGGCAGCCCCCTGGACCGCGCGGACGGGCGGCGCACCGACGAGGCCTGGATCGCCGGCCGCCTGGCCGACCCGGCCAGCCGCTGGGTCCCGGTCTGGCGTGCCCGCACCCTGTTCCGCGGCCTGGACGAGGGCCGCCCGGAGGCCGTGTTCCTGACCGGGGAGGCGGCATCCGCGCTGCGCCTGGCCGGCGGCCCCTGGGCGTTCCTCGGGCTGCAGGACGGCACCGCGGTGTTCACGGTGGACGTGAGCGCCGTCGAGGACCCGCTGCCGCTGCTGCCGGACGGGGTGGCGCGGTTCGAGGACCTGCGGCGGCTCGGCCCCGGCCTGCCCCCCAACGAGGCCGCGGTCCTGGCGCATGCCCGCGGCCTGATGCACTGGCGCACCCGGCACGGCTTCTGCGGCGTGTGCGGTGGGCGGTGCGAGCCGCGCAGCGCCGGGCACGCGATGGCCTGCACCGTGTGCCAGGCGCAGCACTTCCCCCGCACCGACCCGGCCGTCATCATGCTGGTGCACCGCGGCGACCGCGCGCTGCTGGGCCATTCGCAGCGTTTCCCCAAGGTCACGATGTACTCGACCCTCGCCGGCTTCGTGGAGCCGGGCGAGAGCCTGGAGGAGGCGGTGGCGCGCGAGGTGCTTGAGGAAAGCGCCATCCGCGTGGGCCAGGTGCGCTACCACAGCAGCCAGCCCTGGCCGTTCCCGTCCAGCATCATGCTCGGCTTCTACGCGGAGGGGCTGACGGAGGAGATCACCATCGACCCCAACGAGCTGCGGGACGCCCGCTGGTTCTCCCGCGCCGAGCTGCGCGACCCCGGCGCCCACGGCTTCATGGTGCCGCCGCAGGACAGCATCGCCCGGCGGCTGATCGAGGATTGGGTGGCGCACGGATGAGTGGCGGAGTTGCAAGCCGGGGCGCGGCCCTGGCCTTGCTGGCGCTGCTTGCGGGCTGCGGTGCGCCGGAGCCTCCCGCTGACCGGGCCTGCGACGCGGCGGTTTACAACGATCCGGCCGTCAAGCTGCTGATGATGAAGGGCGCCGGCAGCGAGCATCTCCAGGCGGCCGACCAGTACAAGCTGCAGGCGGCCAAGCAGGACGCGCGGCTCGCCTGCCTGCGCAGCCGCGGCCTGGCGCTTCCGGGCGGGGTCGAGCGGCAGAAGCCCGTCACCTGATTGGCACCTGACTGGCACCTGACCGGAGGACGCACCCTGGACACCATCCGCATCGCCTCGGGCGGCTTCGCCTTCACCGCGCGGTTCGAGGACGCGGCTCCGCAGACCTGTGCCCGGTTCCGCGCCTTGCTGCCCTATCGCCAACGCATCGTCCACGTGCGGTGGAGTGGGGAGGCCTGCTGGATTCCGCTCGGCGATTTCGACACCGGGCTGCCGTATGAGAACGCCACGAGCTACCCGGCGCCGGGCCAGATCCTGCTGCATCCCGGCAGCGTCAGCGAGACGGAGATCCTGCTGAGCTACGGCGCCTGCTGCTTCGCCAGCAAGGCCGGGCAGCTTGCGGGGAACCACTTCCTGACGATCACGGAGGGGATGCAGGATTTGGCGACGCTGGGCCGGAAGACGCTTTGGGACGGCGCGCAGGAGATCGTTTTCGGGGCGTAGATTTCTCGAGATGACTGACCAAACGCCGCCGGCTGCGCCCGTAGAAGGTCGCGAAGATGCGGCGCTGCTGCTCGCCACCTTTGCCGAGCTTTACCGGCACGAGATCGGGGCGGAGGAGGATGTGCACCGCGCCTTGCCATTCTTCGGCACGGCGCTGGGCATCGTCGTCGGCGCCCTCGCCTATGCGGCAGGACGCCTGCCAAGATGGCCGGACGTCGCGACGCCCGGGGGCCGGGTCGCGTTCTGGCTTGCAAGTGCGCTGCTGGGGTTGGCGGTCTTGGAGGCGGGCTGCGTTCTGTTGCTCTTGTCCCGCGCGATGGCGCGCCGCAACTACCGGCGCATCGGACCGGTAGCCGTGCTGCGCGCCAAAGCCGGCCAAGGTGGCGACCTGCAACGTGCGCTGCTCGATTCCTATACGGAAATCACGCCATTCAACCGGGAGCTGAACCAACGCCGCCAGAGGTTCCGCGCGCTGGCGTCATCTCACCTGATACGGAGCTTGATTTGGGCGCTCGGAGCCACCACAGTCATTTTTGTGGCGGATAAACTGGGATATTTCACGGGGCCTGGATTATGAGCAGCGCATCGAAGCTGGACACCACGTTCAGCACGTCCTGGCGCACCACGGCGGCAACGAACGACGCCTCAACCAGCGTTGACCATGTGGCCGTTGCAAGCAAGCCGGGCCGGCCTTCTGGCGCCATATTCTACACCGAGCCTAGCGGTGCCGACCTGTTCCCCGGCAAGGAACTGATCAGGGCGCTCTTTAGAAAACTGCGCCGGTCCTAGCCTAATCCCCGCCCAGCCGCGTCCGGAACAGCGCACGCGGGTAAACGCCGAGTACACGGGTTTCGGCACTGAAGAAACTCAACTCCTCCAATGCGCGGGCCAAAGCCGGCTGCTCCGGGTGGCCGTCCACGTCGCACAGGAACTGCGTCGCGGTGAATTCGCCGTGCAGCATGTAGCTTTCCAGCCGCGACATGTTGACGCCGTTGGTGGCGAAGCCGCCCAACGCCTTGTACAGCGCCGCCGGCACGTTGCGGACGCGGAACACGAAGGTGGTCATCAGGTCGGTCCGGTCCGGCGTAAGCCTGTGCAGCTGCTGCGCCGTGACGTAGAACCGCGTCGTGTTGTGGGCGGCGTCCTCCACGTTGGCGCGCAGCACGTCGAGGCCGTAGATCTCGGCCGCCAGCTTCGACGCGATGGCCGCGTCCTCACGCCGCCCCCACTCCGCCACCAGCTTCGCCGACCCGGCGGTGTCCGCCTCCACCACCGCGTCCGCATCCAGCTCATGCAGGATCGCCCGGACCTGGCCCAGCGCCACGGCGTGCGAGTGGACGCGGCGCACGTCCCCAATCTTGGCGCCGGGCGGCCCCAGCAGGCAGTGCTCGACGCGCTGGAAGTGCTCGCCGATGATCGACAGGCCGCTGCCGGGCAGCAAGGCGTGGATGTCGGGCACCCGGCCGGCGAGGCTGTTCTCGCACGGCAGCATCGCGAGGGCCGCGGTGCCGGCGCGCACCGCGTCCATCGCGTGCTCGAAGGTGTGGCACGGCAAGGGCGTCAGCTCGGGATAGGCGGTGCGGCAGGCCAGGTCGGAGTAGGCGCCGGGCAGGCCTTGGAAGGCGATCTGGGTCATGAGGTCTCCAAGAGGGTGCGGGCGTGGAGAAGGTCGGCTTGCGTGTCCACGCCGAACGCCCCGCGCTCCACCCGCGTGCAGGCGATCCGCATCCCGGCTTCCAACGCCCGCAGCTGCTCAAGCTTCTCCCGTTGTTCCAGCGGGCTTTCCGGCAGGGCGACGAAGCGGGCCAGGGCGGCGCGGCGGTAGGCGTAGATGCCGACGTGGTGCCAAAGCGGCCCGTCGCCGGCGGGAATGGCGGCGCGGGAGAAATACAGCGCCGCCGCAACCGATTGCCCCTCCGCGAAGGCGCAGGCGGCCTTGACCACCTGGGGCGCCGCCGCTTCCTCCGGCGAGAGGATCGGCGTCACCAGGGTCGCGATGTCGAACGCCGGGTCGGACAATGGGGGGGCCACCGCGCGGAGCTGGCCCGGCGGCAGCGTGGGGAAGTCGCCTTGCAGGTTCACCACCACGTCGTGCAAGCCCTGCGGGTCAAGCGCCGCCAGCGCCGCGTGCACCCGGTCGGAGCCGGACGGCAGCGCCGGGTCGGTCAGCACGGCGGTGCCGCCCGCCGCCCGCACGGCGTCCGCGATCTCCGGGTCGGCGCAGGCGACGGCGACCGGGCCGATATCGGCTTCCCGCGCGCGGTCGAGCACGTGCAGGACCATGGGGCGCCCGGCGATGAGCGCCAGCGGCTTGCCCGGCAGGCGGGAGGACGCCATGCGGGACGGGATCACGACGATGGGGTTCACGAGGCAGCGCGGGGTTGATGAGGGAGGGTTTGCATAGCGTGCGGCGCACATTAGGTAGGCAGGTCCGCCGGCGCAACGCCTGGCCCCTTGGAGCACCCGTCTCATGCGTTACGCCTTGACCGCCGCCACAGTTCTCGCCCTGCTCGCCACAGCACCGGCCTGGGCGCAGGGGCAGGCACAGCAGTTGACCCAGCCGTCCACGTCGCAGAACCAGTCGCAGACGCAGCAGAACGACTCTCAGCAGCCGGGCAACGTCCGCGAGGTCAGCCCGACCGTGCCCACCGCCACGGAGAACAGCGTGACCAAGCCGCAGGGACCCACCAGCGGCCCGACCAGCCAGGCGCCGAACGGCAAGAGCAAGTAGCCCTCCCATGCAGGCGCTGATCGCCGCGGCGGAGGCGGCGGCCGACGTCGCCGCGGCGGCGGTCCGCCCGTTCTACCGCGCAGGCGTCAGCGCCGACCTGAAAAGCGACGCAAGCCCGGTCACGGTTGCCGACCGTACGGCGGAACTCGCGATGCGCGCCGTGCTGGCGCAGCGTTTCCCCGAGCACGGCATCCTCGGCGAGGAGTTCGGCCTGGACCGCCCGGAGGCCCGGCTGCGCTGGGTGCTGGACCCCATCGACGGCACCCGCGCCTTCATCACCGGCCGCCCGACCTTCGGCACGCTGGTGGCCCTGCTGGACGGCGCGACCCCGGTGTTGGGCGTGATCGACCAGCCGATCACCGGGGAACGGTGGATCGGCACGGCCGGGCAGCCGACCCGGTTCCGCGGCGGCCATGGCCGGCCCGGCTGCCGGCCCTGCGCCGGGTTGGCGCAAGCCGAGCTGTCCTGCACCGCGCCGGAGATCTTCGCCCCGGCGCAGTTCGCCGCCTGGCAGCGCCTTGCCGCCGCGGCCAGGCGCACGTCCTGGGGCGGGGATTGCTACGCCTACGGCCTGCTGGCGCTCGGCGCCATCGACGTGATTGCCGAGCCGGGTCTCAAGGTCTGGGACTGGGCCGCGCTGGTGCCGGTGGTCGAGGGTGCGGGCGGGCGCATGACCGATTGGCAGGGGCGCCCGATGCACCCGGACGGCGACGGCTGCGCGCTCGCGGTCGGCGACCCGGCTTTGTTGGCGCCCGCCTTGGCGCTGCTGGCGGCTTGACGCGGGACGTGCGGCCCCCTGCTATGGCCTGACCCGACCACGGAGGCCCCATGCTGCGCTGCCTGCTGCTGCTCTTGCTGTTCGCTTTGCCTGCGCAGGCGCAGGTGACGCGCAGCCATGCCATCACCATCCTCGGCACCCCCGCCTTGCCGGCGGACTTCGCCTACTTCCCCTACGTGAACCCGGATGCGCCGAAAGGGGGCGAGGCGGTGTTCGCGATGGTCGGCAGCTTCGACGGCTTCAATCCCTACATCCTGCGCGGCAACGCGGCCATCGGCACCGGGCCGTCCTGGCAGCCCGGCGTCGGCGGCACTGCGGCCGGGTCGGCGGGCGGGCACGTTTGGGAAAGCCTGCTGGTCGGCTCGGCGGACGAGGTCGCGACCGGCTACGGGCACCTGGCCCAGACCATCGAGATGCCCGCCGACCGCATGTGGGTCGCCTTCGAGCTGCGTCCGGAGGCGCGCTTCTCCGACGGCACGCCCGTGACCGCGGGCGACGTGGCCTGGACGTTCAAGACGTTGATGGAGAAGGGCCGCCCCTCCGTCCGCGTCGCCTATGCCGACGTGCAGGACGCGGTGGCCGAGACTGACTGCCGGGTGGTGTTCCACTTCAAGTCGAACCAGAACCGGGAGCTGCCGCTGGCTGTCGGTGGCCTGCCTGTGCTGTCGGAGAAGTGGTGGTCCACCCGCGACTTCACCAAGCCGCTGACCGAGCCGCCCTTGGGCAGCGGGCCGTATCGCGTGGAGAAGTTCGAGCTGGGCCGCAGCGTGACCTATGCGCGCGACCCCAACTGGTGGGCGCGGGACCGGCCCACGGGGAAGGGATTCCACAACTTCGACCGGGTGCGGATCGAGTATTTCCGTGATCCCACGGTCGCCATGCAGGCGTTCAAGGCCGGGCAGATCGACTACCGGCAGGAGAACATCTCGAAGGAATGGGCGACCGGCTACGACTTTCCCGCCGTGCGCGACGGGCTGGTGCGCCGCGACGAGATCGAGCACCGCCTGCCGGTCGGCATCCAGGGGTTCAGCATGAACACGCGGCGCCCGATGTTCGCCGACGCCCGGGTGCGGGAGGCGATGGCGCAGGTGTTCGACTTCGAGTGGATGAACAAGAACCTGTTTTTCAGCACCTACGTCCGCACCCACAGCTACTTCGGCAACACGACGCAGGAATCGACGGGATTGCCGGACGCGGGCGAGCAGGCGCTCCTGGCGCCGTTCCGCGACAAGCTGCCTCCGGCGCTGTTCACCGAGCCGTTCCAGATGCCCAGCACCGACGCCTCCGGCAACAACCGGGAGGGCCTGCGCCGGGCTTTGGCGCTGCTGAAGGAAGCCGGGTGGACCATTCGCGACCGCAAGCTGGTGGACGGCGACGGCAAGCAGATGGCGTTCACCATCCTGCTCAACGACCCGACGCTGGAGCGGGTGGCGCTGCCGTACCAGCAATGGCTGCAGCGCCTGGGCATCGAGGTCGGCATCCGCACGGTGGACAACGCGCAGTACGAGCGGCTGACGGACGACTACGACTTCGACATGACGACGATGATCTATCCCGGGTCGGACCTGCCGGGGAACGAGCTGAGGGACGAGTTCTCCTGCATCGGCGCCAAGACGCCGGGGGGCAGCAACCTGTCGGGCGTTTGCGACCCGGCGGTGGATGCGCTGATCGAGAAGGCCGTCGCGGCGCAGGACCGCGGGACGCTGGCGACCGCCGGGCGGGCGCTGGACCGGGTGCTGCTGCGCGGCTGGTACATGGTGCCGAACTGGCATAACGAGCGGTTCAACATCGCGACCTGGAACCGCTTCGGCCGGCCGACCCAGCCGATCCGCGACGGCTTCGTGCTGGATAGCTGGTGGATCGACCCGAACCTCTCCGCCCGGGCCGACACGGCGCGCAAGCCGGTGAACTAATTGGCGAACTACCTGCTGCGCCGGCTGCTGCTGCTGATCCCCACGCTGCTGGGCATCATCGCCATCAACTTCTCCGTGGTGCAGTTTGCACCCGGCGGCCCGGTCGAGCAGGCCATCGCGGAAACGCGCGGGCGCGGCACGGAGGCGACGGCACGCATCACCGGCGCCACCAGCGACAACGGCGCCTACCGCGGCGCACGCGGCCTGGACGCCAAGCAAATCGAGGAGCTGAAGCGCCAGTTCGGCTTCGACAAGCCGGCCGGCGAGCGGTTCCTTACGATGCTGCGCGGCTATCTCAGCTTCGACTTCGGGCGCAGTTTCTTCCGGGATCAGACGGTGGTAGCGCTGGTCTTGCAAAAGATGCCGGTCAGCATCTCGCTCGGCCTGTGGTCCACCTTGCTGATCTACCTCGTCAGCATCCCGCTCGGCATCAAGAAGGCGGTGCGGGACGGCAGCCGGTTCGACGTGGCGAGCAGTGCCGTGGTGCTGGTGGGCTATGCGGTGCCAGGCTTCCTGTTCGCCATCCTGCTGATCGTGCTGTTCGCCGGCGGCAGCTTCTTGCAGATCTTCCCGCTGCGCGGGCTGACCAGCGCCGGGTCGGGGGATTGGACGTGGCCGGCGCGGGTGGCCGACTACGCCTGGCATATGGTGCTGCCGACGGTGGCGCTGGTGGCGGGCGGGTTCGCCGGGCTGACGATCCTGACGAAGAACTGCTTTCTCGACGAGATCCGCAAGCAGTACGTCGTGACCGCCCGGGCCAAGGGGGCGGGCGAGCAACGGGTGCTGTATGGCCACGTGTTCCGCAACGCCATGCTGCTGATCGTCGCCGGGTTCCCCTCGGCGTTCATCGGCATCCTGTTCAGCTCGGCGCTTTTGGTCGAGATCGTGTTCTCGCTCGACGGGCTGGGTCTTTTGGGGTTTGAGAGCGCGATCCGGCGCGACTACCCCGTGATGTTCGGGACGCTGTACATCTTCACGCTGTTCGGCCTGGTGCTGCAGATCGTGGGCGACTTGCTATACACCGTCGTTGATCCCCGCATCGACTTCGAGGCGCGGCGTTGACGCCGATCACCCGGCGGCGGTTGACGATCTTCCGCGCGCACCGCCGCGGCGCGTGGTCGCTGGCGGTCTTCACCGTGCTGTTCCTGCTGTGCCTGTTCGCCGAGGTGCTGGCGAATGACCGCCCGCTGCTGATCCGCTTCAACGACCGGTTCTATGCGCCGGTGCTGCGCGACTACAGCGAGGACACGTTCGGCGACGACTTCCTACCGACGGAGGCCGACTACACCGACCCGCAGCTTGCCGCCGCGATCAACGCGCATGGCTGGATGCTCTGGCCCGCCATCCCGTTCCGCTACGACACGGTCATCAAGGACCTGCCCGTCCCCGCCCCGGCGCCGCCGTCGCTGCGCAACCTGCTGGGCACCGACGACCAGGCGCGCGACGTGCTGGCGCGGGTGATCTATGGGTTCCGGCTGTCGGTGCTGTTCGGCTTCACGCTGACGGTCGTGTCGTCGCTGGTCGGAATCGCTGCCGGGGCGGTGCAGGGGTTCTACGGCGGGCTGACCGACCTGCTGTTTCAGCGGTTCATCGAGGTTTGGGCCGGGATGCCACAGCTTTACCTGCTGATCATCCTTGGCAGCATCGTGACGCCCACCTTCTGGACGCTGCTGGTGTTCCTGCTGCTGTTTTCCTGGATGGCGCTGACGGGCGTGGTGCGGGCGGAGTTCCTGCGTGGGCGCAACCTCGACTACGTGCGGGCGGCGCAGGCGCTGGGCGTGTCGAACGGGGCCATCATGGCGCGGCACATCCTGCCGAACGCGCTGGTGGCGACGCTCAGCTTCTTGCCGTTCACTTTGTCCGGTTCGGTGACGGTGCTGGCCAGCCTCGATTTCCTCGGCTTCGGCCTGCCGCCCGGCTCGCCGTCGTTGGGGGAGTTGGTGGCGCAGGGCAAGAACAACTTGCAGGCGCCGTGGCTCGGCATGACGGCGTTTGTCGTGCTCGGCGGCGTGCTGACCCTGCTGATCTTCATCGGCGAGGCGGTGCGCGACGCCTTTGACCCGCGTAAGCAGCCGTGATGCTGGACGTGCAGAACCTTTCGGTGGCGTTCGGCCCGCGGCGCGTGGTGGACGGGGTGAGTTTTTCGCTCAATCAGGGCGAGACCCTGGCGCTGGTCGGCGAGAGCGGGTCCGGCAAGTCGCTGACCGCGCTGTCGATCCTGCAACTGCTGCCGCCGGGGGCGGTCTGCACGGGCGCCGTCACGTTGGGCGGGACCTCCATGCTGGACGCGTCGCCCCAGGCACTCCAGGCCGCACGCGGCGACACGGCCGGAATCGTGTTCCAGGAGCCGATGACCAGCTTGAACCCGCTGCACAGCATCGGCCGCCAGGTGGCGGAGGCCTTGGCGCTGCATGGCCGCAAGCCCGCCCGCGGCGCCGTCGCCGACCTGCTGCGGCGCGTGGGCTTCCCCGACGCGGACGCCCGGCTGCAGGCCTTCCCGCACCAGCTCAGCGGCGGGCAGCGGCAGCGGGTGATGATCGCCATGGCGCTGGCGAACAACCCGAAGCTGCTGATCGCCGACGAGCCGACGACGGCGCTGGACGTGACGATCCAGGCCGGCATCCTGGACCTGCTGGCGCGGGAAAAGGCGGCGCGCGGCCTCGCTTTGCTGCTGATCAGCCATGACCTGAACGTGGTGCGGCGGGTCGCCGACCGGGTCTGCGTGATGAAGGACGGGCGCATCGTCGAGAGCGGGCTTGTGGCCGAGGTGTTCCGCGCGCCGCGGCATCCCTACACCCGCATGCTGATCGCCGCTGAACCCAGCGGCCAGCCCGCTCCGGTGCCGGCCACGGCGCCCGTCCTGGCCGAGGCGCGGGATCTCCGCGTCGTGTTCCCGGTCCGCCGCGGCCTGCTGCGCCGGGTGGTGGGCGAGGTACGCGCGGTGGACGGGGTGAGCCTCACGATCCGCGAAGGCGAGACGCTGGGCCTGGTGGGGGAGAGCGGGTCCGGCAAGAGCACCATCGGGCTGGCACTGCTGCGCATGCAGGCCGCGACGGGTCGGGTGGCGTTCGCCGGGCAGGACATCTCGGCGCTGCCGCAGTCCCAGCTGCGCCCGCTGCGCCGGTCGATGCAGATCGTGTTCCAGGACCCGTATGGCAGCCTGTCCCCACGCATGAGCATGGGGGAGATCGTCGCCGAGGGCTTGCGCGTGCACGAATCTCGGCTGGGACGGCACGAGCGTGCAGACCGGGTCGCGGCGGCGCTGCAGGAGGTCGGGCTGCCCGCCGATGCAGCGGGGCGGTATCCGCACGAGTTCAGCGGCGGCCAGCGCCAGCGCGTCGCCATCGCCCGCGCTGTGGTGCTGATGCCGCGCCTCGTGGTGCTGGACGAGCCGACGAGCGCGCTGGACCGCTCCGTGCAGGCGCAGATCGTGGATTTGCTGCGGACGCTCCAGGCCCGGCACGGCCTGGCATACTTGTTCATCAGTCATGACCTGGCCGTGGTGCGGGCGCTGGCGCATCGCGTCACCGTGCTGCGCGCCGGGCGCATGGTCGAGGAAGGCCCGGCGGATGCGCTGTTTACCAGTCCGCGCGACCCTTATACCATCGCCCTGATGGCGGCGGCGTTTCCCATGCCGGCACGCGAAATCTCAGAAACGGAAGAAGCCCGATGACCCCCACACGCCGCATCGTCCTTGGCGCCGCCGGCATCGCGGCGGTGGCGGCCCCGCGTGCCTTTGCCCAAGCCGTGCCCGGCGCATCGCCGGGTCCGTTCACGCTGCCGCCGCTGTCCTACGTGCCGGACGCCAACGAGCCGCATATCGATGCCGAGACGATGCTGCTGCACCACGACAAGCATCACGCGGCGTATGTGGCGGCGCTGAACGGCGCGGTGAAGGACAACGCCGCGCTGAGGGCCATGCCGCTGCATGAACTGCTGGCGCGGTTGGCCGAGGTGCCGGAGTCCGTGCGCGCGACGGTGCGCAACAACGGCGGCGGCCACGCCAACCATAGCATGTTCTGGCAGGTGATGGGCGGCCGTGGCGGGGCGCCGTCTGGAGAGCTGCTCGCGGCAGTGAACCGCGACCTGGGCGGCATGGAGGCGATGCGGGCGGCATTCAACCGCATGGGCCTGAGCCAGTTCGGCTCGGGCTGGGTGTTTGTGACGGTGGAGCCTTCTGGCAAGCTGGGCCTGGCCGCGCGGGCCAATCAGGACACGCCATTGATGGAAGGGGGCCGGGTGCTGTTGGGCAATGACGTGTGGGAGCACGCCTATTACCTGAACTACCGGAACCGCCGGGCGGACTACCTGGCGGCGTGGTGGAATGTCGTGAACTGGGACGCCGTCGCCGCCCGGTATGTTCGGGCGCGCGCCGGGACGCTTAAGATCTGACGACCCGTCTTAAGACGTCCTAGACAGCGCAGCAAAGAGCAGCGGAGGCTCTCTTGGCCAGAACATCCGCTCGACGCTTAGACGACCTTGAGACGCACCGGGACGTTGTTCCGTGTGGCGTTGGAATACGGGCAGACCTGGTGCGCCTTATCCACCAGCGCTTCCGCCTCCGCCCGTTCCAAACCCGGCAGCGACACGGCGAGTTCGACATCGATGCCGAACCCACCCTCGGAGCGCGGACCCATGCCGACCGTGGCGCTCACCGTCGTGTCGGGCGGCACCTTCGGGCCGCCCTGGGACGCCACGAACTTCATGGCGCCCAAGAAGCATGCGCTGTAGCCGGCGGCAAATAACTGCTCCGGGTTGTTGCCCGGGCCACCTGCTCCCCCGAGTTCCTTCGGCGTGGACAGGTTCACATCAAGCGAGCCGTCCGCGGTTGCGGCGTGGCCGTCACGCCCGCCGGTCGCCGTGGCGGAGGTTTGATAAAGCACATTCACTGGCATCACGTATCCTTCCCGATCCAGCCGGCCAAGCGGCTCGGCTGGATCGTAGCCCAATTACAGGGCCGATGCGACCCGGCCCCAGTCCTTATTCCGCAGCCTGCGCCACCGCGGGAACCGGCTTGTCCGACGCCGACACCGGGTCGGGGTGGGCGGCTGCTGCGTGCGCGCCACCGCCTTCCACACCCTCGGCATAGGCGGGGGCAACCCGGCGGAAATGATCGAGCTGCCGGTCGATGATCTCCCGCGGCACGCCCTGTGTCGCCGCGGCGATGTTGGCGAACAGGCGCTGCTGCTGGTCACTGCCCAGAATACGGAACAGCACCGCCACCTGGCTGTAGTCGTCGTTGCCGTCGCGGTGGTTGTAGCGGTCCGCGTCGCCGCTGATCTTCAACGGCGGCTCCTTCTGGGACGGCTGCTGGACCGCGCGGTTGAAGGAGTTCGGCTCGTAGTAGGCGTCCGTGCTTTTCGGCGCGTCGAAGCGCATTGGGCCATTGGCGTGATAGGTGTTCTTCACGCTCCGGGGCGCGTTGACCGGCAGGCTCTCGTAGTTCGTGCCGACGCGGTAGCGGTGCGCGTCCGCATAGGAGAAGATGCGGGCCTGCAGCATCTCGTCCGGCGAGAAGCCGATGCCGGGCACGACGTTGGACGGCGAGAAGGAGGACTGCTCGAGCTCGGCGAAGTAGTGCTCGGGGTTGCGGTTCAGTTCGACAACGCCGACCTCGATCAGCGGGTATTCCGAGTGCGGCCAGACCTTGGTCAGGTCGAACGGGTTGCAGCTGGTCTTCCCGGCATCTGCCTCCGGCATGACCTGCACGCAGAGCTTCCACTTGGGACCCTGCTTGCGCTC
>JAABUS010005251.1_pt1 | contig 17314 bp, 20 predicted proteins | sample 5560161 | NCBI WGS metagenome assembly JAABUS01 (sample SAMN10711885, study PRJNA513376) | rock metagenome | isolation source: Antarctica rocks | place: Antarctica: Victoria Land, Trio Nunatak nord | collected 2016-01-04
TTAGAAGATATCACCCGGGAAATTGAAATCAACGTTATGGGCCCGGTCCGAATGGTACAAATATTCCTTCCCCACCTTAAAAAGCAGCAGTCACCGGCAATCTTAAATGTGAGCTCTGGCCTCGCCCTCGTACCGTTTCCCATTTCACCGGTTTATGGAGCTTCGAAAGCCGGCCTTCATTCCTATACACAGTCACTCCGTGTGCAGCTTCAGCATACAAAAGTAAAAGTGTTTGAGTTGTTGCCCCCGGCATCTAAGACCGGGCTTAATGAAAAGTTTGCAACGCTCGATGGTTTTACCGAAAGCGGTTCTATGGATGCAGACAAAATTGTTGACGCAGCCATCAAGGGGCTTCAAAAGAACCAGGTAGAAATATATCCGGGCATGTCAGCAGTCCTGAAAAATATGTCAAGAATTATTCCGGGTTTTCTATTGAAGCAATTTAGTAAAGTCGGCGTGAAAGTTATGGCAGGCACTGATTAATTGAGGCTGTTACTTCAATAAGCATTGTATGAAAAGCAAAAATGAAATATTGCCTTCCTGGCTCGACACGAACATTTACCCTTTTGAAAACCGTTTTATCGAAATTGACGGAAACAGGGTGCATTTTGTAGACGAAGGCAAAGGGCCGGTTTTATTATTACTGCATGGCAACCCTTCGTGGTCATTTTTGTACCGGCACATCATTAAGGGGCTTTCCGGTAAATTCCGATGTGTTGCCCTTGATTATCCCGGTTTCGGTTTGAGCAAAGCCCGGCAAGGTTATGATTTTAAACCCCGCTCACATTCTCAAATAGTTGAAAAATTTGTCGAATCACTTAAGCTTAGGGACATCCGGTTAATGGTACAGGACTGGGGCGGCCCCATTGGCCTTGGCTTTGCCGGCCGACGGCCTGAACTGATACACTCGCTGTTTATTTGCAATACCTGGGCATGGCCGGCGCAGGAAAGCAAAGGCATTGCTGCATTTTCAAAAATAGCAGGGAATGCCTTCAGCCGGTTTCTGATCATGCGCTTTAACCTTTTCGCGGCGGTACTTGTGCCCATGGCCATTACACGAAAATTAACACGGGCAGAATATGCTGCCTACACCAAACCGTACCCGAACTGGGGATCAAGAAGGCCAACAGCGATATTTCCTTACGAGATACTGGCCAGCAAAAACTATCTGGAGGAGGTAAAACAGGGGCTTGTAAAACTCCGGGACAAAAAAATACTGTTGTTATGGGGAGACGCCGACACTGGTTTTAAAGCACTGGAACGCGAACGGTTTGAACGCATCTTTCCAAAGCACAAAACAGAAATTCTTAAGGGCGCAAAACATTATGTGCAGGAAGATGCGCCAGACCAGATATGTAAAGCTGTCTTGGCTTTTGAGGGTCAGCCCTCTTTGCCCTAATCGCCGTATGTACCCCTAATTGTTTGATAAATCCTATCGGAGGCTGTAAAATTATGTCAGTAAAGAACTAATCTTGCTTCCCTAAAAAGTACAGTTGACTATACCTTGGTTTTCTTAACTTTGATTTCTTAACTCAACATTTACCATTTTTTGTCAAGGGTTAGAAAGTTTTAACTACACATACTCTTACTGAAGTTGTGGGACTTAATATTGATTTAACACAAGATAAAGCACCATATCTTGGTAATGCTTTTTTTAATAAATCAGGACGAACGAATTGGCTAAAAGAAAAATTCGGGTTAACATTGTTAGTCTAGGACCGATTTTAACCCCTGGATTAGAAAGTGTCGTACCTCCTGAAGCAAAAGAATATTTAGCTGCTGCTACAGCCTTACAAAGAATGGGTGAGCCTGACGAAATTGCTCAAACGGTAATGTTCCTGGCTTCAGACGCGGCCAGTTTTATCACTGGCACAGAACTCATTGCTGATGGCGGCTATATCAACTATGCACTGAAATAAACTGGTAATAACGATTAGCAAACACAAAAAGCGGCAAAATGCCGCTTTTCCCATTTTTACTGATTTTGTTAATGTGTTAGTTTCCCGAAATTTTCCACTAGTTTAATGCTGAAAGGACAAGCGACAGAAAAGCTAGTGCTGATATCATCGGTTCGGCGTTACGCTGCTGACGGAACTCATTTAAACATCATTGCACATTGGCTATAATTACACTTTTCACTCTGTAAGCTTATAAAACTTTATTTAAGCAACGGGCTACGATGACAATGATATTATTGCTCTTTTAATATCTTTCCGCTGACTTTATCAGCCAAATTAAGCAAAGTGCTTTTAGGTAAAAGCCTGTTTAATGATTTGAGCATCATTAGGTTCGAGTCGGGTGAATACTCTGTTTTACCTTTGTTTATTGCGTTTATAGTTTTTCTCGCAAAATCCTGAAGGTTTGCACCTTTTGTTGTAAACCCTGACCGTTTGGGCATTTCAGTTTCAACCTGGGAAGGCAGGATTTCAACCACCTTGAAATTTGTGCCTCTGAGTTGTTGTCTGAGCATTCTTGTAAAAACGCTAAGGCCTGACTTGGATGTAGAATACAAAGCTAAAATTCGAAAAGGCAAAATGGCAATAGAAGAAGTAATATTAACAATTAAACCCGTAGAACCCTTGTTTGCCTGACTGATAAACTTTTGAGTTTTAAAATGTTTCATACCGGCTCATCTTCTTTTCTTATTTCGAGCACCAGCTTACCACGTACATGCCAAGTTTCGCTTTCACTGTGTGCTTCGGCAACTTGTTCTAAAGGATAAATTTTACTGATGTTTACTTTCACTTTGCCTTCATCAATCAATTGTGCAATTTCATTTAACCATTCTCCTTTAAGCTGATAGGCAGCAAATTCGCCTTTGGCCTGTTTCTTTGCAAGTGCTGCCAGCACTTCATCATTAAAAGGCAAATCTATATTGACGCTTACGAGCGTTCCGCCTTTCTTTAATACGGTTACAGATTTCAACCGCTCATTATTATCCCGAAGTGGTGAAGCTTCAAACACCATGTTCACATCATGCACCAAACCTTCAAACTTCTGGTTCCGGTAATCAATCACCTCATCTGCACCAAGCTGTTTTAGATAATCGAGATTGTTTTCCGAAGCCATACCAATTACATAAGCCCCTTTTGCTTTTGCAAACTGTACAGCAAAACTGCCAACACCACCAGATGCGCCTTGGATTAAAATGCGTTGCCCGGACTGTAATTTCCCGTTTTCAAAGATAGCAGTCCATGCCGTAAGTCCTGCCGACGGCACACCCGCGGCCTCATTAAAACCGATGCTTTTAGGTTTTAAGGCAAACTGAATGGCTTTTGCAGCACAATATTCGGCATAACTTCCATCGCCCGGAAAATTAGGGACACCATACACTTCATCGCCTTTCTTAAACCCAGTTACGTTGCTGCCTGTTTCTGCTATTGTGCCTGCCGCGTCCAACCCTAATGTCATGGGCAATTTCAATAAAGGCCGTAAAAAGTCATTGCCACCATTACGAACTACGCAATCAGCAGGGTTTACACCGCTGGCATATACCTTTACTAAAATTTCGTCCTGTGCGTAAACGGGGCGTTCTATTTCTTCTAACTTCATCACCTCCGGTCCGCCAAATTCATTAATTCTAATTGCTTTCATATCTCTTTTTTGTTGACCAAATGTCTGCAGCATTTGATTAACAATTTTAGTCAAAACACCTTTTGGTTTAGCCAAAATGGCGCGTGCGTTTGCCGGTCGTAGGTTATGAGGATGAGTGATTGCCCTCCAAGATACTATCTCTAAAAGCTAACGAAGGGCCATACCACGAATTTAATTTAGTGGCCGTGCCGGCCGGTTAACCAACCTCCACCGGAAAGCCCGCTGATTTTTAAAGTAACCCTACATTTTCTTTTAACGAAATAATTCGGTTTTACAAAAAAACGAATGTATTTGTGTCATCAGGTCTCTCCGGTGAAAAATCGATTTTTTCTCGCTTTACCTATTACATAAAACTATTACATCAATCTCATTACACCTAATTAAAGTTTTAGGAGGTTTAAATGTAACGGTTTGCTGTATTTAATGCAAAACAGCAAATAGAAACAAAACACCATATTTATAAAGGATGACTTTCGGATATATACGGGTATCAAAAACAATCCAGAATTACGACTTGCAAGAAGATGCAATGAAAAAGCAGCATTGCGATAAACTGTTTTTTGAAAAGGAAAGCGGCGTGAAGTACAGGGAAGAATGGAACACGCTTTACGGACAGCTCCGGGACGGGGATACCGTTAAACCCTTTTTCCCAAAACAGTTGAAGCGCTTTATCAAGTGCCAATTCCCTATTAAATAATTCAACCTCAGGCATGGGTATTTATATTAAAGAAAAATATTGCAAACATAATAATTTAACATTGCCCGTCCCTCCTTGTATCGCTGGCTACTTTGCCCGAAGTAAAAAGGAAGCAAGGAACATCATTGAAGCTGTTCGTTTTTTAATTGTGATGCTTCTTTTATCGGGTAAAAATTAGTTTCTGGTTTTGCAGGATTAAAAATTTACAAATTGGATCAGAAGTCCTTAGCTCAAAAAGACCGATTGCAAATCCGGACTAACGAAGAAGAACACCAACAAGAGCTTAAAGATAAAAAAATAAAGATACTGCCTTTTGAAACAGCCTCTTTGTACAAATACAATCAACCTTTTCAAAAAGCAGCCGCAAATTCCTTTGCAAAATCTTCCAGCTTTACTTTGCCCATAGCAGTTGGCTTGTGCAGGTCATAGTCCTGTCGCAATGCGCCGCTGTGAATGCTGGCGTACATTTCAACAAAAAGGGCAACAATATTTGCCGGCATTCCGCTCTTTTCCATACCACTTTGTGCTTGCTCATCGGTAAAGACCACCCATTTCAGATCCGGCTTGCCAATGGCAGCACCTAAGATACGGGCTGCTTCGTTGCCCGTATATTCGCCGCTTGCCACATACCGTACGTTCCTGTCGGTAGCAGGTGCTGCTATCTCTTCTGCAGCTGCGGCGGCAATATCTTTTGTGTCAGCCATTACAATATTATCTTCGCCGCCAAAGTTTGCGCCAATAAAGCCTGCTTCTTTTATCATACCTGCAAATTGGTAAAGATTGTAGAAGAAATAACCAGGCCGCAAGTGCGTAATGGCCACGTTTGGCAACTCATTCAAAATGCCTTCTACATCATAAGAGCCGAGGATGAGCCCAGTGCCCTGAGCTAAATGCGCGCCCACACTGCTGAGAAGAACCACACGTTTCACGTCCGATTGCGCAATGGCTTGGGCGTAGTTGCTGCCGATTTTCCGGTAATAGGCTCTTACATCTGGCACAGCAAGATTTGGGGGCACCATAGCATAAATGGCATCGGCACCAGTAAAGGTGGACACCAAGAAATTAATATCTTCCAGTGAGCCTATGGCAGCCATGGCACCTAATGCTTCAATGTCTTTTTGCTTTTCAGGCTTGCTACTGATTACAGTAACCGCATGGCCTTTTTTTACTAACTCCTTTGCCAGTGGTTGGCTGATGTTTCCCAACGAACCTGTTACGATGACTTTCATAAATATTTGGTTTTTGTTTGTTGTACAAAGGTCTATCTCCGGGATTTGTTCTTGTAGCTTAATCTTTGATTGTTGTAGCCTTTTCTTTACTGGTGAAAACTATAGATCAATTAAAAGCATTTCGGAATTCCAAAGGCGAAAGATCAGTTTTGCTTTTAAATAATTTACTAAATGACTGTGAATGTTCAAACCCTAATTCATAAGCAATTTCACTTATCGATAGATCCGTAACCGACAATTTTTCTTTTGCCTTTTCTATCAATTTATCGTGTATGTGTTGCTGGGTGCTTTGGCTGGTCAATACTTTCAGCATTACACTAAATAATTTGGCGATATTGTTTAATGCTTCGGCAATGTTCCCAACCGCAGGTAATCCTTTTTTTATCAAAGCATCGCTGTTAAAATATTCCGTAAGAATATCCTCTAAGCGATTTAGAATATTATGGTTGCTTATTTTTCTGGTAATAAATTGACGATTATAAAAACGGTCTGCATAATTGAGCAACAATTCCAGTTGGGCAATAATAATGTCCTGGCTAAATTTGTCAATGTTTGAGTGATATTCCTGCTGGATGTTTTGCATGAGGCTTATAATTGTTGCTTCTTCTTTTTCTGATAGAAACAAGGCCTCATTTACCGAGTAATCAAAATATTCGTATTGCTTTATTTTTTTGGCCAAAGGCGTGTTCCATAAAAAATCGGGATGGATAAGTAACAACCATCCCGAACGTTTTAATTCTTCATCTTTGTTAACCTCAATCCCAAATACCTGACCGGGTGAAATAAAAAACATGATACCTTCATCAAAATCATATTCTTGCTGACCGTATTTTATTTTGGCATTGAAATTCCTTTTAAGCGAGATGGAATAAAAATCAAATACCAAACTTGTCGGCTCAACGCCAGGTAAATGCTTAATGGATTCCAGATTTATCACGCTAACCATTGGATGCTCCGGCTTCGCAAGCTTCATAACCTGATGATATTCGCTTATCGTTTTAATTCAAAGGGGTTGGATGTTTGGCATATCACAAGATACAGATTACTTTTGGTTGTAAACGGCTGCAAATTCCTTTGCAAAATCCGTCATCTTTACTTTGCCCATAACTGTTGGTTTATTGCGGTGATAATCTTCTTCTAACAAACCGCTATGCTGGCTGGCGTACATTTCAACTAAACCGGCAGCAATTTTTGGCTGTATCCCGGCTGCTTCTAAACCACTTTGCATTTGTTCACCGGAAATAATGATCCACCTTAGATCAGGCTTGCCGATGGCGGCACCTAAGATACTTGCCACTTCATTGCCCGTAAGTTCATCACTTACCACGTACCTCACTTTTCTGCCGGTGGGCGTCGCCTCAAGTTCTTCAGCAACCGCAGCAGCAATATCTACCGGCGAAACATACGGTATTACATCATCTGCACCGTAGTTTGCTGCCATAAATCCTTGTGATTTTATCATCGGCACAAAGCCAAATAAGTTGTAGTAAAAACCAAGAGGGCGCATGAAAGTAATGGAAACATCAGGCAGTTTGTTCATGATGCCTTCTCCATCATGATGGCCAATAAGTATACCTGAGCCCTGAGCTAAATGGGCGCCAATGCTGCTGAGGTAAACCACGCGCTTTACGCCTGTTTGCCCGATGGCTTGCGCATAGTTATTGGCAACTTTGTGGTAATACGCCAACAGATCAAGGTTAGGATCGAAGTAGTTGTTTGGCGGGATCATACAATACACGGCATCTGCACCGGTAAAAGTTTCCGTCAAAAAGTCGACGTCCTCCAATGGTCCGGTTGCCGCTGTGGCACCCAATGCTTCAATTTCTTTTTGTTTTTCGGGATTGCTGCTGATAACCGTTACAGCATGTCCTTTTTGCACCAACCCTTCTGTTAGCGGCTTACTGATGTGCCCTAACGAACCTGTTACTATAATTTTCATAAATATTTGGTTTTTGTTTGTTGCGTAATGGTCTGTATTCCAACACAAATTCCTGTAGCCTAATCTCTGTTTGTTGTAGCCTTTTCTTTACCTAAAGAATATGAACCTGTTGAATAAATAGATTAATTTATTTTGATAATATCGGTACTTTCTTAAACCTTTCCCAAGTTATAAAAGCAGCAACAACTGCAAAAAAATTATTTACCCCTGTTACCGGTGCTTCTCTTCTTGCAACATGGAAAATACTTGCGCATATCATCAATGCAATGGTTACACCCAGAAAAAACGGGGTACAGGGACATTATTGAAGCTGATCTGTTTTTAATGGTGATGCTTCTTTTATCAGGTAAAAGTTGAGTTTGAGTTTTATAGGATTAGAAGTTTTGGGAGATTGGATTAAAAATTCAGTTAAAGCAAATGTGGGGTTTAATCAGGTTATAAATCTGTAGTTCAAAGGTCAGGGTTACAAACCCTATCCGGTAGGAAGTATAAAAATTTAGGGGAGTGTAAGTTGACCAGTGTTAAACAGTTTGACCAGATATATTTTTATATCAAACCTAAAAAAAGCGGCCAGCTTTCTTTTAATTATTATACTTGGATTATACAGGGCGATATTTCAAGCCCCGTTTTCATCCGGCAAGATCAGCTTTTCTAAATATATGCAAGCCCAAATATGAAATTGCATATATTTCAAATCCCAGCAACGGACATTTGTTTATTTAACTTCCAATTTTACACTTGCACTGGTCTCGTCAAAGAATAAATTTAAAGCTTTAGGTTTTGTTCCCGGAGGTAATTTAAACTTATTGTCAGTTGATGTTTTTGTTGATTCGGCATCTGCACCAACTGAATTGTAATTATCGTGCGTCAATTTTGTACCATTGTCCAAAACAAGCCTGAACTGTTGGGGATTTATAAAAACACTACTTCCGCCTATCTTATTGTTATTGGTAATTTCAAGGTCATAGCTTAATTCTATACCTGTATTTTCCCCGTTTGGGTTGTTCAACTGGATGGCTTTTAGGTTTTTTATTTTTATTACGGCTTCTTTATTTTTCCCTAACACTACGCTGTCGGGAACAGCAGCAACGGTATAAGTTTTAGTTTCATTGCTTTTCGTTGCTTCAGGTTTAGCTTGTTTGTCTGTTTCAGTTTTCGATTGCGTATCTGTAGTAATGGTAGTTTGCGCAGTTTCGTCTGTGTTTGCTTTTTTCCCTTTGCAGGAATAAAAGATGGTCAAACTGACAAAAAACACAATTGGGATTAAACTTTTTTTAATTTGGTTTTTCATTTTTGGGTTTGTTTTAGGTAAAATAATACTTTCAAATACGGCGTAAGTTATCATATTTTTTTGATTGACAACGATTGCAACGAGCGATGCTTCTTTTATCGGTATAAAAATGTTGTTGGATAGGAAATTACAAATTAATATCAGATCAGAAAATGTTGTATAAATCCCTTGTTTTGGATTAGGACCTAAAGCTTACCGAAGTTATAAATCCAAGGCTGAAAAAAGTATTATATAGTTCTATTCTTGTTAAATCTCTTACAAAATAATGGACTGTTAAAATATCAAACCTAATTAAATCAAAAAGAATAATTTTCACATAAACTTTTGATCTTTTTTAAATTAAATATCCGAAGTTAAAATAATTTTATAAAGCCTTTAATAAGAAGTCTATTGGAATATCTTCATCCAATAAAGGCCAGTGAATTCCATACCCCGATGGTGAAATGTTAAAAAGGGTTCTTTCGATTTCATTGGCTAACTCCAACTTATGTAAAACCTTGTCTAACGGTAACTTTACTGATTTTCCGTCCACTTGTAAACAAATTAAATTTCGTTCAAAAGATACTGCTTTTATGTGATGTGTTGCTGTCATTGTTGTTCATTAAAAATTATTCCAAGATCATCACAAAAAAATCTTTCGAACACTCCTAATTGCAAATCCCAACCAGTAGAAGGCAGCGTTCAAACACAAATTTATAGGCATAAAAGAAGCATTATCATTTACATATTTAAACAGCCCCTTATTGTTATTTTATTTATATTTACTTCTCCAATAAACCTGTAAAAAATAACTATATTTTAATTTAAATAATGAAAAAGCCAAATATCGTTTTATCGGTAATGTTGATATTTACAGGCATTTTGTTTACAAATGAGGTAAGAAGTCAAACTTTTTGTAATCCATTGAATATTAGCTATCGGTTTTCTCCCCAAAAACCACCGTATCGAACAACTGCCGACCCTACAATCGTCTCATACAAAGATGATTATTATTTATTCGCGACACAATCAGGCGGGTATTGGCATTCAAAAGATTTACTCAACTGGATGTTTATCACAACAAAAGACCTGCCGTTCGAGAAAGATGCACCTACGGCAGCTGTAATAAATGGTTCACTTTATTATCTTCCTTCAGGCAGTAAAATAATTTATAAGTCGGACGATCCTTTAAGTGGAAAATGGGAAGTATATAATGATTCCTTTCCGCTACCGGTAGGGGATCCTGATCTTTTTCAAGATATAGACGGCATATCAGGTTCGGCACTGCAAAAGATAAATTGTATCGTAATTATCAGGTATATGGCGACACTAATTTAACAATCAGGAGTTTAAATAGAGATCAAAAATATTGGTTTACCATAGATGCCTTCGGAGAGAACGGGGGTAACCAGAGGCGACACGTGGTAAATCCTTACTGGTTTAAAAATGAGCCAATTGGTACTTTGATGTTGAAGGGAATGTCTTAAATATACTTCAAGTCAAAAAATAGGTATGATTTTGTAAATTCCCATGTTAATTAAATAGGTTATTTGTATTGAAAAATTAATATACTTTCGTGCTGCACTATTAAGAGCCTGTTTAAGTTTATACAAGATACTTCAATGTGTTCAGGATTGATGGCAATGCTTCTTTTACCCTATAAAAATTGGTGTTTGCACAATTTAAATAAACCAAAACCAAATGCCTGTCATTTTTTAGTTGATAAAAGAAGCATAGAAAATAAATGAACAAATTTTAAACATCCTCTAAAATTTATTTAATTTCCACGCAGCAATTGTTATGCATTGATAATCGGAAAAGACAATTTACAATTATTATTTAACATGAATAAAAGAATATACAACCTACTATTAGCTTTAACCTTTATTGGTATTGCTTCGGCAAAAGCGCAGTTGCCTAATCTCAGCAAAAAAGAAATTAAAGAAGGCTGGACTTTAGTGTTTGACGGAAAAACATTTGCAGGATGGCAAAAAGCCAACGGGGCACCATTTACAGGAAAAGGCTGGAAAATAGAAAATGGCGTGCTTAGCGTTAGCCTTCAGGATGGAGAAGGCGGTGATATTATCACCACAAAAGAATATACGAACTTTGATCTTTCCCTTGATTTCAAGCTCGAAAAAGGGACCAATAGCGGTGTCAAATGTTTTTTAATTAAAAATACTTCTTTAGGGTGCGAGTACCAGCTTATTGATGATGAAAATCACCCGGATGCAAAACTGGGTAAAAATGGTAACCGTTCATTGGGGAGCCTTTACGATATCATGCCCCCGGTTGCCGATAAGAAAGTTAATGCAATGGGCGAATGGAACAACATGCATATTGTATCAAAAGGAAAGCATGTAGAACACTGGCTGAACGGAAAGAAAATTTTGGAGTATGACCGTGGCAGCGAAAGGTTTAAAAGCATGGTGGCCGAAAGCAAATTTAAAACCACTGCAGGTTTTGCCGAAGCTGACCGGTCATCCATTCTTTTACAGGAACACGGAGATGTAATTCATTTCAGAAATATAAAGATCAGACAATAAACTGTTATATGGAAAAGAGACGCGATTTTATCAAAAAGGTGGCTATCACTACCGGCGGCCTTGCATTAGGAAGCAAAGCTTTTAGTTTTACGGCATCAAGCTATAACAGGATCATTGGTGCCAACGACCGTATCCATGTAGCCATCATCGGGCTAAACGGCAGGGGCGGCAGCATGTCGGGTACTTTTGCCCATCAGCCAAACCTGATGATCAATACGGTATGTGATGTGGATTCAAGAACAATCCCAAAGGTTCAAAAGTCAGTATCGGCCATAACCGGTACGGATGCGCCGAAAGGCGAAGCCGATTGCCGCAAAGTGATGCAGGATAAAAGTATTGATGCCATTTATATCGCAACGCCCGATCATTGGCACGCACCGATGACCATCATGGGCTGCCAGGCAGGAAAGCATGTATATGTGGAAAAGCCGCTTAGCCATAATCCCCATGAAGGGGAATTAGCCGTTCAGGCAGCAAGAAAGTATAACCGGATTGTACAAATGGGCGCACAGCGCCGCTCCGCTCCATTGGCCATACAATGTGTGGAAGAATTGCATGGCGGCGTTATCGGCAGGGTTTATCTGGCTAAAACCTGGTACACCAACAACCGGAAGGCAACTTATCTTAAACCTGGTACAGTTCCTGACTGGCTAAATTATGACCTGTGGCAAGGCCCTGCGCCGCGTAAACCTTACCAGGATGGATTGATCCATTACAACTGGCATTGGTTCTGGGATTATGGGACGGGCGAAGCGCTGAACAACGGTACACACGAAGTGGATATGGCCCGATGGGGGTTAAACGTGGATTTTCCAACAAGGGTAAGCTCTGTTGGCGGCAGGTATCAGTTTAAAGATGACTGGCAAACACCGGATACACAAGTGGTTACGATGGATTATCCGGGCCGCGTATCGCTAATGTGGGAAAACAGAAGCTCGAACGGAAGAAAGATAGAAGGTGCCGAACGGGGCATCATTTTTTATGGCGATAATGGCAGTATGGATACCGATGGCGAAGAATATACCCAGTATGACCTGAGCGGCAAAGTAGTAAAACAGGTAAAAAAACAAGGGCCGGCAGAAGATGCAAGCTTACAAGGCAGAAACACCGCCAGCCCAAGTTTAGGAATGGACAGCTTGCACGTAGCCAACTTTTTGGATGCGATCCGTAACAATAAACGCCCAACTTGTGATGTGGAATTGGGTCATAAAAGTATATTGCCCATGCAATTAGGCAATATTTCCTGGCGTGTTGGCCGCGACCTGCATATAGACCCTACAAACGGGCACATCTTGAATGACCCTGAAGCACAAAAACTATGGAGCCGTAGCTACGAGCCTGGCTGGGAGCCTAAAGTTTAAGTAAAAGCCGGAACTTTGATTAGTTCCGGCTTTCTCTTATAAAATTCTTATCAAATTTATGTCGATAAAAGAAGCATTGTCAATAATTTATAACAGAGATTTTAATGATACTACTATTTACAATTAGGACAGGATTAAACAATTTTTAACAGGAAATCTATTGAAAGATCTTCATCCAATAATGGCCAATGTATTCCATATCCTGACGGTGAAATTTTAAACAAATTTCTTTGCGTTTCATTTGCTGATCGCAATTTAGCCGAAACCTGTTTCATTGGTAACTTAATTAGTTTCCCGTCTATTTTTAAACAAATTAAATCTTGTTCAAAGTAAATTGATTCTATGTTATGAGTTGCTGTCATTTTGTTTGTTGAAAAAAGTATTCTAAGATTCGATAATCAGATCAAAGTGTTAGGTATTGTAGTGGTCAAAACAAATTCTGGATTTAGTCAAAACGAAAACAAGAATGTAGATGGACTGTGCTATGATTACGGTACAATTTTTAAGGATGAAAAATGATTGCGCCTGTAGTTTTACGTGCCTCCACATCTGTATGCGCTTGTGCTGCATCTGCTAAAGCGTATATGGTGGGCCTGATGTCGCCAAAAATGCCAGCCTGGAAAGCTCCGAATACCTCACCGACTACTTCAGCCGGGTTTTTAAGTGTAAGCCAGTAATCATTAAAGCGGGCCCTTACATATTTTATTCCTTTCTTGTTCAGATCTTCTTCATCTATCACCGGCATACCAGACGACCATCCAAAAAGTACGGCAGACCCGCCACTGGTGAATAATTCAACGGACTTATTAAAAGTATCCTGGCCTACGCTATCATACACAACGTTAATTCCCTTGCCACCTGTAAACGACATAATCTCCTGTACAAAATCTTGAGAATCCAGGGCGATCACATGATCGACCAGGTTATTGACCGCAACTTGCTTTTTAGCCATACTCCCAACCGTACCTATCACGGTTGCCCCTAAGGATTTTGCCCACCTGCTTAACAAGGAACCTACACCGCCGGAAACCGCATGAATAAGTACAACATCACCTTTTTTAATAGGATATGAACCTTTAACAAGCATATAAGCAGTAAGCCCTTTCACTAAAACAGATGCCGCTTGATCGAACGCTACGCTGTCGGGAACTTTAAAAAGGTCTTTCACATTAACCACTTTACGGTCTGCATAAGCGCCCATTGAAGACCAATAAGCAACACGGTCGCCCAATTCAAAATTTGTAACTGCCCGGCCTTTTGCGGATACAACACCGGCAGCCTCAATACCAATAGGCGCAGGGAAACTATTTAAGGGAAATGTGCCGTTTCTATAGAAAATATCTAAAAAATTAAACCCTATGGCCTTCTGCTCAATCAGCACTTCATCATCGCCTGTTTTTTCAAGTTGCTGTGTCGTGTACTCCAACACATCCGGAGGACCTTGTTTTATTATTTGAATTACATGGCATTGTTCATCTGTCATTGTCATAATTCTGAATTTTTAAATTGAAATACAAAAATATGAACACCTTTTTATTCATTTGTTATTAGTTACCTTTTGAATAGTAGTTACAAATTGGATAGTGAATGAAAAATGAAATAAATATGGAATGCCGGAAAGCACATTTGGCTATAAAAGACACGTTAGATGTTGTAAACGGCAAATGGAAATTGGTTTTGTTGGCCATTTTAATAAGCGAAGGGCCAAAGCGTTTTGGAGAATTGGCGAGGGCAGCCAGCATTTCTCCAAGAATACTTTCAAAGGAGTTGCAAGAGCTTGAAGTCAATCAAATGGTAAGCCGTAAAATTTGCGACACAAAGCCTGTCACTGTTGAGTATTCAGCAATGGCTTATGCGCTAACCTTAAAAGAGGTGTTGGACGCTATGGGCCGTTGGGGCGAAAACCATAGATCGAAAATTATTGGAAAATAGATAATAGCGTGACACAAATGCTGGGAGTGTTAACTGAACTGTTTCAGGTTACTTAGCACTCTCCAGTTATACCACTCTAAGATTTCCTGACTTTATGAAATTTTCTACAATTAGGCGATTTACGCCAAAAATACCTGATGGTCGGGGTTTGTAACCCCGTCCTTTGAGCTCTGGATATGTAATCCTGCTATAGTTAAAAACAATGCTTCTTTTACAAGCAAAAAATTAGTGTTGATACCCTAACACCCTTCAAAGGAGGAAGTATGGCGGCTATCTTGCCATTGCAGAAATTTTGTCCAAGCATAGGTCGGTTGCAGGTTCCCCCTTGAAGGGGGCAAGGGGGATGAGCTGTGGTTTTTACCCGATAAAAGAAGTATCAAACAAAAAAATCACAGCAAGACAATAAGTTTAAACAACTTGCTTATGTTTACAGTTCGGCTATTAATTATGCAGACAGCAGGGATTGATTGATGTTTTGCTAATGGAATAAACAGGATTAGAAACCCTTATTTCAAGGGACAAGCTTGCAAATCCCGGCCGGTAGGTGGTAATCGTTCTGATTTTAAAATTAAGTTATGTATAAATCTCAAATGTTGTTGGCCATAATATTTCTCCTGTCTGTTTTTCTTGTTTCGTGCAATGGCGAAACAATAAAGACAAAAGCAGAAAACACGATTACTAATACCGGAAAATCATTGGGACGCGGAACTTCCCAGTTTTTTAAAGGCGTCAGGGAAGGGGTTGACAAAACGCTCAATTGTCAGGTCGGGCTTTCTGAAAATTTGAAAAACCAGGGTATAAGCACAGGTAAATTTTATATTAGTCAGTCAAAAGGTGCTTCTGATAATGTGCTTACAGTTTACTTCCTGTTTGAGAAAAAAATCAATAGAAAGGTCTCCATCAGGGTTTATGACAGGAAAGGCCGCGAGTATGGCAGAACAAGTACAATTGTAGAGGGAAAGGCCGGGGACGCCGGATATTTTGATTTTGTTTTTAACCCCCGAAGCGAAATTGAAGCTAAAAGTAAATTTACACTTGAATAAGCAGTGGGCTTTTGTTGAAAAACAGCGGCATTCAAGTAAAAAAGTATAGCGAAACGGAGTTGTTCAATATGTATAAAGATTTCTTTACGAATACGGATGAGTTAATTGGACTTTTGTTGAATGGGAAGGAATAGCAATTTGTTTTCATGCTGTTGATAGAAATTCAAGATCAAGATCAAGTTTTTTTAAAACTATAATTTTAAAAAATTATTTAGTTAAATTTGGTCAATAAGTAATCATGACAGTATGTGCTTTTAACTGGATTGAAGCATAATCTTATTTACAATTATTAAAATTAATAATGATGTTTACAGAAGCCCGGAAGTTACATTTGATTGAAGAAGTGCTGAAAATTGATAACGAATACACGCTTTATGCTTTAGAAGCTGTTCTATCTAAATCAAATGCAAGTAAGGAAAATTTTAAAAATACGTTGACTGCATTTTTAGGTATTTGGTCAAAAGAAGAAGCTAATGAAATAGAAAAGGCTATTACAGAAAACTTTGAGCAAATTTGATAAACATTTTTTGAAGTTGATGACGTGAAATTGGAATGTTACGCAAGTTAATTGTAAACAGTACAAATTATAAACTTAATTAACATTTAAAGTTTGGTTATTAATTTTATTTGGCAGCAGAGGTTGATTATTGTTTTGTTGATTGAATAGTTAGGATTAAAAAGCATTAGCTCGAAGGGCAATCTCCTATAAAACGCTTACCAATTTTATGTCGATAAAAGAAGCATCGTTAATTTTATTCCGGTCATTCCCTCATACTTCAATGGTTTAATTACAAACTTTTATTAAAAGAGATTGTAATGATGCTACTATTTCCAATAGGACAGGATCAAATAATTTTTAACATGTATTGATCCTTCATTAGCAAAAAAAACAATCTCCATTTATAAATAATATTGTTGTCATAATTGATCTTTAAAGTTTAAGTATGTTTTGTGCTTGGATTAGAAATCCATAATTCAAGGGACGGGATTACAGATCCCGACCAGTGGGAGATCATTCATTTTTAAGTTTTGCAACTTCATAAACGCTCACCTGTCTAATCATGCAAGTGGAGAATCAAGCTGAAGATAAATTAACAGATCGTTATCTGGTTGAACAGGTATTACGTGGAAACATGCGCGCCTTTAATGTCATTGTGAAAAATACAGAGGGATTAGTTGCTCAGATAGTTTTTAAAATGATCCCTAATTACCAGGATCGAAAAGACATAGCGCAGGATGTATATCTTAAAGCATTTAAAAACTTAAAAGGATTTCGCTTCCAATCAAAAGTTTCAACCTGGATTGCACAAATCAGTTATTGTACATGTTTAAATTTTCTGGAAAGAAAAAAGCTTTTGCTGGTAGAAAATATAGAAGATCAGGAAGATATAAACGTTGTTATTAACCAGGAAGCTGAAGGCTTTATCTTTAAAAAGGAACTACGCAATATATTGCAAAATGCAATAGAGCAACTTTCGCCAATCTATAAAACATTAATTACATTATATCATCAAGAAGAATTAAGCTATGAAGAAATTACGCAGATAACAGACTTGCCAGAAGGCACTGTTAAAAGCTATTTATTTAGAGCAAGAAAAGTATTAAAAGACTCTCTATTGAACCAATATAAAAAGGATGAATTATGACAACACATCTTTCGGAAATCGAGCTACAGGAATATGCACTGCATAAATCTGACTTAA
>JAABUS010005252.1_pt1 | contig 17312 bp, 18 predicted proteins | sample 5560161 | NCBI WGS metagenome assembly JAABUS01 (sample SAMN10711885, study PRJNA513376) | rock metagenome | isolation source: Antarctica rocks | place: Antarctica: Victoria Land, Trio Nunatak nord | collected 2016-01-04
TAGCTTTGACTGATTCTTCAGCGAAGATGATCTGTTTAGTTGTTTGAGCTTTGATCATTGCTTCTCTATTCTTGATCTCTTGAATAGCTCGTTGATCGTTATTCAATTGAATGAGGTAGAAACGAATTTCTTTCAGAGTACTGAGTTGAATCAATTGAGTTACTCAAGCGAATCGAAGTCAAGAGTTTATTTTATTCTTTAGATTGACAATCAGCTGTTTTTCTTGATAGTCTAGATAGAAGAATAGTCGTTGAAATTGAGTATAAAACTCGTTGAATTTCTTCTGTTCTTGAATCAAGTTGTAGTAGTTTCTACGAAAGTTGACTTCTTTATCTGAATCATCAAACAACTGAGCTAGCTCTTTCAAAAGCTCATCGACGATCTTGTATGAGTTGAAACAGTCACGTTCTCATCTTGACTGAGTGATCTCAGCTGCATCATCGAATAATCTGAAATGTACGTAACTCAGCTTGACTCGTTCACTTGAAAAAATATTGACATTGATTTTCAGCTTGTTCTGAACTTTTTCATACCAGTTCTTTCAGATAGAGTTCTTTTCATCAGTGAACAACAAAGAATCGAGTATTTTCTGAAACCTAGAATGCTCAAAGTAGATTGACGATGACGAGATAATCTCTCTAGCTTGTAGTCTAGCTTTCAGCTCTTCGCATCGTTTCTTCAAAGCTTTCATAGTCATAGAAGATGTTATGATTTCAGCGAATGAGTCGTTATCTTCGACAATGAAGAATGAAGCTTTGAAACGCTCTTTGAAGAGACGAGACATGAGAAAGAAGAGATTGAATTGAACGAGTGTTTTTAAAAGAAAGGAATCGAGCGAAGAGCGATGCTCAACAATAGAAGATGAAGTCGTTTTTGTTGTTTGATTTGAGAGTTGATTGATTCTCTTGATCGATTTGATTCTCTAGCAATCAACGAAGATTCTTTATCGCTGATTCTATTAATCGAGATGAACGATGCGTACTGAATGAGCTGTAAGTCGTCTAGCAATTCAACCAGCCTCGCTGTTGATTCTATAGATTCTCTAGTGTTGTTCTGTCTTTTGATTGCGTCAATCATCAGATAAACGAATTTCTTTAGACTTGATCTGTCTGAACGAGTATATTGAACGAGTAATGAGTATCTGTATCGTATGATAAACGAAATTCTTAATGTAATGTTGAGATCGTACCTAGATCATTCAATCAAAGAGACTCAGAGCTGATATGTATGTATTGTTCTTTAGAGATAGCTATAACAAGACATTAAGAATACAGAAGAGAAAAAGTACAAGCTCTTCTATAAATAATGGCTTGAGGCTGCGCTAGACTCGATACAGATGTGATGTAATAGATCAGATGTGTTTATCTAAAAGAATGATGAAAGAAGTGAATGAAGAAAGTGCTGAACAACGAGAAGAAGTGCTGAGAATGACTCGAAGAAGTGCGCTAGGTTCAAACTAGGCATAGCGTCATGACTTGTTCTAATCAAATTGATTAGAGTTAGATCTGAACTCTGATCGATTCAGGCATGTTCATAACAAAAGTCTGCGTTTCTGCGTTGATTACAGAAAGCTCAATGCTTTGATCAAACGAAATCGCTATTCTTTGCTCTTGATAGACGAGACTCTCGCTCGTATACAAGAAAGCAAATATTTGATTCGATTGAACATCATTGTCACGTTCAATAAACTGCAAATGCATTCAGATAGCAAAGATCTGACTATCTTTATCATCTTCTTCGACTCATACAAATATCATGTAATGTTCTTCGAATTAATCAATGAATCGACGTTCTATCAACACTATATGAACGACGTGCTGTTCAAATATCTTCATCAGTTTTGTCAGATTTATCTAAATGACATTATCATCTACAGCAAGATCTTGAAGAAACACAAGCGACATGTACGATTGATCTTGAATAGACTACGAGAAGCTGATCTACAGATAGACATCAATAAATGCGAGTTTCATGTTCAGAAAATCATCTTTTTGAAACTTTTGATGTCAATCGAGAAACTTAAGATGAATTCACGAAAGGTACAAGCAGTAGTTGATTGACCTACATTCAATAATCTCACTCAGATGCAGTTCTTCATTGACTTCTGCAATTTCTATCGACGCTTCATCAAGAACTTTTCGAAGATTGTTCGTTCAATGATTCAACTCATTCAAAAGAAAATCATATTTGAATGAAATGAGACTTGTCAGACTGCATTTGACTACATGAAGAGACGTATGACTGAGACTTTTATACTTCGTCACTTTGATCAGACTTGTGAGACTATTCTGAAAACTGACTCATTCAACTACGTAAACAACGAAGTTCTCTCTCAATGTGATGACGAAGAAGTACTACATTCAATTGCTTTCTATAGCAAGAACATGTCTTCTGCTGAGTGCAACTACGAAATATACGATAAGAAACTGCTGATCATCATTCAAGCATTTGAGCATTGATGATTCAAACTGAAGTTGACTGACATTTCTATCAAGATGTTTATCGATCATCAAGCACTCATCTCATTGATGAAAGATAAGAAGCTGAGTTGATGACAGATGCGCTGAGTTCAGAAGCTAGCTGACTTCAACTTCAAGATAATGTATCGATCTGACAAACAGAACATTAAGATCGATGCATTAACTCGTCGAGCTGACTTCGTGCCTAGAGATTTCGACGATGAACGCGTTCAATATCAAAGAACTACTATTCTGACATTGAATTGAATGAAGATCGCTGATCTAAAGAAGAATAACAATTAATCAATCTATAAACAGGTTCTTGAGACTAATGAAATCGACGAGAATTGTATGCTACTTCGCGAAGTAATAGCAAGAGACGAAGCACAATGCAAAGACATCAAGCTGAAGAATTGTCGAGTTCAGAATGAAATCTTATACAAAGATAGTCAGCTATGAGTCTCGTTCAATGAACTTCTGCAAATGAATCTGATTCGTGAGATACATGATCAGTCGTTGATCGATCATTCTGAAATTCTTAGAACAGTGAAGATCATAAAGCGAAATTACTATTGATCTTCTATGCGAAAAACGGTAGATCAATATATTTGAAACTGCTATGTATGTCAACGTTCAAAAACATCAAGAAATAAATCAAATGACTTGCTTCAATCTCTATCTATATCTGAACAGCGATGGCAAGACATAGCAATGAACTTCATTATTGATCTATCTGATTCGTACGATTACAACGCTATTCTGACTGTCATCTGCAGATTGTCAAAAGAAAGACATTATATTTCTTGCATCATTGATGATGAAGATATCACAGCTGAAAAGACAGCTGAAATGCTGATTCAATGAGTATATTGAACTCATGATCTATCAAGCTTCATAGTATCTGATCGAGGTTTGCAATTCATCTCTATACTATGAAAGTTTCTTTGCAAACGACTAAGCATTTTTCTTTGATTGTTCATCGTCTATCATCTTCAGATCGACGATCAAAGCGAACGAGTCAATCAGAACGTCGAGCGTTACCTTCGATTCTTCTGTTCGTATATGCAGAATGACTGATTTAAGTGACTACTCATGATCGAGTTTGTCAACAATAACGTCTTGTCATCAGTCATCTTCTTGATCTTCTTCTTCATGAACAAGAACTTTCATTCTCATATGAGCTTCGACCCTGACATCATCGAGTATGAAAGCATTCGCGAACGCTTGCAGATCGATCGAGCCAAGAATATATCTGAACAAATGAACAAGACTTTGATCTTCGCTCGTGAAGCTCTGATCAAAACACGGAAACAAATGATGAATCAAGCTAATAAGCATAGAAAGAAGATCAATTATAAGATTGAATCAAAGATGTTTCTGAACGAACGAAACATCGTTACAGCGAGATCTTTCAAAAAATTGAATGACAAGATGCTCGACTCATTTCAGATCACTGAGTCTGTTGACTCATTCTATAAGTTGAAACTATCAAAGACTATGCATATACATGACGTATTTCATTCAGAGCTTCTTCGTTCTGCCGTCGATGATTCTCTGTCTGATCAAAAGAATGAATCTTCGAAATTAATAGTGATAAATGATGAAGACGAATGAAAAATCGATGATATACTGAACTCTTGACGCTATAGAAGACGACTTCAATATCGAGTCAAATGAAAGAGCTATGACAACGATCTCAACTGGTATAACGCTGACGATGACGAATTTATGAACGCTCAAGAGATGATTGACGACTTTCATATCAAATATTCAAGAAAAGCGCACTAAGAAACAACATTCATGCGAACATGAATAGTCAAGAAGAAGAAGTAATGTCACGATTCTAGTCTTTGCCTATTCTTCAACTAGTCTTCGCCTGATTTCATTCTAATTGAGCCTAGCACAAAGCTGAGAAACACACATATAAGAATCGAGTTCTTTTCTGTAGATACTTTTCTTTCTTAGCATTTATCTATTAGTTAAATAACATCTCTATAACTCGCTTTAGATCGATCTCTAACAGTTCTCTTGTAGTTTATGTAGAACTAGTTGTACATGTTTCTTATGTTTCTTCAGTGTTTTGCTGTAGATGATAATGTCATCTAGATAAATCTGACAAAACTGATGTAGATAATTAAACAGCACATCATTCATATAATGTTGATAGAAAGTTGAGTCATTGATTAATTTAAAAGACATCACGTAATATTTGTAGAAATCAAAAAAGATAATAAAGATAATCAAATCTTCGCTTCTTGAACGCATGCGTAGTTTGTTGAAGATGACTATTATATTCAATCGAGTCAGATACTTGCTATCTTGAATACGAGCGAGAGTTTCGTCTATTAAGAGTAGAGAGTAGCAATCTCATTTAATCAAAGCATTGAGCTTTCTATAATTGATGCAGAAACGCAAACTATCATCTTTCTTTTCAATGAATAGTATGAGCGAAGCGTATGAGATTGAGCTAAAAGATATAAAGCTCTTATTCAGATGTTTAATCAGGTAATTCTTCATCTTTTGAAGCTTGTAATCAAACATATGATAGAGATGACTTCAAGAAGACGTTTTCTCGTCAATTAACTCAATTTTATGATTGTAGAGACGATGAGAAAATAGTTGATCAATCATTGCTCAGTCAAACATGTCTAGATAGTCATGATATTTCAAAGAAAGCTTAGCTTTGACTTCTTTCAAGATCTTTTCATGTGAAAGCTCTTGTAGATTTACATCTTTGAGTTTATTTCTAGCTGTTTTTAGAAGTCGATTGATTTTCGTGATGATGATCATGAAAGTAGTCACATTTGATCGTTTGACTAGTGATTTATATGCTGCAGTCTTTATCATTGCTATGTTCATTGAATTGAAAGACGAAGCGAAGTTAACTGAATTAAATGATTTCACGATTTTACTAAATGAAGATGACTTCTTATTGAGTCAAGTGACGACAGAAAAGATAAATCTCTTTAGTATTTGAGTAGAAGTCAAGCTCTTCTGTTTCGTGATTGTTTTATTGCTTGAGAATAAAACAATCGATTTCTGACTAGAGATGAAATTCGAAAATCGAAGAGAATTGATTTGCATATCAATTACTAGATTGATTTTGTTCATTCATGTTTTTTCAAGAATCATTTGATGTTGATCTAATTGAGTGATCAACATAGAAGCTGTGTCAATCATATGATTTTAAACAGTCAGATTCAAATAAATTGCATGAGTAATGAGCTTTTTTGCATAATGATCATCGAATTTTCTTATTAATTTGAGCTTGATTAAAGATAAAGATTCAATTTGCAAATGATCATAAACATTCTGCGCGATTAATTTATCAATGAACGAATAATCAACTGCTTCAATGTCAATCAATGATTTTAATGAGTAACTAATTTCATTGCTAGATAGTACATATTCTGTTAGAAATCAATCTAGAGCGAGTCATAAAGATGTCATTTAACTAATAAATAAATGCTAAAGTATCTACAGAAAAGAACTCAATTCTTATATGTATGTTTCTCAGCTCTGTGCTAAACTCGATTGAATTGACGTCTTACACATGTGATGCAAAGACTCAATGACATCATCTTTAGATCAGATTCTCGCTAGACTTAATTAGAATGAAATCAGATGAAGACTAGTTGAAGAATAGACAAAGACTAGAATCGTAACATTATCTCTCTCTCTTGACTATTCATGTTCGCATGAATGTTGTTTCTTAGTGCGCTTTTCTTGAATATTTAATATGAAAGTCATCAATTGTTAGAGATCTGCCTAGAGCGAGTCAGATAGAGATGTCATTTAACTAGAAGATAAATGCTAAGAAAGAAAGATAGCTACAGAAAAGAAGCTGACTACATATGTGTGTTTCTCAGCCGACGCTAGACTTAATAGAAACTAGTCAAGATGACGAAGCGAGAATAGATCTGACAAGACTAGAAGACTGAGTCTGACAAGGCTAGAATCGTGACATTACTTTCTCTCTTCGACGATTCATGTTCGCATGAATGTATTTTCTGCTCGACTCGATTGATTGCTCAATCATGATTGATTGAGATTAGCGCGATTTGTTCGAGTATCAAATATGAAAATCGTCAACGATCTTCTGAGCGTTCATAAATTCGTCGTCATCAGCGTTGTATCAATTGAGATCATTGTCATAGTCATTTCATTTGACTCTATACTGAAGTCGTCTTCGATATCAACGAGAATTCAATATATCATCGATTTTCCACTCGTCTTCGTCGTTTACCACTATTGAATCTGAGAGTTCATTCTTTTGATCAGGCAAGAAATCGTCAACGACAGAGCGAAGCAGATCAGAATGAAATACATCATGAACATGCATAGACTCTGATAATTTCAGCTTATATGACGAGTCGACAAGATCTAGATTGATGAAAGAATCGAGCATTTTGTCATCTAGCGTCTTGAAAGATCTCGCTGTAACGATGTTTCTTTCATTCAGAAACATCTTTGATTCGATCTTGTAATCAACTTCTTTTCTATGCTTATTGACTTGTTTCATCATTTGTTCTCATGTTTTGGCTAGCGACTCGCGAGCAAACTTCAGTGTTTTGTTCATATGTTCAGATATATTCTCGACTTTAGTCATCTGCAAACGTTCACGAAAACTTTCATATTCGATGACATCGAGTTCAAAGCTCATACAAGAATGAAAGTCTTTGTTTAGAAAGAAAGAGGTTGAGAAGATGACTGAGAACAGAGCATTATTGTCGACGAACTCAATCATGAGTAGTAGCTTAGCTCAGTCATTCTGCATGTACAAACAGAAGAATCGAAGATATCTTTCGACGTTCTGATTGACTCATTCACTTTGATCGTCGATCTGAGAATGATAGACTGTAAAGAGTCGAAGGTTAATGCCTAGTCTTTTGCAAAGCGACTTTCATAGAATGAAGGTAAATTGAGAGTCTCGATTCGAAACAATGAAATCGAGTAAATCGTGTATTCGATATATTCACTGAATCATTAGCTCAGCTGTTTTTTCTGCTGTGATCTTCTCGTCATCAGTGAAGCAAGAAATATAATGTCGTTTCTTTGTCAGTCTACATATCACTGTTAGTATGACGTTTTTGCCTTCAGAAAGAAGTAGATCAATGATGAAATTCATGACTATGTTCTTTCATTGCTGTTCGAATATGAATAGAGAATGTAGTAATTCATTGAATTTATCTCGAAGAGCTTTTGATCGCTGACAAATGTAGCAGTTTCGAATATATCTATCTATTGTCTTTCGCATTGAGAGTCAATAGTAATATCTTCTTATTGCTTTCATCGTTCTAAGAATTTCGGAATGATCAATAGAAGATTGATCGTGAACTTTCCGAATTAGCTTCATTTGAAGATGCTCATCGAAGAAAACTCATAGAAGATTATCTCGATATAGTATTTCGTTCTGAACTTGACAATCTCTTAATTTAGTACCTTCGTATTAAACTTCATCTCTTGCTATTGCTTCGCGAAGTAGCGTACAATTCTCGTTGATTTCATTAGTCTCAAGAACCTGTTTATAGATTGATTCATCGATGCTCTTCTCTAGATCAGCGATTTTCATTCAATTCGACGTGAGAATTGTAGTTCGCTGATAGCGACATTGTTCATTCTCGAAGCTTCTAGAAACTGAATCGACTCGACGAGTCAATGCATCGACTTTGATGTTTTATTTGCCTGAGCGATACATGATTTTGAAGTTGAAGTCGACAAGCTTTTGTACTCAGCGCATTTGACGTCTACTTAGCTCTTTATCTTTCATTAATGACGTTAAAGCTTGATGGTCAGTGAACATCTTGATGAGTAGCTCAGTCAATTTCAGCTCAGATCGTCAATGCTTGAAGGCACAAATGATTGCTAGTAGTTTCTTGTCATAGATCTTGTAATTGCACTTAGCAAGACTCAGATTCTTGCTGTAGTAGATCATCGAATGCAATGTTTCTTCGTCATCATACTGAGAAAGTATGTCATCGTTGACGTAGTCAAATGAGTCTGTTTCAAGAATAGTCTTTCTATTCTGATCAAAATGACGAAGAATAGAGACTTCAGTCATTCGTTTCTTCATATGATCAAAGATTGTTTGACAAGCTTGATTTCATTCAAATATCACCTCTTTTTGAGTTAGTTGAATCAGAAAACGAACAATCTTCGAAAAGTTCTTTATAAAACGTCGATAGAAATTGCAGAAGTTGACGAAAAACTGCATCTGAGTGAGGTTTGTAGAAGTAGATCATTCGACTACTGCTTGTACTTTTCTGAGATTCATCTTTAGTTCTTCGATGAATAGCAATAGTTTCAGAAAGAAGATCTTCTGAACATGAAACTCGCATTTGTTTATATTCATCTGAAGCTCAGTCTCTCGTAGTCTATGTAGAATCAATCGTACGTGTCGCTTATGCTTCTTCAGTGTTTTGCTGTAGATGATAATGTCATCTAGATAGATCTGACAAAACTGATGTAGATAATCAAACAGCACGTCGTTCATATAGTGTTGATAGAAAGTCGAGTCGTTGATTAATTTGAAAGGCATCACGTGATATTTGTAGAAGTCAAAAGAGGTAATAAAGATAGTCAAATCTTCGCTTTTCGAATGCATGCGTAGTTTGTTGAAGACGACTATTATATTTAATCGAGTCAGATACTTGCTATCTTGAATACGAGCGAGAGTTTCGTCTATTAAGAGTAGAGAGTAGCGATCTCGTTTGATTAAAGCATTGAGCTTTCTATAATCGACGCAGAAACGCAGACTATCGTCTTTCTTTTCGACGAATAGTATGAGCGAAGCGTATGAGGTCGAGCTAGAAGATATAAAGCCCTTATTCAGATGTTTGATCAGGTAATTCTTCATCTTTTGAAGCTTGTAATCAGACATATGATAGAGACGACTTCGAGAAGACGTTCTCTCGTCTGTCAACTCGATTTTATGATCGTAGAGGTGATGAGGGAATAGTTGATCAGTCATAGCTCGATCAAACACGTCTAGATAGTCATGATATTTCGAAGAAAGCTTAGCTTTGACTTCTTTCAGAGTCTCTTCGTGTGAAAGCTCTTGTAGATTTACGTCTTCTGATTTATTTCTAGCTGTTTTTAGAAGTCGATCGATTTTCGTGACGATGATCGCAAAAGTAGTCACATTCGATCGTTTGACTAATGATCTATATGCTGCGACCTCTATCATTGCTATGTTCATTGAATCGAAAGACGAAGTGAAGTTGACTGAATTAGATGATTTCACGATTTTACTGAATGAAGATGACTTCTCGCTGAGTCAAGTGACGACAGAAGAGATAGATCTCTTTAGTATTTGAGTAGAGGTTGAACTCTTCTGTTCTATCGCGATTTTCTTGCTCGAAAGAACAGTCGAATGAGCTTTGATAGAAGCTTTGATATGAGCTTCGAAACTAGAAAATTGAAGACGATCGTCTCTCATATCAATAGTCACTTCGATCTTGTTCATTCATGTTTTTTCGAGAATCATCTGATGCTGACTCAATCGAGTAATCAGCATAGAGGTGAAACGTTTCATATAATCTTGAACAGTCAGATTCGAATAAATCGCATGAGTAATGAGCTTTTTTGCATAATGATCATCGAATTTCCTTATTGACTTGAGCTTGATTAAAGGTAACGATTCGATTTGCAAATGATCACAAACATTCTGCGCGATTAATTCATCAATGAATGAATAGTCAGCTGCTTCAGTGTCAATCAATGACTTTAATGAGTAACTAATTTCATTGCTAGATAGTACACATTCAGTAGTCAAAGATTTCGAAGCAAAGAGATCATTTGAGCTGCTCGTTGTTGAAGAAATTAACACATCTTTCATCGCGTCTTTGATGAAAGTCACTAGTTTTTTGCCTCATTCTTCGATTTCTCTGTAAATAATTTCTTCTCTTCTTTTGACATGACGATCTCATTAAGGCAAGAAATGAATGCACGAGATGTTGAAGTACTAGTCTTCAGCTGAGAGCAATTCTTTGAAAGATGATTCGAAACTTTGCAGTTGAAGCAGATGATTGACATTCTTGATCGTTCAGATTCGAGGGTGGAAAAAGTAGTGAGTCGAACATAGCTAGTAGTCGAGACTGAAGCTGATGTCGACGAAGAACTAAAACGTTTTTTCGAAGCTGCTATCGATTTGACTGTTCATTGCTCGTCACGTAGCTGATAATTGACTTGTTGTTTGTTATTCACATCTTAAAGAAAGATTTTGAGCTTATCAAGTGAGCTAAACTCTATGAGGCAAACTGACAACGCGTTCTGAAGATGATTGTTGATTTTATTCTGAATGTCGTTCATCAGAGTGATATCATCGTAGTTCAGAAAGCTGAATATTCTAGTGAATTCTGAATAGAAAGAGCTGAAGAGCTTGTTGAGCTGCTTCAGAGCGACGTATTTGCAACGACACTTTCGAATCAGATTCTGATCTTCGTAAATTTCTTTCAGATGTTTCAGTAGCTCTGATAGTGACTGATAGAATGAGAAAGCATCAACACGACGCTTTGCATAGATTTGCTGATCAGCATCGTCTTCTAGCCTGAAAATCACATAGACAATACGAATCTTTTCAGTAGAATAATGATTCGCATTGACATCGAGCTTGTCAGCTATCTTGATGTTTCATGTCTCTCAGATAGAGTCACTCGTTTCGATGAAGATGAGTGAATTCGAAAGCTTGATGAACTTGTGATGATCGTTCTCATTTTTGTTATCAGATAGAGTAGAAGATTCTCGTTGAGAGCGAGCTTCAAAAGTCGAGCTTCGTTCAACTTTTTGATTGACTTGTTGTTCAGCTGACTGAGTATCTTGACGAGGCATAGGTCGATCGACTTGACGTTGTTTCGCTCTGAAGTTCAATCGCTCGCCTTGTAGCTGACTGATTTTTTCCTCTAGCTCATTGTTCTTATCAAAAGCGACTTCTAGTTGTTTCGCTCTCTTTTTGTGATCTTCTTGTATGAGAAGTCAGTGTTCATTGAGTTGTAGAGTCAAGTCTCGCTAACTTCGAAGCTCGTTCAGCATATTGATGACTTCGTTGAGTTGATTGCTGACTCAATGAAACAGTTGTTCTTCGATGTTTATGTTTCATGCGATGGCAGCTTCGACTGAAGCATCGATGAGTAGAAGTGAAACTCTTTTACTGACAGTGCTTCTAAGCAGGCGAGTTGTTCGAGACTCAACTGACTCGACGTCGCGTGTCATGATGAGAGAAGATAGAAGTTGTTGAGGTAAGAGTAGATGAGAGATTGATGTTTTGAATTGATGTTTTTTAATGAGTGAAAATTCAAAGAATTTCTTGTGAATTTCAGATAATAATTGAGTGCTTTATTCGAAGAATTTCTTGCAAATAGAATGATGAAAATGAGTGTAGAATCGAAGAATTTCTTGCAATCTAAAATGATGATGCAAATTTGAAGAATTTCTTGCAAATTTTCCTTACTGAATAGGTTGTTTCATATCATCTATTCGTCGATAGCAGAGTAGTAGATGATGAGCATTTATCTAATGTTAGAAGTCTGTCTAGAGCGAGTCAGATAGAAATGTCATTTAACTAGAAGATAAATGCTAAGAAAGAAAGATAGCTACAGAAAAGAAGCTGACTACATATGTGTGTTTCTCAGTCGACGCTAGGCTCAATAGAAACTAGTCAAGGTGACGAAGCGAGAATAGGTCTGACAAGGCTAGAAGACTGAGTCTGACAAGGCTAGAATCGTGACATCAATCATCTCTTGAGTGTTCATAAATTCGTCATCGTCAGCGTTATATCAGTTGAGATCGTTGTCATAACTCTTTCATTTGACTCGATATTGAAGTCATCTTCTATAGCATTGAAAGTTCAGTATATCATCGATTTTTTATTCGTCTTCATCGTTTATCACTATTGACTTCGAAAATTCATTCTTTTGATCAGACAGAGAGTCATCGACGACAGAATAAAGAAGCTCTGAATGAAATACATCATGTATATGCGTAGTCTCTGATAGTTTCAACTTATAGAATGAGTCAACAGACTCAGTGATCTGAAATGAGTCAAGCATCTTGTTATTCAATTTTTTGAAAGATTTCGCTGTAATGATGTTTCGTTCATTCAGAAACATCTTTGATTCAATCTTGTAATTAATTTTCTTTCTATGCTTATTAGCTTGATTCATCATTTGTTTCCGTATTTTGATCAGAGCTTCACAAGCGAAGATCAAAGTCTTGTTCATTTGTTCAGATATATTCTTGACTCGATTGATTTACAAGCGTTCGCGAGTGCTTTCATACTTGATGATGTCAGAATCAAAGCTCATATAAGAATGAAAGTTCTTGTTCATGAAGAAGAGAATCAAGAAAATGACTGATGATAAAACGTTATTGTCAACAAACTTGATCATGAATAGTCACTTAGATCAGTCGTTCTGCATATATGAACAGAAGAATCAAAGATATCGCTTGATATTCTGATTGACTTGTTCACTTTGATCATTGATCTGAAGATGATAGACGATGAACAATTGAAGAGAAATGCTCAGTCGTTTGCAAAGAAACTTTCATAGTATAAAGATGAATTGCAAACTTCAATCAAATACTATGAAGCTTGATAAATCATGAGTTCAATATACTCATTGAATCAGCATTTCAGCTGTCTTTTCAGCTGTGATATCTTCATCATCAGTGATGCAAAAGATATAATGTCTTTATTTTAACAATTTGCAGATGACAGTCAGAATAGCGTTGTAATCATACGAATTAAATAAATTAATAATGAAGTTCATTGCTATGTCTTGTCATCGCTGTTCAGATATAGATAAAGATTGAAGCAAGTCATTTGATTTATTTCTTGATGTCTTTGAACGTTGACATACATAGCAGTTTCAAATATATTGATCTATCGTTTTTTGCATAGAAGATCAATAGTAATTTCGCTTTATGATCTTTACTGTTCTAAGAATTTCAGAATGATCAATTGATGACTGATCATGTACTTCATGAATCAGATTCATTTGTAGAAGTTCATTGAACGAAACTCATAGCTGACTATCATGAAACAAGATTTCATTCTGAGTTTAACAATTCTTCAATTTAATATCTTCATATTATGCTTCGTCTCTTGCTATTGCTTCACGAAGTAGTGTACAATTCTCGTCGATTTCATTCACGTCAAGAACTTATCTATAAATTGATTAATCATTATTTTTCTTTAAATCAGCGATCTTCATTTAATTCAATGTCAGAATAGTAGTTCTTTGATATTGAACGCGTTCATTATCAAGATCTTTAGACATGAAGTCAGCTTGATGAGTTAATGCATTGATCTTAATGTTCTATTTGTCAGATCAATACATTATCTTGAAGTTGAAATCAACTAACTTTTGAACTCAGTGCATTTGTTGTTGACTCAGCTTCTTGTCTTTCATCAATGAGATGAGCGCTTGATGATTGATGAACATCTTGATAGAAATGTTGATCAGCTTCAGTTCAAGTCGTTAATGTTCAAAGACTTGAATAATGATCAGCAGTTTCTTATCATATATTTCGTAGTTGCATTCAGCAGAAGACATGTTCTTGCTATAGAGAACAATTGAATGTAGAACATCTTCGTCATTATATTGAGACAGAACTTCATCATTGACGTAGTTGAATGAGTTGATTTCAAGAATAGTCTCATGAGTTTGATCAAAGTGACGTAGTATAGAAGTCTTGATCATGTCAGAATCATGTTTAGATGATACAATCAATGAAGGTCAGAATTGATAGTGCTTGATCTTTAAAGATAGCTATAACTGAATATTAAGAATACAGAAGAAGATTGATACAAAAGCTTTTATTTATGTAATATTCAGAGACTGCGTTAAGCTTGAAAGAAATGTGTTTGTGACATGAAAAGAAGATGATGTAGATGAACAAGATGTTGATGAAAGAAAAGAGTGTTGAGAAAGAAAAAAGATGTTGAATCATATTTGAGTCAAATCTGAGTCAGATCTCGACCAGATCATTGACTAACTCTAATCATTATGCAGAGTACTCGCTAACGTGCATTGCAAATTGATTAAAGCTTCAGTCTTATTCAGTCTTATCAATCTTGATACGCTTGTAACATTATTTCTTTCTTCGAAAATTCATGTTTGCATGAATGTAGTTTCTTTGCTCACTTTTGTTAATAGTTATTTCGATATTTAGCGCGATTTGCTTGAATATAGCTTATGAAATTCGTTCAAAACTTTCTCTGAATCATTGAATTCTTTTTTATCAACATAGTATCATTCGTTGTCTTTATCTAGATCTTTTCATTTGACTTTGTACTGTATTCAATCTTGATAGCATCTGAAGTTCAATATATCATCTATCTTTCAATGTTCATCGTCTTTGATAATGATTGATCTGAGTGATTCTGAATGTTATTCTGATAGAAAGTCTTCTGAATATGATTGTAGTAGCTTCGAACTGAACATTGAATGCAAATGCTTCATGCTGATTGATAGATGAAGATGATAGAAGATACTCACTTTAGCAGTGATTTAATATGAATCTAGCTATTTGTCTTTCAAATCTTTGCAGAGTCTCATTGTTTTGACGTTTCTGAAAGATAGTTAAACTCAATCATCTACTTTATATGTGACGTTTCGTCTATGTTTATTGATCTGAACTTCAATGATCAGCTTTGTCTTTTTCAATTGTTAATGATCAAAGCTCAGTAACTCTTTCATTTGAATGACAATATCATCTGTCTTTCTAGCTTCAAGTCGTTCACAAGTTGTTTCATAGTCAGTAGTATCTGAATCGAAACTCATTCAAGAGTGAAATTCTTTATTGAAGTAGAAGAAAATCATTGAAGTGATTGAGAAGATATTGAAATTGTTGCTGAATTCTATCATAGATATTCATTTAACTCAGTCATTCTGCATGTAATTGCAGTAGATTCTAAGTTCGCGTTCAACGTTCTGATTGACTCGTTTTGATTAATTGTCAATCTCAGAATGATAGACTGTGAATAAACTAGCTGTGATTCTCAGTCGCTTGCAAAGACTTTTTCACATAGTTGATATGAATTAAAAGTCTTTGTTCAAAACAATAGAACTGAATAAATCATGCAGTCAATAAACGTTTCATAGCATGATTCAAACCGTTTCTTCGACTGAGATGTCATCGTCTTCTCAATGACAGAAAACATAGTGACGTTCTTTGATGAAATGATATATGATTGTGCAAATGACATTATAGTCTTCTGACAAAGATAGTTCAGTGATGAAGTTCATAGCTATATCTTTTCAGCGTTTCTGTGAAATTGAAAGAGAATGATGAAGTTCATTGATGTTATTTCTAGAGACTTTGCTTCACTGATAAGCATGATAGTTTCAAATGTATCATCAAATAGTAACTCAATGATCTGATCAATAGTAGAAACGCTGAACTAGATTAATGATTCATTTATTGTCAAAGTGAAAGATTGAAGATTGATCATGCACTTCTTGTAGTAATTTCGTGTGCATGTTTTCAGAAACTCACAGTAGATTTTTTCTAAATAGAACGTTGTTAATGATTTTGCAGTTCTTCAGTTTAGTGATATGAAATTTGAGCTTGTTGTCGTTCATAGCTTGTTTATATTTGCTGCAAAGCTCATCTGTTTAATTTGTCATACATACTCATTGATAGAGATTTGCTTTTAATTCAACAGATAAAACATCAACTCTATCAGAGATCAGAATAGTCTGAAAATGATCTTCAAGACGCTGAGCTGATTCAGAGACGTTCATTAAAAACATTCTGATTAAAGCATTGATCTTAGTGTTTATTTTGCCTGATTTAAAAATGATCTGAAAGTTAAACTTCAATAGAATGTTCAAATAGTTGACTTGTCATTGACTCAACTGTTTGTTTTTCATGAAGATCTTCAAAGTTTGATGATTGATGAACATCTGAATGAATAGTTCAATGCATTTCAGCTTGAGTCATCAGTGTTTGAAACATTGAATAATGACTAGTAATTTCTTGTCATAAATGTGATAATTGATTTCAGCGAAAATCATGCTTTTGCTGTAGAAGATCATTGAATGAAGAACTTTCTCATCATTGTACTGAGATAGTATTTCATCTTTTACATAGTTCAAAGCGTTGATCTTCAGAATAGCTTATCATTTGAGATCAAAGTGATGAAGTACTGAGATCGAGCTGACTTGTTTCTTTAAATTGTCAAAGACTTAAACACAGATCTTGTTTCATACAAAAGACGTGTTCTTTCTACTCAACTGAGTGAATGATTTGACTAGCTTCGAGAAGTTCTTAATGAAATGATGATAGAAGTTAACAAATCTCACGAAGCTTTGAATTTCTTTTAGATTGATTGAAGTGATTCAGCTGACTATGACTGTCATCTTGCTGAGATTCATACGAAGATTTAGTTCTGATACAATGATTTCTAGAAAGACAGTCTCTTCTACATTAAATTTGCACTTTTAAATATTCATTTGCAGTTCAGCTTCGCGTAGTCATCTCAATACTAGTTTGACGTGATTTCTATGTTTCTTTCTTGTTTTGCTATAAATGAGAATGTCATCTAAATAAACTTGACAAAAGTCATTCAGAAAGTCTCATAGAATATCATTCATATATTGCTGAAAGAAGATCAATTCATTAGTCAGTTCAAATGATAGCATCTTGTATTTATATGCTTCTAAAGCAGTGATAAAAGTGATGTAATTCTCGTTATCAAGATGCATTTGAAGTTTGTTGAATGTTGATATGATGTTCAATCTAGTCAGATGCTTGCAACTCACTATTTTATCAATGATCTCATCTATCAACGATAGAGAATATCTATTTCTTTTGAAAATGACATTTAGCTTTCAATAGTTCACGCAGAAT